>Ga0209342_10004036_pt1 | contig 15341 bp, 10 predicted proteins | sample RifCSP16_2_FD_184023 | JGI IMG/M metagenome (GOLD analysis project Ga0209342, IMG submission 184023) | Soil microbial communities from Rifle, Colorado - Rifle CSP2_sed 16_2 (SPAdes) (version 2) | ecosystem: Environmental > Terrestrial > Deep subsurface > Rock core/Sediment | place: Rifle... | reverse complement strand
CAGAGGCGGAGAGAGCGCTTCTCAAGGCCCTCTCTCTGGAAGAACAAAACCATTCGGCCCTTTTCAATATCGCCGTCCTGTATGAAAATGAGGGATCTTATGACAAGGCGCGGGGGTACTACCAGAGACTTCAGACTCTCGGGGAGAGCGAGGGGATCAACGGGATGAAAAGGTTAGAGAGCAAATAGCTAAAACTCACATGGTTCCTATCTTGGCAACAAGATCATAAATGGGGAGTAGCAGCCCCATGATAATCAGCGCAAAGAGAAGGCCGATCACGCCTATAACAATCGGCTCAATCATTGTCCCTATCTTCTGAGAGATGCTGTCCAGTCTTTTGAGGTAATGGTCTGAGAGATGTGAAAATTGTTCGTCCAGGTTTCCGCTTGACTCTCCGACATCGATCATTCTTGCGACCAGTGTGGGAAATACCTTTTGCTTTCCTATGGCATCGGATATCCTGCTCCCGAGGGAGATCTCTTCTCTTGTCCTGGCAATGGCCTCTTTGAAGACCTCGTTGCCGATCACCTCTGATATGGTCTCCAGCGACCTGTCAATGGTAATTCCCGCGACAGTAAGTATCCTGAGCTGTTCGGCAAAAAGCGCAAGGCATCTGTTATGGGTGATGTGTTTAATCACAGGGAGGTTGATCGTCATCAGGTCTGTGTAGTACCGTATTTTTTTTCTCCGTCTCAAAAGCCTGATGCCTATCAGCAATGCCACGGGAGTGATCAGCAGGAGATACCAGTAACCCCTGCAAAAATCACTCATATACAACAGTATCCTTGTCGGCAACGGGAGCGCCAGCCCCATATTCCTGAATATCTCCATCACCTTCGGCAAAACGTATACAAGCCAGAATAATAAGGCGCCCATCGTTGAGACGATTGCAAAGACGGGATAGATGAGAGCCCTCTTTATAGAAGAGGACAAGTCCTCCATCTTCTCCAGGTGTGTCGCCACATCCAGGAAACTTCTTTCAAGATTGCCTGTCTCCTCCCCTACCCTGCTGAGCCGGACAAAGATGTCAGGGAAGACATTCCCGCCGGCGGCATCAGAAAAACTGGAACCAAATTCAATCTTTCTTCGCATGGTATGGATGACCTGCTGAAAGTGCCTGTTCTCCAGACCATCGGCTATATCTGAAAGGGCTTTCAGGATCGGGATTCCGGACCTCAGCATGACAGAGAGATTTTTGGCAAACTCTATGATCTCCGTACGCTTGATGCTCCTTGCGAAAGCCCATTTCCGGATACAGGAATTGTAGCCGCTTAATTTCCTGAGCGTAATCACATAGAACCCGGAGGAGGCGATCGTATCGCGCACGGTCTCGGCGTCACTCCCCTCCATCGCCCCCTTGATCAGGGCCCCCTCATGATTCACTGCGGTATAGGAAAAAAATGGCATTATCCAACAACCCTCAGTACCTCTTCGAACGTCGTTATCCCTTCCATGGCCTTCTTTACCCCGTTTTCCCGCATGGTCTTCATGCCATCCCGCAAAGCGGCATCCCGGATAGCATTAACGGCGCCGCCGGCATACACCAGATATTTAATCTCCTCTGTGACGATCAGTATCTCTCCGATCACAGTCCTCCCGATATAACCCGTATGATTGCACACCTGGCAGCCTTCTCCTTTGAATGTAGTCATTGTTTCCCCTTCAGCCTCGGGGAAGCCCATATCCGTCAGTTCGCCGGGGGCATAGAGATGCTCTTTTCTGCAATTTCCGCAAATCTTCCGGATAAGCCTCTGGGCAACCACGGCAAGAAGGGCTGATGACAACAGAAACCGGTCAACATTCAGGTCAATGAGCCGCGGGATCACCGTCGCAGAGTCATTGGTATGGATTGTACTCAGCACCAGGTGCCCGGTGATCGAGGCCCTGATGGCAATCCTTGCGGTCTCCTCATCCCTGATCTCTCCGATGAGCATGGCATCCGGGTCCTGCCTCATGAAATTCTTCCCTGCCAGGGCAAAGTCATAGCCTGATTTGGCGGATACCTGCGTTTGCTTGACCATGCTCAGTTTGTACTCAACCGGGTCCTCAACGGTCAGCACATTCTTCTCGATGATATTGATCTCACGAAGCGCAGAATAGAGAGTGGTTGTTTTACCACTGCCCGTAGGGCCGGCGACCATGATCATGCCGTAGGGCTTTGAGAAAAGCTGTTTGAGCCTCTTCGTGTCCTGCTCGTCAAAGCCAAGCCCTACCATACTCAGGAGGGCCCTCGACCCGCTCAGTACCCTCATGACCAGATTCTCGCCATAAATGGTAGGCACCAGGGAAACACGTATCTCATAGACCTTGTTCATGAGAGGAAAGCTGAAGGACCCTCCCTGCGGCAGCCTCTGCTCTGCAATATCAAGGCTTGACAGAATCTTGATCCTCGAGATCACTCCGCTGTGAACGGCCTTTGGAAGGCAGTATACATACTGCAGTACGCCGTCCACCCGGCAGAAGATATCCAGGGTTTCCTGTTCCGGTGTAATATGGATGTCAGAGGCATTTCTCCTGATCCCGTCCATGATAAGAAATTCTGTCAGAGAGGATATCATGGCCCCAGAGACTGTTGTGCCTTTTTTCAGATCGTTAATAATGGCTTCGATGCTCTGATGTATCGGGTTCTTCAGAAAAAAGTAGGCCTTTTCCAGCATCTCATAGAAGGTTTCCGAATCGACCATGTAGACCTTCGGCGCTTTTCCGCTGAGACGGGTGGCAACGTCGATCGCATGAATATTGTTAGGATTGGTCATCCCGATGCTTAATACGCCATCCCGGATGTCTAATGGAAAAAAGCCGGTGGCCTCAGCCGTCTCGCGGGGGACCAGTTTCAGGGCCTCATCGGATATGGCATGGCGGCTTAAATCAATGAATTCGATCCCGGCCTGATCGGCAAGCACCTGACCCATCTCCATGGAGGAGACAAACCCAAGTTTTGTCAATGTTTCTCCAAGGAGGGTTCCTGTGATGGCCTGTTTTGCTATGGCCACCATTAACTGCTCCTTGCTAAGGAGCCCCCTGGAAATCAATAAGTCGCCAAGCCGCAGTGTCGCCATTTTCTGTATTTCCTTCGCGCCTGTAGCGCTGATTGCCTGTTTATTTCAGAACGTCTATATTGGTTCTGAAACAATGACCGGCCTCAGCATGATTATCAGTTCGGTCTTCTCAGTGCTCCTGTCCCTGTTTTTGAAAAGATACCCGATCAGAGGAATTTGGGCGAGAAAAGGGACGTTCTTGTCTTCAAGCCTCTCCTTATTCTGCATCAGGCCTCCGATGATGACCATCTGACCATCTCTGACCTGTACCGTCGTGCTCAGTTCCCTCAGGTCTACCGTAGGCAGAGAAAGTTCGACAGCATTACTTCCCGAGGACCCGATGGTTTTGCTGTCAAGCCTGACCAGGTCCGTAATAATGGGTGAAATGGTCATGGATATATTATTGTCATTCGCATCATTGATGTATGGGACAATGCCAAAAATAACCCCCGAAAGCACACTGCTCGTTTCTACAGAGTATGTCACCGTCGGCACCGAAGTTGACGTCCCGGTGGATGTGGTTTCTACTTTGGATATGAAGTCCACTTTTCTCCCGACGCTCAGGAATGCCGTCTGGCCATTCATGATATTCACCCTCGGGTTAGAAAGGACATTGATATTGCCCTGCTGCTGCAAGGCCCGCATCAGAGAGGTAAAATCACCCCCGGTCATAGAAATGTTGAAGTTCGGGAGGGAGTTCAGTGCATTGGTAAACCCGGTCGTCCCGGCGCCAAGAGTGCCTACGGTGTCCCATCCCCTTCCCAGAAAGCTCCAGTCGACCCCGTACTGAAGACTGTCAATCAATTGCACCTCAATAATACGGGCCTCGACCAGGACCTGTCTTCTGAGGGTCTTTTTGAGAGTATTTATATAGTTTTCAACCGTGATGAGATCTTTTTTTGACGCCGTCACCACGATCGTCCCGGTCATCCTGTTGATGCTGAAGCCAGGACTCCACTGGGATGAACCGGCCTGGGACGGCTGCGAATTTGGCTGGACATGGAGCATCACTGCAATACTCTTCTCAATGGAGTCCCAGAATTTAAAAGAATCCTTGTCGGACTCCACCTTCTGGGTAATATTCCCGCTGACCCCGGCGGAACCGCTTTTTGTGTTGCCAAGCATATCGCCCCCCACCGTGACAGAATAGTCCTGGATCACGGAAGGTTGTCCGAATTCAAATATCTTCGTGTCCATCACTTTTATGGTGAGGATATTGTTCCGGATCGTATAGAAATAATCCACGGAAGAGAGTACGGTATCAAGCACATCCTGAATGTTCATGTTCTTGAGTGTCATGGTGACCGGGACCTCCGGATCTACCCCTTTTTCAATGACCAGGTTCAGAAATGCAGATTCCGCTATTGTGTAGAGGACATCCCGGAGGGGAGTGTTCCTGGCCGATATGGATATGGCTCTGCTTTCCAAAGGTGACAATGCCTCGGAGGAGGGGAGAAACCCGATCTTACGGGGCGGTTCAACCCTTGGCTGGACCATGAATTCTTCAGAAACCCCGCTGTCTGCCTCAACAGCGCTGGCAGGCTGTGTTCTTCCGGCGTATCTGCCGGAAGTGCACGACGATGTCAAAGAAGATGCTAAAAGCGCAATAAGCACGGTTTGAAGCGTGGGGCTAAAAAGCCTTTTCATTTTTCTTCCTCCATATATATCCACCTCAATATCTTATTCCCAACCAACACCCTGTTCTGTTCTATCTTCCTGACAGTGATGCTTCCAAAGGAATCCCCATCGTGCATTACGTGGTCATCCACGATGGCAATACTGCGCTTGTCATTCAAAACTACAAACGTGAGCCTTGGATTTTTTTGAGGATCCTCGTTATCCTGTCCCGGAGAGGCTTTCTCTTTACGATCAGTCTGATCCGTGGCGGCCACGTGGGACTTCGGGCCTGCATCCTGTTTTTGCGCAGCGCTGCTCAGAGGAATTTCTCTCCTGACTGCAGAATGCGCCTCCTCCCCGTTGGTCTCAGGATAGAAAAAATTCACGGATCTTAAAGAGACGTTTTTTGTGACAGGATCCGGCTGCATTATCCCCATCTCTGACTTATCAGGGAAAAATTGAAGCATTCTGCGCTCAGCCGGCCTGAGGACAAACCGTTCGAGATCGATCCGGCTGACCGCAAACAGGACTGCCATGATTAATAAAAGGGGAAGCACGGCCAATATCTTTAATCGTGCATCCATCATCGTGAAGCCCTCCGGTCCGGGATCTCCTTAATCCTTTCTGACGGTATCCTGAATGATCCCTCGATTCTCCAGATGCTCTCATAGGTCCCTTCGCTCCTCTTGACACCCACATTCTGGGTCTTAAAATAGGGAAATCTCAGCCCCTGCAGATGCCCCATGACATTCAGGGCCTTCTCATATTGATCAACGCCAAATTCCAGGACAACCGGGAGCACGGTCTCTCCATTCTCGTCCAGAAAATTTCCGACCGTGATATTCGCCGTTTTCACAGAGTCTCGCGTTGCTTCGAGGGCAAGAAGGAGTATTTCCCGGTGGCTTCTGGAAGAATAATCTGTCGGAAGCAGACGGATGGCCACAGACTGTTTTTCCCGCATCACCCTGATCACATGTTCCATTTTAAGAACATTCATCCGTATGACCTCCAGGTCGGCTGTAGCCTTCAAGAGGTTGTACTTATACTTACTGACCAGTAAAAGAGTACCGAGGGCCGCACAGAGCAAGAGACCAGCAATCAGATGATAATAGATTCCCTTTCTGAGATCTATGGTAACATTCACCTGTAATCCGCCTCCACCGATAATTTCCTGTCTTTAAGTTCAAAAATGTTCTTTGTAACTGTTAAACCCTTTATATCCGCAAGCGATCCCATGAATTTCTCATAGGCTGTTCCGGCCTCTGCATAATTCTCAGATACGGCGGTTCCTTCAATCCGGCTATGCAGTACTCCTTCACTGGAAGAGACCTCGATGGTGTCGAGTCTGATCCTTTCTTCCTTTAAACGCGTAAAGGTCTTGAGGAAATCCAGGATGCCTGGAGTCTCCAGGGAACTCTCAAAGGAAGTGATGGGGGACCTGTAGTCATTAAACCGGGACATCTCTCTTTCATAGGATGAGAGCACGCTGTCGATATCCGGAAGATCCTTTACAGAATTCTGAAACTCCTCTCTTACCGGAAGAGTACTTTTGTAGACTATTGCTGTATAAAAGACCGACAGGACAAACAGACAGAGAAGTGTTGCGGTGGAATATCTGAGAAGGGAGATCGTAAATTTTACATTCTTGAAATCACGGGGCGTAATGTCGCACTCATCACCGGCATAAAGGGCAGACAGGGCAGTCATATTGTCCAGGATCGCCCTGTTAGCCCCCTGGATGTCCGGAGGGGGAACAAGGCAGACGACAGGCACGGAAGGATTGAGGGTCACATTAAAATTCAGGCCCAGATTCCCCGTCAGAACAATGAATGCTGGATTTATTCTCAGGGTCTGCCTGCAATAATTGACGGTCATTTCAATATTCCGCATGTCAAAGTCTGTCATGTCCGCTTCCATCGAATTGGCTTCCCTGACAAACACTATTTTCCTGTCATGGATCAAAGAAAGGTTTTTGTTCATGCCGGCCCCGGAGACACACAGGGCATATTTCCCATCTGTCCTGATCATTGAGGAGAGAGAGAAGACATCCGGATAGACCGCCTTTACCGACTTTCCCATATCTGTGAACCGGTTGATCAGATTCAGCAGTTCGCTATTCTCTACGGCAATGACAAATATTTCGAGGGTCTTTCTGTTTTCAATGATCTTTTCTTCTGAGAGATGATAGAGATAGGAGAAGTCCCTGTAGGGACATTTTTTCCGGATCTCAATTTCAATAATCTTTCCAAGATACTTTTTCTTCACCACCGGGACATGAATCGTATCCTGGTAGGCTTGCCTGAAATTGCTGACAACGATAAATTCCTTTGTCTTATCCCTTTTCAAAAAATCCTGGAACTGCGAATCATCCAGGGTCAAAACGTCTTTGATAAAATGACTGCGGCCCTTATGAGAGGCATAAACGACCCGGATCTTCTGATTCTCAAAACTGACTACCACGGTGTCTTTCATCTATCGCTCCTAAACAACTTCATGGAACTTCCGGGCCTCATGGATTTACAGTAATCGCAAATGCCCTCTGAGCCACATTGTCATTGGTCCCTGCGGCATCGTTGTTATCTCTGGTGTATATGCTGAGGCTAAAACTTCCCGCTGCCGTGGGGGTCCCTGAAAAATCCAGAGTGTCCGCCTGTCCCCAGGAACCCTCTGCCAGTCCCGGGCAGTTAATGCTTGTTGTGTTAGGGGAGAGGGCAAGTCCCGCAGGAAGGCTCCCCTGTACACACCATCTGTATTTCCCACCCGCGGCATAGGGGGCGCCTCCATCAGGAAAAACGGAGGCGCTGTATGAACTGCCGATTTTGCCTGAGGGGAGGTCGCTGTTTATGATTTTAAGCTGCGCCCCTGTGCATCCGGTCTTTATCCTCAGTTCATCGAGGGTCATCCACTGGACGATATCATCATAGGGTTCAAGTCTTGTCATATCCACGGCGTAATTATCCACGCCGCTGACTTCCGGGTTATATACCCTGACCGTTCCGCCTGCATTCGCCGTCTGGATATTGAAATTCCCGCCGCCGCTGACCACGGCAAAAGCCACATTCGATATCGTACTCACCGGCGTGCCGCAAGCAGAGTCAGGACATACGACTATGCTGATGCTGGTCGTCTTTCTCCCGCATATCCCGCCCGCTGTTGTAACAATCAGGTTTGCATCCGGAACATAATAGAGAGAATTGATCCAGGAATCTTTTGGATTTCTTACGGCCGATGGAAACTCTGTTGTGTTGGGGAGCCGGTTATTCGTAGTTCCAAAACCGATCATTCCTGAGACAGCCGAAGTCACTGTCTCCTTGGTTTCATTGTACTTCGCCGTCTTTACAAGAGGCCCCATCATGCCTGCACCAACTCCTATAAGCATACCGACGATCACGAGTACAATAGCAAGTTCAACGAGCGTAAAACCTTTTTCCTCCTCGATCATGCCTGCCTCATATAGAACTATTGTCTATTTTAAAACCCTGTGCATCCATATCATGAGCATTATCCCGCCAAAGATGGTCAGGATAATTCCGGCCCTTGTTCTTGCAATAACCTCTGTCAGGAGACTGTCCGGCGAGAGGCGCCATATCAGGTAATAACCGGATAGGATGGATAAAAGAGAAAAAACCGGTATAGCTGCCCGGAGGAGCTGATGAACAACCACTTTTATTGTGAACGATAAATCCCGGTTTCTCTGCCTGTCATATGGCAATGTTCCCCCTTTGAAATGGAAGTCTTCATTTCCCCTGCGGGATAATTTAAAATCTGAAATAAAGGGTATAGGCCCCGCTGGTCGCTGTATTGTAATCGCCAGATCCCCTGACATCTCCGCTATTGTAACCGGCGGCCGGAGTGCCATCATCATATTGCTGGTCCAGGATCTCGCAGACATCATACGGCACGTTCGTTAACCCTATCCAATGCGTGGTCAACCCCTGTACCGCCACATTCCCAATCCCCACGACTCCACCATAAGGATTGTTCGGGTTGATAGCCGATGTGGAGTCCCCTGATACCATATTTGAGAGCCTCAATGCCCGCCATGCAACACAGGTCTCAGTAGTGGTGCCGGCTGCGCAGGTGGTGGTTAATCCAGCAATCTGGCCGTTATTATTCCCGTCTGTGATCCCCCAGCGGGCATTCATAGCATTATCATCTCCCGGATATTTTCCGTACTTGTCCATATAGGTGTTGATCGCCGCATTGATCTCCTTTTCCAGGTTTTGGAGCCTCTTCATCCTGGCGCTGTTAATAAGCTCCTGCCCCTTGAGCACGGCCCCCAGGATTAGCCCTATAATCACAAGGACAATCGCCAGTTCGACGAGAGTAAACCCTTTTTGGTTGCGGATCGTTTTCATTCTTTCCTCCTTTGTGTCTCTGGTTTTTTATAACTTCTGACTGCGTTCCTCTTTCTCCTGAAATATATGTTGCCTATTCGTTAGTTAGGAAAAGCAATAGACATGCCATTGCATAACTGTTTGATTTATTGAAATATTTTTAGAATTGGCCCTACAGATTTTTACATGATCCTTGACGGCTCAGTCAAAGTTATGGCGCGCTCCTGTTTTGCGGACCTTTCTCATGGTATCCATTTATTTGTGGTTAGAATTTTTGTTATAACAAAATTATTGATGGGTAATGCTGTGGGTTTTCCGAGTCCGCAAATGAACCTCTTTTTACCTCAAAAAACAAAAAGCCCCCCGCATGCAGAAGCAAGGGGGGGCTTTTATCATTCAATTACAGCTTTGTTACATTGAGTGCCTTGGGGCCTTTCGGTCCCGCTTCAGTATCAAATTTTACTGAGTCACCCTCGGCAAGGCTCTTAAAGCCGTCGCCCTGGATGGAAGAATGATGGACAAATACTTCACTACCGTCTTCACTTGTAATAAAGCCAAAGCCTTTTGAATCATTAAACCACTTTACTGTTCCATTAGCCATTTATTGTTACCTCCTTTTCTTTGAACTCAAATCTCAGAAGGTCTCAACAAATAAAAAAAGCCACAAAGTGGAAAAGTCTTTGCGGCTTTAAAACAAATCAAAAACTTCCAAAATTCTGAGTGAAGAATAGCACACCTTTGCACAGTAAGTCAATAGACAATTAAATAAGGTTAATGAAATGGATTTTTACGGAAACACTTCAAGATGACAATCTGCTATAATGAGCACCGACTACCCCTGAGCTGCCTGATAGGGATAGTCTAACGCCACTATCCTGATTGCGACCCAATTTGCCGGTACTTCGCTTCTCAGAAGGAGATCATACACTTGAATATGAACATCAGGAGCATTTTTTGCGACCTGTTCCATTTGCGGTCGATGTTCCGTGGAAACAGCCGGAGACAAAATAGCAGTGAAACTGAGCTGCCGCTGCGATCAGAACTATTCAGCAGGGAACAGATGGAGCAGCATGGTAAGACGCTGGCGGGCTTGCACAAGTTAGGTCTTGAACGTGCTCGGAACCAGCTTCTGACGCGGCTGGATGAGAATGAAGGAGTGCTGCTCGGAGTCCGCAGCCTGCTGACGGAGGCTATTAAGTCAACCCGCCGTATTACGCCGGCCGGTGAATGGCTGCTTGATAACTTCTATCTTATTGAAGAGCAGATTCGCACGGCCAGGAGGCACTTGCCAAAGGGATACAGCCGGGAATTGCCCCGGCTGCTGAGTGGTCCATCGGCTGGTCTTCCGCGCGTGTATGACATTGCGCTGGAGACGATCTCACATGGTGATGGGCGGGTAGACCTGGAAAATCTCAGTAGTTTTGTAGCGGCCTACCAGACAGTCACTGTCTTGAAGTTAGGCGAATTGTGGGCAATCCCCATCATGTTGCGCCTGGCTGTGATCGAGAATCTAAGACGCGTTGCAGCCAGGATTGCCGCTGACAGGATGGATCGCAACAGCGCTGATTATTGGGCAGACCAGATGACGGAGACCGCCGGGAAGGACCCTAAGAATCTTATTTTAGTGATCGCGGATATGGCGCGTTCGAACCCGCCCATGGTGAGTTCGTTTATTGCTGAACTTACGCGTCGTTTGCAGGGGCAGGGTCCTGCTTTGGCAATGCCGCTAACCTGGATTGAGCAGCGGCTCTCCGAAAGTGGCCTGACGATCAAGCAGTTGGTGCAGTCGGAGAACCAGAAACAGGCTGCTGATCAGGTTTCTATGAGCAACAGCATCAGCAGCCTCCGTTTCTTCGGAGCGATGGACTGGCGTGCGTTTGTTGAGAAGATGAGTGACGTTGAGCGGACCCTGCGTGAGGACACGGGCGGAGTTTACGGCAGGATGGATTTCCCGACCCGTGACCGCTACCGCCACGTCGTGGAAAAGATAGCCAAAAGCAGCCGGCTGACCGAGAGCGAGGTGGCGCGCACGGCGATTCAGCTTGCCCGCGAGAGCGCGGCCCATAAAGACGGTAATCATGGCAGCGATGATCGCTCTGCGCATGTCGGTTTTTACCTGATAGATACGGGAGTGGTGCAGCTTGAGCACCTGGCAGGAGTGCGCGTATCTGTCTCTGAGGCACTTCGAAATATGAGCTCACGGTTTCCCTTGCTGCTGTACACAGGCGCTATCATATTGATAACAATTATATTTGCCTCGGGCCTGCTGGCTAAGGCATATGCCGGTGGTTTAAATGGCTGGGCACTCGGACTGACAGGTGCCCTGTCACTCCTGTGCGGGAGTCAACTGGCCGTAGCCCTGGTTAACTGGCTGGTGACTTTACTGGCGACACCACACCCGTTGCCCCGAATGGACTTCTCCAAAGGAATTCCTACGGAATTGCGTTCTCTGGTCGTGGTCCCCACCATGCTTATAAATACTAAGAATATAGAAGATCTGATCGAAACGCTTGAAGTCCGGTTCCTTGCAAATCGGGACGACAGCCTGCACTTCGGTCTGCTGACTGATTTTCGTGATGCTGAAGAGGAAACTATGCCGGAGGACGAACCGCTGTTGCTGCTGGCCCGGCAGAGAATCGAAGAGCTGAATGAAAAGTACCAGAGTTTAAAAGACAACACTTTCTTCCTGTTCCATCGCCCCCGCAGATGGAATCCACGGGACCGGATTTGGATGGGGTACGAGCGAAAGCGGGGTAAGCTTGAGGATTTGAATGCCCTTCTTCGCAGTGGGGCTCAGGGTGTATCTCAGGGAATCTCTGGGGAGCGCTTTTCGCTCATAGTAGGTGAAACCGGAGTCTTGTCGAAGGTCAGGTATGTGATCACCCTTGACACGGACACTCAGCTTCCCCGGGACTCGGCGCGGCAGTTTGTGGGGGCCATGGCGCACCCGCTGAATCGGGCGTTCTTTGACAAAGACAGACAACGTGTCACTGAGGGGTACGGCATCCTTCAGCCACGGGTAGATGTGAGCCTGTCCGGCACGAGCCGGTCACGATATGCGCGAATGTGCGGGAGTGAGCCGGGCATTGATCCGTATACACGCGTTGTTTCCGATGTTTACCAGGATCTGTTCCGTGAAGGTTCATTCATTGGCAAGGGAATCTATGAGGTTGATGCATTTGAACAGGCGCTCAACGGGCGATTTCCTGAAAACCGCATACTTAGCCATGATCTTATCGAAGGGTGTTACGCCCGGGCAGGGTTGTTGAGCGATGTGCAGTTATACGAGGAGTATCCCTCCCGTTACTTCGCGGATGTGAGCCGCCGGCACCGTTGGATTCGCGGAGACTGGCAGCTTTTGCGATGGCTGCTGCCGTATATCCCGGATTATAGTACCGGCACTGGCCCCGGCAGCCGCCTTCGTAAGAATAAACTGTCAGGACTCTCCCGATGGAAGATCTTCGACAACCTTCGGAGAAGTCTCACGTCTTCTGCCTTGACACTGCTGCTGCTGCTGGGCTGGACGGTCTTGCCTTCGCCATGGTTTTGGACATTGTCGGTGATCGGGATTATCCTGATTCCCTCTTTGATTACCGCTATTCTGGATATGCTTCACAAGCCGGGAGATGTGCTGCTCGGTCAGCACCTCTCTGCTGCAGTGCGTTCCGCTGAGATGCACTTCGCGCAGGCGGCATTTACCCTCGTCTGTCTCCCATACGAGGCGTTCTTCTCGCTGGATGCGATTGTGCGTACGATGTGGCGGATGCTGATTACGCGCAGGCGGCTGCTTGAATGGAATCCATCGAACGACACCGGGCGTAATAGCAGTACGGGTCTTGCCGCCTCCTGCCGGACCATGTGGATAGCCCCTGTTATTGCCACTGCCGCAGTGTCCTTTCTCATGATTTCTGGACCAGCTGTTTTGGCAGTGTCAGGCCCAATACTGGGCATCTGGTTTGCCTCCCCGGCTATTGTCTGGTGGATCAGCCGGCCTCTCGCTCGCCGCGGAGCAAGGCTGACGGACAAACAGACCCGCTTTCTCCGTAAGATTTCCCGAAAGACATGGGCGTTCTTCGAGACGTTCGTAGGCCCGGAAGATCATTGGCTGCCGCCTGATAACTATCAGGAGCATCCTGTTACCGGGATCGCACATCGAACGTCGCCGACTAACATGGGTCTTGCCCTGCTCGCAAATTTATCTGCTCACGACTTTGGCTACATTTCAGCAGGACAACTCATCGAACGCACGTCCAATGCATTCCACACGATGGAAACTCTGGAACGGAACCGGGGCCACTTCTACAACTGGTACGACACGCAGTCTCTGAAACCACTGTTCCCCACCTATATTTCGACGGTGGACAGCGGGAATCTTGCTGCCCATCTGCTGACATTGCGGCAGGGTCTGCTCGCACTTCCCGATCAAAAGATACTGGGAGCGCGGGTGTTTGACGGACTCAGCGACACACTGACAATTCTTGCGGAGATTATAGGAGATAGTGAAGAGACAGCCGCTCAGGGATTATACACGCACGAAGCCCTCTCTAACCTTCAGAGGGATTTGGCGTCTGCGTACAATTCTCCGCCAACGACGCTTATGGCAGCCAGGCTGTGCCTTGATCAACTGACAGCGTCAGCCGGGAAAGTGGTCCCTGCTTTACCAACCCCCTATACTACTGATGGCGCTGGCCCCGATAATCAGGCCGCGTGGTGGGCGCGTGCCTTTGCCGGGCAATGCCGGGCCGCCCTCCATGACCTGACTTTTCTTGCTCCGTGGACATTGCTGCCGGAATCTCCTGACAGTCCCGATGACTTTCCTGGTATCAACGAGATCCCGACACTACGCCAGTTGGCCAACCTTGATACTGATAATGATAAGGAGTTGCTTTTGGCGGGCCAGCATGCCAGGGAAAGGATCGCGGCTATTCAACAGCTTGTATCGCAATCCAGTGAGTTCGCCAGGATGGAATATGATTTCCTGTTCGACAAGGAGTGCCATCTATTGACCATCGGGTACAACGTCGGTGAACACAGGCGGGACACTGGTTATTACGATTTGCTTGCTTCGGAAGCGAGACTGTGCAGTTTCGTGGCAATTGCTCAGGAACAACTGCCTCAGGAAAGCTGGTTTGCCCTTGGACGCCTTCTAACCACTACGGGTGGAGAGCCGATTCTCCTTTCGTGGAGCGGATCTATGTTCGAGTATCTGATGCCGCTCCTGGTTATGCCGACTTATGAAAACACGCTGCTCGACCAGACCTGTAAGGCTGCTGTGGCAAGGCAGATCGAGTATGGGGAGAAGCGCGCCGTGCCGTGGGGCATTTCGGAATCCGGTTACAACGCGATTGATATTTCTCTCAGTTACCAGTACCAGGGATTCGGAGTGCCCGGACTGGGACTCAAACGCGGGCTCGCCTGGGATCTGGTAATTGCGCCCTATGCCTCGGTGCTTGCACTGATGGTGGCGCCCGAGGAGGCGTGTCTGAATCTCGAGAGACTCTCCGCTGAAGGGTTTGAAGGAAGGTACGGATTCTATGAAGCGATAGACTACACACCTTCACGTCTGCCGCGGGGACAATCGTCTGTGGTGGTTCGCTCCTTTATGGCACATCACGTTGGAATGAGCCTGCTCTCTTTGGCTTATCTGCTCCTGGACCGTCCTATGCAGAAACGATTCGAGTTAGACCCGATGTTCCAGGCAACCATGCTGCTGCTTCAGGAGAGGGTGCCAAAGGCCACGGCGTTTTATTCGCATACTACCGGGCTCTCTGAAGTCCAGGGGGTTGCCAGTGGTGAAGAGACACCGGTGCGCGTTTTCAACAACCCGGATACACCCGTTCCTGAAGTGCAGTTGTTGTCCAATGGCAGATACCACGTGATGATTACAAATGCCGGGGGTGGTTACAGCCGCTGGAAGGACATGTCCGTGACACGCTGGCGCGAAGACAGTACCCGCGACAACTGGGGCACGTTCTGTTACATCCGCGATGTGGCGAGCGGAGAGTTCTGGTCAACCGCATATCAGCCTACGCTAAAACGCACCACAAACTACGAGGCTATTTTCTCAGAGGCTAAAGCGGAGTTTCGCAGCCGGAACCAGGACTTTGACACACATACCGAGATCGCTGTGTCACCCGAGGATGATATTGAGCTGCGCCGGGTCACAATTACTAATCGAGCCAGGAGACGCAGGACGATTGACGTCACGAGTTACGCGGAAGTGGTTCTCACATCGTCTGCGGCTGACTCGCTGCATCCGGCGTTCAGTAATCTCTTTGTTCAGACCGAGATCATCCACCAGCGGCAGGCAATCCTCTGCACCCGCCGACCCCGCTCACAGGATGAACAG
>Ga0209342_10004032_pt1 | contig 15347 bp, 16 predicted proteins | sample RifCSP16_2_FD_184023 | JGI IMG/M metagenome (GOLD analysis project Ga0209342, IMG submission 184023) | Soil microbial communities from Rifle, Colorado - Rifle CSP2_sed 16_2 (SPAdes) (version 2) | ecosystem: Environmental > Terrestrial > Deep subsurface > Rock core/Sediment | place: Rifle... | reverse complement strand
CGGATGAATTGAATTAAACTCATTTGCATACTGGAGGTAGGGCATTATGATTACCGCTGAACTGCATAAAAGGGTTGAAGAGATAGCCCATAGCATAGGAATGGAAGAGGATACCTTTGTAATAAAGGCGTCAATTTCCTATCTTGCTGAAAAAAGAAGGGCTTATCTCAAGGAGAGATTCGAGATACTTTCGAGGTATTCCGCTGTCTCGGCCTCAGATCTCAAGAAAAAAATAAGCGACGGTAATGTCCCGGAGCATCCTGGTTGGGAAGATATGATAGATATAGAAAATATTGAGGCTGAAGTGGCGGAGATAGATAGTGATATTAGGGATTTACAAAAAGCTCCAGCGGCAAGCCCTGCGGGAATTCAGTGATATTGTAGAGGATGCGGAAGTTGTGATCTCTGAATCAGGCAGGCCCAAAAAGCTGCGGATATATCTGATAGAAGGGACGTTTATAGATATCTGGTTTTCATCTGTCACAAAAAGCTATTCATATCACTGGGAAAGAAAAGAGATATATGGTTCGCTTTATAGACATGACAATGCCCCTCATTCACGCTGGTCTAATGTAAGCACCTTCCCGGCTCATTTCCATAATGGTTCAGAAGAAAATGTTGTGGAAAGCAAGCTGTCAAAAGCGCCTGAAAAGGCGGTTAGTGCCTTTCTAAGCTTTTGCCGCGATAAGTTGTCTGAAGGAAAAGCATAGAAAACAGGGTTCAGCGACCATTACAAAATGGTTTGCCCTCGATGTTTGATATTTAAGGAGAACATATTGAAGAGATCACTTATCACGGCATTGTTTGTTTTGTCCACTCTGTTTATTGCATCCTGCGGGAAGGAAGGTGAACAGATCCCCGCAGCAGGCAAAGAGGTGCAGACCTCTACCGAAGTTAGAGCGCAACCTGCAACCCCGGCCGTACCAGCCCTTGCGGCACCGGGCGGTGTCTCGACACTCAGCAGAGACGGACAGATAACCCTAAATTGGAACAAGGTAGAAGGCGCAACGTCATACAACGTCTACTTCAGCAACTCGCCAAATGTGATGCCTGCGAACGGGACTAAGGCCGGTGGCATCACAGAGACTTCCTATGCCCACACAGGCCTGAAGAACAACATGATGTATTACTACATCGTGACGGCTGTGAAAGCCTCGGAGGAAAGCCTTCCATCCGGTGAAACTGGAGCCAGACCCAATGCGTCCCCCCCTGCCGTCCCAACGGGAGTGGCAGCATCCGGCGGGGACGGGAAAATAACAGTGAGATGGACTGCTGTAGCAGGCGCCAGGTCTTACAATATTTATTGTGCAACAGAGCCGGGGGGTGCCAGGTCAAAGAAGGGGAAGAATGTATCCGGCATCAAGACGACATCCTATCAGGATGCCGATGTGAAGAAGAAGACGATGTACTTCTATGTGGTCACGGCTGTAGGCGATGGCGGGGAAAGCCCCGCATCTGGTGAGACCGGCGCAATGCCGTAGACGTGATAGGGGACAATGGTTCTATATCTTGAAAAGCATGAAATAGGGTTTAACATCGTGCTAATTGGAAAAGGGGGATTGGGATGAAATTGACAAGAGTACTAAAAAACGGTCTAATAATTTTTCTCCTCTTTTTTATATCAACCCCATCATGGTCGGCTGGCAATACTGCCTCTGTATCCTATCTTGAAGGATCCGCCTTTAAGTCCAAAGACGGCAAGGACTGGAAGCCTTTTATGAAAGGGGAATTTCTAGGCGCAAATGAAAGTGTGAAAACAGGCGTTAGGACAAGACTGGAACTGACATTGCCAGACGGGAGCAAGGTACGGTTTTCTGAAAATACCTTATTTAAAGTGGAGAGCCTTCTGTTTACAGATGAAGAGCGTGGGTTTGAAATAAAGGCTTTTTTTGGCAAGGTTTGGTCCAAGGTTAAAAAGTTTAAGAAGGCCTCTAAATTTGAGGTTAAGACCGCCACTGCAGTTGCCGGAATAAGGGGGACAACATTCCGAATAGATGCCAATGAAGACCGCTCTTCATTGGTTAAGGTCTATGAAGGTGAAGTGTCTGTGAATAGCCTTCCAACTGAAGATCAGGAGAAAGGAAGAAAGCCAAAATATATTTCAGGTCCCAAAGAAGTCCCAGGCCCCCATGAGGTGAGCAGGGAAGAGTGGTCTTATATTGTAAAATCCTGGCAGCAAATATCTGTCTCTCCTGAAGGAGTTGCCTCAAAACCTGTATCTTTTTCGCCTGAAGAGGACAGAAGCGAGTGGGTACTATGGAACCAGGAGATGGATAAGAGGTAGATGAACATCCCAAATCTCCTGACACTCTTTAGAATACTTCTTGTTCCCATATTTGTGACCCTTCTGATCTATGGTCAGACATTTTATGCCTTTCTTGCCTTCATTATAGCAGGTGTTACGGATGCTCTGGATGGCTTTATAGCAAGGGTCTTTAGCCATCAAACCGTCCTCGTGCATATCTTGAACCGATCGCTGACAAGCTCCTCATCGTGACATCATATATTGTCTTGGCAGTTCTCGGCATGATCCAGCCGTGGCTTACCCTCCTTTCAGGTTTTCACTATATCTATATCTGGGTCAGGCAAATGGGGGAGTAGGGAGTAAGGTTCCTTATAAAAATTGCCAGAAACATTTCTATTTTGGCTTGACATACGGATTTTGGCTTATTGCAAATACCTCGCATTTATGGTATAAGTTTTTAGTTAACTATCTAAAATATTTGGAGACTTTTTGTTAACTCCTTATGGATGAAAAAAAAACCAACATACAGAATTCAATGCCCTCCTTTGAATTTATAGACGCCCCACTCTGGCAGGAATTTCTGGAAGGTCTGACATCCTCTTTTGGCCATTGTTTGGCCGTATACGACCGCGAGGGTTCTCTCCTCACCACTCCCACTAAGACAAATACAGTGTGTAAGGCAGCTAAAGAAACCACACAAGGAGCTAAACTCTGCAGGGAGCACTGCCTTAAGGCCATATCCAAGGCACTGCACCGGGAGGAGCCGTACATATTTGAATGCCACACCCACCAATATTCATTTGCTGTCCCCATCACGTTGGAAAAGGATGTCAAGCTTGTCATATTAGGCGGTCACGTTTTTCTCTCCACGGAGGACACTAAAAGGTTTCTTGATAATGCAGAGGACTACAGGATAGATAAGTCAACCATATATTCCTTTACAAAGGGCCTTAAATCATTATCTCCTGAAGAGTTCAATACTGTTCCTCAAAGTATCATGTCCCTGGCCGTTCCTTTCTTCAAGGGTGTTTACCACAAGGGGCTATTTGAGAAGAAATACTACAAGATGAAGTCTGTCTTTAATGTCACTTCCAGCTTTCTGCAGCCGGTAAGCCATAAAGATGCCTATGAACTTGCCCTTAAGACCCTTGGAGTCCTTTTTGATGTTGACATCGCAAGCATAGCAGTTCGGGATAAAGAATCATCATTTAGAACCTGTGCAGTCTTTGGACGTCGCTGGGATGAGCTGCATTCCCTTGTGCTTCCTGGATATACAGAGATTGTTAATAAAGTTATAATTAGCGGAAGACCTGATGTGTGTCTCGACAGAACCGTATTAAGGAAACTTGCTGTCCCGGAAGGTGTCCACTCCATTCACCTCTTTCCGCTGCAAAGAGAGGGCGAAATATTCAGCCTGCTGCTAATCTTTAATACAACACTGGGAGAAGACGATATAAAGCTTATCTCGGCCCTCTGCCGCCAGATCGCTGTCTTTATGGAAAATATCTCTCTGAAAGAGGACAAGGCAAGGAAGCTTGCAGTTCAGTCGGCCCTTTATACCGCTTCCCGCGCATTTACTTCCCTGTTGGAACCGGAGGCCTTATACGACATTGTTCTCAACAAATCGATAGATCTGGTTGGCGCTGAACAGGGTTCGCTGATGATCCTGGATGAGAAGGATATGGCCCTGGCCGTGAAAGCTATCAAGGGGATAGATAAGGCTATCCTCGAAGACCTCAGGGTTAGAATTGGGGAAGGGATCTCTGGAGGAGTTGCAGAGAGCGGAAACCCTATGATTGTCAATGATATAGAAGAAAGCTCCGTACTGAGGAAAAACAGATCAAGGTATAAAACCAAATCCTTCGTCAGTATCCCCCTCAAGATTAATTCAAAGACCATCGGAGTCCTTAATATCTCAGACAAGATCACGGGTGATATATTTTCTGTTGAGGACAGGGATCTCCTCTTATCCTTTGCCTCTTATGCCTCTATTGCCCTGGACAGGGGAGCATATTATAAGATGTCTGAGGAGTTAAGAAGCATCTCTATTACAGACCACTTGACAGGCCTCCTTAATCGCAGATACCTTCAGGACCGCCTGTTTGAAGAGACGGCCCGTGCAAAGCGACACAAAGAATCTCTCACTATTTTCATGATAGATATTGATAACTTTAAATCATTCAATGACAGGTATGGCCATCCAGCTGGGGACCAGATCCTTAAAACAGTGGGCAATGCCATTCAGGAAGAGGTCAGGACCATAGATGTGGTAGCCAGGTACGGAGGGGAAGAGTTCACTGTAATCCTTCCGGCAACTAGCAAGGCCGCTTCGAAGATCCTTGCGGAAAGAATAAGAAAAGGGATTGAAGATACACCTTATTGGGGACCGAAGATACCGGCAGGAGAGAAGGTGACCATAAGCCTTGGAATAGCTAACTATCCCGATGATGCGGATTCCGTAGAAACCCTTATAGGGCAGGCAGATACAGCCCTTTATGTGGCAAAGGTCGAAGGAAAGAATAGGATTAGCTTCCTATGAAAGATAAGGCAATATAAATATCTGCCCTGATGACGAGTTCTTTGGAGCGGTTCCCTTGTCCCCTGGGCAATTCGGGGATATTCATACGCAATCCCTCCCAGAGATAAATAAGTGGTTCCAGAAATTGTGTCCTGATTCGATGGTACTTGCCTTAGAGACTTATTTAAGGAAGATCAGTGACGGGTAGATAACCCAGATAGTGTCTCTGATAAATAACCGTTACAGGGGATGCCTGGGGTTTAAAACACCTATTGAAGTCGACTCCTCATTTGTTGCACCTCGAGGTTGAATGTGGGGTTTAAAAAAGGGGTGAATATTACGCTTCATTCCTCAGATTTGCGCGCCTTGCATATGGAGCTTTTTACTGTGCCGGTTGATTTATTAACACTTAAAACATGAATATCCCAAACCTCCTGACACTCTTTAGAATACTTCTTGTTCCCATATTTGTGATCCTTCTGATCTATGGTCAGACGTTTTATGCCTTTCTTGCCTTCATGATTGCAGGTGTTACGGATGCTCTGGATGGCTTTATAGCAAGGGTCTTTAGCCAACAAACCGTTCTCGGCGCGTACCTTGACCCTATCGCCGACAAGCTCCTATTGGTCACATCTTATATTGTACTGGCAATAATAGGCATCATCCCGCCCTGGCTTGCTGTTCTTGTGATAAGCAGGGATATTTTTATTTTGATAGGGGTGGCGGTCTTATTTTTAAATCACAAATCTTTTGAGATCCGGCCTACCCTTCTTGGGAAGGTCTCTACGTTCTTTCAGTTAGCCACCGTTGTTATTGCCCTGTCTGTAGCACAGCCTCTTTTAGGATTGCAGCCTTTCCTTATCGGGAGTATCTATCTTGCCGCGGCATTAACCCTCCTGTCAGGTTTTCATTATACTTTTTTATGGGTCAGGCAGATGGGAGAGTAAGGAGAAAGACTCTGCTGATAACTTGTGCTATTTTTAGACGTGGTTTTTTATTGACAAGCCGGATATTTCTTTTATAATAAAAAGCTCACGGCGGAGTAGCTCAGTCGGTTAGAGCGTCGGAATCATAATCCGTAGGTCCGGGGTTCGAATCCCTGCTCCGCTACCATTTTATTTTTCAGATAGACCCTTTCTCTGCTATATGCGGGAAGGGGTCTATTCATTTTGGGCCATAACAATGATGACAATAAGGGAAAAGACTAAGAGGACTATTGAAAGATATAATATGCTGTACAGTGGAGAGACTGTCCTTGTCGGCGTGTCAGGTGGACCGGACTCTATGGCCCTTCTTTATCTCCTCATGGATATCAGAAATGAATACGGAATTGCACTGAAATTAGCCCATCTGAATCACGGCTTCAGAAAAGAGGCTGTTGACGAGGCGGAATTTGTCAGAAAGACCGCCGTATCACTGGGTCTACCCGTTATCATAAGCTCTATTGACGTCCCGGCTATTAAAGAAAGAGATGGCCTATCTGCACAGGAGGCTGCGCGGAAGGCGAGATACGCCTTTTTTGCAGCGGCAGTCGAAGAGGCTGGCGCTTCGATGGTTGCCCTTGCCCATACCGCAGATGACCAGGCAGAGACGGTTTTGATGAGGCTTCTTCGGGGCTCCGGCCCCCTTGGCTTGAGCGGCATCCCGCCTGTTAGAAAAATAAGCAGTCAGGAGTCAGGAGGCAGGAGGCAGGGGCCGATTATTATCAGGCCGTTGATAGAATGTTCAAGGAAAGAGATCGAGAAATATATATCCGAGAGAAATATCCCCTTTGTTACTGACAGCTCCAATCTTAAGATGGACTATATGAGAAACAGGGTCAGGATGGAGCTTCTCCCATTTTTGGAAGGATACAACCCTAACATAAAAGAGACCCTGGTCAGGACTGCTGACGTTGCCCGTAGAGACAACGAGTTTCTTGATATGGAAGCTGAAAGTGCATATCAGTCCCTCATCCCTCAACCCTCATCCTTCATCCCTACAGATAATAGTGGCATCACCCTGGACTTTAAACTCTTAAAGAAGTTGCCCGAGGCTGTATCGTCGAGGGTCATACGGAAAGCAATAAAGGCGGTAAAGGGAGACCTGAAAAGAGTATCTTTTCAGCACATATCGGACATCTTGAGCCTTATGGATTATGGAGAAGGGAAGTGGAGCCTTCATCTTCCTGATGTAACGGTGTCGAGGGAACATGATAAGCTCCTTTTTAAGAGGGGTGAGGGGCGGCGTTAGGTTTAATACCAATTCGCATTCAAATAAAGACTTTTGAATGCTCAGGTATAATACCAAGTAAGCTTTCATTAGGCCCAATAGTAGATGTTTGAAAGCAACTTGGTATAAAAAGACATTGTAAGAACAAGGGTTTTGTGGTAATTATCTATGGTTGATATTAGATATAATACCAAGTAAGCTTTCATTAGGCTTAGTAGTGGATGTTTGAAAGCAACTTGGTATAAATTTTAGATCGTGAAGGGGGATTACGTGAAGGAACTTTCGAAAAACTTGGCCCTTTGGCTGGTTCTTATATTGATGATGATCCTGCTCTTCAATATCTTCAATCAACCTCCTCAGGCGCAGATGGACAAGGTCATATTCAGCGACTTTATTGCTTCCGTTGAGAAGGGTGAGGTAGAAGAGGTGTTGATTCAGGGAAACGATATCAGCGGGAAGCACAAGGGTGGGAAGACCTTTAAGACCTACACACCCAATGACCCTGAACTCATAAAGATATTGAGGGAAAAGGGTGTCCGTGTCTCTGCAAAGCCTGAAGACCAGCCGCCGTGGTATATTAATATCCTTGTTTCATGGTTCCCTATGCTTCTCCTGATTGGTGTATGGATATTCTTCATGAAGCAGATGCAGCCAGGAGGAGGTAAGGCCATGGCCTTTGGGAAGAGCAGGGCTAAACTCCTTTCAGAGCAGCAGAAGGTCACCTTCAAGGATGTGGCTGGGATAGAAGAGGCGAAGGAAGAACTTGTTGAGATAATCCAATTCCTTAAAGACCCCCAGAAATTCACAAAGCTGGGAGGGAGGATACCTAAGGGTGTGATGCTTATGGGCACCCCTGGAAGCGGCAAGACCCTCCTGGCCAAGGCAATTGCAGGCGAGGCTGGGGTCCCGTTCTTTTCCATCTCAGGCTCGGATTTTGTCGAGATGTTTGTAGGAGTCGGGGCATCAAGGGTCAGGGACCTGTTTACACAGGGAAAAAAGAATGCGCCGTGCATAATATTTATAGACGAAATAGACGCGGTTGGCAGACACAGGGGAGGGGCCGGGTTTGGCGGCGGTCACGATGAAAGGGAGCAGACCCTGAATCAACTCCTTGTAGAGATGGATGGATTTGAGTCGAACGAAGGTGTCATTATAATAGCAGCCACCAACAGGCCTGATGTCCTCGACGCTGCACTTTTAAGGCCTGGCAGGTTTGACAGGCAGGTCTATGTGCCTATTCCTGATATAAAAGGGAGGGAGGAGATACTGAAGGTTCACACTACAAAATTCCCCTTAAGCCCTGATGTTGACATGGCCATAATAGCCAGAGGGACGCCAGGTTTTTCGGGGGCGGACCTGGCGAACCTGGTCAACGAGGCAGCGCTCCTTGCCGCCCGCCGCGACCATGCTACCGTAGAAATGACAGATTTCGAGTCTGCAAAGGACAAGGTCATGATGGGGGCAGAGAGGCGCAGCATGATCATAAGCGATGAGGAGAAGAAGAACACTGCTTACCATGAGGCCGGGCATGCGCTGGTTGCAAGGCTTATCCCGGGCACAGACCCTGTGCACAAGGTAACTATCATCCCTCGTGGAAGGGCATTGGGGCTTACCCAGCAACTTCCTATAGACGAAAGGCATACGTATGCAAAGGACTATCTCCTTAAAAACATGGCTGTGCTTATGGGCGGCAGGGCCGCTGAAGAGATAGTGCTGAAGCATACCACCACAGGGGCAGGGAACGATATAGAACGTGCCACGGAGCTTGCAAGAAAGATGGTCTGCGAATGGGGCATGAGCGAGAAGCTTGGGCCGCTGACCTTTGGCAAAAAGGAGGAGATGAACTTCCTCGGAAGGGATTTCTCCCAGTCAAGGAATTACAGTGAGAGCACTGCGGTTGAGATTGACGGTGAGATAAGGAGGATTATCAGCGAGAGTTACGTCTGGGCAAATAGCCTGTTGACAGACAGCATAGATAAACTCCACGCCATTGCAGCCGCCCTCCTGGAAAAAGAGGTCCTTGACGGAGCGGAGATAGACAGGATAATCGGTTGCGAGGGGGGGGCTCCTTGCCCGGCCTGAAACTCATAAATATTGCCTCTTACGATGAGGCAGTAAGGGAGCTTAACGCAATCGGGGTCGACAGCACAGGGGTAACTCTGATGGCCCCAAAGATGACCCATCTGAATATAAAACTGGACGGGTTAACGTGTGCTCAGGCAAATATTTTAAAACAGGACATGCTTTCCCTTGGGGGAGATGCGGCTGTCCACAGCCGTGCCGTCAACTTCAAGGTTGACAGGACTGACTGTATCCTGATGGGGACAACAAAGCAATTTGAAAGGCTTGCAAAAAAACTTAGGATTCAGCCGTTCGGGCTCAAACAGCATGCTCTCGAATTAAGCAGGCTTCTACATTCCATCAAGTCAGTACCGCCTCAGCTAAAGACTGTAAAAAAGACATTTGTGTTCGGAGAAAGGACCTTTATCATGGGTATCCTCAATGTTACGCCGGATTCCTTCTCTGAAAAAGGGATATTCTTCGATACAGATTCTGCCGTCAGGAGGGGAATGGAGATGGCGGAGGAGGGCGCTGATATTATTGACATCGGTGGAGAGTCCACAAGGCCTGGAGCAGAACAGGTTTCCGCAGAAGAGGAGCTGAAAAGGGTCATTCCTGTTATTGAAAGACTTGCCCCGAAGATAAAAGTCCCCATATCCATAGACACGTACAAGGCAGAGGTTGCAAAGAGGGCTATGGAGGCCGGGGCAGAGATAATAAACGACATAAGCGGCCTCAGGTTTGACCCTGCTATGTCCCACGTAGCTGCATCGTCGGGCGCTGCTGTTATAATTATGCATATCAAGGGGACACCAAAGGAGATGCAGCTGTCTCCTACTTATCAATCTTTGATAACGGAGGTTATAGGTTATCTTGAAGAGGGTATAATGATTGCCGAGGATGCAGGTATCCAGCCGGACAGGGTTGTCATTGATCCGGGGATAGGTTTCGGCAAGACCATTGAGCACAACCTGACTATAATGAAGAACCTGGAGGCCTTCAGGGCTCTTGCTAAACCGATACTTCTGGGCACATCGAGAAAGTCTTTTATAGGCAAGGTAACGGGGGCTGATGTTGATGATCGGCTCACAGGCACTGCCGCCACTTTGGCTATAGGCATAATGAATGGGGCTGACATAGTAAGGGTTCATGACGTCAAGGAAGGCGCCCAGGCCGCCAGGATGGCGGATGCTATAAAGAACGCAGGAAATTAGTTTTAGAGGGGTTGAAGATGAGAAAGCTTTTCGGTACGGACGGCATAAGGGGCACGGCAAACATAGAGCCCATGACTGTTGAGATGGCCATGAAGGTCGGCAGGGCTGCTGCCCATTTGTTTAAAGACAAGGACAAGAGGCATAGGATCGTCATAGGGAAGGACCCAAGGCTTTCAGGTTATATGCTGGAGACTGCCCTTTGCGCAGGTATCTGCTCAATGGGTGTTGACGTCCTTTTGCTTGGGCCGTTCCCGACTCCTGGAATTGCTTTTATAACCAGCAACATGAGGGCAGATGCAGGGGTTGTCATATCTGCGTCCCACAACCCATTTCAGGACAACGGCATAAAATTCTTTGCCCCAAGCGGGTTTAAGCTCCCCGATGCGGTAGAAAAGGAGATTGAGCGGCTCATCTTTTCAAACGAAATAGATTCCATAAGGCCCACGGCCGAGGAGGTGGGGAAGGCCTACAGGATTGAGGATGCAATTGGAAGGTATATCGTCCATCTTAAAAATTCCATTCCAGGGAACATAGACCTTGAGGGGCTAAGGGTGGTCCTTGACTGTGCCAATGGGGCTGCCTATAAGGTCGCTCCCAGGGTTTTCGCTGAACTTGGCGCTCAGGTGATAGCGTTGAATAAGACGCCTGACGGTGAAAATATAAACAGGAACTGCGGTTCAATGCACCCTGAAGTGATAAGCAGGGCAGTCAGAGAAAATAACGCGCATATAGGGATTGCGCTTGATGGAGATGCAGACAGGGCGATATTTGCTGATGAACACGGCAACGTGGTTGACGGAGACCAGATCATGGCCCTTTGCGCCCTTAATATGCATGCCGAAGGTAAGTTAAAGAAGGATACTCTGGTTGCGACGGTGATGAGCAATATGGGGCTTGATATAGCCATGAAAAAGGCCGGGATAAATCTGCTTAAGACCGCTGTGGGAGACAGGTATGTAGTTGAAGAGATGTTAAAGGGCGGGTACAGCCTTGGAGGCGAGCAGTCAGGCCACATGATATTCCTTGGCCATTCTACTACAGGGGACGGTACACTTTCCGCCCTCCAGACCATTGCAGTCATGAAGAAGACTGGCAAACCTCTCTCTGAACTTGCTTCATGCATGACCACTCTTCCTCAGGTCCTTTTGAACGTGAAGGTGAAGAAGAAACGTGATTTGGTAGAGTTCCCTGCCATATCCGCCATGATTGCAAAGGCGGAAGCTGACCTCCTTGATAAGGGGAGGGTGCTTGTGAGGTTTTCAGGGACAGAGCCTCTGGCAAGGGTCATGATTGAGGGAGAGGACAAACAGAGGATAACCGTTATGGCCCAGGAGATAGCGGATAGCATAGAAAGAGCGTTGAATTAAAGGAGTTTATAAATGGCACGTCTTTCAGTAAATATAGACCACATAGCAACATTACGGCAGGCAAGACTTGGGAAGGAACCGGATCCGGTGACGGCAGCTTCCATTGTAGAGCTTGCAGGGGCGGATGGAATTACCGTACACCTGCGTGAAGACAGGAGACATATTCAGGACAGAGATGTCAGGTTGCTCAGGGAAACCGTTAAGACGAGGCTGAACCTTGAGATGGCAGCAACCGAAGAAATGATTAATATTGCAATTGAGACCAAGCCGGACATGGTCACCCTTGTCCCTGAAAAAAGGGCTGAACTGACTACAGAGGGGGGGCTTGATGTTATAATTAACAAGGAAAGCCTCTCAAAACAGGTTTCCATCTTGAAAGACGGCGGTATAACTGTAAGTCTCTTTATCAACCCGGAGATAGACCAGGTAAAGGGTGCCCTCAGGGTCGGGGCTGACTACATAGAGGTACATACAGGCAGATACGCTGATGCTGTAAATAAAGAGGAAGGGGAGATAGAGTTCGGAAGGATCCTTGATGCTGTGAAGGTTGCAAGCAAGTTAAGGTTAGGGATAAATGCAGGCCACGGACTCAACTATATAAACATAAAAAAGATCTCAAAGATATCAGAGATAGAGGAATTCAGCATAGGTCACAGTATCATAGCCAGGGCAGCCCTTGTGGGCCTCGACAGGGCAGTCAGGGAGATGGCCGAACTGGTAAAGGTCAATCAGGCGGTATTGAAACAGCCGCTATGATTATAGGCATCGGCACAGATATCGTAAGTATCCCTCGAATTGAAAAGGCAGTTGAACGTTTCGGGGATAGGTTTATAAATAAGGTCTTTACAGATAAGGAGGCAATTGTCTGTAAGGCGAAAAAAGACCAGGCATCACACCTGGCGGCTCGTTTCGCCGCTAAGGAGGCAGTCCTGAAGGCCCTCGGGACTGGTATAAGCAGCGGGATAGGGTTTAAGGATGTTGAAGTTGCAAGGGTACAGGGGAAAAGGCCTGAAATAATCCTTCACGGTATAGGAAAAAAGGTAGCAGAATCACTTGGAGTAAAGGATATCCACATAAGCATTTCACATGAGGCGGGTATTGCCATTGCCTTTGCAGTCATTGAAGGGTAGGGCAGAGGGTACGCCAGATTATTCTGGAAACATCTTCGTTACAACCTTCCCTGATGGTCCTAAACTTTCCAGTAATTTCCCGTTATAGGTCAGGTCTACTCCACCGGCATTCCCGACAACAACCGTGATCTTGCTGTCTGCAAACCAGCGAGTGCTTTCCCCTTCCCTCAAGAGTACTTCTGCAGGGTCGTTATCGTCAACGGTAACCTGGATCCATGTAAGTTCTCTGGCCTTGGCTATAAGGGAATGTTGCTTTTCAGGTTTTTCCGGTGTTTGAACAGTCTGAACCGCCTGTTTGGGAGGCGAGGGGGTAGCTGGGGTAACTGGGGTAACTGGAGTAACTGGAGTAACTGGAGTAACTGGAGTAACTGGAGTAACTGGAGTAACTGGAGTAACTGGAGTAACTGGAGTAACTGGAGTGGTGTTTGATAAAACAGGTTTCTGCTCGGGAAGATCAACATTTGAGCTCTCTTGAACCTCTGCCGGAGTTGTATCTGGTTTTTCAGAGGTTGTCAGGAGATATATTGCAGTAACCAAGGCCAGGACTAATACCGCAGGAATCAGATGTCTGCGGCGAGTACTGACAGGTTCAAGTTCAAAACCCTTTTCTTCTCCGACCTGATCCTTTTTTTCATTCAGGATGTAATTATATTTTTCTATGACATCAGCGCTGTCGAGGCCTAAAAATTCTGCGTAAGATTTTAGAAAACCCTTTATAAAAACGGGAGACTGCATCCCGATGTCACTATCTTCGATGGCTAGAAGGTAGGCCTTTCTGATCCTGGTGACCTTTGCAGCCTCTTCGAGGGTTATCCCTTTTTTCTCTCGCTCTTTTTTAAGATATTCTCCAAGGCCATCCATTGTGTACTCCTTTATTGTAGTAGCGTTTGACGTTAGTGCAGGGCTCCCCGTGACACAAACCAATTCCCCAATCTTTCAACGCTTCTTTATTTCACAAGAAGGTCTATATAATTCTGAGCGTTCCTCCCTGTCTCGGAGTCCGGAGCAATCCTGACAACCTCTTTAAAGGCATCCTGTGCATCACTTTTTTTGTTGAGCTTAATATAGGCCAGTCCAAGGTCGTAATGGGCATCAATGTAGTTAGGAAATAATCTGATTGCAGTCTTGTACTCATTAATAGCGCTGTCTGTTTTATCCAGGGAGAAGTAGACCAGTCCAAGGTCGTGGTAGGCCTTCGGGTACCTGGAGTTCTTTTCTATTGCCTTTTTATAGCTATCTATTGCCTTAATAGGGTCACCTTTTTTGAAGTATGCCCATCCCATATTCGTGTAAGAATATTCAGGGGTCGAGTAGAGAAGGTCCGCACATGCCTTTGTGAACTCTTCTATGGCGTTTTCCCACATCTTTTTTTCTAGATATATAGTCCCCAGGTTATTTCTGGCCTCTGAAAACTTTGGATCAAGCAAAAGGGCCTTTTTGAACTGCTGCATGGATAAATCTATCTCACCTTTCTGACGGTAAGAAAGTCCGAGGGCATTGAACAGTCTTGGATCGTCCTTAGAATATTTCTCGGCCTCAAGCAGTTCCCTCAGGGCGGAGGTGCTGTCCCCCTCGTTCAGGTATGATACCCCCAGTTGGTAGTGGATCATTGATTTATCTTTGTTTGCCTGGCTTGCGGCACATCCCTGCATCAAGAATAAAAGCGACAAGATTGCTAAACCCTTTTTCATTCAAACCTCCTGAGTTACTGTGAGCCACGATTTATGAAGCATAATCTTATATTTTGTCTTTCATACTTTATTCTTTTTCAGTCTCTCTGCAACTGCCCTCATCCTGAATTTACTGAGGAATCGTTCTGGTTCCCATATCTTTTCTTCAGTCTTTTGTTCCAACTCCTTTCCCTCCTCAGGTTGTTCCTCTATAACTGTTTCTTCGACAATGGCTTCGGTGGCTTTTACGGGCTCTTCAGGCACAATAGATTGTTTCTCTACAGCTTTTGTTCCCTCGACAACAACTTTGTCAGCTTTAATCGGCTCTTCAGGCACAACTTCAACTGTTTCTTCCAGCATCTCTTCTTGAATATCCGGTGTTATAGGGGTGAACAGGGGGATAGTAGCCAGGAGTTTCTCCTGCTGCGATAGAAGGAGCTCATCAAATTTCAGATCATCCATCAGAAAACCCATATCCTCCGCAAACTGGACAGCATCGTCTTCTGCAGTTGGGCTTCCTTCAGAGGATGACTCTTCAACATACCTGTACATGAGCCCGACCTTTTCTGTCGTTAGGTAGAGGTAAATGTAGACGGAGGGCCCTTCATCCTCTTTAAATGTGCAGATGTAGGCATGGGTCTGTTGGACAGGGTGACGCGGAGCGGCCACCATGGGTTCATTGAAAGACATCATGAGTCTTATGACACGTTCCCTTTCCAATGGCAGGGAACATTTTTGTTCACACAACTCAAACATTATATACTATCCTTTCGAGAAATATTCTATTCCCCTGGCAAGCCTTTGTCAAAGGCTATTTTTTACCAAGTTGTTTTCAAACATCTACTTATGAGATTGGCGAAAACTTACTTGGTATTTATACCCGGACGGGTATTATCAGATACTTCCCTTTTCGGTTAACTATGAAAGGTTT
>Ga0209342_10004031_pt1 | contig 15349 bp, 12 predicted proteins | sample RifCSP16_2_FD_184023 | JGI IMG/M metagenome (GOLD analysis project Ga0209342, IMG submission 184023) | Soil microbial communities from Rifle, Colorado - Rifle CSP2_sed 16_2 (SPAdes) (version 2) | ecosystem: Environmental > Terrestrial > Deep subsurface > Rock core/Sediment | place: Rifle... | reverse complement strand
CGTCGAGATCTGCACGCAGTACGCGCAGAAGGGCATGTTCAACATCTTCTTGACCGTGTTCTTCTCGACCCTCGCGTTCGCCTTCCTCGATCCCTTCCTCTTCATCGGCTACCTCATCGCCATCGCGTTCTTCGGCCTCTTCCAGGCGCTCTTCATGGCCAACGCGGGCGGCGCCTGGGACAACGCCAAGAAGGTGGTCGAGGTCGAGCTCAAGGCCAAGGGCACCGCTCTCCACGCCGCGTGCGTGGTCGGCGACACCGTCGGCGACCCCTTCAAGGACACCTCCTCGGTGGCCATGAACCCGGTCATCAAGTTCACGACGCTGTTTGGCCTCCTCGCGGTCGAGCTGGCTCTCCGGATCGACGGCACGATCCGCGCGGTCGCCTTCGTCGTCTTCTTCTTCATCGCATGCGTCTTCGTGTACCGCTCCTTCTACGGGATGCGCATCCAGGCCGCCCCCAAGGCGGACGAGGCGCCGTCGAGCGCGCGCGCAGCGCACGGGTAGAGAAGTAGGATCGGAAACGACGTGAACGGGCGGGCGGGGGTCACTCCCCGCCCGCTTCTTTTATTCGGCGTTCAAGGCGCCACGACGCGCCGAGCTGCTGCCCCGGCGCCGCGCGGCAGCCGCATGCGCGTCGGGTCCTTCGCGCTCTCCACGATCGCCTGGACCGCGGCCCGCTCGGCGTGGCCGAGCTGGGGCGACAGGGCGCGCGCCGGCGCTTCGGTCTCGGGGAAGAAGTGCGCGACGAGGGCGCACGCCCCGTGCAGCGCCCGCGCGAGCCCCATCCGCTCGGCGCGCGACTGAACCGAGCGCAGCCGCTCCGGCGAGGCGAGGGACGGCTGGGCGAGGAGCTCGCGCAGGTCGAGGCAGAGGAGGAGCGGTGCGTGCAGGCCCAGCTCTGCCATGTCGCCGACCGTGGCGAGGAGCGCGTCCTCGGCCGATGGGCGCGCCGCCGTCGGTCCCATGGCGCGGAAGGGCTGGCCGCGCTCGAAGAGGCCGTGATCCTCGGCGCTGCCGGAGACGAGCCCTTCCTGGATGCGGATCGCGATCCGGCCGTCGTCGAAGGTGGCGGTGTGGCCGCCGCTCCCGGTCTCCGCGCGGTCGAACCCCGCGGCCGCGATGGCCGAGGCGAAGCGGGCGCCGTCGGGGCCACGGACGGCGAGCCGCAGCTCGCCCACGGGCCGGAACGCCAGATGCGGGTACAGCCAGTCCACGTATGCGGCGCCCTCCAGCAGGACCACCGGTACGCCCACTTCCTTCAGCGCCGCCTTGAGGGTGACGAGCTTGAACACGTTGTCGTTCACGACGCCCTGGTAGATCGGCAGCAGGCGCTCGCGGAACGAATCAGGGACGCCCGCGCCGATGCGGCGGCTCTCGAGCTGATAGGAGGCGATGGGCGCGAGACCGTGCGCGTCGAGGACGTCGGCGAGCTCGGTGAGGTCGCAGGGCGGGAGCGCGTCGGGTGGATCGAAGGCGGTGAGCGCGCGCAGGGCGTCGAGCAGGGCCACGGCGGCCCGTTGTAATCCAGGTCGGCCCCGTTTGCGCGCAGACTTCAGGCCCCGGGCCCCGTAGCTCACCCTGTCGGAGGAGCGATGACCCACCTCGAGCTGAGGGACGCGCTCTCGGTCCTCGCAGGGCTGCGGAGCGACGCCGAGCCGATCCTGACCCTGTACCTCGACACGCACTGGGCGGACGAAAAGAAGCGCGAGCTCGCCCGTGTGTTCCTGCAGGACGCGTCGAAGCGGGCCATCGACCGGCACGCCGCGCACCCGCAGCTCGAGGCGCTCCGCAGGATGCTCGGGCGCGTGGAGGCCGAGGCGGCGGATCGCGTGAGGAACTCCGGGGCCGAGGTCGAGCGGGGGCTCGCCGTCTTCGCATGCGAGGCGCTCGGGCTGTGGCGCGTGCTCGAGAGCCCGAGGCCGTTCCGGAACGAGCTGTGCGTCGATGGACGGCCCCATCTCTTGCAGCTCGCCCGCGTCGCGGGCGACGTCGAGCCCGCCCTGATGGCGTCCGTCCACGCGAAGGGCATCCGGGTGTACGAGATGGCGCTCGGCGCCATCGTCAGCGAAACCAGCATCGAAGGGGTCACGCCCGGCAAGCACGCCGAGGGCGCCTCCAGGCGCGCGGGCCCCAGCCCCTCGCCCCACGGGCCGTCCGGCGGCGCGTCCTTCGAGCGCGAGCAGAAGGACCAGCGGCACCTCGAGGAGCAGGTGCAGAGGGTCTGGCGGGAGGCGGCGGCGCACTTCACCGCGCTCTTCGACCGCGACCCGCGGCAGAACGTGGTGCTCGTGGGGACGGCCACGACGGTGGCGGACTTCGAGCGGCTCCTCCCCGAGCGCATGCGGGAGCGGGTCCGGGTGCGCCTCCCGCGGCCGCCGGGCAAGGCGAGCTGGCGCGGGAACGGCAAGAACGACCTCGTGCAGCAGGCGGCGGCGAAGCTGCGCGAGCTGGAGCGCGCCTCGGAGGCGGTCTCGGTGGAGCGCGCCATCGGGGAGGCGATGCGCGGCGGCCTGGCGGTGCTCGGGCCCGAGGATGTGGTGCTGGCGGTGAACGAGCGGCGCGTCCACCGCCTCATCCTGGAGGAGGACTTCGCCGGCTCCGGGTGGCGCTGCCGGAACTGCGGTGCTCTCGGGACCACGCACGACGAGCGGTGCTCGTTCTGTCAGGGGCCGCTCGCGCGCGTCGACGCGCTGGGCGAGGAGCTGCTCGGTCGCGTCCTCACCGAGGACGGCGACGTGGAGGTGGTGGCCCACACGAACCGCCTCCACTCCTATGCAGGGGTGGCGGCGCTCCTGCGGCAGGCGAGGGCGAGGGGTCTGTCGGGGCGGGACATCCGCTCCCAGTGAGTTGGCGCCCCGTCAAGGTGCCAGGAGAACGCTCCTGTTGGAGGCAGGGGCCGCGGCCGGAGTTTCCGCGGTCGCGGTCGCGGTCGGAGTCGGAGTCGGAGTCGCGATCGGAGTCGCGGTCGGAGTCGCGGTCGAACCGAGAGCTGGCATCCGCAACGCCGCCTCGCGCAGGAGGTGGTCGGCTCGATCGGGCGGGAGGAAGTCGACGCGCAGGTGGCGCAGACGGTCCGGCGGAGTCATGCGCGGATGGCCCGCCCAGGGGCGCCCGCCGCGCAAGAGGTCCCAGACGAGGAGCGAGGCGCAGGGCACGATCCGCGTGATCAGGTCCGCACGGACTTCCGACGCGTATCCGGGACCAGGATTGGGTGGAGCGTGAAAGAGCGCCTCCTGCGTGAGGCTGAGCGCGATCCAGGAGAGGCCGCTCACCCAGAGCCCCTTCCGCCCTCCCAGGTGCTCGCCCAGCAACGGGATGGCGAGAGACCAGGCCACGTGCGCCGAGGCGTTCGTCAGCGCCCCGTCGTCGTCGAAGATATTGACGAACTTGCCCCCGCCGAAGACCGGGAAGTGGGGATTGAAGGCCGGAACACTGGGGGAGAGATCACCCGCGGAGGCAGCCGTCGCATGGACGAGCGACGCGAGGAGCAGCGCGCGGGCTGCGGCCGTGCCGATCCGGCGAGCGCCGCGCCTCCCCCGGGCCCCGGGGGTCGCTGTGCGGGCGGTCGCGCCCATGTGCATCGGGGAGCCTGGCATCGCTGCGTTCGGCGGTTCGCTCGCCTGATCTATGTGCGATGGATCGGGCGAGGTAGGCCCTCGAGCGTGGCCCGTGAACGTGGTGAAGCCCGCGCAGCGTCACCGCGCGTGGACCCATGCGACTCTCAGAGAATACGCAGGAGTCGCGCCGCCCCGCGCCGACCGGAGGTCACCCGTGCGGGCGACCGTCGCCGGGTGGCCGCGACCCGCGGGACGAGATCGCCCTACCCGGACGAGGGGCGCTGCCAGGAGGCCCTGGGGGGCCGCGCCGGGGAGCGCGGCCGCCGTCACCTGCGATCGATCGACACGGGCCCCGGTCCATAGGTGGCGAGCAGGAGGAACCCGCCCGCGAGCCCCGCGTTCTTCAGCAGCTGGACCATCTGGGCGTGGTCACCGTGCAGCGCGGGGTGCCAGTGGAAGAGATACGTCACCAGCGCCAGATACAGGATCACCGCCGCCGAGCAGAGCCGCGCGCGCAGCCCGAGCGCCACCAGGATGGACGCTGCCAGCTCGAAGGCGGCGGACGCATAGGCCGTCGCGGTGGCCTGGGGGATGCCCCGACCGGCGATGCTCGACGCGGTCCGGCCGACGGCCGCGAACTTGTTCCACCCCGAGTAGAAGAAGACGGCGGAGAGGAGGACGCGGCCGAGGAGCGGCCCGAGCGTGGCGAGGGCACCGTTCACGCGAGCAGTATTAGCCCAATCGCCGCCGGACTGGAACCGGTTGGGTGCCGACCGGGGGCTCCGCCCCCGAGACCCCCGACCGCGACCCCTCGACCATGACGCGGACCTGTGGTCTCCTCCGCGGGTGCGCCTCGCGCTCGTCCTCGCCTTCGCAGCGCAGAGCACCCTCGCTGCCGGCGAGCCGCCGGCATCGCCGTTGCTGCCGCCCCGCCACTGGGCGGTCGAGGCCGCGGAGCGCCTGTACGAGCTCGGCCTGGCGCCGGACTGGCTGCCCGCGCAGCGCGCGGTGCCCCTCGCGGTGGTGATGCGTACGCTCGACGACGCCGCCCGGCGCGCGCCGAGCGAGGCTCCCGGCGCGGCGCCGCTCGCGCGCGCGTGGGCCTCGCGGTTCGCGGCGGAGTTCCGCGGAGCGGGAGAGGCGCGGGAGACGTGGAGCCCCGTGCTCCTGGGCGCGCACGCATCGCTCGGTTTCGAGTCCGGTGCGGTTCGACAGGCGGCGAGCGGGCAACCGGCTGGCCCTGCCGCGCTCGTCCCCGTGGCTCCGCGAACCGATCCGGTCGCCGCCGCCGGCGCAGCCGCTGGCTTAGGCCCGCACCTGGCCGCGGGGTTCCGTGCGCACGCGACCCCATCACGGGTGGACCTTCCCGCGGTCGAGCTGGTGGGCGCGCTCGGCCCGGTGGCGCTCTCGGTGGGCCACGCCCCCGTGGGCTACGGCCCGAACCAGGTCGCTGGCGTCGTCGCGAGCGGCGCGGCCGCGCTCGACCGGATCGAGCTCATGACCACCCGCCCCATACGGCTCCCGGGCTTCCTCGCGCCCCTGGGCCACATCGCGCTCGACCTGGCCGTGGCGCGCTTCGACGAGCCGCGCCACCCGTACGATCCGCTGCTCTGGGAGTTCCAGCTCTCGTGGAGGCCGCATCCGCGTCTCACCCTGGCGGCCGTCCGCGGGGTCATGTTCGGCGGCACGCCCTGGGACGGCATCCCCGCGAGCGACGTCCCCCTGTCGATCCTGGGCATCAAGAACGACCGCGAGAACAACATCTACTCCGCGAGCGTGGAGCTCAGGCTCCCCACCGAGGCGCTCCTCCCGCTCACCGCGAAGCTCGAGTGGGGCAGCGACGACAATCCGGGCGCGGCGGTCACGTGGCCAGGCCTCGTCGCGGGGCTCTCAGCGCCCTTGCTGCCCGGCGTGCCGGTTGCGCTGGGAGTGGAATACGCCTACTTCGGCCGGGGGCTCTTCGGGTACCACGATCCGTTCGGCTGGTACGGGCACGGGCTGTACACGGGCGGCTGGGCGACCGGCCAGACGCCGCTCGGCGATCCCATGGGCGGGAACGGCCGGGCTCTTCGGGCGATCGCGTCCGCCGACCCCTTCGACGGGCGGGTGCGCCTCTCCGGCGTCGCCTGGGTGCAGGACCGGTTCGCCGACAACCTCTACGCCCCCGCGGCTGGCGGGCGCAGCGCGGGGGTGGAGGTCCGGGCGGAGCTTCGTCTGGGGAAGCTCTCGGTCGGCGTCGGCGGTGCCTACGAGCGCGGAGGGAGCCGCTGGAGCCGGCGCGAGATCGCGGCCGAGGCGACCTACTTCTTCTAGCGCCTTGTCAAGGCCATGCACGGGAGGGCGGGCACCGTCACCGACACATACGAGTGCGCCCCCAATCGAGAGGCCGCACGTTGAGAGAAGGACGTGGCGGGGCATCCCGGGGGAGGCGCCCGATGGCTGTCGTATCTTGGATCGTCGGATTGGCCCTGGCCGGCCTGGCAGGGCGGCTCATCCTCTGGACCACGCTCCGCGGAGCTGGCCCTTGCGCCTCGACGCTCGAGGCGATCCGGGACGCCCTGGGCGCCGTCGAGTATCAGGTCGCCCCACTCGACCTCGCCTGCCGCGGCCGCGTGGTCGTACGCCACGGCGACTCGGGCGCTCCCGGGGGCGCGCTGCTCCGGAGGCTTCGCGGCCTCGAGCCGCAGGAGGTCGTCGCGCTGCTGAAGGCCGAGGGGGTCCGGGCGGCGCTCGTGCCAGCGGGCGGTCCCCGGGGAGGGATCACCTCCCTTCGGCGGCTGCTGCCACGCTTCGCGAGGTCGTCAGGGGTGGGCGCACTGCGAGACCGAGCGCGGCCGACGCACTCGCCGCTGGCGCGCGAGCTGCCGCGCTCCTAGAGCGCTGAGGGACCTGCCTGGTCCAGGCCGCTCGCAACGGTGCTGGATCAGGCGCGGCTGTCGTATCGGTACTGGTAGCCGTACTTGCTGTAGCGCGCGCCGGCGCCGGACACGTCGTTGAAGACCGCTCCCTGGATCCGGATGCCGTTATGGGCCAGGCGCTTCACGGTCATCACGATCTCGCGGACGGGGTGGGCGCCGGCGCGCAGGACGAGGAGCGTGGTCCCCGCCTGGCGGCTGACGAGCACAGGGTCGGTGACGGCCAGGATGGGCGCGGTGTCGATGATCACGAGATCGTAGCGGGCCGAGAGCTCGTTGAACACTCGCTCGAAGCGATCGCTCCCCAGGAGCTCGGCGGGATCGGGAGGGAGGCGCCCGGTGGGGAGCCAGTGCAGATTCTTCTCCGCCGCAGACTCGCGAACGGCGTCGGAGAGCAGCGCCGTCCCCAGGAGGACGTCCGAGAGCCCAGGGCAGCGTTCGCCGCCGAAGAACTTGTGGACGCGGCCGCGGCGGAGGTCGGTGTCGACGATCAGTACCCGCCGCCCTGCCGTCGCCATCACATGGGCCAGGTTCGCGGAGACGAACGACTTCCCGACGCCGGCGGTCGGCCCGGTGATGACGATGACGTTGTTCTTAGCCTCGAGGAGCGCGAACTGCAGGCCGGTCCTGAGGCTCCGCATCGCCTCGACAGCCGGATCGCCCGGATCCGCCGCTGCGAGGAGCAGCTTCTGGCGGCCGCCGGCGCGGGTGATGCCCGCCTGCCGCGTGCTGCGCGGAACCGTGGCGTAGACGGTCATCCCGGTGACCTGCTCCACCATCTCCGGATCATCGAGCCCCGCGTAGAGCGACTTGCGTGTGAAGGCCACCGCCACGCCGCCGGCGAGCCCGAGCACCAGCGACAGCACCAGCACGAACTTGCTGTTCGGGGCCACCGGCTCGTCGGGGACGCTGGCCCGATCGACGATGCGGACGTTGCCGATGGTCCCCGACTTGACCACCCGCAGCTCCTGCGCCTTGTTGAGCAGGACGTTGTACAGCTCCCCCGCGACCCTCACGTCGCGCGTCAGACGGGCCGATTCGAGCTCGCTGCCGGGGAGCTCGCGCATGCGCGCGTTGATCCCGCCGCGCGAGGCGCGCAGCTTCTCGATCTTCTCGGTGAGCGAGAGGAGCGCCGGGTGGCTCTCGGTGAAGCGCTGCCGCAGATCGGAGCGCTGCAGCTCCGCCTCGGAGAGGGCCTTCTCGAACTCCACCGAGCGATCCAGCAGGGACTGCGCCTGGGAGGTGAGATCGCTCGACCCCTTCTCGACCTGGTAGCCCTTGAGGGAGGCCTCCGCCGCATCCAGGTTGGCTTTGAGCGTGGGGAGCTGGCTCTCCAGGAACTCGAGCGTCTTCGCAGCCTCGGCCGACTTCCGCTCGACGTTCTGGCGCACGTACGAGGCGGCCACGGCGTTGAGGATGGCCGCTGCTTTTCGCGGGTCCGGCCCCTCCAGCTCGACGAGGAGGACGCCGGTCTTCTTGCCCTTCTCGGTGATTCGCAGCGAATCCTGCAGCTCCTGGATGACACGAAGGCGCCCGCGCTTCTGGACGAAGAACGTGGTGCCCGGGCGCGCGACCAGGTCCGAGACGAACATCTCGACGCGGGAGTCGCCTTGACCGCCGGCCGCGGGCTTGCCGACCTCGCCGGTCAGGACCGACTTTCCCTGCGAGCGCAGCTCGTAGCTGACCGGTCCGCGCGCGATGAGCTCGAACCCCTGATTGAGGGCCCCCTCCGGCACGTCGAAGCGCTCGATCTCGACGCGATCACCACCCCAGCCATACGACTTCAAGCCGAGCATCGGCTTGGCCGGGGTGGAACCCCGATACCGGCGAGCGAGCGAGCCAAGGACAGGGAAACGCTTTGGCGTCACGACGATCTGCAGATTGAGCGTGTCGACGACGGTGCCGATGAGGGAGCGGGAGCGCAGGATCTCCATCTCCGTCTCGGCGGGAGCCTTATCGCTCAGTAACGCCGAGATCTCGCTCAACCCGGCGATGCTCTTCGTGCTCTCCTCCACCTGGACGACGACATCGGAGCGGTAGACCGGCATCTTCACGCTGACGTACAGCCCGCCCAGCACGACGGAAGCGACCGTGACCACCGAGACGAGGATGCGCGCCTGGAACAGCGTCCAGAAGAACTCTGCCGGGCTCCGTTCGTCGATGTCCGGGATCCGCGGTGGCGCGTCGCGCGCGGGAGCGGGGGCGGAGGGCTCTGCGCGAACCGCCTCAACGGACTTCCGTTCCCCAATCATTCGAAGGTCCTCACGCCGTTCAGATGTCGAAACGGAGATCGCCGGCTTCCACCCGGTTCACCAATCGCCTACACTGCGGCCGGCCCCGCTGGGGCGTCGCGCGAGAGGGGGCGGGCAGAGCTCAAACACCTCACCGCAGTGCAGAGCGTAACTCCGCACCCGGCCGAAAGCAGGGCCAACTGCGTACGAGCCACAGAGTATACACTCGGTGCGCGTGCGGTCGAGCCTGGTGATCGGGGGACGCGGGTTGGCTCGGCGCAAGAAGCCATGGTCACGGGCTTGCATGGGTAACCCGCCCGAGGCCGTTCCTTTGCCTCCCCGGGGAGGGGCCTCTACGGATCGCCTATGGCCGCCTTAGCCCATGAGTGTCCCGCGGACGATCGCGATCACCAGCTCCTGATCGCCGGGGTCGAGCGAGCTCGAGCTGGGGAGGCACAGCCCACGGCGGAACAGATCCGCGCAGACCTCACCGCCGTAGCAGGCGTTCTGTGCGTAGAGCGGCTGCAGGTGCATGGGCTTCCAGAGGGGCCGCGCCTCGATGTTCTCCGCCGCGAGCGCCGCGATGATCCGATCGCGAGCCTCGTCGCAGCGCGGCTCGTCGACCAGGAAGCAGGAGAGCCAGTTCGTGTGCAGGCCATAGGGCGCCTGCGGCATGAACGTGAGCGACGGGATGTCCGCGAACGCGTCGCGGTAACGGAACGCGACCTCTCGGCGCTGCTCCACTCGCCGCTCGAGCACCTCGAGCTGTCCGCGGCCGATCCCGGCCAGCACGTTCGAGAGGCGGTAGTTGTAGCCCATCTCCGTGTGGTGATAGGCGATCCCCTCGTCGCGAGCCTGCGTCGACCAGAAGCGCGCCTTGTCGACCCAGTCCTTGCGCTGCGCCGCCAGCATTCCGCCGCCCGTGGTGGTGATGATCTTGTTGCCGTTGAATGAGAAGGCCCCCACCTCGCCCATCGAGCCCGCGGGCCTCCCCTTGTAAAGGGCCCCGAGGGCCTCGGCGGCGTCTTCGAGCACCGGGACGTCGTGGCGCCGGCAGACCGCGAGGATGGGATCCATGTCGGCGCACTGGCCGTAGAGATGGACGGCGAGCACCGCCTTCGGCCGGCGCCCCGCTGCCACCCGCTCGGCGAGCGCGGTCTCCAGGAGCCGCGGGTCCATCATCCACGTGTCCCGATCGCTGTCGACGAAGACCGGCGTCCCGCCCAGGTAGCGGATCGGGTTCACGCTCGCCACGAAGGTGAAGCTCGGCGCGATCACCTCGTCGCCAGGACCGACTCCCAGGAGCCGCAGCCCGAGGTGCATCGCCGCGGTGCCGCTACCCAGGGCGACGCACGGGAGCCCGATGCGCTCGGAGAAGGCCCTCTCGAACTCGTCGAGGTTGGGGCCGACCGTGGAGAGCCAGTTCGAGGCGAACGCCTCGTGGACGTAGCGCTCCTCGTTCGGCCCCATGTGCGGGACCGACAGGTAGATCCGCTTGCGGCTCGCGGTCGCCATCTCGGGGTACCCTGGGCCTGGCCTCGCTCAGCGGCGCGAGCGCTCCCTCTCCACCACGTCGTAGACCTGCCAGAGGCTGTTGACGGTGGGCACGATCTGGGTCATGACGCGCGACCAACGCGTGACCGCGTAGGCCGAGACGTAGACCACGTCGCGCGGCTTCATCTGGAAATTGGTGGCGAGGAGCATGGCGTCGGCTGAGCGGGCGTCGAGCTTGTAGATCTTGGGCGCGTTGAAGTCGCCCCGGATGACGTAGATCTTGCCGGGGTTCGATACCTGCGGCTCGAGACCGCCCTGGCCGCCCGCCTCGTTGGGGGCTGCGGCCGACCCCGTGCCGTAGATGGCCTCGGCCAGCGTCATCCGGCCCTTGACCATGACGCGCGCCGTCTGCTGGCGCACCTCGCCCACCACGAACACCTTGTTGTGGCTGCGATCTCCGACGTTGATGACGTCGCCGTCCTTGAGCAGCCAGTTCTGCGAGAGATCGCCATTCTCGTAGAGCGCTTGCAGGTTGGGCCGGTAGGTACGCCCGTCGCGGGACAGGGTGACGTTGGCCCAGTCCGCCTCCGGCGTGAACCCGCGCGCCGCCGCGATCGCGTCCTGGAGGCGGAGCGGCACGTCGGTGACGGGTATGGTCGCGGGCTGGACGACCTCGCCCGTCACCTGAGCTCGCCTCCCTCGATAGGCGGCGACGCGGACATCGACCTGCGGATTGGTGATGACGCGGTGCAGGCGGTCCGCAAGGACCTTGCGGATCTCGGAGACCGTCTTGCCAGCGACCTGCACCACCCCCACATAGGGGTAGAACACCGTCCCGTCCGCGGTGACGCGGTTGCCGTTCTCCTCGGGGCTGCGAAACTGGCCGGTCGGCGTGGTGAGCTCAGGGTGATCCCAGACGGTCACCATGATGACGTCGTAGGGCGCGACCCGATACTCGTAGTTGACCGCCTCCGCGGCGAGCGGGTCGGCCATGCGCGGGGGCGGCTGCTCCATGGCCAGTTTTTTCAGCAGGTCGGGCGTGATGTCGTTGACGTCGAAGTCGTCGTCCTTCGTCGTCTCGCGCCCGCGAGAGACCGCCGCGCCCTCTTTCATGCGCATTCCAGGGGCGAGGAAGCACCCAGACAGGAGCCCGAGGCCCAGCATCGCACAGAGGATTCTCACGTCCGCTCCCATGCCCAGAAAATGACCGTCCATGTTGCGCCAAACGCCGACCCGAGTCGAGGAGTTTCCGCACCCGCGGAGAACACCGCATGCAACATCGCAGCGGCGGCGGCACCCGAGCAGAGGGCCGGATCCTCAGGTCTTACGGGGCCAGAACGCCTTCTCGAGGTCGTCCACACCCCTCGAGATGAGCTCGAGGGCGCGCTCGAAATCGTCGCGCCCCCGGCGGTACGGGTCGGGGACGTCGAAGCTCCCCCACCGGCCGATCCGGTGCACGCGCCCTCGCGCGCTCGCGAGGATGGACTCGACCGCCCGCTGCTGCTCCGCCTCCATGACGAGGATGAGCTCGAAGGAGCGGATGATCTCGGGGGTGAGCTGGCGAGCACGGTGGGCCGAGATGTCGAGACCGAGCTCGCGCATGAGCTCCTGCGCGACGGGATCGGCCGGCTTCCCGACGAGCGCCGCGATGCCCGCCGATTCGACGGTTGCGCTCGCTCCCCGGCTCCGCAGCCGCTCGGAGAGCACGGCCTCGGCCATGGGGCTCCTGCAGATGTTGCCGACGCAGACGGTGAGGATGCGCTTGAACACGGTGGAATGGAGGCCCGAGGGCGAGGCGCCCCGTGACCGGGAGGCCACTTCTTAACCCCTCGGGTATGCTCGAGTCCAGGTGCGGCGTCCGAGCGCCCGGTGCGGTCTGCGGGGTGTCGGGGGCTATCCCCCCGACGTCACGCATCAGCGATATCGGCCCGCGAGCCAGCTCTGGAGAACCGCGGCGATCCGTTCGCTCGCGTGCCCGTCCCAGAGCGCCGGGGTCCTCCCCGATTTCCCGAGCCCGTCGACCGCCCGACTCGCCTCGTCGGCGATGCGTCTCGGGTCGACCCCTACCAGCGTGTTCGTCCCCTCGGTGATCGTGATCGGCCGCTCCGTGTTCTCGCGCAGCGTGAGGCAGGGGATGCCGAGCGCGGTTGTCTCCTCCTGGAGGCCGCCGGAGTCGGTGACCACCAGGGCGGCCTGAGAGGTGAGGCCGAGGAATTCCAGGTAGCCGAGCGGGTCGCAGAGACGGATCCCAACAGCCCGGGCGAGGCGATCCCCGAACCCGAACTCCTCGATGCGCCGGCGCGTACGCGGGTGGACGGGGAAGGCGATCGGGATGCGCCCCTGGATCTCCTCGAGGGCGCGCAGGATGCCGTCGAAGACGGCTGGCTGATCGACGTTCGACGGCCTGTGAAGGGTGAGGACCGCGTATGCTCCCGGCTCGAGGCCCAGGCGCTGAAGAGCCCCCGTTCTCCTGGCGCGCGGCAGGTGTTCGAATAGCGTGTCGATCATCACGTTGCCGACCCGGTGGATCCGCTCCGGCGCCGTGCCCTCCCGCAGCAGGTTCTCGTCGCCGTCCGCGGAGGGCGTGAGCAGGATGTCGCACAGGCGGTCGGTGACGATGCGGTTCACCTCCTCCGGCATGCGCATGTCGAACGAGCGAAGCCCGGCCTCCACGTGCGCGCAGGGGACATGGAGCTTGGCCGCGTCGATGGCGCAAGCCATGGTGGAGTTCACGTCCCCCGCGACGACGACGAGGTCTGGCCGCTCCTCCAGGCATACCTTCTCGAAGGCGACGAGCACCTTCGCTGTCTGCTCCGCGTGCGACCCAGAGCCGACGCCGAGGTGGATGTCGGGCACCGGCATCCCCAGATCGGTGAAGAAGACGTCCGACATGTTGACGTCGTAGTGCTGGCCCGTGTGCACGAGCTTCTGGTCGGCGAAGCCCGCCTGTGCGACCGCCTTCATGACCGGCGCGATCTTCATGTAGTTCGGGCGGGCGCCCACGACGTGCAGGATCTTCTTCCGGATCATTCCGCCACCCCACATCTCTGGGCGCTGCCGCCCCGTCGGAGACGAGCTCGCCGCGCAGCACCGGGTCCAGAACGCCTTCTCGAGTTCGACGGCCTCTGGGGTCCGCCCGAGGGCGAGGTGCCCCGGCTCGGGAGGCCACTTCCTAACCCTCGGGCATGCTCGAGTCCAGCGCCGGGTGACGTGCTGCGGGCGCTGCGCGTGGCGTGAACCTATTCCGGCAGGGGCGCGCGCGAGCCAGCGAGGTGGAGGGCGCGGCGACTGGCTTCGAGCGGCGCGCGCCTGGTGTGCGCTACGGTGAGGCCACCTCGATCGTCGCTGTCGCGGTCCCGCTGATCGCTTGCGTCGTGGCGCCGACGCGACCGATGGCGGTGAAGGTGATGGCGAGCCTGCCGGGCACCGAGGTGGTGGCGGTCCACGTCAAGTCGATCGCGTGATTCTGGCCCGCCTGAAGAGGATCGGGCGGCGCGGGCGAGGGTCCGGTCAAGGTGACCTCGGTCGGATCTGGCGACGAGACGGAGGGGTCGGATAGTCGGAAGGTCGTCACGTTGTCGGTGCCAGGGTTGTGGAAGGTGACCACCACGGGGAAATCCTGGCCGATCGCGGCCTGCGCCGGCGCGCTCTTGATCGTGACGATGATCGCCGCGTTACCGACCTGCGCTGAGTTGGAGGCCGCCGCGGCGGCCGTGACCGTGGCGCCAGAGTTGGCGTCCTTCCCGGTGGCTCCTCCCGACAGTTGCAGCGAGCCGATCGCCGTGCCGGCGGTGTAGGTCCAGGCGAACGTCACCGAGTGCCCCGCGGTCACGGTGGCCGAGGCGGGCGTGGCCCCGGTGCCGGCCTTCAGGCTCGCCGCGGCGGTGCTGCCGGCCACCACAGCGGGCGCGGACGGTGTCACGTCGAGCGCGTCGGCGCCTCCGTCGTTGGCGATCGTCACCGTGACCGTGAAGTCATTGCTGACGCCCGTCCTGCTGACGGCCAGCGATGGCGGGATCGACAGCTCCGCCCGCAGGTCGGGCGGCGTCTGGACGGTGACCTGAGCGGCGGCCGGCGGCGTCGCGGTCAGCGTCTCGCCAAAGAGGGCGTCCTTCCCGGTGGCGCCCACGGTCGCGGCGAGGTGCCCGGCCTTCGTCGCCACGTAGGTCCAGGTGAAGGTCTGGCTGCTGCCGGCGGCGAGCGTGGCCTGCGCGCTCGGGGCCGTGCCGCTCGCGTTCGCCTCGGCTCCGTCGCTCGAGCTCAGGTTGGGGCTGCCGAGCGCGAGATCGGTGACGTCTGCGCTCCCGTCGTTGGCGACGGTCAAGGTGAGATGGAACGTCTGTCCTTCGCTCACGGTGGTCCTCTCGACCGCGACCGTCGCGGAGAGGGAGGGCGCGGAGAGCACCGTGAACGCCGCGTCGAGCGTGCCCCGCACGCCCAGCGCGCTCTCGACCGTCAGCTCCTGCGCGCCGACCGGGAGCCCAGCCGGCACGGTGGCGGTGAGCGCGGTCGTGCTGACCCAGATGACGTCCTGGAGCTCCACATCGCCCAGCCAGGCGCGGTGGCGCGTGTCGAGCGCCGGGGCGCCGCCGTCGGCTTGCTGTGTCGCCCGGGCGAGGAAGCGCGAGCCGTGGATCTCCACCGCGATGGGGGCCGTCGAGTAGCCGGCGTTCGGGACGATCTCGGTCGGCTGTGGGGTCTCTGCCGGCGACCCGCCGGAGCAGGCGGCGGAGAGCAGCGCGAGCAGGAGCAGGGGGCTGAGCAACACGGCGCAGCCTCGAGCGATTCGTGCACGAGCGGGCATCACGTCCCCCCTTCGATTCTTAACGAAGGGGCTTCTCTCATGGATCGTCTGGCGCATCAACCAGAAGAGGCGGTCCCGCCGAACGTGAAGGCCGCAGGCGCCCCCTTCCGGGCCCCTCCCGCCGGCTCGGAATGGCTCAAGGGGCGGGGGTCACGGCATTGGACGTTGTCGAGGCCGGCCCGGTGCCTGCGGCGTTGGTGGCGGTGACGGTGAACGTGTAGCTCGTGCCGTTGGTGAGGCCGGTGACGTTCACTGACGTTGCGCCCGTGGTCGAGGCCTGGATGTTGCCGGGGCTGGAGGTCACGGTGTAGCCGGTGATGGCGCTGCCGCCGTTGCTGGCCGGCGCG
>Ga0209342_10004029_pt1 | contig 15353 bp, 10 predicted proteins | sample RifCSP16_2_FD_184023 | JGI IMG/M metagenome (GOLD analysis project Ga0209342, IMG submission 184023) | Soil microbial communities from Rifle, Colorado - Rifle CSP2_sed 16_2 (SPAdes) (version 2) | ecosystem: Environmental > Terrestrial > Deep subsurface > Rock core/Sediment | place: Rifle... | reverse complement strand
GGGTATCCTGCCTTGCCTTGAAAGCCCGCCCAGTGTACCCCTGGCACGCCCTGGGTGCAATCAAAATCAGCGAAGAGAGAGGCTCATCGCCCGCAGCGAGTCGGCCAGGGGGATACGGGGAGTCCAGTCGAGCTCGGCGCGAAGCTTGTCGCAGGAGCCTACAATGGTCGCGGCCGCGGGCGGGTCGGTCTGCGGGCCGCGGCGCAGGCGCGCGCGCCGGCCGCTGGCTTCGAGCAATCCCCGCGCCACTTCTTCCAGCGAGACGCCCACTCCTGTGCAGAGGTTGTAGACCTCGCCGGAGCGGCCGCGGGTGAGAATCTCCCAGTAGGCGCTGGCGACGTCGCGCACGTCTACAAAATCGCGCCGGGTGTCGGGGTTCTCCACCACCAGCTCGTCGCCGTCGCCGAGCGCGGCCACCTGGCGGGCCAGCCGCGCCGGCGCGAAACTCTCCGGCAAGCCCGGCCCGAGGAGGTTGAACGGCCGCGGGACGAAAACGCGCAGGCCGCGGCGGGCGTAGTCGAGCGCCAGCGCCGTCTGCCGGGTTTTCGCCATCCCGTAAGCGGTGACGGGCTGGACGGGGTGCGTCTCGCGCACGGGCAGCTCCCGCGGGAAGCCGTACTCGGCCGCCGAGCCCGGCACCAGCACCGCGCAGTTGAGCTCGGCGGCGAGCTCGAGCAGGACGCTGGTCGTCTCCACGTTCGCGGCCAGCAGCTCGCCGAGGTTGTCGCCGCGCGTCTTGCCGGCCAGATGGAAGATGGCTTCGGGGCGCGCGCGCCCGAGAAAGGCGCGGACGGCGGCGCGGTCGGTGAGGTCGCAGCAGAGCACATCAGCGGCGCACGGCTGCTTGCGCCGCGGCGAATCGATTCCGAAGACGGTGGCGCCCTGTTCGCGCAGGAAGCGGGCGAGGTGCTGCCCGGTGAACCCGCCGATGCCGGTAATCAAACAGCGCACAGGAGGTCAGTGTGGCACAGGCGCGCCGGCGCGCGCCGTGTTTTCAGCGCGGCGGGCGGGCAGCGCCGTCAGGCGGACCTGGTCGAGCCAGACGGTGCCCGCGAGGCGGTTGTCGAGCTTCTGGCTGGGCGGCCGGATGAGGCGCACGAGAAGCAGCCGGGTCTCGGGGCCGGTGGAAAACTCGAGCTGCTCCAGCGACCAGCGGGCCGAGCCGAGCACGTTGCGCGTCGTGAGCGCGAGCCGCCCCGGCTCGTAGGCGTCGGTGATTTCGAAGCGCGGGCCGCTGTCGCTGGTGAGCCCCTGGGTGCGGAGGAAGAAGGAGAAGCGGTAGGCCGCGGCGGGGCGCACGGGAACGAACTGGAAGACGTGCTGATAGTGGAGGTTGTGCCGGCCGTCGAATTCGAGCCGCAGAGCGCGCGCACCGTCGAAGAAGTTGAGGTTGTCCACGCTCACCACCGCGCCCTCGACCGGCTGGACGCGCCAGTCGAGCCCGCCGTTCCAGAGGTCGGACTCGAAGCCGCCGTTGGTGATGAGCTCGTCGGGCGCGGCCCGGCGGGGGAAGGCCAGTGGGTGCCGCGTTCCGAGCTCCGCCCAGGCGGTCTCGAGCCGATCGGGCTGGCCGTGCTCGCGCAGGGCGTCCAGGAAGGGAAAGGCGGCCCGGGGGTCGAAGGCTTGGTTCCAGGCGAGCAGTTTCGACCAGAGCTCCCCGGCCGCCTCCAGGCGCTGCTGCGCGACCAGGTAGTTCAGGTACTCGAGCCCGATGTCCGCCTGCGGCGGAATCATCCGCTCGAGGATGAGCCTGCCGTCGCCGGTGGCGCGCCAGGCGAGGTCGAAGGCTTGCCGCCGCAGCGCCGGCTTGGCCACCAGCACGGGACGGAAGGCCTCCAGCGCCGCCGCCACCTGGCCGCGCCGCAAGAGGAAGTTGCCGCGCTGCCAGCCGACCGTCGGGGAGTTGGGCGCCGCCTGCCGCGCGCGCTCGTAGGCGCGCTCGGCCTCTTCGAGGCGGCCGGCCAGCTCGTAGGCGTCCGCCAGATCGGCCCAGTAGTCGGCCTGCCGGGGGCTGCGCGCCACCGCCGCTTCATAGTGGCGGATCACTTCCTCCAAATCGGCGTCAGGGGCGTACTGCCGCACGCGGGCGAGCGCCGCGTGGTATTTGGGACGCCCGGGGTCGAAGCGGAGCGCTTGCTCGATGCGCTCCGGGGTGGGATGGCGGAAGTAGGCGGCCGCCAGGCCGCTCCGCGCCGCCTGGTAGGCGCCGGCCAGCAGCGCCAAGGCCATCCCCAGCCGCACGGCCAGTTGAACTGCGCGCTTCTCGCCCACGGCCTCCTCGGCAGAATCATTAGCACGTGGCCCGCCAACCAACGCAAGAGAAACGCGGCGGGACGCGGGAAGAGCGGGGAAGGCTCGGCGGCACTGGAAGTGTCGCCTATGGCGGCCCGATTGTCAAGCCGCAACTTGTTGAACCAACAGGCGGTTAGAAGCGGACGGCCTCTTCAATCGCGCGCGCGTTCTTTTCGAACCACTCGAGCGTCGAGCGCAGGCCGGTCGAGAAGTCAGTGCGCGGCTGGTAGCCGAGAAGCTTCCGCGCCTTTTCGACCGAGGCGCAGCGGCGGCTGTGGGTGTCCCAGCGGCGGCGCTCGAGCGTGCGGAGACCAGCCTTGTTGCCGGTGAGAGCGTTCACCTGGTGGGCCAGGTTGATGATCCCGGTCTCAACCCCGGAGGCGAGATTCATCGCCTCGCCCACCGCCTGGGGCAGCACGCCGCCGCGCAGCAGGCCGCTGACGATATCGGCGACGTAGGTGAAGTCGCGGGTCTCTTCGCCGCTGCCGGTGATGGGCAGCGGCTGACCCTGCCGCGCCCAGTAGATGAAGTTAGGGATGACGTTGCGGTAGCGGCCCGGGATTTCGCCGGGGCCGTAGACGTTGAACAGGCGCGCCCGGACCACCGGGAGCTCGTGGTAGTTGCGGAAGAAATTGCAGTAGAGCTCTCCGAGCAGCTTCGTCACCTGGTAAGGCGTGTCGAGGTCGAGCGAGACGAAGTCTTCCTGGAGCGGCAGCGGCGCCTGCGCGCCGTAGACCGAGCAGCCCGAGGAGGCGTAGACCAGCCGCTCGACCCCTGCCGCCCGCGCCCGCTCCAGCACCCGCAGCGTGCCCAGGCCGTTGACCTGCAGGTCGGTCTCGGGATGGTCGACCGAGTTCTGGTTGGCGAAGAACGCCGCCAGATGGAAAACGGTGCTCGGTTTTTTCGCGAAGGCGCGGCCCAGGAGCTCGCGGTCGAGGATGCTGCCTGCGAGGAAGGTCAGCCGGTCGGAGGCCGGCAGGTTCCAGCGGGCGGCAGCGGAGAGGTCGTCCACGACGACTACCTCCGCGCCGGCTTCGAGGAGGGCCCGGCAGAGGTTCGAGCCCACGCAGCCCGCCCCGCCGGTGACCAGGACCGATTGCCCGCGGTAGGCGGCGGCGACTTCCGCATCCGAGCTGTGCGGGCCGAACGGCATACTCTCCAATCTCAAATTTCAGATTTCAGATCAGAGTTCACCAGCGTCCACCTCGACCGGCGCCTGGCGGGCGAGGGAATCGAGCACGCGCAGGGTGGCGAGCGAGGCCGCGCCGATTTCTGCGAGCGACATCGGCAGCGCGCTGCCCGCGGCGGCGGCGGTCAGGAAGGCGTTCATCTCGTCGCGGTACCCCATGTCCTGTTGCAGGAGCCAGAGCCGCCGGGTGCGGTGGCGGCGGTGAAGGTGGCCGGTGCGGAAATTCGCGATCTCGGCCGCCGCGCCCTCGCCGAACACCTCCACGCGCTCGCGGGCCACGCGCGGGTCGCCCGCGGTCGTGTACGTGACCGTGCCGCTGGAGCCGTCGGCGAAATGCAGCGTCACCTGGACGTTTTCCTCGGCGCGCGCCGGGTCAGTGGCCGGGCGGACAGACTCCGCGTACAGGCGCACGGGCGGCGCTCCGGCGAAGTATTGCAGCAAATCAATGAAGTGGCACATCTCGCTGCGGATGCGCCCGCCGCCTTCGATGGGGTCATAGACCCAGTGGTCGGCCGGCAGGGCGGCGGCGTTCACCCGGTAGGTCATCACCAGCGGCCCCTGCCGCCCGGCGAAGAACTCCTGCACGCGGCGCGCCAGCGGCGAGAAGCGCCGGTTGAAGCCCACGAGCAGCCGGCCCGGGTGGTTGCGGGCTGCGGCCATCACCGCGCCCAGCTCCTCCTCGCTCATGGCCAGCGGCTTCTCGACGAAAACCCACTTGCCGGCGTCGAGAGCGGCGGCGGCCAGGCGGGCGTGCAGGTCGTGCCGGGTGGCGATGACGAGGCAGTTCGTGCGCGGGTCGGCGGCCACGGCGTCGGCGTCGCAGGCCGCTTCCGCAAACCCGAACTTGCGCTGCAGGTGGGCGGCGCTCGCCGCGGTGGCCGTGGCCAGGCTGTGCAGGCGGACTCCGCGCCGGCGCAAGTGCGGGAGCAGGTAGGTCTGGGCGAATTTGCCGGCGCCGATGACACCGACGCGCAGCTCGCCGGTCGCCGGGACGACACTGGGAGCCGCGCCGGCGCGCACGGGGCCGCGCGCGAGCGGTTTATCGGTGTCGTAGGCGAAGAGGATGCCGAGCGGGCGCGCGCTTGCGTCGCCCAGCAGCCGGTAGGCGTCTTCCGCGCGGTCGATGGGGAAGCGGTGAGTGAGCAGTGGCTCGACCCGCACGCGTCCGCGGGCGAGTTGCGCCAGGAACTCCTCCAGGTGCCGCCCGGCAGTCCAGCGCACGTAGCTGTAAGGGTAATCGCGGCCGTGCTCGACGACCTCCGGGTCGTAGGTGCCCGCCCCGAAGGCGCGCGAGACCGTGAGCGTCAGCTCCTTCTCGTAATAAAGCTTTCGGGGAACCTCAAGGGGGAAGGCGCCCACGACAACCACCCGGCCTTTTTCGCGACTGATGCGTCCGGCGACTTCCACGGGCTCGGCCGAGCGGGTTGCCGCGGCGAGGATGACAGCGTCCAGGCCGCGCCCGCCGGTGAAGGTCTCGGCGGCAGTCTCCAGCGCCGTGGCTTCGCAGGCCGCCTCGGCGCCGAGCTCGCGCGCCAGGCGGACGCGCTCGGGGTCGAGGTCACTGGCGAGCACGTGGCAGCCGGCGGCTTCGAGTAGTTGCACGATGAGCAGGCCCACCAGGCCCAGGCCCACGACGCCCACGCGCGCGCCGAGCTCGACTTCGGCCTGGCGGAGGCTTTCGAGGGCGATGGCGCCGAGCGGCGCGAAGGCAGCGTGCTCGAGCGGGACGCCCTCGGGCACGCGCGCGCAGAGCGTCTTCGGGACGTAGACCACTTCGGCGTGCGAGCCGTGGCCTTCACCGGCGCAGGCCACGCGGTCGCCGACGCGGAAGTTGCCCGCTTCGGCGCCGGCTTCGAGCACGACGCCCGCCGAGCAGTAGCCCACCGCCACCGGCGTGTCCAGCCGGTCCATCACCTTGCGGTAGGTGGCGAGCCAGCCCTCCTGGCGCAAGCTGCGCAGCACCTGGCGGACCTGCTCGGGGCGCTGGCGGGCTTTTTCAAGCAAGCTCGCCCGGGCCAATTCCATTTGCGCGCGTTCGGTGCCGGGGCTGATAAGCGAGAAGGCGTTGCGCACCAGCACGCCCGCCGGGCGCAGCGCCGGCGCCGGCGCTTCTTCGACCCGCAGCGCGCCGCTGCGGTAGCTCTGGACGAGTTGCTTCACTGCATCGCCTGCAAAAGAGGAATCGACCCCAAGTCCGCGTAAGTATAGACCAAGGCGTGTGGGGGAGGAAAAGCAGATTCCTCGCTCCGCTCGGAATGACGACCCTTGGGGAACAAGTGGCAGGGGTATCTACTTCGGGGGGAGGAGGTCGGCGGGGAAGGAGCGCAGCGCTTCGAGGATGCGCCGGCTGGCCTGGCCGTCGCCATAGGGGTTGCGCACCTGGGCCATGCGGCGGTGCTCTTCGGGGTTTTCCAGCAAGCGGACGGCGGCGGCGACGATGGTTTCGGTGTCGGTGCCGACGACGCGGGCGGCGCCGGCTTCGACTCCCTCGGGGCGCTCGGTCACCCGGCGCAGCACCAGCACCGGCACGCCCAGCGAAGGCGCTTCCTCCTGGAGGCCGCCCGAGTCGGTCAGGATGAGAGTGGCGCGCTTCATCAGGTGGACGAGCGGTTCGTAGTCAAGCGGTTCGAGCAATGCGACGTTGGCCGCGCGGCCCAGCTCTTCGCGCACCGGCTTTTGCACGTTCGGGTTGAGGTGGACGGGAAGGACAACCTCGACGTCGCGCGGGTAACGCTCGGCGAGCTGCCGGATGGCGTGGCAGAGGGCGCGCAGCGGCGCGCCGAAGCTCTCCCGCCGGTGCGTGGTCACGAGGACGATGCGGCGGCTGTCGAGCGGCAGCCCGGCGAGGGGGCCGCGCGCGAAGTCGTAGGGGCGGGCGGCGACGTCGAGCAGGGCGTCAATCACAGTGTTGCCGGTGACCCGGATGCGCTCGGCGGGGATGCCTTCGGCGAGGAGGTTCCGCCGGGCGCCCTCGGTGGGGGCAAGGTGGAGCGTCGAAAGCGCGTCGGCCAGGCGGCGGTTGAACTCTTCCGGGTAAGGATGCCAGGGATTGTGCGAGCGCAGGCCGGCTTCGACGTGGGCGACGGGAAAGCGCTGGTAGTAGGCGGCGAGCGCGGCCGAGAGTGTGGTGGTGGTGTCGCCCTGGATGAGGACCCAATCGGGTTTTTCGCGCGCGAGCACCGGGGCCAGCCCGCTGAGGAGGCGCGCCGTCAGCTCGGCGAGCGACTGGTCAGGCTGCATGACCTTGAGGTCGGAGTCGGGCCGGATGTCAAAAAGGCGCAGCACCGGGTCGAGCAGCTGGCGGTGCTGCCCGGTGACGCAGACACGCGACTCGAACTCGGCGGGCGCGGCGCGCAGCGCCTGGATGACCGGGGCCAGCTTGATGGCCTCCGGTCGCGTCCCGAAGATGGAAAGGACTTTCAGTGCCATAGAACCCGATTATAACCGCAGAGGCGCAGAGGACGCAGAGTCGGGAGGAGGAAACCCTTCGGCTTCGCTCAGGGTGACGGCCTGACCCTGAAGGGCTCAGGCCGTCAGTACGTCGAGGGCTTCTTCGTACTTCTTGAAGGGCGGAATCAAGTAGGCGCCGCGAAGGGTCGGTGTCGAGCGGGCCCAGGCGAGAAGCTCGCGGGCGATCTCGAAGCCGACGTCGCGCGCCCGCGGCCCGGCGGCTTCGAGCCGCTTGATGACGTGCTCGGGGACGCGGATGCCGGGGACTTCGTTGTTGAGCCGCACGGCCAGTTGCGGGCCGGAAAGTGGCCAGAGGCCGACCAGCGTCGGGATGGGTGGCTGGCCGCCGAGGCGCTTCAGGAAGTCGTCCCAGATGGCCGGGTCGAAGATGGGCTGGGTCATGGCGAAGTGGGCCCCGGCCTCGACCTTCTGCTCGAAGCGGCGGAGCTCTTCGTCGAGGTCGTCGGCCGTGGGGTTGACGGCGACGCCGATGGCGAAGTTCGTGCCGCCGCCCAGGGTCTTGCCCGCCCAGTCGTGGCCCTGGTTGAGACGCGAGAGGATGCGGACCAGGCCGACGGCGTCGACCTCGTAAATGCCGCTGACCTCGGGGTGATCGCCGAGGACGGGCGGGTCGCCGGTGATGGCGAGCACGTTCCTCACCCCGCCGATCGACCAGGCGCCGAGCAGGATGGCTTGCAGGCCGATGATGTTCAGGTCGCGCGTGGTCAGATGCGGGATGGTCTCCATTCCGGCCTGCTCGATGGCGCCGGCGAGCATGATGGCGTCCATGCCGACGCGGGCCAGGGCGCCGCTGTTGATGTCGACCGCGTCCACGCGGCCGGAAGCCTTGAAGCGGCCGACCGACTCCAGGATGCGGTCGAGGTTGACGCCTTTGGGCGGATCGATCTCGACCGACACCGCGAACTTTCCCTCCTGCAGTTTGCGGTAAAAGGTCGAGGCCGGCTCGGCGGCTTTCGGCGCCGGCGGGGCGGGAGCTGCCACGGCCACAGCCTCCGCCCGGCGCTCCTTCGGGGCCGGGGTGGTCTTGGGGGAAAGCTCTTTGACCGCTTGCGCGATGGCGCGGATGTGCTCGGGGGTGGTGCCGCAACAGCCGCCGATGATGGAGGCGCCGAGCGCTGCCGCTTGGCGGGCGAACTGGGCAAAGTAGTCGGGCGTGGCCTTGGGATAGACGACGCGGCCGCCCATGCGGTGCGGGAAGCCGGCGTTGGGCTGGACCGACAGGCGGACGCCATTCGCCTGGGCCATGGCGCGCAGCACGGCCAGGATGTCCTGGGGGCCGATGCTGCAATTGGCGCCCACGACGTCGGCGCCGAGCTCGAGTAGGCGGCGCGCAGCCTCGGCGGGGTCGTCGCCGACCAGGGTCTTGCCTTCCTCGGTGTAGGCGAGCTGGGCGATGACGGGCAACTGCGAAAAGCTGCGCACGGCTTCGACCGCCCAGGTGAGTTCCTCCAGGCTGGGAAAAGTCTCGAGGATGAAAAGGTCGACGCCACGCTCTTCGAGCGCCGCGGCCTGCTCGCGGAAGACTTGCCGGGCGCTGGCGGCGGCTTGGGGCTCGGCCACCTGCCAGGCGGGCCCCAGCGGGCCGATGGAGCCGGCGATGAGAACGTCGACGCCTGCGGCTTCGCGGGCTTCGCGGGCGATCTTGACCGCGCTCTGGTTGAGCGCGGCCACGCGGTCGCCGAGGCCGAGGGCGGCGAGTTTGGCGCGGTTGGCGCCGAAGGTGTTGGTCTCGATCAGGCGCGCCCCGGCCTGGATGTAGGCCAGATGGATGCGGAGCACCGCTTCCGGCTGCTGGAGGTTTGACTCTTCAAAGCAGCGCGTCGGCCCCAGCAGCTCGTAGAGCTGCGAGCCCATGGCGCCGTCGCAGACGAGGATCTTCTGCTCGAGCCGCTGGCGAAACTCCGCGCTTTTCATAGACGTTGACCTGCACCCCAACGGAAACCCACGATTCTACTGTGGAGTGGGGGCGCGGGAGCGGAAAAAGTGAACTCCGCCCGGAAAGAGCGAGCAGAAGATGGGTCCGACAGCCGGCTACGGGACGCTGGGGCTGACCACCTGGTTGTCCCCGCGGGAGAGCGGGATGGCAATGCCTATGGCGCTTCCGGCCAGGATAGCTAGGACTATGGCCAGCTTGGTGCCAGCCCTCATGCCCGCCCCGGAGTCCGTCCCGGTCGGTTCTTGAGCGCTCTCGAGCAGCCGGGTTTGCAACTGAAAGCTCTGACCGGGCAGCACGGCGACGCTTTGGTTGGCGGAGCGCACTGCGACGCTGCCCTGCAAAGAAGCCACTTGGGTCAGGCCCTCGCGCAGCCGCGCCACTTCCCAGACGGCGTTGTCGGTGGTGGGCATGATTTCCAGGCCGTTGCTCCGCACGCGCAGGTCGCTCCCGTGGGTGCGCAGGGTCACACGGCCCTGGTTCAATTCGACTGTCAGGTTCTCGCCCTGACGCAGGGCGCGGGCGTCACTCAGGGCGGCGAGGTGGATTTGTTCGCCCCGGGCCAGCAGCACGCGGGCCCAGCCGCGGGCGCCGGTGGCAAGCCGGTCGCCGTCGAGCAGCGTGGCGTCCGCCGGTAGGGCGACGCCGTTCACCTGAGCGGGAGGAGCCGCCACGATGCGCCCCAGCACGGCAGCCCGCTCGGCGGCGCTCAACGACACCGCCGGACTGGCCAGCAGGGCGCACAATAGGATGGCAAGGGGTCGGCCGAAATGACGGCTCATGGCGAACCTCCCAACATTCTGCGGTCCCGGGATTATCCTTGGCGACAAACCTGCATGTCAAGCATCTTCCGTGGCGAAATGAGGAAATTGCCTCGAGGACGATGGTCTATCGAGGGGCAGAGCCTACCTGAGGGGGCCCATCGACACTCCTACCAAGCAAAACGCACGCCAAAACTAATGCCGGCGCCATGCGCGGCTGTAATGGTTGCTTGAGGCAGCCACCACCAATTCACTTTGCGTTTCTTCAAGTAATAGCTCATGGCCGTGAAGCCACTGGTAACCCCCAGCTGTACCGGATAGGCCACGGCCCGGTTGTTGGAGACGATCGGATTCCCCTCGTGACACGTCCCTGCTCCGATGCAACGTTGGGTCATTTCGATGTCGGCAACCGTGGCGGCATACGTGATGCCGGTTAGCAGCCAGAAGTTCTGGTCCGCAACGCGGCTGAATGTCTGCTGCTTGGGCTGGATCACCGGGGAGGGGCTCAAGGCCGGAATGGGCAAGGGGTAAGCAGCCACGGAGTCCGAGGGGGCCTTTTCTTCTTGGGCTCGAAGAAGCGTCCCACTCAACAAGATGAATACAAGGCCCATGGGCAAAAGAGCACCGACTGCTCGCATCGGTTTCCTCCCCAGCCGACGTTTTGCACGGTTTGGGCCAAATCCGTAAGCTATTGATAAGAAGGGCAATTAGCCTTTGATGGTCGCAGCGGAGGAGCTGAAGGAGTGCCGCGGCGGGAAGACTTTTTTCCGAAACGGTATCGGCGGTGGGGATCTTCTTTCAGGGTCCTGCGGGGACTAAGTGTGCTCTCCGAGCACTTCACGGGCCTTGTGTGCCAGCGCGTCTAATGTAAAGGGCTTTTGCAGCAGGTGCGCGCGACCATTGACGACTTCATGGTGGACAACCTTGTTTTCCGCGTAGCCCGACATGTAGAGCACCTTTACCTCCGGGCGCATTTCGGCAATGCGTTGAGCTAGTTCACCCCCGTTCATCTTGGGCATCACGAGGTCGGTCAGTAGCAGGTGAATCGGGCCTTTGTGGCCTTGGGCGACTCGAATGGCGGCTGCGCCGTCTTCGGCCTCCAGCACGGTGTAGCCGTTTTTTTGGAGAAACTCACAAGTTGGCCGCCGGATGCTTCTTTCGTCCTCGACCAGCAGAATAGTCTCCGACCCCCACACAGGTCGAGCGGGAACGCTTTGCGGTAATGAGGCATCTACCGGTTCTTCCACCCGCGGCAGATAGATTTCAAACCTCGTACCTCGTTGGGGCTGGCTATGAACCGAGATATAGCCATTGCTTTGTTTCACGATCCCATAGACAGTGGCCAGGCCCAGACCCGTACCCTTGCCCCGTTGCTTGGTCGTGAAAAAGGGCTCGAAGATGCGGGATCGGGTTCCTGCATCCATTCCCCCACCGCTGTCGGTCATCGCCAGCAGCACATAAGATCCGGGTTGGAGGGGACGGCGCCGTCGGGCAGTCGTTTCGTTCACTGCGACGTTGCTAGTCTCGATGGCAAGCTTCCCCCCATCGGGCATAGCGTCCCGGGCGTTGACCGCCAGGTTGAGGATGACTTGTTCAATTTGTGACGGGTCGGCTTTCACATGTCCTAGCCGCGGCTCCAGCACGGTGACCAATTCAATGTCCTCTCGAATGACACGCCGGAGAAGTTGGTTCATGTGGGCCACCACCGCATTGAGGTCGAGCACCTTCGGCATGAGGGTTTGCCTGCGGCTGAACGCCAGAAGTTGCTGAGTCAAAGAGGTGGCTCGCTCCGCCCCTTCTCGGATCTGTTCGGCGAGCTGGCGCAGGGAGCCGCTTGGACCCAGGCGTTCCAGGAGTAGATCGGTCGACCCGAGCATGCCGGTTAGCAAATTATTGAAGTCGTGGGCTACTCCGCCGGCCAGCTGCCCAATGGCCTCCATTTTTAGGGACTGCCGAAGCGCGTCTTCCACCCGGTTTCGCTCTGTCAAGTCCTGGTAGATTCCAACCGCGCCCATCCACTTCCCGCGGATCATTAGCGGCACGCCGTAGATTTCCACGTCCAACGAGACGCCGTCCTTGCGACGCCGCTGGGTAAAGGCGTGCAGTGTTTCGCCCCCATAGATGCGCCGAATGAAATCGGCGGTTTCGGCGGCCATTGCAGGGGTCTTAATCAGCTCTTCGAGCGGGCGACCAATGACCTCTTGAGCGGTGTAGAGAAACATTCGCTCGAAGGCGGCGTTGACCATCGTGACGCGATCCTGTGAGTCAAGTTCTGCAATCGCGAGCGGATTGTTCTGAACCAACGCTTGAAGAAAGACCGTCCGTTCCTCCAGCGCGCTCTCGGCTTGCTTGCGCTCGGTGATGTCTTGGTACAGGGCGTAGACGCCCTTCAGTTTGCCGCGAATGAGCAGAGGGACGGCGTGCAACTCCACATCCACCACTGCCCCGTCCTTCCGCCGCCGGCGGGCGATGGCGTGGATGGTTTCTCCGGCTCCCACACGCTTTGTGTATCCGACGGCCTCTACGTGGGTTTCCTCCGAAGCGATTAGGTCATCGAGGTTGTGACCAACCACTTCCGGGGCGGAATACCCAAACAGCCGGTCAAAGGCCGGGTTGATCATTCGCACGCGATGCACGGGGTCAAGGGCGACGATGGCCAGCGGGCTGTTTTCAATCAGCGCATTCAGGTAGAGCGTGCGCTCGGTCAGCTTGTTCTCCGCCTCTTTGCGGGCGGTGATGTCAATCATGACTCCGTGGAGACGGCGGACGGAGCCTTGATCACTACAAACCACCCGTACGATGTCCTCGAGCCAGATGACGCGGCCGTCACTGGTTGCTGTTCGATACTCGAGGCGGTGATCTCTCCGTTCCGATATCGCTTGGCGACAGGCAGCGACCGTATGCTGGCGGTCGCCCGGATGAATGTGGTTGACCCAGAAATCTCGCTCCGTCAGCCACCGCTCGATGGGGTAACCCAGGATTTGTTCGGCCCGGGCGCTCACAAAGATGAACTGCCAGGTGTGTGGGTCGGCCTCCCAGACGATGGCGTCGAGTTCCTCCACGAGCTCCCGGTAGCGTTGTTCAGCCTGGGGGTCCGAGGCTCGATACAACTCTGCGGTCGCCAGCTTCTGACTCTGCGGATTGAGGGGCTTCATGTCTGTCGTCCTTTGCGGTCTATCGCAGGCACGGAGCGCCGAAACAGAAAGAACACGCGCCCTCACCGGGCATCGAGACTAATGCCCCGTCAGTCCTCACGGTAGTGACAGCCCTACGTGCTTTGAATAGCGCCCACCGCCCTCTGCTACTTTTCACAAGTACCGCGATCTATCTTCGCGAGTCAATAGTACTAACGTACTAATCATGCAGGAATTATATAGGTTGACTTGTCCTGGAGGCTTGGTGACATATGTATGCGTGAGGGGCGTTCCATGGCCCGCTGCCGCATTGCCATGCGAATCCGGAGATTGCGATTAAGAGCAAGGTTTACTCAGGAACAACTGGCACGACGAGTGGGTGTGACTACTCATACGATTTGGCGCTTAGAGAACAGCAGTAACATCAGCGCCCGCCTTAGTACCCTACGCGGACTCGCTCGAGCCTTACAAGTTGACATTTCCGAGTTGCTTGCCTGACTCTTTCCTGTCTTTGATAGGCTTCTGAGTTGGGCGTGTCCTTCACCCCACACTAGCCAAAACCTGCTGAGTTCTTTGCTACAATCGGCGCGCGAGGCCGAGAGGAGCCGGAAGCCGATGTTTTCGCGGCGGCAACGAGTGGTGAGCGTGGTGTTCGCCTGCGTGGACGCGGCGGCCACCGTGCTGGCGTTTGTCAGCGCTTACCTCGTGCGCAGCATCCTGCTGCCGGAGCTGGCGCCGCGCTTTGCCGGTCTGCCCGCGGGGCCGCTCTATCCCTTTGCCCGCTACCTGCCGGTGCTGGCCGCCATCGTGGTCATCTGGCTGGCGGTGGGCTACGTGCTGGGGGTCTACCGTCCGCAGGAGCTGCGGGAGCGCCGCCAGGCGGTCTTCGATCCGACGAAACAAATCGTCGCCGGGATGCTGGTGTTGGCCGCGGGTTTGTTCTTCGTCAAGGGCTTCTACGTCAGCCGGCTCCTGCTTGGCGGTTTCGTCGGACTCGACTGGCTGTTGCTGGTCGGGCTGCGGCTGGCCTACATCGAATGGGGCCCGGGGCTGCGCGCCCGGCTCGGGGATGCCTACTACGTCCTGCTGGTGGGCACGGGACCGCAGGCGCAGGAACTCGCGGCGCTCATCGGCGAGGGCCGGCGAGCGGGGTTGCGGCTGGCGGGTTGGGTGACGACGGGAGCCGAGGACCCGCCGGCAGACGCCGGAGCGCCCGTCTATGCGCTCCCCGACGTCCCGCGCCTCTTGCGCGAGCATGTGGTGGACGAAGTGGTGTTCGCGGTCAACCGGGAGGAGCTCGAGCGGATGGAAGAGCTGCTGCTGCTCTGCGAAGAAGAAGGCGTGCGCACGCGGGTGCAGCTGCAGATCTTTCCCCACCTCTACTCGAAAGTTTACCTGGAGCACCTTTACCACATTCCGCTGCTGACCTTCTCGACGACGCCGGCTGACGAGCTGTCCCTGCTGGTCAAGCGCGTCTTGGACTTCCTGGGGGCGGGGGTGATGCTGGTCGTGCTCTCGCCCCTGCTTCTGCTGCTCGCCCTGCTCATCAAGCTCACCTCGGCCGGCCCGGTGCTTTTCCGCCAGGAGCGCTGCGGGCTGGGCGGCCGGCGCTTCACGCTCTACAAGTTCCGCTCCATGACCGCGGACGCCGACCTGCGCAAGGAAGAGCTCGCCGCGCTGAACGAGGCCGACGGGCCGGTCTTCAAGATGATGAACGACCCGCGCTGCACGCCGCTGGGCCGCTGGATGCGCCGCTTCAGTTGGGACGAGCTGCCGCAACTGTGGAACGTCCTGAAGGGGAACATGTCTTTCGTGGGCCCGCGGCCGCCCTTGCCGGAGGAAGTGGAGAAGTACGAGCGCTGGCAGCGGCGGCGGCTGCGGATGCGCCCGGGGCTGACCTGCCTGTGGGCGCTGGAAGGCCGGAGCCGGCTGAGCTTCCGCCGCTGGATGCAGCTCGACCTGGACTACATCGACACCTGGTCGCTGTGGCTGGACCTGAAGATCTTCCTGAAGACCATCCCCAAAGTGCTTGCCGGCCGCGGGGCAGCCTAGCTTACGGTTTCACCACCAGAGTCAGCGGGCGGCTGGCCTGGCGGGTGGGCCGGTCGGAATCCATCACCAGCACCGTGAAAGTGTAGGAGCCCGCCTTCTGCGGCAGGCCGGAGATCGTGCCGGTGCCCGGGTCGAGGAAGAGGCCCGGCGGCAGAGCGCCTTCGGTGAGCGTCCAGAAGAGCGGCGGCGCGCCGCCCACGGCGGCGAGCGAGGCCGCGTAGGGCGTCCCCCGGCGCGGCGCCGGGAGCGTGGACACGACGATGATGGGCGGGTCGCTGATGCCGGTGGTGACCACGAACACGTCGCCGGCTTTGTTGGTGTCGTTCGCCACCAGGTTCTTGGCGTCGGAGGTGAAGGCGATGGTGGTGCCGTCGAGGCTCAAGGCGACGTCGAGGCTTTCGCCGTTCGGGTTGATGCCGCCCATCCCCAGGCTCAGGCGCGTAGTGGAGGGGGCGAGGAGGTCGCGGAGGAAGACGTCGCGGCTGCCGTTGCGGTCGTCGGTGACGAGGTTGGAGGCGAGG
>Ga0209342_10004028_pt1 | contig 15354 bp, 6 predicted proteins | sample RifCSP16_2_FD_184023 | JGI IMG/M metagenome (GOLD analysis project Ga0209342, IMG submission 184023) | Soil microbial communities from Rifle, Colorado - Rifle CSP2_sed 16_2 (SPAdes) (version 2) | ecosystem: Environmental > Terrestrial > Deep subsurface > Rock core/Sediment | place: Rifle... | reverse complement strand
TCTCCAAGAGAGAAATCCTTAATGGACGCGAAAATACCGATAGATAATCTACTTCGTGACCTCAAAGAGAGAGCCAAGGAACTCAACTGTCTGTATGCCGTCATTGAAATCACGAATCAGCCAAACCTCCAGCAGACAGAGGTTATGCGGAAGATCATCGAAGTGATCCCCCGCGGATGGCAATATCCCGAAATCTGCCGGGCACGAATCGAAGTGGGGGATGACGTGTATGAACCGGATGGATTTCAATCGACGCCGTGGGAGCAGTCCGCCGACATTGTCGTTCAGGAGGAGATCGTCGGGAAGATTAGCGTCTTCTACACGCAGGAGGTCCCTGGCACGGCGGATGGGCCGTTTCTGAAAGAGGAGCGGAAACTTCTGGGGAGTATTGCTGAATGGTTGAATCATTACCTTCTTCATCGCCAGTTGGGGGAGGTTTTCGAGCAGCATCGTGAAAAAGAGCGGGAGGGAGGATGGGCAACGATCCTCGAGCTTCTTCGTAGGACGAATCCGCAGCTTCTTCTGCGCATAACGAGAAAAATGACCAACTATTTGTGCTGGAGCGGCAGCAAGGAAGCTGAGAAGCTTCTCGCCTCGTTCAACCCTGCCTTTGGCTATACCGATGCGAGTACGGCAGACGATGCAAATCGCCCGCGGCCGAAAGAGACGGTTCAGCTGTTTCTCCAAAAAGTGGATGAAGTGTTCAGAATTGCCCTCGACTTTCTGGGCGAAGCGGAAACGTTGGCGCTTGTTCAGCGATGGATCAGAGAAGATCGGTCTTCATTCCTCATAAGTGTTATCGAGAATCCGGCGTCATCTCACACTGATGTCGTCGACGCGCTGGATCGGTACTATCATCTCGATCCTGAGGGGACAGAACTCTCGGCGGCACGAGATGCCACATTCCGTGTCGCGATGATCAGGCGGTTTCTGACGGATCAACCCCAGGCGATCAACGTGGCAAAACACTTCTTTGCCTTGAGGGATTTTCAGAACCTCCTTCACAGGGTTGTGTTTCCCGCCGGGAGTCACGGGAAACTTGGGGGAAAGAGCTCCGGCCTGCTCCTTGCCTCCGCCATTCTCCAGAACTCGATTGGGGATGAGGAACTCCTGAAAAATGTGAGGATTCCGAAAACATGGTACCTGGCATCAGACGGCATTCTGAATTTCATGTACCATAACAATCTCGAAGACGTCATCGACCAGAAATACAAAGATCTCGGTCAGGTACGGCAGGAATACCCCTACGTGGTGCAGGTTTTCAAGAACTCACCGTTTCCGCCTGAGATGCTGAAAGGCCTTTCTCTCGCCCTCGATGACTTCGGGGACCGCCCATTGATTGTCCGGAGTTCGAGCCTCCTCGAAGATCGTATGGGAACCTCCTTTGCCGGAAAGTACAAGAGCCTCTTTATTGCCAATCAGGGGTCCAGGGAGGAGCGCTTGGTTGCATTGACGGATGCAGTGGCAGAGGTGTACGCATCTGTATTCAGCCCGGACCCGATCCAATACAGAGCGGAACATGGGTTGACGGATTTCAACGAAGAAATGGGAATCATGATTCAGGAAGTGGTGGGGAGAAGGATTGGGGACTACTTCCTGCCGTCTTACGCGGGGGTTGCATTCTCGAACAACGAATTTCGATGGTCCTCGAGGATAAGACGTGAAGATGGCTTGGTTCGCCTTGTCGCCGGCCTTGGAACTCGGGCCGTCGATCGTCTGAGCGACGATTATCCCATCCTGTTTGCCCCGGGCCAGCCCGATCTTCATGTCAATGTGACTCTGGAGGAATCAATCCGTTATTCGCCAAAGAAAATGGATGTAATCAACCTGAGGACAAACACGTTCGAATCGATCGATATTCGGGAGTTCATCATAAAACACGGAGAAGAATTCCCGGCTACCCCCCAGATAGTCTCTATGCTGGACCAGGATCGTTTGAGGCAGCCGTTGGGAATGCAGGTGGATTATTCAAAAGAGCCCTTTGTTGTTACGTTCGAAGGGCTCAAGGGAAGAACGGATTTTGTCAAGAAAATGCGGTTGATTATCGCAATCCTTCACGAGAAACTCGGAATGCCGGTCGACATAGAGTTTGCTTCCGATGGAGAGAATTTCTATCTGCTGCAGTGCAGACCGCAGAGCTACAGACCCGAATCGGCTCCTGCAGAGATTCCGCGCGATGTTCCGAAAGAAAAAATGATCTTCTCGGCCAACAAATACATTTCAAACGGCGCGATTCCCGGAATTACACATATCGTCTACGTTGATCCGGAAGCCTACAGCGACCTGAGAGAGCGGAGTGACCTCCTGGCGGTCGGCAGGGCCGTGAGCATGCTGAACAAGATACTTCCGAAGCGACGCTTTATTCTTATGGGCCCGGGTCGATGGGGAAGCCGTGGGGACATCAAACTTGGCGTGAGTGTGTCATACTCCGATATCAACAATACCGCCATGCTTATCGAGATCGCCCGAAAAAAGGGGGATTATGTCCCTGAAGTCTCTTTTGGGACGCACTTCTTTCAGGATCTCGTCGAGGAATCGATTCGTTACCTCCCGCTCTTTCCCGATGACGGCGACGTCCAATTCAACGAGACTTTCCTCCATTCGGAGAACATGCTGACCGATCTTCTGCCGCAGTATTCATCCCTTCAGGGTGTTCTCAAAGTGATCGACGTCTCACGCGTGTCGGGAGGATTGGTGCTGGACATCCTTATGAATGATGAGGTCAACAAGGCGGTTGGAGTTCTCGGACTTCCTACTGTTCCTGTCGAACCGGCTCCAAAGAGAAGGGGAGTTATCGCAGAGCGGAGAGAAGCGGACGAGCACTGGCGATGGCGTCAGCATATGGCGGAGGAAATAGCGAAACTCTTGGATGCCGACCGGTACGGCGTAAAGGGAATGTACTTAACGGGCAGTACGAAGAATGTGAACGCGGGGCCCCAAAGCGACATCGACCTCATCATTCATGTCACGGGCACCAAGAAGCAGCAGGAAGGGCTTATGACCTGGCTTGACGGTTGGAGTCAGGCGCTAAGCGAGATGAATTTTCTCAGAACGGGTATCAAGACACAAGGTCTTCTTGACATTCATCTTGTCACGGACGAGGATATCCGAAAGCGAACCAGCTTTGCCGTGAAAATCGGTGCCGTCACCGATCAGGCACGCAAGCTCCCCCTCGGGCCTACAACAGCTCCCTCGACGCGTCCGCAGGATTCTCCAAAGTAAACCTCACCAACGCCAGCTCGGGCCCTGAATGGGCGCCTCCGAAGATGTGTGTCTTTCCTATCCTCTCTCTCCACGATCCCGTCCCTTCCACTGACTCATGAACGTGGCCGTGCATGCTCACAAGAGGCTGTGAGCGTTCAAGGAAACGCCTGATTGCCACGCTCCCTACGTGGGGATCCATCGGTGCATGATCGACCATTCGTCCTTCCAGCGCGGCGCGGTCGAGGACCGTGTCATAGGGAGGCGAATGGAAGAGGAAGACTGCACGGGAGAAATCCATTCCCTGTGTAAGTTGTTCGAGGTCATTCTGAATTGTCTGGCGGGAGATTGAACTCCTGTCAACGGGCACGGAAAAGGAGCCCTCTTCGGGAGGAACGCAGCCTGGATCGATGAATCGCGACACGTCGTACCGTTCCCAGTCTTTCAGCCGAAAAGGGGTGGGGGGAACGAAAGCGTAGCCCCCAAAAGCATAGGAACCAAACGTGACGATGCGGCTCTGAATGTTCCTCCACAACCCTGCACTTCCTGCCTGCTCGATTGAGTCCTCTTCGCTGCGGGGATCGTCATTTCCAAGGATGAGGAACACGGACGGATAACGTTCCTTGAGCTTCGCGTGGAGACGGTCGAATTCGGTCGCCAGAAACCCTTCGACAAAATCCGCCCCTGTTGATTCTTCCTGCCGCAGGGAGTCGATGAATGGAGGAAGAAGGTCGCCCCCGAGAAAAACAACATCGGGGTTGACGCGTTCGATTGCGGAAAAGAGCTTCCGGTACCGATCGACGCGGCCGTGGAGGTCGGAGACAAAGAAACATGTGGATGTCATGACTGGGTTCTCAGGAAGTTACGGGAGAAGCGGCTCAAAGTAAAACCGCCTTCAGAATGGTGATACCGCTCACGGCGATGATTTCCGGCCGCACCCATAGTTGACGCTGCGCACAAGTAACGATTGGTTGTTTCTCCTGGTGTTGACAATCCCTGTTAAAACGTCTACCATCCTCAAACACCGTCCACGGGGACACGCCATCTCTCCTAAAGTTTCCCCGGGATTCCGAGCTGTTTTTCATTCATCAGAAGTAACGGAAATGAGCGCACGAACCACAGCCTCCTCCCTGCTGTTGGTCCTGATGTTGTCGGCCTCTATCGATGCCTTTTCGCAATCCTCCGCCGTGCAAGCAGGCGGCAGCCTGAATCTCTCGTCTGAGTTTTACTCTGCTCGCGGTGTTGCCGCCCGCCGCCCTTCCAATACGTATCGGGGACTCTTCCAGCTCAACGTAACCTTCTTTGACCAGATTCAACTGCCGTTTGAAGCATTCTACGCCTCCGGCCAGACCGGATTTCGTCAGCCGTTCAACCAATTCGGCGTGAGTCCGCGTTATGAAGACTGGCTTGTGGTTCATGCGGGCTATTACTCGGCCCGCCTTTCCGACTTGAGTTTCGGGGATGCGAGGCTTCTTGGCGCGGGCATTGAGTTGACGCCTGGCCCTTTTCGATTCTCGGCGTTGTACGGGAGATCAGACGCGGCCATTCAGCCCGATCTCCTCCAGGGGATTCCCGGAACATACCGACGCACGATGTGGGGTGGGAAGGTGGGATATGGCGGAGAGGACCAGCTCCATCTTCACCTGAACTTCTGGCATGCGATTGACGACACGACATCCCTGTCTCTTGCACCGGCAGGCGTTGCGCCGCAGGAAAACTTCGTGACTTCGGTTTCCTTTGGGGTACCGATTGAGGGAAACCTTCTCACTGTCGGCGGAGAGGTCGCCGGATCGCTGCATTCAAACGATATCCGATCTCCGGAGGTACAGGGAAAAGGAATAGGCCATGCGCTGTTTGTCCACCGCACGTCGAGTCAGCTGGATGCGGCCGCCAAACTCTCCGTCGGAGTAACGCCAGCCCCGTTCGTGAGTGTCCGATTGACCACTCGGTGGGTCGGGCCTGGCTTTCTCAGTCTGGGCTATCCTCAGACGCCGTCGGACATGTTCGAATGGACAGCGGCCCCCTCGTTTCGCCTCCTCGACAATGCCCTGATGATCAGGCTCTCCTTTGGACAGAGGCAAAACAATCTGAGGAGCAATAAGCAGTCGACCACCCGGCGCACTCTCTGGTCGCTTGCCACAAGCGCACGTGTCACCAACGAGTTTGCTGTCGATTTCCAGTACACCAACTACGGTCTTCGTTCTGCCCCAAAGAACGATACCCTCCGTATCGAAAATATTTCACAATCGCTGAACATCACGCCAAGATATATGTTCGAAGCCTTTGGGGGCGCGAGTACCCTGGTGGTAACGTACTCGCTGCAGGATACTGAGGACAAGAACGTCATTACTTCTTCGCTAAACCGGAATAATACTCAGTCCGTCATGGGCGCGTGGAGTGTTGCGTTTCCTACGACTCTCAGTCTTACGACAAGCATCCTTCAGACGACTTCGAAGCTGCCAACGCTTAGTACTTCGATCGTCAACGTGAGCGAAACGGCGTCACATCAGTTTTTCGACAGTGCCCTCTCCGCCTCTCTCAATGCGGGCTTCAGCAGAATCAGCGTGTTGTCCCGGGATGACCAGTTCGCATTTAGCGTGAATTTGACGTACGGCTTTGGCGCATATGGCAGCGTAGGATTCGCTCTGTACAACAACAAATATACGTACGGAGCCGGATCCGCAGGTGCATCGTTCAGCGAGATTCAGGGAACTCTTAGTTATTCGATAGGATTCTGAGGAGACGGCGATGAAGAACTTCATTCGTACGGGGATTCTTGCGCTTGCATTGGGTTATCCCTTGCAGGCTCAGCTTAACGTCAGTATCGTCACGAAAACTCCGATGCCTGCGAGCGTGTCCGCGTGGGAACAAGACCCAACGGCACTCATCCTCATTGTGACCAATTCGACGACCGCGTCGTACAGCGCGCGAGTCACGTTCACCGTTCGGGATCTCGAGAAGGATCAGGTCGTGGTCTCTTCACTGAACACGCATCCCGATATCCCGAAATTTGACATCGGGGCAATGCAATCGGTTACGCTCTTCGGCAAAGCAGTCGTGAACGCGAATACGGTTGTGGTGGATCCGTCGATCAAGAGCACTGCAGCGGCAACAAACAAGATCTCCGAAGGGACATACGAGCTGTGCGTGCAGATCCTCGCATCGGGGAGAGTCGGAGGGGAAATCGGCGCCCAATGTCAGACCTTCACAATTGTGATTCCTGACCCGCCGACGCTCATCAACCCTGAGAACAGCGCTGTCCTTCAACCACCCGCAATTCCCGTGTTTACCTGGACTCCTGTTTTCATCACCGCGGGTGTTCCGGCCTCCTACAATCTTGTTGTTGCACCGATCTTTAAGGGACAGACCGCGAAAGATGCAATCCTGAAGAATCCTCCCCTCCTTAAGAAAATAGTGCTGGCAACCTCTTATTTCTATGAACCTTCGAACCCTTCTTTTTCCCTTTATCCCAATGCTATAGGATTTGCATGGCAGGTACAGGCAGTGAGCTTCTCTCCGGACGAAGGGTTCACCGAAAGCCATGGCGAGAGCGAGATTTTTGTTTTTACCGTCGGCTCGTCGGTGGAACCTCCCACACTCATGGCTCCGGCGGACAACGCGATCGCCAGTACAAAAAGCCCGGAGTTCACTTGGAGTTATGTATTTCAGGCAAATGAGAATATCCGATTTCGACTGCGAGTTGCAGAAGTAATTTCGGGTCAGACGCCGGATGTTGCCATCGACAATTATCCCGTGCATTCTCAGATTATCTACGGCCAGATTACCAAATACAAACCGTCTCAACCTCTCTCGCTCTCCGGAACGAAACAGTATGTATGGCAGGTGCAGGTCCTGAACGCCATTACAGGCACCGTCCTGCGCTCAAGTACGGTACGGTCATTTACCATCACCCCGCTGCAACTGCTGGTGCCATACGAGAATGCCACGGTCTCGATGAAGAGGCCGGCCTTCTCATGGAGCTATCAGGGCAAAACCGGACTGTTCTACGACATCCGGGTCGCCGCGGTCCCGATGATCATGACACCGGATTTCAGTCTTGAAAATCTTCTGCAAAAAGGGCCCTTTGTATACCAGATGAACAATATCGACGGTGCAAAGGTCTCTATGACCAACACGCCGGGCCTTGAAATGCCAAAGCATACGCCAAACAGCGACATTCAGCTTTCGATCGGCCTGAAGTATGCGTGGCGTATCATCGCGAGGCAGTCGGCAGGGGGAGCGGTCATCGGCACAAGCGATGCGCGGGTCTTCGGCTACAATCCGTACCAGGCCGGCATTCCCTTCAATACTCAGGTCTCCGGGAAGCTTCTCTATCATTATCCTGCGCCCGGAGATAACCAGGTCTCGCCCCTCGGCAACGCAAACATCAAGCTAACAGTGAAATATGTTCTCAAGAATGTCTCCTTATCAGTCGGTTACGCCTCCGGCGTGAAGAAGGGGACCACGTACATCATTCCGCCTGCCACAAGCCTCCAAGCTCCCGGATTCCAAAACAATCCGAAGGACATGAACAAGGTTCTTTCCGTTACGAAGACGAATGCCGAAGGCGAATTCACCTTTTCGTTCATCAGCCTTGACAGCATGAAGTTGATCGCCAAGAACTATGAAGTGAATTACGGCGGTGGGGAATTCGAGGGAACTGTCAGAGGCGATCTCTACCGCGTTGCACGGATCACAGTAGAAGCCCCACATTCAGCGTATTACACCAGCCCTGATGTTGATATCGTCGTTCAACCGGGCGAGACGCTCGCTCCGGGATTCTTCGGGCTCATCGCCGCGAATGTCAGAAGCTATGCCCTTAAGGTGCAGGTAAAGACATTTGAGAACATTACGCAGGCGACCGTGGGGAGCCTGGCGAATATGAAGGTGTTCCTCCTCAGAGAGAAGCGTCCCGCCTACGCACCGGTGAACGAAGGAGCCGAGCCGAAACGGGGTGCCGCCGATAAACCCGAAACGATGAAGATGTACTGGGGAGCAGTGTGCGAAATCATAGGGATGGCTGAGACGAAGGCCGACGGCATTGCCCGGTTCACGCGGCTGGTGAAGAATATTGGCCCAAATGACAAATACATACTTTATGCCGAAAGCATGACGGGAAGTTTCTACAACTATAAGGGATGGCTTGGCGGAGTGTCATTCGGTAACCCGGATGATCATGCCAGTTTCAATAATGAGTATCCGTACAAAGAGATTTCAAGAGACCTGCAGTGCTTCCCTCTCCCGCCCCGGGTCTATGGAACTGTCCGCCGCGGTGATTCAAAGGAAGCTTTGCTCTGGGCCCAGGTTACCCTCACGGAGACGATGCTCATTGCCACGAAAGAGACGCAGCAGCTCACAAACTATCAGGGAAAGTTCGACTTCACGAACCTTCCGGTCATCCAGGATGCAAACAAGAATGTGACCGGGCCTATCCGCCTCCTCAAGGTACGACGATACGGATACAGGGATACAACCTTGAAAGTGAATAACCTTGTGCCGATGCGGCCGGGTGATCAGTGGGGCAGGGAGATCGAAATGAAGCCGTACTCCGTCATCAAGGGAAAGCTGGTGGACGAATCCGGCAATGGCGTGGCCGCTTACATAACGCTGCAGGGAGGAGCAACGAGAAAGGTCACACCGCCGCCCTACTTTGTCTTCGGGACATGGAAAACACCTCCCGCATCTTTTGAGATTCCCGCACCTCAAGGGTCGCAAAAGCTGATTATCGATCCCACATTCTTCAATAGCTCGTATTTGCGCGACACCGTGGCGGTCTATGTCGATAGTCCGACTGAAGAACTTCCTTCGCCCATCGTGGTGTACCGAAAGGCACATCGCCTTCGCGTCGTCGTTCAAGAGGCTTCGACGTCGAAACTCAAGCTCCCCGGTTTCGCGCCGAAAATGCTTTCCGGGGCCCTCGTTCGGGTGGAAGACAAATACGGCAATGCTATCCAGGGACCGCAGGGCCCTTTGCAGGCCACTACGAACCAGAATGGAGTGGCGGAGTTGGTCTTTAGTAACAGCGGGAATGAATTCGTCCTGGCCGTTGGCGGGCCAAAGGAGCAGGACTACGTCGCCCGAAAGTTTCCCGTGCCGTATTCAGTTCCGTCAAAATACTGGACGACATTGACCGCCGGCCTCCTCAAAGGCGCGAAGATAAGCGGATTCGTCTACGTGGGCGACAACCAGCCTGTCCTCAATGCGCACATCTATCTTGCGGAAGGGGCAACGCAGGTTCCTGTGGAGACGTGGTCGGATAATACCGGGAGTTTTGTGCTGCGGAATGTCCCCATCGGCACAAATGAATATAAGGCTGCAAAATCAAAATCGAACATGGTTGGGGATCAACAATCCCACACCGTTACAGAAGGCGGAATAAGCGGAGTGACCTTCAAGCTCAGGGTGTATCAAGACATGGATATCAGTCAACTGATGGGATTCCCCATCGAGGTCGATGCCTTGAGTGAGACGGGGGGAAGTGTTCGAATCAGTGGAACGTTCACGAATCTTGATTCGCTCGGGAATAAACTCTTTCAAGTGCCGACTTCATCTTCTCCTCTCAAGTTTGTCGATATCGAAATCGTGCCAAGTTCTGCCAAGACCATGCTCTTCGGGAATGAAGTGCCTATTGCGAAACCGAAAGACGCCGTGGTCAAGACGGAAGAGAATACTCTTCCCGTGAAAGTTTATTCCTCGTTTGCAGGTGTTATTCAGGATCAAAACATTGGAGTTGAGGTCGTCGAATCCCAGGGAGGCCTTGGAGTCGTGAAGGGAAAGGTCCATGTCGGCCAGACGGAATTCCAGAAAGACGTCTCATTCGATGACGGAGGATTCTACATCGCCGACCCGAACTCATCCGATCTTCGGATCCCCGTTATTACTGCGTCGAAGAATGATCCGTTCCCGGCTCCCGGGGGATTAAGAGTGGTGAATGCGGCGGGTGGATCGGTTCGGTATTCGTTGTTTGATTTTGACGCGACTGCCGATTCATCCAAATCATTCCTTCGTGGCGACTCGCTCCGATTGCGGACGACCCTGCATACGAATCTTGCCAACCTGACGCCGGCGGATCTTGCTATTGCCATGGGGGACCTCCTGATCGGCAAGAACGGGGTGTATACGACCCTCAGCAATGTCATGAAGACGACCTCATTCAATCTCGACCAATGGTCGGTCAAATGCGACACGCTGTCTCTGACGGGATATCTCCAGTTGAAGGGCGGGACCCTGAAAACGAGTGCGATCGATATTCCCATCATCTCAATGGTGATCACACCGACATCCATTCTGGCGTCCGAATTCAATTTGAAAAGCATGAGCATCGGCGGGATCATTCCGCTCGAAATCCATACACAACCCGTGTTAGGATATGACAAGGCGTACAAACGATGGTTTCTGTCCGCCTCGGGCTCGCCTTCAGCGTCATTCTCCGGCCTCCCCGGAATGGCAACCGGCAGCAAGTTTCAGTTGAGCTCCTTTTCGATGTACAGCACGGAATCATCGATGTCTCTTGTCCCGATGCTTCCCCAACCGTCGATCAAGGTTTACGAGATCGGGATCCTGACTCCGGATCTGATTTCGTACTTTCCGTCGACGGGAATCGTGGATATCAAAGGCCTGAGTTTCTCTTTTCCGAAGGTTTCCGTGAATGCAACGATGCGCTACACCAAGGAGAACAACCAGGTGAAGTTCAAGCTGGTGCCGTTCCAGTTCTCCTTTGATGCAAAGGGAGTGCACTTTGCATCGGGTTTCACGGCGGATGAGGGAGCGTCGCAAGTTCTGGATGCGAACGGCTTCAGAGCAAAGGGGAAGATGTCTGAAGAAGGAAAATTCAGCCTTGTCTCATGGCTGTATCATACGGACGATTCGACCTCGATATGGGTTGAGACTCCGAATTCGCCTTTTCTCTCGTCGCCTGCGCCATGGCAGACAATGGCCGTCAAATCCAACGCGATGTACCTCGACAAAATCACCGGAAGCACGAATCCGCTTGGCGGCCAGGACTGGGACAACTTCTGGTTTGCTGGAGATCTGACAGGATCGAAGGCAGACGGGATCAAAGCGGGGCAGAACAGGCTGACGTTTGTCGTAAAAGGAGAGGTCGTCGCAAACGGCCAGCAGTTGGGTATCAAGAACGTGGATACGCCCTTCGGCAACATGACCTGGACATATGACTTTGAGCAGGGGAGGTTGTGGGGAAACCTTCACATCGAAAAACAGATAGCCGGGAAAATATCGCTCAGCGGGGATGCAAACAATATCGTCGATGGGGACGGATGGTATCTCCTCGGCGGAATAACGATGTCGATGGCAAGTCCCAGCTACTCGGGGCAGGCGGGGGTCCTGTTCGGCAACTATCCGATGACGAACGAGATCAAGACCAAGTTTCAGGATCATTCCTGGGTCTACAAGAACAAAGGGGTGCTCCCACCGACATTTCCGAAGTCCGTGAGCGGATTCTTCTTTGAAGGCTCTGTTGAGGTACCCATTCCCATTTTCCCCGACTTCGATTTTGATTTCGGCCTTGTCACGGCCAAGCTCACAAAATCTGTCGGTGCAGACGTGCGGTTTAAGACGGAATTCGGCGAGACAAATACGTACGGAGCAGGCGTGGATGTCTTCGCGAAGATTGAGGTAGGCGTGGGTGGAACGATCGGAGTTGCATGCGCGACCGTGTCGGCCGAGCTCTTCGCCGACCTGAAATTTGAGGGGCAATACGAGAGCAGCGGAGCATGGTACCTCGAGGGAGAACAACTTATTACCTTGTCCGGCTCGACAAAAATAGGATTTGGCGGGTGCGATGCCGATTGCGATCCTATCGATCTTGGTCCGCTCTCTACTCCGTGTGAAACAAGTTCAGAGGGTGCGAGTAAATCGATAAGCGTTCTCTGTCACTACGGAAGCGACGGCAAATACATGCATTTCAAATTCAAGTGAAGAATATCATGGAACAATACATCCTTCGTCTGCTGGCATGTCTTCTGATGGCGGGCAGCCAGCTCCTGGCGCAGCAGCGTGTCGCTGAGCTTGCGCAACCCGGCCCGAATGCCATCTTTGTATACTTGGGTGTCGATTTGCCCTCATCCAATCTCCCCAAGCGAAACGGTGTAGCGTACAGGATCGAACGTCGGATGGGATCGTCCGGTGGCTGGACAACTGTGGCCGATGTTTCTGCCCCCGGGACATCGGAGGAATTCAGCAAACGGCTTGTGAAAACACTTGGTTATATGCCAAAACCTGCATCGCCGGCGGTCCCGGTCCAGCAACTCTGGGAGAAGATCCGAAAGTACGGACGCCTCGACTCTCTGGGATTCTGGGCAGGTGTCCTTTCTGTTCGCCTTGCTGCAGGGAGTGCATTTGCAGACACAACCGCCTCTCCAAACGTCAAATACGAATATTCGGTTTCCCTGGTTGACGCTGCGGGTAAGGCCGTGATGGCGATGAGGTCTTCTTCGGTCTCGTTTCCGGGATCACCTCGTTTTGCGCCGCTTCGCGTCGTGGAAAAGAATGTCTCCGTCTCGCGCATCACAGTGCGATGGGTTCTTCAAGGAATTCCGAAACCTTCTGCGTACAGCGTCTACCGGATGGACGGTTTCGGCGGATCATTCGATATTCACTCTGCCTCGACGACGATCCTGAGTAACAGGGATGGCACATTTGTGGTAGTAGAGGACACGTCCGTTCAGCAGAATAGAATCTATCAATATTACCTTCTCCCGCTCGATTATTACGGGAACCAGGGTCAACCTTCGGACACCGCGATGGTCTCCAGCAGCGACGTGCGTTCCCATCCGCTCCCTCAGCATCTCCGCGCCTCGAGCGATGATTCACTCGGCGGAATAAAGCTGTCGTGGAGTCTGGCGGATCCTTCGTCAATAAGCAGCATCCGGGTTTTCAGAAGCGAAGCGTTTGACTCCGGATTCGTCGAGCTGGCTGAAATCCCCGGGTCGGACTCCACATTTGTGGATGTGGCGGTCGAGCCGATGAAGAAATACGTCTACTATCTTGTCTTGGTGGGGCCTCTTGGGGAAAAGTCCCCTGCGAGCGCCAAGACATTCGGCATTTTTGAGACTTCTCAGGCCCCGGTGCCGCCTCAGGGGTTACAGGCCGAACGGGTCAGAAACGGAGTCCGCGTTCGGTGGCCAAGGAATGATGTGTTCTTGAAGGGGTACTATGTCTACAGGTCTGACGGAATATCCGACTCGCTCCGGCTGCTCTCGCCCCTCGTTCCGGCACGGGATTCGATTACGACATACACGGATTCGTCGGCCCTTTCATCGGGTAAGTTCCGCTACCTCTACGCCATAAGATCTGAGAACACAAGCCATGTACTGAGCCCCTTCTCCGATACGGTGTTTGCGTCTTCAGGCGGCGGCTATGTTCCCTCGCCGAGCGGCGTCACGGGCTATGCAGGCGTGGGAGAGGCGGTACTCGTTTGGGATGACCAGTATGCGGCAGACGAATCGATCGGTGGTTATCTGGTGCAGAGACGGACGCTGGGGAAGGATGGCAGGACATGGTCGCCGGTCAAAGTTCTCCCTGATACCTTGCCGTCGCAAAGAAACAACTACACCGATACGACACTTTCGGCGGGAACGACGTACGAATTCGCAATTCGGGCACTTGGATTCATGGGAGGAAAGAGCGACCCGAGCGAGGCGATTCGTCTCACGTCCGTTACTCCCTTACCCCCCGTACCGGCAGGTCTGACAGCGACTCGTACGCCAAATGGCATCAGACTGCAGTGGAGTGAGGTCCCGGATCCGAGCGTCCTTCGCACGAAGGTTTATCGCTATCAGCGGGGACAGAAAGCCTCTGTTGTCGCCTCGGTGGAGTTATCAAAGGATCAGGAATTCACAGATTCGAAGATCCGTAAGGGAACTCTCTATTTCTACTATGTGACGTACGAGAACAGATATGGGGCAGAGGGTCCGCAGAGCGAAGAAGTCGGAATAAGGCCGTGACCATCAAAGAGAACTGCCACCCGTCCTGGGTACTATGTTCTCGATTCCAACCTAAGTATCTCCATATTATATTCTCCTAGGGGACGGCAAAGATGCCAACAAAGGAGAATATCCATGCGGATCACGCTTTCGAGCGTTTATGTCGACGACCAGAGTAAAGCCCTCAAATTCTACACGGAAGTGCTTGGTTTTATGAAGAAGACGGACGTACCGTGAAAATATTCAGGAAGAATATCAGCGAATGAAAGAACTCGGCGTTGTGTTTACGACGCCCCCAACGAAGGCGGGGTCCGTCACGGTCGCCGTGTTTGATGACACTTGTGGTAATCTCATTCAACTGATGGAGCAACAATAACGAGAGATGCCAGAGAAAGAGATAAACGGCCTGGATACCGACGAAAGGGAGACGTTGTCTCGAGGAGTCGGGAATCAGCGAAGCGCTCTCTTAAAGACAATTCTCCTCACAGGGCTGCTCGTCGGCACGCTCGACGGGGCGGCCGCTGTTGCATCGTTCCTTCTTCACACGGGCGGCAATCCGACAAGGATCTTTGTCTACATTGCGAGTGGTGTGTTTGGGCGCGATGCCTTCACGGCGGGCAACTCTATGATGTGGTGGGGCCTGGCCTTCCACTATTTCATCGCAACCTCATGGACAGCCCTCTTCTTCCTGATGCACCAACGTTGTGAATTTCTGTCGAAGAACCGAGTTTGGAATGGAATAGGCTACGGTTTTGCTATCTGGCTCGTCATGAACCTCGTTGTCCTGCCGCTGAGCAATGTCCCGGCTCTGCATCGGGATCCCGCAAGGGTGGTTGAAGGGGTTGTCATCCTGATCGGCATGGTGGGTTTGCCCGTCTCGTTCATCAGCAGCAAGTACTACGGGCGAACGAACGTCAAAAACAGGCATTGAAACAATAACCATATGACCAGCATAAAGATCTGCTGTATTCAGAATATTGAAGAGGCGAAAATGGCAATGCGATACGGCGTGTCTGCTCTCGGCCTGGTCTCCGCAATGCCGAGCGGCCCCGGCCCGATTCCGGAAGACCGCATAGCCTCCATCGCCGCGGCAGTGCCTCCCGGCGTATCGACATTTCTTCTTACAAGCCTGCAGGACGCCGCTTCGATTATCAGACAGCAGCGACGGCTTCGGTCGAGCACACTCCAGCTGGTTGACGAGGTTTCAATT
>Ga0209342_10004025_pt1 | contig 15360 bp, 18 predicted proteins | sample RifCSP16_2_FD_184023 | JGI IMG/M metagenome (GOLD analysis project Ga0209342, IMG submission 184023) | Soil microbial communities from Rifle, Colorado - Rifle CSP2_sed 16_2 (SPAdes) (version 2) | ecosystem: Environmental > Terrestrial > Deep subsurface > Rock core/Sediment | place: Rifle... | reverse complement strand
TTTGTGATAACCGAGAAGGGAATCAAATTCTTCCAAGAATTTCAAAAATTCCAGAGTCTCGTCCAGGCAATGAACCTAAGGTATTAAAAAATGGAACAAAGAATAGAGTTAGCGCAGCGAGAGCATGCCTCACAAGAAGGAATGCTTTTTGTAAGGTTCACTAATATCGTGACATTAATGGCAAGAGCACCCTTGATAGCAGTATGTTTTGTTCTAGTAACCTTAGCGTCTCTACCACAACATACCTTTGGAGTATCAAAAGTTCTAGATTTTACAATTTATACAGATGGTACTACACACGTCTTTTACGCTACGGAAGTAGATCCTTTACAACCTGATTTTTCAATGAAACTTTTTGGAACTAACATTGATAACCTTGTAGCACAGGACGAAAACGATCTTTTACTTTCCAGCCAAATTGATGGAAAAAATGTAATAATTGAAACACTAGGAGCTACTCAAGTCAAAATCGATTATGATACGGCAGATCTAGTTACAAAAAATGGAAAAATTTGGTCATTTTCTATTGATGCACCATCTGACTATTCTATACTCTTACCAAAAAACACTGTAATTGTAGGTATGAACGCATTCCCACTTAACATGCAAGTTGTAGATGAACAATCACTTGTTTCACTTCCTAGTGGAACTGCGGAAATTAACTATGTATTTGGCGTTTTAGGAACAGCACAGACTGCAACTCTTGCCATAGAAAAAGCACGGGATTTAATTAATAAAATTAATGCAGAAGAAATTAAAACACCACTTGCTTCTGCAAAACTTGAAGAAGCAATTTCTGCGTTTAGTGAAAGTAAATTCTCAAGTGCAGAGATCTTGGCTAATGAAGCAAAGAACACTGCTGTTCACGAACAAGAGACAGCACTTTCAAATAATGGAACAAAATCAGATAATGATCCTCTGTCTTCTATAGGCGGTACTATTGTAGCAACTGCAGCTACAATTGGTACAGTAGCAGGAGCAATAATAACAATTTCACTTTTTATCAAAAGAGCAAAATCTGCAATTAAAAAGACCGTGGAACTCTTACCAAAAAACGAAAAAATTGTAACTCCAGACAAAGAAACAATCTTTAGACTTAAACCAGAATTACGTCAAGAAGACAAGAATATGGTTACATATATCGCTGAAAATGGTGGCCAAGTTTATGAAAGCGAATTACGAAAAAAATTCCTTCTTCCACGTACTACTACATGGCGTGCAGTAAAACGTCTTGAAAGGGAAGGGATTATAGAAATTGAAAAAATAGATCAACAAAACCTTATAAAATTACGAAAAACATTGGAGGAAAATCAAGAATGAAACCTCTAGCATTTATTTTATTTGCATTAGTTGGAAGTATGATACTTACTATTCCTATGCAGGCTTATGCTGACATACAACTAGATTCACTACTTAGAATAGCAAACCAGGCAAGAGACAACATAAAGATCAGATTATCACAACTTGAAACAGTACCTGATGAAATAAGTAAACTCTATGAACAAGGCTCTGCAGAGACGGATGCACTTACAAAATCGGTTTTAGGGGGAGATATTACTACAGCAAAACAACATTTTCTTTCTGCAATGAAATTGTTTAAGGATGCAAGTGACATGATATCATCTTCTATACCAGCGATTGCTGAAGAACCATTATCTCAAACTGATACATTAAGATTAAAAACTATAATTATTAGGATAGAAAACAGTGCAAACAAACTCAAAGCAGTCGCAACTAAGAACAACATCGAAATTGATTTCATAGAATTTGATAACCTAATACAAATTGCAAAACAAAATTTGGATGCAGGAAACGTTGATGAAGTGAATAAAACACTTGGAGTTGCAAAACAGTTTATACTTAACGCCTATAATTCCATTTCTGAAGTAGCAAAACAACGAACCTCAGATAGGGCCAAGGTCTTTGCAACAAAACAAATTGAAAGTCTTGATAAATTAATCTCTCAAGCAAAGGATCTCGGTTTATCACAAGACATTATAGATAATCTGCAAATTGCCAAAGAAAAGCTTCAAAAAGTCTCGGATACTAGTCAGATAGTATTAGAAACAAAAGGAATCAATACAATTAGGGGAAAACTTGACCCGTCAACAGTTAACAGAATAAATGTTATTATCAAACAATTTGAGTCAAAACTTGACAGTTTAAATAAAAACTTACAAGATGATGATTCAAGAATAAAGATAAAAACCGTAAATGATATGATTGTGGAGTTAAAACAGCTTGTTTTAGATAACAATCTGAGAGGTGTATTACAAAAAATAAACTCCATAAACGAAATTCTTAACAATATTAAAGTGCAAACTGAAGCGACAAACGAAGGTTCAGATTCTGAAGAAACAACAGACAGTACAAATAAAGCAGTAGGAAATACTAATTCCAAAGTAGAAAGAATAAAAGCAAAAATTCAAACCGTAGAGGAACAACTAAACAATCTCTCTGAAACTATAACTGAAAATGAGATTGCTACAAAGTGGATTACACGTGCATTTTCACTTCTTGAAAACGCCAAACTTCAACTCGATACATCTCCAGAAAAGGCTATGAGTACATTGGAGGAGATTGATAAAATTATACGTATGGTACAAAAACTAGTATCTTAATACGTATAAATTTTAACAAAAATAATTTTGAGTCTAACAAAAAATTGCATAAACTTCATATACGATTTTCATGGCTACACTCCACATGGCTTCTAAACAAATCTCTGTCGGTATAGGAATCCCAATGATTGTAGTTGGCGCAATACTTGCGGTTTTACTTGCCCCCACACAAATAGATATCAAAGAAACAATAGAATTTGTAGGAAGTCTCATCGGAATTCTTGGCGTTGTAATATTCATTTCAGGACTTTTTGCTAAAAAAACAGAGGAAATTACAACCTAATTAGATCATTATTAATCCAATTGAATAAATATTGAAAAACAGAAGATCATTTGCTTGAATGTAAGATTATTTGAAATATTTACTTCTGTAGAAGGAGAAGGAATATTGTATGGAACAAAGACGCTTTTTGTAAGACTGGCAGGTTGTCCCTTCAAATGTTTCTACTGTGACACAAAAGACTCTCTCCCTATGGATTCTGGAAATGAGTACACTCTTGAAGAAGCTTGTAAACTCATAGAAAAAAACCTAGAAAAAAATACTTACAAAGTGAATTTTACAGGAGGTGATCCACTTGTACAATCAAAAGCAGTATCGGAAATGGCAAAATTTGTAAAAACAAAAAGTATCCCGACCTATATCGAATCCTCTTGTTATGATTCACAAAAATTTGCAGAAATACTTCCATATTTTGATTACATTAAGATTGAATTCAAGACACCGGATTCAGAGTTTGTAGATCTTCAACATTATTCTAAGCTTTTAGAAAATGAATTACAATGTCTTACCTATGCCATAAATTCTAATAAAACTACTTACATCAAAATTGTTATAAGCTCAAAAACCGAACTTGAGCCATTCAAACAGCTAATTGAGAGGGTTTTTAATATTATCTCAGAATCACAAATTGCAGGATTTATAATACAGCCAAGCTATGGTATTGCAGAACCAAGTTTGAAAGAGCTTTTCAACTTCTATGATTCTGTTTATCCTTATTATAACGAAGTACGTATAGTTCCACAACTTCACAAATTCATAGGTGCACCGTGATGGACAAAGATAGAGTAAAGCGATTAGTGAGAGAATTGATTGCAGAAATAGGTGAGGATCCTTATCGAGAGGGTCTTATTGATACGCCAGATAGGATTGCAGATATGTATGAAGAGATCTTCAAGGGCTACGATGCAGAGTCTGAATTATCCGTTAAGTTTTCTGAAGATTCTGATGTTGTAATAGCAAAGGATATACAATTCTATTCCATGTGTGAACATCACATGCTGCCTTTCTTTGGCAAAATTGCGATTGCATATTCTCCAAATGGTAAAGTTTTTGGTATTTCAAAATTAGTACGACTTGTAGAAAAATATACATCAAGACTGCAAATCCAAGAAAGAATAACAAAAAACATTGCTGATGAATTATACTCAGAGGGAGTAAAAGGAGTAATGGTAATAGCAGAAGGGGAACATCTGTGTATGAGAATGCGTGGAGTTAGAAACGATGCAAAGGTAACTTCAATTACATACAGAGGAATTTATGAAAAAAAGGAAGCCAGAACAGACATAATTGCACTTATTCATAATGACAGTTCTGAGACAAGAATAATCTGATCTTTGAGAAAATTAAATAATGACATCTAAACCATGACAAATATGGGTGTACATAACAACGCGCATGTACCAAAAGATTCATTTCCTGGATTCTTATGGTATGCTATAGAATTCTTTATCGTTGTTGGGGTTTCTGTAGGCATTGCTATGAATTCCGTTAATTATTTTACAGAAATAGGATTTACAGAACAAATGACGAATTGGATATTCTGGGGAATAGCTGGCGGGGTTTTCCTTGTCTATTACCTACCGATACGAGCACTTATTCTCAAAAAACCAATTTTTAAAAACATCTAACTAGACTTTATAGACAGTTTTATCGTTTATTCGTGCTTTAGAAAAAGCAGACTTTCTATTATTACAAGATTCGCATCTTCCACAATGAATCTTTGTGTTTGAATAACAACTCCACGTGTTAAAGATACTATCTCCCAGTTTTTTGTATCCGATTTTTAACAGATCGCTTTTTGACAATCCAACTTTATAAGGACTCCAAACCATAATCTTTTTCCTCAGACCTAATCGTATTCCATCAATCTCACCAGAATTGAAAGCTTTCTCTAGTTTCCTAGAAAATTCAGGTCTACAATCCGGATACTGTTTATCATCTTTATGTGCTCCATAAACAACTAATGTGGCACCTATTACAAACGCCCACGCAGAGGCAATTGAAAGAAAAACTGCATTTCGTATAGGTACAACTATAGTGTAATCGAATTTTTCTGGAATCTCTATTTTTGAGTTAGTAAGAGCATTTGTCTTTGCATAAAGTTCCTTCATGAATTGTATATTAACAATTTTATGATCTTTTAAATTCAAAATCTTTGCAAAATGTTTTGCCACACTGATTTCTCGATTTGCTCTCTGACCATATGAAAAAGTAATTCCATAGAGTTCATATTTTGATTGTAGATAGGCAGCTGTACATACAGAATCCAAACCACCGCTGAAAATCAATACTGCTTTTTTCAATTCAGTTGTTTCCTTTTAAGCTAAATAAATTGCTTGATTAAGCAATAGCAAGAAGAGTAGCACCACATAATATTACTAGAGCTCCTACAGAGACACGCACAATTCCCTGCCTCCCAATTACTTCTTTAAAGTAAAACATCCCCCATGATACAGCAAAAAGAGTAGCAGTTTGGGATATTGGGAACGCTATTGTTATACCTATAAGACCTACAGCAATTAATACGGAAAAGTTTCCAAGATTAAAAAGACTTCCAGAAATTATTCCTGCAATTGTTTCTTTTTTAATGAATTTTCTTGCAAGTAAAAACATAGACATACCAATTACAAAAATCGAAAGACTCGACGAAAAAAACCCGGACTGAAGAGTTTGTGTTGCTTGCATAGGGATAATGTAAGTACCTCCTATCAAACCAGCCGCAACAGCTACAAAATAACCTCTTTTTTGTATGTAAGCGCCTTTTTCTCCATTTACTACAAGTTTCAATCCAATCAATAGTAATCCTATTGCGATTAATGCAAAAATTAACGAATCAAAAGTTTCACTAAAAAATACAGTTCCCCATACAAATGATGAAATAATGCTAGACCCTGCAAGGAGCGGAGATGTTCTTGCAAGACCAATCAATCTTACAGAATAAAGAGCAAGAATATTTGCTATTGTCCATATGACACCAGACACAAGACCGCCTAGCTGAATCTCAAAACCCCAAAAATATCCTACAGGAATAGCAAAAAGTAATACACCTATTGAAGTAGCACCTTGTAACTGCCAAATATTTTTAATACCAACTTTTCTTACTGGAACAAAAAAAGTTCCCCAACTTATAGCTGCAAAAGCAGCAAAAAGTAATCCAAAATCTGTCAAGCAAATTCCTCTGTAAAATGTGCGGTATAAGTTTCAATTGTTTACCAAAGAAAAAGAATTCTTAGATAAAGTATCATTGATGCAATCAGTGTAGTTGCAATCATGTAAGGGAATCCCCTCATGAGGAACGTTCGAAATGATATCGGGTATCCGTATTTTTCAGAAAGTGCTACTGCGATGATTCCCGCACTTGAACCAATCAACGTACCGTTTCCTCCAAAATCTGCACCAATGGCAAGGGCATACCATAAGGGATTATGCGTAAAATTAGATATCGAGCTTGCAAAACTAGGATCCGCAGATATGTTCTCAATTATGGGTATCATAGTTGCTGTGTATGGAATATTATCTACAAAAGCAGAAACAAAGGCCGACATCCAAACCGTCAAAAACATAGCGGATGCAAGATTTCCACCAGTTATTTTGATCGCTTCTTGTGCGAGTATTTCAAAGGCTCCAGACATTTCTACCCCTGAAACAATGACAAATAATCCTGCAAAGAAAATTAGTGTAGTCCACTCTACATGGTGAAATACTTTTTCTGGTTGAATTTTTGTAATTAACAAAAGAACTGCAGCTCCAGCCAACGCTATAATGGAAACTTCTACGTTCAAAATTCCATGAAATATAAACAAAACTATTACTGCAAAAAGAATTACCATGGTCTTCTTGAGTAACACTCTGTCTTTGATCTCCTTTGTTTCATCAATTTCTTCTAGTCTTTCAATATGTTCTGGCTTTTGTCTAAGATCCCTTCTAAACATGAATTTGAGTAGTACTAATGAAATTACAAATGTTATTACAACTTCTGGAGTCATACGGTATGCAAAATCTACAAATGAAATACCTGCAGCGGAGCCGATCATGATGTTTGGTGGATCTCCTATTAGAGTAGCAGTGCCACCAACATTTGATGCAAAGACCTCAGCTAGAATAAGAGCAATCGGATTTATGTTCAAAATTTTTGCAATTGAAATTGTAACAGGAATAATAAGAAGTACAGTGGTAACATTATCCAAGAAAGCAGATAAAACAGCAGTAATGATTGAAAATAATACCATTAATTTCCAAACATCTCCCTTAGCAGCTTTTGCTGTACGTATTCCTATGTATTGAAAGACACCTGTTTCACCAAGTATTCCAACTATTATCATCATACCCAAAAGTAGTCCTATTGTGTTGAAATCAATGGCATCTATTACAAAACTAACACTATCGTGTGGAGTAGTTAATCCAGTGTAAAGAAGAGCAATAAGAATAAGCAATGCACCAAACAGTGCCAGTGTTGTTCTATGAACAACTTCAGTAATTAAAATTACATACATTCCAAACAAAATCAACATAGTCAATATCATTCCAATTGTTAGATCTAATCCTGCATAGCTTGGTAATGTAAACAACATAACCGCGATTATTGCAAGAACCAGTATTCCTATAGCAAAGTGTTTAGAAGTACCCTCAACCAATTCAATTGTCTATCAAATTGCAAGAAATTATGTGTGTCTACTCTGATATTGATGACAAGCAAATAAAGTTTAATTTCTACAAAAAATAGTTTCTGTCGTGTCATTACAGTATCTTAGAGTGGAAAAAGATGATCAAACAGCCCTAATCACTATAAACAGACCAGAAAAACTCAATTCAATGAATCTTCAGGTCATGGATGAGTTTATTTCAGTATTGGATGATCTGGAAAAAGATCAATCCAAAGTAATTATAATTACTGGCTCTGGTCAAAAGGCATTTTCAGCAGGTGCTGACATTGAATACATGAGCAAGATAGGATCTACTGAAGCAGAAAAATATGCATTAAGAGGACATGAGGTATTAAACAAAATTGAGAAAATTGAAAAGCCCGTAATTGCGGCAATAAACGGATATGCACTTGGCGGAGGTTGTGAACTTGGGCTTGCATGTGATATTAGATTTGCCTCTCCAAACGCACAGCTTGGTCAACCCGAAGTTACAATAGGGATATGCCCTGGATGGGGTGGCACACAAAGACTTTTGCGAATTATAGGGCCTGCTAGAGCAAAGGATTTGATCTTTACAGGACGCAAGATTGGAGCTCAAGAATCTCTTGATATGGGACTAATAAACAAAATAATTCCATTAGAAAATTTAATTACTGAATCAAAAGCATATGCAAAAAACATATCAAAAAACAGCAGCTTTGCAGTTGGTATCTCAAAAATGCTTGTAAACAAAGGAATGGATGCAAATCTTGACACAGGTTTGAAACTTGAAATTTATTCATGGTCTCTTTGTTTTTCTAGCAAAGATAGAGAAGAAAGAATGCGTGCCTTTGTAGAGAAAAAATAATTATACTACAGTAGCACCCTTACTTGGTCTGCAAATTATTGTATAACATTTTGTTTTTGTTGATGCAAATCCCCTTACCATGGCACTACAGATCTTTTTTGTATTAGATGATCTTGATGTAAATGCGATAACCGATGGACCTGCACCGCTTATCGTAACTCCTAAAGCACCTGCACCAATCGCATTTTCTTTTACTTGACTAAAACCAGGGATCAAGTGTTGCCTAGCAGGTTCAACTATTATGTCTTTGATAGAACTTCCAATCAGGGACGTGTCTTTTTTCATAAATCCAGCAACAATAGCAGCTGCATTTGAAAGATTTTGTACAGCATCAGAAAGTTTGATCTGCTTTGGCAAAACACTCCTTGATACTTGGGTCTTTTTTGCTGGAACAGATAACTTGGGAACAGCAAGACAAAGTACAAGATCTTTTGGTGGTTCTATTCTTATAACATCAAATGGGTCTGTTCTCACTATAACAAAACCACCAAGAGTTGATGCTGCCACATTATCATAATGAATAGAACCAGCACTTGCCTTTTCTCCTATTCCTGCAAACTCCACAAGTCTATTTGGTTCTAAATTAAGATCAAATAAAGCATCAAAAGCAACAGCTGCTGCAGCTGCAGAAGCAGCACTACTTCCCATCCCAAATCCAGCAGGCACTCCTTTTTTGATTTTTAAAACAACACCCGATTTTATCTTGAATTTTTTTGCCATTTCCTTTACTACTAATCCAGCAGAATTTTTCTCAGGGACAAGAGGAATTGCATCAGAACTTTGGATTTTTATTCCATGATCACTTTTCTCAAGACGTATTTCATCATAAAACGCATCTAAGGCCAGACCAAATACATCAAAACCCGGACCCAAGTTTGCAGTAGAAGATGGGGCCCTTACAACAACACTGGAAGCCAATTAATCTTCTATCTCCTCTCCCAAATTAAGAATTCTGCTTAATGCTGCTTCTAGGTTTACCATTCCTTCTCCAGTTGCATTGGAAATTGGAATGAGTCCTTGAGAAAAACCACCCATATTCAAACCTCGTAAAATATTAGTTACAAGCGTATAATTTTCACCATCTGATTGTTTTGCAACCGCATCCTCGAGGCTTTTTACGTCAGTTGACCATTTCAATATGGTCCTAATTTTATCTTCAATTAGATCAGTTTTTGTTAAAACATTGATATGCGACAAATTGAGTCTTAGTTTTATTGACGTGGCAAGAAGTGCAATCGAAACAAAATTAGTTGGTGTAGTTACTAACACTCCGTCGTGCAGAAATAATGCAACTTTTTGTTCAGACACAAAGTTTTGCACAAAAAATGGACCGCTTGATCTATATGCGAAAAGCTCTATTTGACCAGGAGTATCAACAATAAGATAGTCTGGATTCACATTATCAACTTCATGTTGAATCTGATCTATCTTTGATGCAATGAGGTCAGTTGCCATTATTATAGCACCATTTGGACCCAAATCATATTGTCTCATTATAGATACAATATCTACATAATCTCTAACGTCGACATCACATGTATATGGAAGATTTTCAACTCCCGGATCTAAATTTAGCATTCCAACAAAAGCACCATTTTTTGTGTAATAATCAAGAAGGCTGGATGCAAGTAATGATTTTCCAGCTCCTGCGGTACCTAGAATAAAAATAGTTTTCATTTTGCTGACTATATTTCATGTTGAGCTTATATTTCCATCCATAATTAAAGCAGGCAATGAATTGGAAACTTTTAGCAATTCCAGTTAGTATTGTGCCATTTATTTTAATTGCATTTACATTTAACATAAAACTTGAAGAGCTTTTTGCAGTGGGTCTTATTCCTTTTATGGGTGCTGCATTAGCAATTGTTGGTAAATTACTAATGCAGGGTCTAAAATTCAATTATCTGGTAAAGAAATTTCTTGGTCACGTTGAAGCTCCATGGAAAACAGTTTCAGTAAGAATTGGAAGTGAATTCGTTACATCGACCACACCCTCTTTTGTTGGTGGTGAATTAGTCAGAATATTATGGTTAAAAAAGAAAGGAATTCCAACAGGTAAAGCAACTTGGGTTACAATAATGGAAATCGTTACTGAAGTTCTAGTAGCGGGAATCTTTTCTCTCACTTCTGCTGCCTTTGCGTTTTTCAATGGTGCATATGCAATAGGAATTGTAATTATTGCAATAAGTTTACCAGTTACGGCAATCTGGTCAGGTCTATTTTTTCTATCTTACAGGAGAACTTTCCAAGTTCCATCTTGGATAGAAAAAACTGCAAAAAAAGCAGGCAAAGAACGTGCTTCAAAATACATTGATAAAACTAATCAATGGATGCAAGAGGTTTGTGAGATGAGTAGGCAAAGCCTGCATAATAAACAAGCAAAAAAAGCATTTGTAGTATCCATGATCTTTTCTATATTCACTTGGGTGTTTTATGGGATTTCATTTATGGTAATCGCAAATGGAGCTGGCTATTTTATAGAATTTTTTGATTCACTTTTAGCAGCAATGGCCTCAAATGCCTTAGGAAATATACCTGTAACAATAGGTGGTTCAGGTCTCACAGAATTTGGTATATGGGCATATCTTGGAAACTTGAACAATCTGACTTTTGAACCAACCAAAGATAGTATACAATGGAATATTGTCATAGCATGGAGAATTGCTACATATCACGTTAGTCTTGTTATAAGCTGGATACTTTTGATGAAAATAGTATACCCACGTACAAAAAAAGCTGAAATTTCATAGAAAGCACTTTATTTTCAACTCGATATTTTTCTTTATGGATTTTAGTGATAAAGTTGTAGTAATTACAGGAGCATCTAGCGGAATTGGTGAAGCATCAGCTGTAGAATTTGCCAAACGAAAAAGTTCTGTTGTGCTTGTTGCAAGAAGAAAAGAAAATCTAGAGTCTGTAGCAAAAAATCTTGCAAAACATGGAAACGAAATACTAGTATGTCAATGCGATGTTTCCAAATGGCAAGAAGTAGAACAGATGAGTAGAACTGTTCTAGATAAATTTGGTAAAATCGATATTCTAGTTAATAATGCAGGTTTTGCAATTTATGGTTCTGTACTTGAGCTAAAAGTCGAAGAAATAGAATCCCAGATGGGAACTAATTACTTTGGAATGGTTTATTGTATCAAGGCTTTTCTACCAAAAATGTTAGAACAAAAGACTGGGCATATAGTAAACGTAGCTTCAGTTGCAGGAAGCTTTGGTCTCCCAGGTATTGCATCGTATTGTGCATCAAAATTTGCTATGCTTGGATTCTCAGAGGGTTTGTATCACGAATTAAAAGGAACTGGGATAGGTATTACTGTGGTTAGTCCCATAATGGTTCAAACTAACTTTTTTAATCATTCTTCATTCAAATCAATACCAAAATATTCACCTACATCACTTAATTCAAAAACTGTAGCAAAAGCAATAGTAAAGGCATCTTCCTCACCAAGACTTGAGATAATCGTACCGTCATTTGTAAGAGGAGCTGTATGGTTAAAGCACACAATCCCATATTTGATAAATCCAATCTTAAGAGCAGCTTTTAGGAAACAAATGAGATCACAAAAATTATGAATTTCTAGAGAAAATTATTCTAATTAATTAAATCTATTCTTCTATAGATTCTGTTGAACCTGCTGTATCAGAACCAACATCCATTAATTCCAAATTAGTCAGATCAAACTGATATATGGCATCCATATCAATCTCCATTTCTTTTTGTAGAAGATCAACAAGTTTTTTGCTTAAAGGGGCCTTCATCGAATTAAAAGTGAATTCATACACAACGCCCTTCATCAAATCCACCGGTTTCACTTTTTTTGGTAAATCTAAAGTTATAATGCGTCTTCCATCCTCAACTTCTTCATACAACTGAACGTCAATTTTCATGTCTTTATCATATATCTCAAGAATGTAACCTGTTCTTGTTTGTGATTCGAGTTTTCCAAACTTTGCATTTTTTATTTCATCTTGGGCCCATTTTGGAAGTTCTTTTACCATTTACTTTCACTCAATAATTAATTCTGTTTGTCTTTTTTACTTGATTGCCACCAGTCTCTGTACTCATCATGCTTATCCTCACGTGTCTTCTCACGACGATTTAATCTGTCTCTAATATCGCTTATTTGTTCCCGTGTTGCATACAGACCGCATTTTCTACAGATAAAGTGTTTCGTATTCAAATCAAATTTCATCTCGGTAACTATTTGCTTAGCTGCACATTCGGGGCAATCAGTCAATGACGCCACTCATCAAAATTATCCATAAAAGCTTTTGGTCAATTCTGGTACGCGGTCTATGTCGTCATCCCTTGCGGTCAGTTCGCCCATCGAAAATGCCGCGTACCAGATCTTCTACATTGTATGGAAAAATTATAATTCTTTCTAATTCTCAAGCATTTCTGCAATTATTTTTGCAGTGTTTTGAGCTCCATTTCTATCAAAATTTCTAGAAAATTCTACGAGTTGTTCTTCATATTTATTATAATTGTCTTGTATATTGTAAACAGCTTGTATTACCTGTTTTGTATTATTCGCAAGAATTCCAAGCTTCCTTTCTTCTGCCCATCTTATCTGATTTACATGTTCATCATAAACAGGAATTCCTATGATCGGTTTTGCTTTGGTTCCAATAATTTCTCCCATTGCTGTATGAGATCCATTTATGACTGCGTATTTACATAAATTCAGAACTGTGTCTTTTTCTTGTTCTGACAAAAATCCTACATCGATCTGAATCCAATCTAGATTGTATTCAAGTGCTTCTGAAATAGAGTAGGTTTTACCATCATTTCCTTTTACTTTATCTAAGGAGGAATCATTTTGTGCATGTGAAACAAGTCGTTTTTGTTTTCGCATTCCTTCTGAGTGAAAAGCCTCTTCATACTTTTTACCAGTAAATTCTTTTGTAGCCCTATTACCTGTTTGCATCCAATATCCAAAATCTGTATTTTCAATCAATTTTTCCAAATCTGTTTTTGGTTTATGATTTGTTGATGCTATATTTGAAAAATGACCAGCATATACAACCTTTTGTTTTATTTTATCTGGAAAATTTAGATTATACTCGCATATAGTGTTTGGAGGAGCCGAATCTGCCACAACTATCTTTGTAGCTTTTGCAATCTGCCTTGATATGTAAATCAAGGATGGATAAAAGAAAAAATGTGATCTACAAAGTTTTGGTCTAAATTGATTTGTTACAAAAACTGACTTGATGCCTCGCCTTTCAGCTAATACATTGGAGCCCATATCCCCATCATTTATCACCAAATCAAATTTTTGTGAATTGTAGAGGTTCGCTTCCTTTTTTAGATAATCAGAAATTTGAATTACAAGTGGGGGATTTCCAGAAATTGGTAACAAAAGATTCAACATAGAAAGTGTCACACTGGGTCCATGTTTACCATCTATCGGAGTCGGCATCAAAATTTCATGAATCTGTTGTTTCTTTTGTGGAAATTTTTGTAGTAATTTTTGATATACTTCTCCCTTGCTGGAATAATGCATTTCTAGCTCATCTTTAACATGTTCAGGCAGAACTCTGTCAAGTGACATCATCCTACTATAATGTCCATTTCCCCATGGATAGATAAATTGCCCTAACTTTATCACAGATTCAAATCAACTCCTTTCCCGTTTAAATTCTCAATGATTTGATTTTAAAGAGTCGATTATATCATGTATATTTTTTGGGCCTAACGTAATAGTGATTGTCTTTATATCACGAAGTGAGATTAGAGAAATTTTGTTAATTTTGTCCTTTGGTAAATCTTTCTTGAACTTTATTTTACATAGATTCACAATTTTAGATACGTGTTTTTCTAAACCAATTTCATTAGCTGTGTCAAAAATGCTGTTATCTATTCCTGAAAGGGGAAACCAAGGAATAATGCCCTTTTGAAATACACGCATTGCATTGTATTCTATAAACCACGCAGGGAATATTAGTGGTGAAATTGCGAGCGATATTCTATCTATCCTGATTCTTTTTGCAAAAGAGACAAGAATCGCTGTTATTATTGCAGTTTTAAGTAAAATTGATCTACCAGTAGATTTCATGTCAAGTTTACAAAAATGTAATTCAACATTGGTTTGTAAAAGTTTAGGTAGAATTTGGTTTAACATTTTTACTGTATTCAGAAGTTCAGATTCATTACTATAACAAACTAGAATTTTCACATCAAAACCCATCTTAAGAGTTTGAAGACATGCAATTACTGAAAGCTCGTCATATATGCAACAAAGAACTTTTTGGTTTTGTGATTTGTTTGGAATACCTCCTGCACCTTTATCTATAAAAACACACACATACGCCTGCGATTTTGTAATATACGTATAAATGATTTTGTCGTAGCTTGATTCTGTGCCAGGTTTTGTTTGAAAATTAACGGTCTTTTCTATTAATGCTGATGTAGCTGCAAGTTCTACATCCTTTGGTACATATTCTGTTCCCGTACCATCCACTTTAACAAAGAATCTCTCTCCTCTAAGAAGGAGATTAGCACCAACTGTAACTATTGTAGTGACTATGGAATTAAAACTATTTTCTACTTCTTTAGCAATAGCGATTTTTTCTATTCCAAAAAGTGAAGCTATTGCAGATGAGGCAAATACTGGATCATCTGCTTCTACTATTATTACAGAACCATTTTTACGGATTTTACTAAAACCTAGTTTCATTGTTTTAAGGATCATAGATATGCTTGATACAAGATAATCTATTTTATTGAGGGAATACAAAGAAGGAAAAACAACAACCACATTTTCGTTCATTTTGTTTCTTAATTCAAAGTTATTTATAACTCTAGGATGATGCCTTATCGACCTAGCAATAATTATATGTCCATATTGGACACAGTTTTTTTATGGGAAAATTTACCGCCGAACAAATCAATCAATTAAATAATACTATAAAAACTCCACAAGAAATTCTAGAGTGGACACTTGACAATCTTCATCC
>Ga0209342_10004023_pt1 | contig 15363 bp, 16 predicted proteins | sample RifCSP16_2_FD_184023 | JGI IMG/M metagenome (GOLD analysis project Ga0209342, IMG submission 184023) | Soil microbial communities from Rifle, Colorado - Rifle CSP2_sed 16_2 (SPAdes) (version 2) | ecosystem: Environmental > Terrestrial > Deep subsurface > Rock core/Sediment | place: Rifle... | reverse complement strand
GCTTTCGAGAAATCCGCCTTTTTGTCTCCCTGAGTGGAGCGAAGGGTCTCGCATCATCATGAATTTATAAGATTCTTCACGGAGTTTACCCTGAGCTGGGAAAGCGAGATTCTTCGCTCCGCTCAGAATGACTCGCGAAGGGTTCAGAATGACATTTTTTTGCTTTATTGATATTTTTCGAAAGCCCCTTAGGGGGTGTAGAATTTAGTAACAAATTATGATAGTATAAACCTCACCCATCCGCTCTGTTGCGATGTTCTGATGATGGTGAGCGCCGACGCCAATCCGGCCGGGTGAAGGGGGGTGTAACCTTATGCGGAGAGATATCTGGTTCTTTCTTTTTTTTCTCGGGCTGATGTTCTTCAGCTGGCCCCTTATGGGCATCTTCAAAGGAAGTCTCATACCCTATCTGTTCATCATCTGGTTCGTATTCATAGCGCTTATCTGCATCACGGCAATTTTTTCAGAAAGAGACGAGGGAGAACGGTAAGTGTTTCCGACCTGGATACTGCTGCTCATCATATTTTTCTATCTTCTCCTCCTTTTTTCGGTCGCCTATCTGGCCGAAAGGAAAGAGATGCAGGGGAAGAGCATTGTTGCGAACCCTTACATCTACTCCCTCTCGCTCGCCGTGTACTGCACCTCGTGGACGTTCTATGGCAGCGTGGGAAAGGCGGCGAATGCCGGCTTAAGCTTCCTTACGATCTACATTGGTCCGACCCTCATGGCAGCCCTCTGGTGGATCGTCCTCAGGAAGATCGTCTACCTCTCGAAAGAGAACAGGATCACCACGATATCGGATTTTATCGCGTCGCGGTACGGCAAATCGCTCACCCTCTCCGCCCTCGTCACGCTTGTTGCGGTCATCGGCATCACTCCGTACCTCGGGCTCCAGCTCAAGGCCATCATGACGACCTTCTCCATTCTCTCCGGAAGACCTGAGGGCAGCCACTTCGCCGGCTGGTTTATTTCTCTGATGCTCGGTGTGTTCGCGGTCATCTTCGGCGCGAGGAGGCTCGACGCGTCGGAGCGGCACGGCGGCCTCGTCTTTGCCATTGCCTTTGAATCCGCGATCAAACTCATTGCCTTTCTCCTTGTCGGGCTCTTTGTCACCTACGGGCTCTTCGACGGTTTCGGCGATATTCTCGGCAAGCTCCATGTGTCCCGCTATGCCTCGCTCACGAAGCTCGGCGAGGGTTCCAACGTGAGCTTCCTCGAGTGGACGTCGCTCACCTTTCTCTCGATGATGGCCATCATGTTCCTTCCCCGGCAGTTTCACGTCGCGGTGGTCGAGAATTACTCCCCCGGCCATATCAAAAAGGCCATGTGGCTTTTTCCGCTCTACCTGTTTCTCATCAACATCTTTGTTCTCCCCATCGCATACGGCGGGCTGCTTCTCGGAGGCACGCAGGCGAATGCCGATTACTTCGTCCTCAGCATTCCGCTCAACCAGGGCTACCCCATCCTCGCGCTGATCGTCTTTATCGGCGGTTTTTCAGCGGCCACGGCAATGGTGATCGTGGAATCCCTGGCGCTCAGCACGATGGTGATGAACAGCCTCGTCATGCCTGCGCTCTGGAGCATGAACGCGATGAAGGGGTTCCACGGCGTGATCCTGAACACCAAAAGGCTGATCATCATCGGGTGCGTGTTCCTCGGGTACGTGTTTGCCGTCCATATCGGAGACTTTTACAGCCTCGTGGACATGGGGCTCAAGTCGTTCGAGGCGGTGACGATCTTCGCGCCCGCCATCCTGCTCGGCCTCTACTGGAAGGGGGGGAACAAGAAGGGCGCGATTGCCGGGATCGTTGCCGGGTTCAGCGTCTGGATATACACGCTCCTCATTCCGGCGCTTGCCCGAGCCGGGGTAATCCACAAGGGCGGTCTCCTGAATGCGATCTTCGGCTCATCGCTCCTCAACCCCACGGCGCTCTTCGGCCTCGAAGGCCTCGACCGTTGGAGCCATTCCCTGTTCTGGGGCATCTTCCTGAACCTTTTCTTCTTCGTGGCCGTTTCTCTTTTCACGAAGCAATCGGATGCCGAGACGCGGCAGGCCATCACCTTCGTTGATTCCTATGCTCTGCCGCACCTCTCGCACCCCTTCAGGCCGAAGAATGTTTCCGAAATCGAGGGCATACTTGAACAGTACATCGGGCGCGCGGAAGCGCGGGAGGCGGTGGACGGTTTCCTCAGAAAGAACGGTCTCACCCGGGAGATGACGTCGGGAGATTGGCTCGGGAAGAGGCCGAGAGGATACTCTCGGGCGCGCTCGGCCCGTCGGTCAGCACCCTTATTTTCCAGGACTCGACAGCGCTCACGCATGACGAGAAGCTCCGGATATCGGATTCAGTCCGGCAGATCTCGAAGAGTCTCAGGCTGTCGCGCCAGGAGCTCGCCGAGGCGAACAGGCAGCTCGCCCTGCTCAAGGAATTCAGCGAGAACATCATCGAGAGCATTCCCCTCGGGGTCGCGACGCTGGATGAAACGCTTCGCGTTACCTACTGGAACACGGCAATGGAAATGATCACGGGCGTGGAAAAATCGGACGCGCTGAGAATCGAGGCCGACCTCCTTCTCACGTGCCTCGAGCCCGGGCTCTTCAGTCCCGGGATACGGGAAGGGGCGTTCACCTGCAGGAGGAACTTCGATCCTCCCCTCGTCATGACGGGGCATATCAGCAGACTCACCGGTGTTCACCGGGGCTACGTCCTCGTGTTTGAAGACATTACCGAGAAAAAGAAGATCGAGGAGGAACTGTTCAGGGCTACCAAGCACGCGGGCATCGGGAGGCTTGCCGCCGGCGTATCGCATGAGATCGGGAACCCCCTCGCCTCCATATCGTCCCTTGTCCAGGAGCTCATTACAGAAGACAACGCCCCGTTCGTCAAGAGCTCTCTTGTGACCATCAATCAACACGTGGAGAGGATCGCGAGGATTGTGCGCAGCCTCGGCGACTTTGCCCGGCTCTATCCGAGGCAGCGGGTCCCGACCAGCCTCCACGGTATTCTGGACAACACGCTTGACCTTGTCCGGTACGACAGGAACTTCAAAAAGATTAAGATACAGACCGCTGTTGAAGACGTTCCTCCGCTCACCATAGACCCTGACCAGATACAGCAGGTCTTTCTCAACCTGATCCTGAACGCGCGCGACGCCATGCCGAGCGGCGGCTGGCTCACGCTGCGCACCCACGCCGACGACGAGACCGTCGTGGTGGAGGTGTCCGACACCGGCCACGGGATCCGCCGCGAGCACATCCGGCGCATCTACGACCCGTTCTTCACGACCAAGGGCATCGGCAAGGGGACCGGGCTCGGGCTCTCGGTGTCCTACGGGATCGTCCAAGAGCACGGCGGGGCCATCTTCGTCGAGAGCGACCCGGGCCACGGCACGACCTTCCAGGTGGCGCTGCCCGCTTTCGTGCTCCCGGAAGCCGCGCTGCAGGGGTGAGATGAGCCAGGAACAGGTCCTCGTCGTCGACGACGAGGAGGTGATGCGCGACGTGCTCGGCCGCGTGCTCTCGGGGGCCGGCTACGAAGTGAGCTTCGCGGAGACCGGCCGGGAGGCGGTCGAGGCGGCCCGCAAGGGCAGCTTCGCGGCCGCGATTCTCGACGTGATGCTGCCCGAGATGGGCGGACTCGAGGTCCTCGAGGAGCTCAAGAAGCAGGATCCCGAGCTGGTGGTGCTGATGATCACGGCCTTCGCCTCGATGGAGATGGCGATCGACGCGATCAAGAAGGGCGCCTTCTACTTCGTGCCCAAGCCCTTCGACAACCAGCAGCTGCTCCACGTCCTGGCGAGCGGCCTGCTGCAGCGGCAGCTCGCCGACGAGAACCGCCAGCTGCGCACGGCGCTTCGGGACCAGGGCCGCTTCATGGAGCTCGTCGGCAAGAGCCAACGTATGCTGCAGGTGTTCCAGCTCATCTCGCAGGTGGCGCCCTCGCGCTCGACGATCCTGGTCGCGGGCGAGAGCGGCACCGGCAAGGAGCTGGTCGCCAAGGCGATCCATCAGAACTCGCCGCGGCGCGACAAGCCCTTCATCGTGGTCAACTCGGGCTCGCTGCCGCATGAACTTCTCGAGTCGAACCTGTTCGGCCACGTAAAGGGGGCCTTCACCGGCGCCGTGTACGCCAAGAAGGGCCTGTTCGAGCTCGCCGACAAGGGCACTCTCTTCTTCGACGAGATCGGCAACATCCCGATCGAGACGCAGGCCAAGCTGCTGCGGGTGATGCAGGAGCGCGAGTTCATGCGCCTGGGCGGCGTGGACATCATCAAGGTCGACGTGCGCGTGGTGGCCGCGACCAACGTCGACCTGCGCCGCTCGGTCGACGAGGGGCGCTTCCGCGAGGACCTGTTCTACCGGCTCAACGTAATCGCGGTCCAGCTGCCGCCGCTGCGGCAGCGCAAGGAAGACATCCCGGCCCTGGTGGCGCACTTCGTGGACAAGTACGCGCGCGAGAACGGCAAGGAGGTCGAGACCGTCACGCCCGAGGTGATGCAGGTGCTGATGGACTACGACTGGCCGGGCAACGTGCGCGAGCTCGAGAACGTGATCGAGCGCGGCGTGGTGCTCGCCACCGGCCCGCTGATCGACCGCGAGCTCGTGCCCGAGAGCGTGCGCACGAGCCCCGGCTTCTTCCAGATCCCGCCGGTGTCGGTGCCGCCCGAGGGGATCAACCTGCGCGAGGTGATCGCGAGCTTCGAGAGGCGCATCATCGAGTCGACACTCGATGCCACCGGCGGCGTGCAGAAGGACGCGGCGCGCTTGCTGGGCCTGAAGCCGACGACGCTCAACGAGATGATCAAGCGGCACAGCATCCCGCTCGCGCGCGACCGCGAGCGCCGCACCCTGGCCGGCCGCGAAGAAGCACTGGCGAAGAACAGCTAACGCCAGCGGGGGCACGGGGGGCGCTCAGCCCCCCGATAGTTCAGTCCAGAGAGTCCTGGCCAGTTTCTCGTTTGTCCAGGTTCTTCTTGATGCGGCCCTGTTCGGTTTGATTCGTCCTGTTCGGCACGTCCGCGTTTCGCGGCCAAGAGCCAAACGGAGTTCCGACGACCAACCTTGCGGGGGGCATCCCGCCCCCCGCACCCCCGGGGCGAGCGTCTTGACATCGGCCGCCGGGATTGGTAGCCTCGCGCTAATTGGTGGTAATCACAGGACTTAACTGTCCCCGCCAAGGCCCCGATTCCATGGCCTTTCAAGGCTCTCTTTCCGAGCTGCACCTTCCGGACATCATCCAGCTCGTCAGCGTCAGCGGCAAGACCGGCGTCTTCCGCCTGACCGACGGCGCCCACCAGGGCAACATCTGGCTGCACGAGGGCCGGATCGTTCATGCCGAGCACGACGACCTCTCGGGCGAAGAGGCCGTCTACGCGCTCGCGATCTGGCGCACCGGCGAGTTCCGCTTCGAGGCGGGCGTCCCCTCGCCGCGCCAGTCGATCCAGAAGAGCAACACCAACCTGCTGATGGAAGCGGCGCGCCGGCTCGACGAGTGGCGGGTGCTCTCGAAGAAGATCCCGTCGGTGGATCTCGTGCCGGAGTTCGTGATCCTCGAGAGCCGCGAGGGCCAGATCAACCTGAACACCATGGAGTGGCTGCTGCTGTCCAAGATCGACGGGCAGCGCTCGGTCAAGCAGATCGCGGCCGCGGCCGGGATGAGCGTATTCGACTCCGCCAAGCTGCTGTACGGGCTCGTGGCCACGAACCTGATCCGCCTGCGCCAGGCCGGCCCGCTCCCGGTCTCGGCCGCGGCGCGCCCCCAGTCGTCGCCCACGCCCGCGCCCCAGCCGGGGTCGCCGCGACCGGCGCAGGCCACGCCCGCGCCGCCTCCTCCCCTGCTGACGCGGCTCGCGCGCCTGCGGGACGAGTGCGTGGCGCTGATCGGGCCGGTCGGCGAGAGCGTCGTCCAGAAGCACTACTTGCGCGCCCGCGCCGACATCGAGCGCGGTGCCGGCCCCGAGGCCATCGACGACGCGCTGCAGCAGATCGCCCGCGCCGCCGCGATCCTCAAGGGCAGCGCGGTGGCCGACGCCGTGCTGAAGCTGGCGAAGGGCTAGCTCGCCCCACTGCCCGCGACGAGCCGGCTTCTTCCGTTCGTTCCGGACCTGGCTTGTCCGTCACCCGAGCTACAAAGGTGAATGCAGTCGGACCTCCTCGCGTCCCTAAGGCGGCTCTCCGACGCCGAGCTGGTCGCACGGGTCCAGGACCTGGCGGCAGGCGAGCGTGGGGTGACTGTGCTGTTGGTGGCGCACCTGGCGGAGCTCGACACCCGTGACGTTCACTTTCGAGCCGGTCACGGCTCGCTGTTCGCGTACTGCCGCAACGTCCTGTCGCTGTCCGAGCAGGAGGCGTACAGCCGCATCGCGGTCGGGCGGGCGGCCCGGCGCTTCCCCGTGATTCTCGAGCTCCTCGAGGGCGGCGCGCTCAGCCTCACGACGGTGAGGTTGCTCGCGCCCCACCTGACTCCCGCCAATCACAAGAGCGTCCTGGAGTCGGCCCGCGGGAAGTCGAAACTTCAGGTGGAGGAGATCGCGGCAGCCCTCTGGCCGCGGCCCGATGCCCCGTCGCTCGTCAGGAAGCTCCCGGCGCCGAGACTTCCCGCTCCAGCGCCATACGATTCGGTGACGGGCCTTCCTTCTGACCAGACGTCGTCGGCCTCCTCCTGCGATCGGCCTCTGTCGTCCCCGGATCTGGCCCCTTCGAGTCCCGCAGGCTACGATGCGACTCCCGCTCCGCTCGCCCGTTCCGGTTCTCCCTTGGCCACTGGCCGCCAACCCCCTGCCGGCTCCTGGCACGGTGCGGCCACCGCGACGCCGTCCCTTCCGGCTCCGCCCCTGCCTGCGGCCAGGCGCTCGGCCGAGGTGACACCCCTCTCACCGGACCGCTACAAGGTCCAGGTGACGATCGGCGGAGACACGCTCGAGAAGCTGCGGCTCGCCAAGGACCTGCTGCGGCACGCCGTGCCCTCGGGCGACGAGGCCGTCATCCTGGATCGAGCCCTCACGGCCTTGCTGGCGGACCTGGCGCAGAGCAAGTTCGCGGCGACGGACAAGCCGCGGGCTTCCGGCGGGAGCACGCCCGGGTCGCGCCACATCCCGGCCGAGGTCAGGCGCACGGTGTGGCTGCGCGACCTCGGGCGCTGCGCGTTCGTGGGCACGGGCGGCCGCCGTTGCCAGGAGCGCGCTTTCCTGGAGTTCCACCACGTGACGCCTCACGCGCTCGGCGGGGAGTCCACGGTGGCGAACATGGAGCTGCGCTGCCGAAGCCACAACGCCTACGAGGCGAGGCTGTACTTCGGGAATGGAAACGGCCACAGCGGTGCCGGGTTCGTGCGAGAACGAGCGGCGCGCTACGGCCTGGCGTCTCGCGAGATCAGCCTTCGGACGACGGCCACGCGAACTCGTTCTGGAACTAGTTCGCGATCCGGCGTAGTGCGGGGGCCGGCGCCATGAATCGCGAGCGGGCGGGTGCCGGAGCCGGACGCGCCAGCGTCAGAGTCTTCCACCTGCGGCTGCCCGGATCAGCCCGCGCCAGCGGTCGAGAACCACGTCCCAGCGGTACTCCGTCTCGACGTAGCGGCGTCCGCTCGCACCGAGCGCCCCGCGAAGCGAGGCGTCACGCGCCAGGAGGTCCAGGGCCTCCGCGTACTCGTCGGCGTCCTCGTAGAAGAGCGAGGCCCCCGAGCGCAGGCAGTGCTCCTTCAGGACCTCCGAGCGGGCATTGACGAGGCCGGGCACCTCGAGAGCCAATCCCTCCAGGAGAGCGATCGACAGGCTCTCGAACGGGCTGGGACAGACGACGGCGTGGGCGCCTGCGAGCGCCGCGGCCTTCTCCGCCTCGGGCAGGAAGCCCAGGTAGCGCACGCCCTCCTGTCTCGGCTCCTTCATCGCGAGCCGGCCGATCAGGAGCAGGTCGAGCGCATCGTCCTTGCTTCGCCTGTAGTGGTCGTGATGCGCGAGCATCTCGGCACAGCCCTTGCCGGCGTCGATGCGGCCCGCGTAGATCGCGTAGGGCCGGGCGACCCCGTGACGGGCCCGGAACGGCTCTAGGTTCGGCGCGGCTGGCACGTCCACGCCCATGCCGGCCAGCACGACCGCGCGGCTCCCCACGTCGAAGCGCCGGCGGACGAGCGCTTCTTCCGCAGGCGTCAGGAAGCCGAATGCGCACGGCAGCGCGAAGACCTCGCGGTAGATGGAGAAGCGCAGGGGCGGCTCGTCGTGGGTCGTGGGCACGAGCGCCGCGCGCCCCCGCACCGCAGCGAGGCCCCAGTAGGTCGGATAGTAGAGGTAGGTGAAGAACACGAAGGCCGCGAAGCGATCCCTCTCGGCGCGCAGGGCCTGGACGAGCCCAGGAACCTCCGGCCCTTGAAGGCGAAGGAATTCATGCTCGTCGGCGCGGGTCCGTCGCGCCGGTCCCGCGCCGACGTCCTGTCCGCCCGCCCCCGCGAGGCCGTAGAGTGGCTCCGCGAACGCGTTGAACGCCGCCAGATCGCGTTCGCGGGCTACCGGAAAGCGCCGGACCTCGACGCCCCCGAGCCGCTCGAGCCCCGCAGGCAGCTCGTTGCGCCAGGTGACGTAGTCTTGCGCACAGCTGGTGAAGACCGTGATCCGGTAGTCGGATGCCAGGCGCTCGGCGACCGCCCGAGCCAGCGACTCGCTGCCGCCGGTGATGCCCTCGCCGTAGCGCTGGACCACGAACGCCACCTCGGGCCGTGAGTCGCTCATCGCCTCACTCGAGTCCAATGCAGGGCGGTTCGCCGCCCACGACGGCCAGACAGCTCACAGCGCCTCCAGGTAGGCGCGCAGCGACCCGAGCACGCGCTCGGGGGCAAAGGCCTCGAGCCTCCGGTCCTGTCCGGCCAGCACGGCCGCCCGCAGCGCCTCGTCGGTCGCGAGGGCGTGCGCGGTCTCGGCCACCTCGGCGAGGCGCTTCTCGCGGAACTGCACGCCCGCCCCGCCGAGCGTGTGCGGCACTGCCGTCTGCCCGTAGGCGAGCACCGGCACGCGCATCAGCATCGACTCGACGAGCGGCACGCCGAAGCCCTCGTGCTCGGACATCGACACGAAGACGCGTGCCGCCGAGTAGCACGCGACGAGCTCGTCGTGCGGGACGTGCCCGAGGAACGTCACCTCGTCGGGCGTGAGGCCCTCCTCGTAGGCGAGCGCCTGGAGCGCGTCGAAGTACGCACGCCGGCGGGGCAGCTTGCCCACGAGCACCACGCGCACGTCCTGCGCCAGGAAGCGCTTCCAATAGCTCGCGAGGCGGATCAGGTCATCGGGGCGCTTGTTCGGAGCGAGGCGCCCGACGAACAGCAGGTTGCTGCGACCGTCTTGCAGCATGCGGTGCAGCACCGGGCTCGCCGGCTCGCGGTAGCGGTCGAAGTCGAGCAGGATCGGCAGCACCCCCGTGCGGGCGACGCCGAGCGCCACGAGCTCGAGGCGGTTGAACTCACTGTCCGCGAGCCCGAGGTCGCAGTGCGGCGCCAGCGCGCCGAGCTCCTCGCGTCCGATCCGGCAGATGCGCGCGAGCTCGTCGTCCCAGCCCACGAAGTACTCTGGCGGCGTGATGTTGTGGTGCAGCAGCACGCGCCGGCCGTGGTGCGCGAGAAACGCGGGCGTGAGCGGGGACGGCAGTGCGAAGTGCAGGATCACGACGTCCGCGGGACCGCCCGGCTGCCAGTCGGCGAAGGCCCGCCCGTCGCCGACGAGCTCGGCGTCCAGCTCCAGTGCGTAGACGTCCGCGCTGTGCCCCCAGGAGCGAAACGCGTCCCGCATCAGTCGCGCCGAGTCGCCGATCGCGTCCCCGCGGTGCAGCGCCGGAACCCACTGGTCGACCCTCACGATGCCTGCGGCTCCGTTCGCCGCCCCGACCCCGGCGCACGCAACCCGCGGAAGCCAGGGGCGGCCTGGGACTGCGGCAGCCTCATTGCCAGGACCCTGGGGAAGCCTCCAGCACCGGTCGCAGCCGATCGAGCACGAGCGCCCCGAAGTCGATGGCGCGGATCTCGGCCGCCGCCCGCTTCTGGGAGGCGACCAGCCTGCGCCGCAGGTCGCCTCCGTGGGTCACGCGGTCGAGCACTTCGGCCACCAGCTCGGGGCGCTTGTCCTTCAGCAGCAGCCCGCCGCCGCGCAGCGTCTCGCGCACGGCGCCCGTGTCGTAGGCGACCACCGGCAGGCCGAACAGCATCGCCTCCTGCAGCGGCACGCCGAAGCCCTCGTGCTCCGAGAGGCACAGGAACACATCGGCGAGCCGGTAGTAGGCGTAGAGCTCGTCGTCGTCGACCTGGCCGGTGAAGACCACCTCGTCCACGCGCAGCTCGCGCACCAGCTCCTGCAGCCGGTCGAGGTAGCGCTCGAAGCCCCGGTGGTCCCCCACCAGCAACAGGCGGCCCTCGGGCCGCACGAACTTCTGGAAGAACGCGAAGCTGCGCACGAGGTCGTCGATCTTCTTGTTGGGGATGATGCGGCCGACGAACAGCACGTTGGTGCGGCCGTCGTCGTAGAGGTGCTTGACGAGCGGCGAGGGCGTCCGCTCGTAGAGCGACAGGTCCAGCACGATCGGCAGCACGGCCGTGCGCGCGAAACCGGCCTGCTGGAGCTCCTGGCGGTTGAACTCGCTGTCGCCGAGGGCCAGCTCCGTGCGCGGCGCGAAGGCGGCGAGCTCGCGGCGCCCGTGGTGGCACAGGCCCGCGAGGTGCGGGTGAAAGCCGAGGAAGAAGTACGCCGGGGTGATGTTGTGGTAGACGACCACCAGCCGATCGGGGGCGTGGTGGATCAGCCGGCCGGCGGCGCTCCCGATCGAGAAGTGGAAGATGCAGACGGTGTCGGGAGACGAGACCTGCTGGTACTCGAAGAGCGGGCGCGCCAGGTGCGCCACCCGCGGGTGGACGAGCTCGGCGAAGATGTCCGACTCGTGGCCCATGGCGCGGAGCTGGCGCTGGATCGCGAGAGCCTCGTTGCCGATTGCGTCGCCGTAGGAGAGCGCAGCGAGGAGCTGGTGGACCTTCACCGCCCCGGCTCGCGCGGGCCGCTCGGCGCGGCGCTTCCGCGGGCGGCGTCACGCTCCCCCAGCATGTCCTCGAGTGTCTTGGCTCGCCGCGCCAGGGTCTCGACGCGTCCCGAGAGCTGCAGGTTGCGGTTCTTGAGCTCCTGCACCTCGAGGTTGAGCCGGGTCAGCTCGAGCACCAGGTTGTGCAGCAGGTGTGCCGTGAAGCGGTTGAGGTCGGACTGGCGTGACAGCGCCGAGATCATCGGCGTCGGGTTCCAGAACAGCTTCTGCACCGGCCGCAGCAGCCGCCGCGACAGCGCAAGCACCTGCCCGATCGCCCCGCGGCTCGAACGGTAGATCGCCTCGGGGTCGAAGGAGTAGTTCCACTGGGCGTCGCGCGCACGGAACTCGTCGAGGAGCGCCGGCGATACGTCGCGCGCCTGCAGCACCGGCTCCAGCGGCCGCTCGGCGATGTAGCGCAACTCCTCCTCGGTGTAGAGCCCGCTCGCGCGGCGCTGCTCGATCCGGCGGTGCACGTCCGCCAGCAGCCGCTCGACGTCCAGCCCCTCGGCCTCGATCTCGAAGCTCATCTCGCGCGCTCAGTTCGCCCGGGGCACCGGGACCCCGGGAGCCGTGTACACGATCAGCACCATCGCGACCGCCCACAGCGCGACCGCGGCGAGCAGCGGGCGGTCCGTGAGCAGCACGTCTCCCGGGCTGCCGCCCTGGTCCCGGCGATGGACGAGGTAAAGATAGCGGAAGATGCCGTAGATCACGAAGGGGATGGTGAGCGCCAGCCGCTCGGTGCGGTACTTCTCCACCGTCTCGGGGGCGAGCGTGTAGAAGGCGTAGGCGGTGAGGCACGACGCGGTCACCACCGCGATCATCTGGTCGAGCAGGTACGGGCTGTACTCGGCGAGGATCTGGCGGTGCGCCACGGCGTCGTCGAGCGTCACGAGCTCGTGCCGGCGCTTGGCCAGCACCAGGAACAGCGCGAGCAGGATCGTGCACACGAGCAGCCAGGGGCTGAAGTGCACGCCGATCGCGAAAGCACCCGCCACCGCTCGCAGCACGAAGCCGAGCGCCACCGCCAGCACGTCCAGGATCACGACGTGCTTGAGCCCCAGCGAGTAGGCGAGGCCGAGCGCGGGGTACGCGAGGGCGCAAAGCAGGAAGCCGGGACCCAGGGTCCAGGCCGCCGCGACCGCCCCGACGAAGAGCAGCGTCGCGGCCGCTCGCGCCACGCCCAGGGAGAGCGCGCCGCTCGCGAGCGGGCGCGTCCGCTTCGCCGGGTGCAGGCGGTCGCGCTCGAGGTCGGCTAGGTCGTTGACGAGGTAGACGGTCCCGGCGAGAGCGCAGAACACGGCGAACGCCAGCGCAGCCTGCGCCACGGCCGGGGGGTCGAAGAGGTGTTTGGAGAAGACGAGCGCCGCGAGCACCACCAGGTTCTTCAGCCACTGGTGCGGCCGCAACGAGACGAAGAGAGCGCGCGGCAGGCTCATCGCGTCGCGGCCGCCGCCCCGGGCCCGGCCACTAGCCCCCGACTACTTGAAGCTGCGGACGGCTTCGTCCTCGGAGTCGTAGGTCTCGAAGACGGTCAGGAGCTTGGTGATCGAGAGAAGATCCTGGATCTTCTTGGTGAGATTGAGCAGCTTCAGCTTGCCGCCCTTGCGGCTGACCGTCGTGTAGGTCCTGACGATCTCGCCGAGACCGGCCGAATCCACGTACGGAACGTCGGCCAGGTTCAGGAGGATCTTGGTCTTCCCGGAGTCGGCCAGCTTCGTCACGGCCTCCCGGAGTGCGTCGTCTCCCTCACCGATCAGGATTTTCCCGTGGAGGTCCAGGATCACCACGTCACCGACCTGACGTTCGACGATCTTCATGGCGGCTTTCTCCCTGCAGTAGGGCCTGTCGAATGAGGTGCGTACGCTACCACGCGCCCGCGGCGGCCGTCAACGACGGTCGCGTTCTACATCTCGCCTCGAAAACGCTCGTAAGAGGCCGGCCGCACGCGGGCGTCGCGCACGGCCGACCCACGGCCGACGGCAGGGACCTACTCGCCTTCGCGACGCAGCTTCTTGCGGCTCCGCTTGCGGGCGAGCGCTTGCTTGGCCCGGCGCCTGTCCCCCGGTTTCAGGTAGAAGCTGTGCTTCTTGATGTCTTTGATGATGTCTTCCTGCTGTACCTTGCGCTTGAACCGGCGGAGGGCGTTCTCGATCGACTCGCCCTCCTGGAGCTTGATCTCGGCCAAACTCGAAACACCCCCTGACCGCCGTGGATTTTCCTCGAAAGGAACGGGCCTGCTCTTGCGAACGGGGGAAGGACGTGTTCTTCTCGCCCCGTGGCCAGAACAGCCCATGCTAGGACACAGGCTCTGCACTGTCAAGCGATCTAGCGACAACTCAAGGAGTTAGATGGCTGAGCCTGAGACTGAGGCCGGAGCCGGCACGCTCTACGTCGTCGCGACGCCGCTTGGAAACCTCGAAGACGTGACGCTTCGGGCGCTGCGCGTGCTGCGCGAGGTCTCGCTCGTGGCCTGCGAGGACACACGGCACACGCGGAGGTTGCTCGTGGCGCACGGGATAGCCACTCCCACCACCTCCTACTTCGAGCACAACGAGCGCTTCAAGGGCGCGCAGATCCTCGAGACGCTGCGCTCGGGGCGCGACGTGGCGCTGGTGTCCGACGCCGGCACACCCGCCATCTCCGACCCGGGCGAGAGGCTCGTGCGCGACGCGCGCGCCGCCGGGATCGCCGTGGTCCCGGTCCCGGGGCCGAGCGCCGCCACGGCAGCGCTCTCGGTGTGCGGGCTCGCCACCGATCGCTTCCTGTTCGTCGGCTTCCTGCCCGCCAAGCCGGGCGCGCGCCGCAAGGCGCTCGAGGCGCTCGCGGGCGAGCGGCCGACGCTCGTGTTCTTCGAGTCTCCCGTGCGAGCCGTCGAGGCGCTCGCGGACATGATCGCAGCCTTCGGCGACCGCGACGCCTTCCTGTGCCGCGAGGCCACCAAGCTGCACGAGGAGTACGCGCGCGCCCCGCTCTCCAGCCTGCGCGAGCGGCTCGCGGCGCGCGACGCTGTCAAGGGCGAGATCGTGCTGGTCGTGGCCGGGGCTCCCGAGGTCCGGCCCGCGAGCGAGGACCCGGTTTCCCTCTACCGGCGGCTCGCGGCGGAAGGCCGCACGCGGCGCGAGGCCGTGAAAGAGGCCGCGCGCCGCCTGGGTCGACCCGCGCGCGAGGTGTACTCCATCGTCCAGGACCGGGAGCCGGAGTAGCTGTCGAGTTCATCGGTAGTGCGCAGGGTAATAGTAGTGCTCAAGGTAATAGAGGGCCGCAAACGCGAGGACCACAACGGCGGCTGGAAACGCCAAACGCCGCACGGCTCGCACGGGCCGCGTCCAATCCGCCGTGACAAGGAAGAGGAGCACAGTGGGCACCAGCGCCACGATTGACAGCTGGAAGATGTGCGCGCCGGTGCCTTCGTCCGGTAGCGGCGGCTGTGTGTAGCCGAAAAGCAGCACATCGAGCAGTGCCGTGAGAGAGAGGGCGACCAGCACCATCCCGCTGACCCGGTTGACCTGCTGCGCACGCATGGCGTCACTTCCTTTCCGGCTTGTGGTCTCCGATTCGAACCTCGCCATCAGCGCTCCCGCAGCCGGTCGATCAGCCGCTTGCAGTCCTTGCGGGCCAGCCAGTAGGTGAGCCTGGCCTCGGTCCCCCAGCGCAGGCGCAAGTCTGGCGCTTTCGCGAGCAGCGCCTCCGCGACCTCGGGGAAACAGCTCCCGAGCGGCGGCCCGTCGGTGATGTCGGCGATCGCCCCGAAGCCGGCCGCGGCCAGGAGCGCTCTGGCGGCCGAGGCCTGGCGCCTGTGGATCGCGTGCTGCAACGGTGTCCAGCCGTTCACGCCCGCGGGTGTGTCCACGGCTGCCCCCGCTTTGAGCTGCGCCGCGATCGTGGCGAGGTCCCCCTGCCGGGCAGCCCGATGCAGCGCCGGCAGCTCGCGCCCACGCCCACAACCCAGCGCCAGCGTTGCGAGCCGAACCGCGCCCAAGCCCGCCCAGCTCCGACCTCGCCCTTCCATGCCGCCTGCTCTTGGCCCGTCGTACTCAGGCACCCCCCCAAGCTGGGCGCTTGGGGTCCAGGAAACCTGAGCGAAACGTGAGCATCGCGTCACGGGCGGCTGATTCCCCGCGTCAGGGGCTGGACCAGCGTGACGGTGGCCCCGTCCCGGGAGAGAATCCCTGCGTCCGGAGGTCAGGATGCCCGGCTCGAAGCTGCTCTTCGTCTCGTACGACGGACTCATCGCCGACATTTGCGTGGCAGGTCACGCGGGAAGGGCACCAGGCCAAGCTCTTCATCCAGGACGAGGAGGAGCGCGGACA
>Ga0209342_10004021_pt1 | contig 15366 bp, 10 predicted proteins | sample RifCSP16_2_FD_184023 | JGI IMG/M metagenome (GOLD analysis project Ga0209342, IMG submission 184023) | Soil microbial communities from Rifle, Colorado - Rifle CSP2_sed 16_2 (SPAdes) (version 2) | ecosystem: Environmental > Terrestrial > Deep subsurface > Rock core/Sediment | place: Rifle... | reverse complement strand
GGTGACGCGATTGCCCAGCGGGTCGCGGCTGTCCAGCATCAGCAGGTCGTAGGCATCGTAGGTGACGAAGCTCTCGGTGCTGACTGCGTTGGTGTGGAACGGGTCGCGCGTCCGGTGCGGCAGGAAGAAGTGGCTGCGCGCGTGGGCCAGTTCCTGCGCGGCGGTGTCGTTGCTGTTGGAGGAAAGGAAGACTCGACCGGCGGGGATCCACCAGTGGTCGTCGGGGTCGGTGTTGGGGAACTTCCCTTCCGCCTTGAGTTGCTGGCTCGGCAGGTAACCGCCCCGGTCGGCGCCCTGGCCGCCGAGCACGTTGGCGGGGCTGGGTAGCAGCGGCTGGCCATTGCGTTGGAAGACCTGCGCCAGCAGACCGGGGGTGAAGGCCAGCTTGTAGCTTTCGCCGGGCAGGGGCAGTAGTTCCATCGTTCCCAGCGGCAACAGTGTCAGCGGATCGTTCTGGGCTGCACCCAAGTCGTCGGGCCGGTAGAGCGTGCGCACCTGCTCGATCAGGCGGCGCTGTTTGCCGTTGGTGGGCAGGTCTTCGTAGTCGATCTCGGTATCGAAGACGTGCGTCAGGCCATTGCCTGCGGCCTGCACAAAGTCGGCGGTCTGGAATCGGCCGGCCGCGCCCGTCGGCGTATAGCCGGTCAGTTCATAGGTGCGCGTCTCGCAGGGCAGCGGCGTGCGGTAGGCGTCGTCTGCCTCGATGGCGTTGGTGACGTGGTTCTCGGTGTAGGTGATGAGTGTCTGCGTCTGTTTCACCCGGTCTACTACCGACAGGCTCATGTCCGGCTGGCGGCGGCCGTAGCCGATGGCGGCTTCCTTGAGCACGTTGCCGTAGGCATCCACCTCCAGCGTGGTGGCATGTTGAACTCGCGGGTCGGCCGGGTTGCGCTCGTAGTGGAAGTTGATGGCCTCGCGGGCATGGGTGAAGAAGACAGCGTGACGGTTGCCATCGCGGGGCCGCAAGCGCCGGATGGTGAAGTTCTGTTCGGTGACAGTGTAGGGATGCGCAGCCTTCGGCGTGCCGTCGAGGGCATAGACCTCCTGGCGCAGCATGGCGCCTTTGAGGGCGCGGCAGGCTTCGCGCTCTTCTTCGAGCGTCAGGCCAGTAGGCAGCACGGTGTCGGGGAGCAGCAGCGCCCGGGCCTGGGCGTCGGTCAGTCCCGGCTCGCGGTAGTACTCGCCCTTGTCCTGGGCATCGAGCAAGCCGGCGAAGAAATCGGAGATATGGTCGCGGCCTAGATATACCCCGGTGTGAAACCAGGTCTTGGAATGTACCGGCGGCACATGCGAGGCGGTGTCGAGGTTGGTGGCTGCGGGCAGCGTGCCGTCGCCTGTGAACGCCGCGAGTTCCTCGGTATCCCACTGTTCCACCATGCCGAAGCCGCGGAACTCGCGCTCTTCGCCGTCGAAGTAGCCGTGGTGGTAGGCGTACCGAGTGACGAAGCGGTTGCGGCTGATGTGGTCGTAGGTCTCGACGCGCTCGACCACATGCACGGGGAAGGGCAGGCGCGTGATCCAGGGCTTGCCGTCGTACTTGTCCTGCAAATAGAACTTGGTCGAAGGCGCGTAATGGACGACCGTTTCTGCGCCCAGGTTGTTGACGGTCTTGATGAGCAGGTGTGGCTTCTGCCCGCCCATCAGATCGACGTAGCGCATCTGCCGCCGCGCATCGCCCTGCAACGGCGACGACCAGACCAGGCAGGCGGTGCCGTTGCCGAGCAGGTCTGTGGGAATGATGCTGACCAAGTCGTCCACGCGCGGGAACACGCGCAGGGGCTGCGGCGCGCTCCAACTGTTGCCGGACTGGTTGAAGTAGAGGCGAACGCCGTCGCGGTGCAGGTAAATGATGTCGGTGGTGCCGGTGCCGTCGATGTCGGCCAGCCGGATGTGCTTGTGGTCGAACTGGTCGGGGTGGTCGAAATGGGGCGCGTGGTCCATGGTGACCCTGGCGCCGAATCGGCCGTAGCCGAGGTTGGGCCAGTAGCAGACTTCGCCGTTACGGATGCGCACCAGATCGGTGAGGCCGTCGCCGCTCAGGTCGGCGAGATAAATGGACTGGGTGCCGTCGGCAAAGACCAGCCGGGGGCCTTTTTCTTCATCCAGCGCCTGGTGGACGCGGCGCGCCGGGCCGAAGCCGGCCTCGGCCAACGAGGGATGCCAAACGAACGCGTCGTCTTCGCTGATCAGCACGTCGGCGTGACCGTCGCCGTCCAGGTCAACGAATTTCAGGTTGGGGTCGCGCATGTCGCGGTTGAGGCGCGAGGTGAAGGGGCGGAAGGGCTGCCAGCCTTCCTCTTCATCGTGCTCATAGAGGCCGGGCATGGGACCGTCCAGCACCACCAGATCGGGCTGGCCGTCACCGGCCAGATCCATGAACTGCGCCTGCCCGCCGGCCAGGGCCAGGTTGGGTTTGGTCGCAACCAACTCGACCGGAGCGAACTTCGCTTCGGTGTTCGTGTGGCCGTTGCCGGGTTTCACATTGATCGGGCTGATGTTGCGCTTGTAGAACCAGGCGCCGGCCTGCTCGGTGAGGATGCCGGGGATGCCCTCGCCGTGCAGATCGGTCCACTGGTACGCCGAGCCGTCCACCCCGATGGGCAGGTTCTCCAGGCTCTCGGTGTCCACGTCTTGCACCGTGTCCTGCACGATGGGCTGGGTGTATTCGTACTCGACCGGCGGCAGACTGCGCTTTTGATAGCCGCCGTTGCTGCGCTTGTAGCCAGATTGAGTAACGGAGAGCAGAAAGGTGTAGACGGGGTTGCGGGCATTGGCTGGGTCTTGCTGGTGGGAATAGGTGAAGTCAGTGGAACGCACGAGGCAATCGATTCCGACGCCCGGCTCGCCTGCGAAATGATGGAACATGAGCACCCGCTGGCAGAGGCGGCCGGTACGAACCTCGAAGCCCGCGCGGTAGGAGGAGAACGGGTCGCTGCGGTAGGTCCACGAGCCGGTGTCATCCGGCTTTGGTGCATCGGCGTCGTGTTCGCCATAGTCGAAGACGACTTCGAACATCCAGCCTGCGTTCTGGATCTGCGCGACGGTCAGCACGCGCGGCCGGCGCCCCGCGTTGTCCAGCAGTGGCACTCGGTTGCCGTAGCGGATGCGTTTGAGATAGCGGTTCGTCGCGCGGCGTGGGTCGTTGCGATCGCCCCGGTTGCGTTCGTGGGCGCGGGTCAGATCGACGCCGAAGCCGTCCTCGGGTTTGTATTCGTAGAGAACGCCGTTGCCCTTGTCGTCACGGGTTTCACAAATCAGCCACGTGAAGACGCGCAGGGGGTCGACCGGGTCGGTGATGCGAGAGTTCGAGTCTTTGCCGTAGAGGGTGAGGATGTTGTCTTTGGAGATGGAGCGCCAGTGGACATCGCCATCGGCGTCGCGAGTCCAACGCTCGATTCTGGCGAACAGCCCTTCGATGCGCGGGCGGTAGCGGTGGATGCGGTAGTCAACTCCGTTCACGTTCCGGGGCGGTAAGTTTTCCGGGACCCATTTCCCTTGAGCATCCTGTTTCAACACCGGTACCAAGTCTTCTGCGCCGGAGAGGATGAAGACATCGGACTCTCCTGCATCCTGATACTTGGGCAGACCCTTATCGGTTTTCCGCGTGATGGAGGGAATCGAGAGACTCCATCCGAAGCCGAACGGGCCATTGCCCGCTCCGGAGTCGTAGCTTAAAGAAAGCTGCGGACCGAAACCAGCGCGTCCTGGGCTGACGGCCAGCGGCACGGACATCGAACCGGTTCCGGTGACCGGGTTGGCGGCGAACTTCTCGCCGATGCCCCGGATGGCGCCGCCGCCCTTGGGGAGTGAGATCGACGGGGCGGAGGAGGTCTTCTGCCCTTCGCCGTTCGCATCTGGTTTGTTGTCTTGGGCCATGCGATCCTCTCAAGCTATCGACGGGCTCTGCGTGCCGGTGGGAGAGCGCCAGTCCGTAGGTGACTGTCACCGCGCAACGGAAACCCGAAAATTCAAGCGCCTTACGCGCGGTGACAGTCACCTTAACCCAAGTTTAGAGATAGGCAATTAGATAGACTCAGTCCTATTTTATGCTACGATATCGGAAAGTCAAGAGGAAAGCCACTTGAAGAAGAAGCCCGGGCAATGGCGGGATTGGTATAATCCCGGCCATGCTTCTGTCTCGACTCGTTTCGGCCCTTCCCGCCCTCCTCGAACGCACCCCCGGCGACCCTCACATCACCCGCATTGAACACGACTCGCGGCGCGTGACTCCCGGCGCGTTGTTCGTCGCCCGGCGCGGCGGCACAGCGGATGGACACCGTTTCATCCCCCAGGCCATCGAGCGCGGGGCCGCCGCCGTGGTGATTGATGACGCGGTGGCTGTTGGGCAAATTGCCAATTTGCCCTACGTGTATGTTCCCGACTCAGCCGAAGCCCTCGCCTGGCTGTGCGCCGCGTTCAACGGCTTCCCGGCGCGCAAGATGGTGATGATCGGAGTCACGGGCACGGACGGCAAGACGACGACGTGCAATCTCATTCACAGCATCCTGATCGCTGCCGGGATCAAGGCCGGGCTGATCAGCACGGTCAACGCCGTGATTGGCGGTCAGATTTTGGACACGGGCCTCCACACGACCACGCCCGATGCGCCCGACATTCAGCGCTACCTCGCGCAGATGGTGGACGCCGGGATGACGCACTGTGTCCTCGAAACCACCTCCCACGGACTCGCCCAGCACCGTGTGACCGGCTGCGAATTCGACATCGCCGCCGTCACCAACATCACCCACGAGCATCTTGACTTTCACGGCTCGCTCGACAACTACCGAGCGGCGAAGGCCAAACTGTTCGAGGGGCTGGCAACTTCGCACAAAAAACCTGGTATGAAAAAACTTGCTGTACTGAATGCGGATGATTGGTCGTTCAACTACCTCCGCGAGCGAATCAGTGTGCCGTACGCGTCGTATGGGTTAACGACCGATGCCGATTTCCGCGCGAAGCATGTTACCTTTCGTAAAGATAGGACGCGGTTCATTGTTGAAACTAAGCAAGGTGCTTGGATAAACATGGCGTCGAATCTGAAAGGTGACTATAACATTTCCAATAGCCTTGCAGCCATCACAGTTGGACTGAAAGGATTGGGTCTGGAGACAGAAGCAGTAGCACGTGGTCTGGCCGAATTCAAGGGCGTGCCAGGGCGAATGGAGGTAATTGACATGGGGCAGGATTTCAAAGCAATAGTGGATTTTGCCCATACCCCCAATGCGTTGCAGCGTGCGCTTGAAACGGCGCGCAATATGAGAGGAAAGAGATTGAGGCGAGAAGGAATTCCTGGGATCATAGTTGTTTTTGGCTCAGCGGGTCTACGCGATGTGGCGAAGCGGCGCTGGATGGGCGAGGTGGCCGCGGAGTTGGCCGACTACACAATCATCACCGCCGAAGACCCGCGCACCGAGTCGCTCGAAGCGATCATGGCCGAGAGCGCCGAGGGCGCGACGAGCAAACTTGGCGTGGAGGGCCAGACGTTTTGGCGCATCGCCGACCGGGGCGAGGCCATTCAGTTCGCGGTGAACATGGCGAAATCTGGCGACGTGGTGATCGCCTGCGGCAAGGCACACGAGCAGAGTATGTGCTTCGGCACAGTCGAGTATCCGTGGGATGATCGCGTCGCGATTCGGGCGGCGATTTCCGCGCGGCTCGGAATCCCTGGCCCGGAGATGCCGAAGCTGCCGACGAGCACAGGGTGGGTGGGATGACCCCCACCCTGTTCGCGCCGCAGTTGCACTGCGGCGCCGGGCGGCAGTGCAACTACCGCCCCATCAGGCATTCAGGGGAGGGGAGCGAAGTGTTATAATTCGACGTAGGGGCGTTCAATTGAACGCCCGCACTATGGATACCCATCGTTTTCGCACACTTACTTCGCTTTCGCTGGTCGTCCTGGACGCGTTCATGACGATCCTGGCGTTCATCATCGCCTACATCCTGCGGCTCGTCATCGATTTCCCGGCCCCGGCGGTGGGCGTGGACCCGCTCGGGGCGTACATAGGCTTGATGCTGTTGCAGGCGGTCAGCGTGGTGGCGGTCATGTTTTTCTACCGCATGTACCACATCGTGCGGTCGCGGATGGATCAGTTCTACGCTATCTTCGGCGCGGTCAGCATTGGTTCGCTGTTGGCAGTGGCGTTTTCGTCCATCTTCTTCAAGAACACGGCGTTCGAGGTGGACTACCCGCGCGCGACGATGGTGTATTCGTGGGTGCTGGCCATCGGGCTGGTCAGTTTCGGGCGTTGGGCGCATCAACACATCCGCACCCAATTGCAGGTGCGGGGTACTGGCCGTGAACAGTTGCTGATCGTGGGCACGGGCGACGTGGCGCGCGTGGTGCTGCAAAAGATTCAGTGGTCGCCCTATCTCGGTTACGACGTGGTGGGGCTGGTGAACGGCGAAGAGTCGCCGCCCGAAGTGCTCGGCGTGCCGGTGTTGGGGCGGTCGGACGATTTACCGGAACTCATTGAAAAGTTTGACGTCGACGAAGTCATCATTGCTCTGCCATCGGCCTCGCACGAAGAACTCATCCGGCTGATCGGTTTGTGCCAGCGGGGCAAGGTAAGCATCAAAGTCTTCCCGGATGTATTCGAGATCATGTCTGCCGGGGTGACGGTGGACGATCTCGGCGGGCTGCCGATGCTCACAGTGCGCGACGTGGCCCTGCGCGGCTGGAACCTGATGCTCAAACGGGCAGTGGACATCGCCGGCAGCATGGTCGCGCTCGTTATCTTCTCCCCGCTTATGATGCTGGTAGCGTTCTTGATCAAACTCGACTCGCCCGGGCCGGTATTCTTCATTCAGGAGCGGGTGGGGTTGGACGGCCAGCCGTTCCCGATGATCAAATTCCGCTCGATGCGGCAGGATGCGGAGACGTCAGGCCAGTGGACGGTCAAGGACGATCCGCGGCGCACCAGGCTGGGGTCGATCATCCGCCGGTTATCGGTGGATGAACTGCCGCAGTTGATCAACGTGTTGTTGGGCGGGATGAGTCTGGTGGGGCCGCGCGCAGAGCAGCCGAAATACGTGGAGGAGTTTCAACGGCGCATCCCGCGTTACATGGAGCGCCACCGCGAGAAGGCCGGCGTCACCGGCTGGGCGCAGGTCAACGGACTGCGCGGTGACACGAGCATTGAAGAGCGGACGAAGTACGACCTGTGGTACATCGAGAACTGGTCGCTGTGGCTGGACATCAAAATCATCTTGCGGACGTTGATCCGGGGGTGGCTTGATCCGTCGGCATACTGATCGCCATTACGGCGGCGGGCGATAAGGAGCAATGGGGATGCTTGCGCTCAGATAATTGTTGAAGGCGCCGTCAGCCCCAATCGTGTAAAGCCCGATGACGGCCAGTGTGGGATTGCGCCCGCCGGAAAGCGGGATACGATAGTCATCGCGCACCAGTTGACTCCTCTGCCAACCAGAAGTTGGATAAAAGCCGTAGACCGGCGCGAACCGATCTCCCTGAGCAATGATGTCCTCGGCCCGGTTGATTCCCGGTTGATCGGTGATCTGCACGAAGACGCGATAGTCGACCGATGTGGGGCGCACGCAGCGCCATTCGATTGTGACCCGCACATCGCCGCCCGGATCGATCCATGCCTGCGCCGAGTCCACGGCGATATCGGTCGAAGCACTGCCCGCCGATGCCTCGCTGAGTCTGGGTTCGCGCCGTATGGCAACAATGCCGTCGCCGGCGGACTCGATAAAAGCCGGTGTCCCCATTTTTGTTGACCACAACTGAGGCGGGTAAAGGTACAGCACGTCCTGAACGGCGTACATCACCTCTGCACCGGAAGGGATGTTGCTTAACTCTCCGCGCCCATCCACCAGATCGATGGAAGCCAGTTCTTTGCTAACCAGTCTGCCGTAGGCCAGTGTGAAATATCTGGGGCCCCACATCTCGACCACGGTCGGGTTCTTCTCTGAGATCGACTTCATTGCCTCAGTAATGCGCTCACCCAATTTGTCCTGCGTGTACACAGCCACCTGGCTCCGGTTGAAGTAGAACGTTGTGGCTGTGATCCCACCTGCCAACGCCAGCCCGATTGAACCGACGAGCACTGGCCGTCGTGTCGGTGCGGCGGCGAGGCCAAGCCCCCAGGCGGCGGCCAGCGCGAGGCTGGCAACCATGATGAGCAAATGGGTGCCGATGAGCAGAAACTGGCTCACCGGGGCCAACAGGTAACAGCCGACGATCGCGGCCAGCGTGGCGGCGGCGCGCCGCGTCTCCGCGCGGCTGAGTCCCACGCCCAATCCGAAGGCGCCGATTACGAGTCCGCCCCACGAGGTCTCTCTGGCCAGAAACATGATCCGGCCAACGAGGGCTTCGGCAATCGCCGTGGGAGCGGTGGGTGGGATGATTTGACCGCCGTACTCGCGCGCGGCGAGGGCGTCGAGAAAGCCGTCGAGGGTGAGCGGCGAGCGGCCATACACCCACGGCGAGCCGAGCGCTTTGACGACCGGGAGATAAAAGTACACGCCGAGGGAGAGGGCGGCGAAGGCTGCCGCGCCGGCCCACACACGCCAGCCCAACTTGCGCGCGGGCCAGGCGGCGATGGCCAACGCTGGCAACATCGCCAGCAGTGTGCGGTGATGGCCCACGGCCAATCCGAAGATCAAGCCGAGAGCCATTGCCTTATTGGGGTGCGGGTTGTTTCCCGTTTCGAGCGCGAGCATGAGCGCGCCGAATGTCAGCAGCAGCGCCATGCTGTACGCTTCGGCGACACTGGAATAAAGCCACGTGAGCTGTCCGAATGCGGGCAACAGAATGGCGGCGGCTGTGGCGAAACCACGCGGATCGAGTTTCCAGATTGGGCGCGCCATGATGATCAACGCCAACACCCCAAACGTGAACGACACCATGCTGGCTGTGGCCACGCCGTTGGGTGTGAACAGCCCGTAGACGCGCGTGAGAATGTTTGCAACGAGACTCAGGAACGGATAAGCCGGCGGGTGAGTGACGCCCCACGTGTGCCACGCGACGACGAACTCGCCTGAGTCATCCATCAGCGGCCCGACCAACCCGGCCGCGTCGGGCGATGGATCGTTGGAGGCCGTCATGCTGGTTTGCAGCAGCGACAACCAGCCGGTGGCGACGACTGCCAGCGCGGCGAGTGGAAGAAGGATGCGGGTTTTGTTCGTTGGGCTGTGTGGCGTCATCGGGCAGGGTCGAGGCCGGCCGCGAGGGCTTGCAGTTCCTCGGCTGTCGATCTTACCCCAATGGGCGATAAATTGGACTCGGCCCACGCGCGCAGCGAATCGGCCCAATGCACAATAGCCCACGCATCGGCGGGGTAGTGCGTCTGCCGCGCGCCGACGTTGATCCAGTCGCTTCACTCTCCACGCTTTACGCTCCACGCAATTCGCGCTCGTACCACCAATCTTCGACTTGCAGATAGGCGCGCAGGGCAACCGCTGCGCCGGTGCGAATCGGATCGGGCGGCCAGGGAATGACGCGGCGGTTGACGAACGGGCAGTCGAGGAGATCGGATTGGCGCTCGAGCAGGAGATCGCGCATGGTCTGCGCGTTGAGGTGGCTCATCGAGACGCCGTGGCCGATGCAGCCGAGGTTGTACACGGCGCGCTTGTCGCCGACGTAGCCGAGCGCGGGTGTGAGATCCATCGTGACCGAGAACGGGCCGCCCCAGCGGTGGGTGAGTTTCACACCCTTGAGCGAGGGGAACAGCCAGCGGATATGATCGTGGAGGTGTGCCCACGCGGGTTCGTCGGAGTCGAGATCGAGTTTGCCGCCGTAGGTGAGGCCGACCGGGCCGCCGCCCATGACGAGGCGGTCCTCGGGCGTGACGCGGTAGTAGTGGATGAGGTTGCGCGCGTCCTCGACGCCTTCGCGGTTCGCCCAGCCGATGGGCGCGAGCTGCTCCGGCGTGAGCGGCTCGGTGGCAACCATGTAGGTGAAAGCCGGGACTTGCTTGGCGTTGAGTTCGGGGAAGAGGTGGGAATAGGCGTTGGTCGCGAACACGATCTTTTCTGCTGTGGCCGCACCCTTTGGAGTTTGAAGTTTGAACTTTGGGGTTCTCGTGATTTCGAGGACGGGCGTGTTCTCGTAAACCTGCGCGCCGAGTTTGAGGACGAGGCGTTTTTCTTCGCGCACGAGTTTGGCCGGGTTGATGAGCACGAGGCGCGGTTCGAGCATCGCGCCGAGGTAGCGCGGCGAGTTCACGCGGGCGCGAACGGCGTCGGCGTCGATCCAGTGGATGTCGTCGAAGCCGAGGTCGTTCATCAGTTTCACGTCGTGCTGGATGCGTTTGACGTAGCCGGCCGCCGTGGCGGCGCGCAGGAAGCCGGGGCGGATGCGGTCGCAGTCGAGACCCTCGCGCTGGATCAGTTCGTCGAGCGTGTCGACGGCGCGCATCATGTAGCGGTGCGCGTCCTGCACGAACTGTTTGCCGCGCAGCATCGCCATCGTGCCGAAGCCGAGGCCGACGACAGTCATGGCGAACGAGCCGTTGCGCCCGCTCGCGCCGTAGCCGACGGTTTGATGTTCGAGCACGGCCACGCGCAGAGACGGCTCGGCGCGTTTGAGTTCGTGCGCGGTCGCCACCCCCGCGAACCCGCCGCCGATGATGGCAACGTCAACGGTGAGATCGCCTTGCAGAGATGGTTCGGGAGTGTAGGGGCCGTAGGTGTCGAGCCAGAGGGAATGGGGGGAGTTTGGGAGTTGGGTGGTCACGTGGTTGGGTTGTTGGGTGGGTAGGTGGTTGGGTGCTTGGAGATAGTTTTACCGCGAAGTCGCGAAGGGCGCAACGGGGAAGAGGAGGAGGTCGGGCGGGATTGGAACGATGCCAAATCGTATTGCGAATGGGCGGGGCGGCGGCTGCCCACCGAGGCCGAATGGGAGAAGGCCGCGCGAGGCAAGCGGAGTCATCCCTCGGTGGCCCGGTTCGAATATGATCTCGAATCAGAATTGATCGCCCTTCACTCTAAACTGCGCGATGGGACTTACTTTCCAGTATTGAACCGCTTCGCGTAAACGAATGAGGCGAGGGCGGGGGATTTGTTTATTCGTTGTGCGCAGCAATTCGTTGACAGGATCACCGCGTCAACGTCACCTTCCGCAGACTTCGCGGCGTTTCGGTGTCGTAGCCTTTGGCGCGGGTGAGGTGGTAGCAGTACAGTTGCGCAGGGACAATGCTTACCAGCGGCGTCAGCCATTCCGGTACGTCCGCCGGCAGACGCAGGGCAGAGTGTCCCATTGCCAGTGCCTGGTCGTTGTCCGAAATGACAAGCAGCTCGGCTCCGTGTTCGTTTCGCAAACGGTTCAATAGCGACAACAAATCTGCCAGCACCGCGCCGCGCGGCGCAATCGCCAGCACCGGGAACCCGCGTTCGACGATGGCAATAGGGCCGTGTTGGAAGTCTGCCGCCGAGTACGGGTCGGCGAATACGTAGGCCAGTTCCTTTAGCTTTAGCGCCCACTCCTGCGCAGAAGCATAGTTGTAGCCGCGCCCCAGCACCACACAATGAGTCATGGCGTGATGTTGTGCGGCGATGCGTTCTGCTTCTCCATCCAGCGTCAGTGCTTTCTCGACTGCGTCGGGTAAGTGCCGCAGTGCGGAGATGTGTTCGTCATCCCCCGTCAACGCTGCCGATAGTGCGGCGATTGCCATCAACTCTGCTGTATATGACTTGGTGGCTGCTACTGCTTTTTCGGCTCCGGCCTGAATATCGAGCGAGAACTCGGCGGTCTGTGCCAGTGGTGAGCCGGGCGCATTGGTTATCGCAAGAGTCACCGCGCCCTGCCGTCGCCCCTCTTGAAGGACACTCACCACGTCGGGCGACTGGCCCGATTGCGACACACCGACGACGAGGGCTTTCTGCAAGCGTGGCGCTCCCTCATACATGGTGAACAGCGACGGCGCAGCGAATGCCACCGGCAGCCGGTTGAGCGATCCCCAAAGATATTGGGCGTACACGCCTGCGTGATCTGACGTGCCGCGCGCCGCGAGAAAAACGTACTCGACGTTTCGTTCGCGGATGGCCTGCGCGATTCGCCGCGTGGTTTCCAGTTGTGTGTCCAGCCAATTTTTGAGGATGGTTGGCTGCTCGAAGATTTCGTCTTTCAATGTCATGGGTTGTTTCCACGAATTTGCGCGAATGATCGCGAATTGATTCCGGTTTTACTCTAAGGCCACTTTTCCATTCACGATTGTTTTCACCACTTTTAACTCCGGCGTGAGTAAAACGAGATCGGCGATGCAGCCCGGCGCGATGCGGCCCCGGTCGGTGAGACCGAGCACCTTTGCCGGAACGGTCGTGACCGTGGACACCGCCTCGCTCAACGAGCAGCCGGTGAATCCGACGAGATTGCATACTGCCTGATCGAGGCTGAGGATGCTTCCGGCAAGCCGTCCATCACTCAACCGGGCCGATGTTTCATCCACTGCCACTTCAATGCCGCCGAGTTCGTATTTCCCCGGCGGCATTCCCAACGCGGCCATTGCATCGGTGACGACGTTGACACCCGCCGCGCCTTTGGCTTGCCAGATCAGTTTCACAACGGATGGATGCAAATGAATGCCATCGGGGATGACGCCGACGGGACTCGCGGATCGGTGAGCAGCGCGCCAGCGAGGCCTGGAGCGCGGTGCTCCAGAGGTGGCATGGCGTTGAAGAGATGCGTGCCGTAGGAGATGCCGGCGTCGCACGCCACGCGTGTGCGACCATCTGGCAACAGCGGAGAGGTCGGGTTGACGAAGATACGATGGGTTGTGCGCGCCGCGTTTGGCCGGGTTGAGATACGGCCCCTCAAGGTACGCTCCCAAAATCGTGGCCCCGCCGGGGATCGGCCCCATCGTCTGCGCGACGGCGCGCAAGGCTTGCATGATGTCGCGTGGTGGGCAGGAAAGCGGTCACGCCGTGCCGGGCGTAGAACTGCGCCATCGCCCGCAGCCCTTCGGGAGAGGCATCCATCGTATCGTGGCCCATTGCGCCGTGAACGTGGAGATCCATAAAGCCCGGCAACAATATCTTGCCGATGGCATCGATCTGTTGGGAGACAGACCCTTTCGGGAAAGGGGGCGGCTGGCCGGGGCCCATCAAATGGATGCGCCGGCCTTCGGTCAGCAACCAGCCGGGCCGCCAGTCGTCCACCGGGCCGAAGAGGTGCGCATTCGTGAACCGCAATCGTTGGGGAGCGCTCATGGCTTTTCGGCTTCAGCGTGTTTCGATCACTTTAGTCACCCGGCCAGCCGATCCACATCGTAACCTTTGGCCATTGCCAGAGAGCGGGCAAACATCTGGCCGGGCAGCAGCGCCGTGCGAGAGCAAAACGTGATGTGTCCCCAGTCAGAACCTCAAGCAGCCACTTGCTCTTTGCGCTTCTGGAAGATAAGTTCGGTGATACCCGGCACGACATAGTCCGGGATCGCACCCACTTGCTTGTAGCCCAGCCGGCGGTAGAACGCCTGCGCCTCGTGGTTGAAATCCGACACCAGCAGGAAGACGTCGGCGGCACCGGCAAACAGGGCTGCTTCCGTGCGTTCCATCAGCGCCCGGCCCAGGCCACGTCTGCTCATCTCCGGCTGAATCCCGATGAGCATGATATATCCACTGCGATTGAACGCGCCGCGCTCGACGTACCAAACGAAGCCCGCCGGCTGGCCCTCCCATTCGGCGACGAGGATGCTGGCGTGCTGTGCGAGGCCGTGACTGAATCTTTGGGCTGCGCTGGCCTCAGTGACATTGTAGCGCTGCCACAGCGGGCTGGTAGCCATAAGCCGGGCGAGAGGGAAGATATCGTCGGCGATCAAGGAGCGAATTATCATGGTCGGTCTCCTTCTCTCCGGCGCTGCAAGCACGGCGGGCCAGTTGAGCCACGACTACGTTATCGGCATCCGCCTTAGGCCGCCAGCACCTGGCGGATCATACCACCGGCGGCCATCAACCGACGGCGCGCCTCGGTGGGCGGCACACCGATCAGCCCCGCGACGATGGCGGTTTTGACTTCGCCGTCGCACTCATCCAAAATGGCGGCGGCTTGTTCTGGCGACAGCCCGCAGGCATCTTGCACGATGTGCCTCGCCCGTATCCGGAGCTTGGAATTGGTTGGTTGCACATCCACCATCAAGTTGCCAAACGTCTTGCCCAGGCGAATCATCACGCCGGTGCTGATCATGTTCAGCACCATTTTCTGGGCGGTGCCGGCCTTGAGCCGCGTGGAGCCGGCGAGCACTTCCGGGCCGACGGGCACGTTAATGGCGATATCGACCCAATCGTCTAGCAGGGAAGGAGTGTTGCAAGTCACGCTCACGGCCAGCGGGCTGTGCTCGCGGGCATAGCGCAGGGCGCCGACGACATAGGGCGTGCGCCCGCTGGCAGAGATGCCCACGAGGCTGTCGCCCGCCGTGACGTTGAGCGCCGCCAGATCACGCCGACCCTGATCAGGGTCGTCTTCAGAGGCTTCGACGGAATGCGCGAGGGCACGTTCACCCCCGACGATGATACCCAGCACGTCGGGCGGCGTGCCGAAGGTGGGCAAGCATTCCACGGCATCCAACGCGCCCAACCGCCCCGAGGTGCCGGCGCCAATGTAGATTAGCCGCCCGCCCGCCTGCAACCGTGGGGCCATAGCGTCAATGGCTTGGGCAATCTGCGGTAGGGCCTGCGCCACGGCGGGCGCTACTTTCGCGTCTTCAGCGTTCATCAGCCGCACCATTTCCGGTGTGGGCAGCCGGTCAATCTCGGCGGTGGCCGGATTGCGCTGCTCCGTGATCAGAGAAGGGAGGTCGTCCAAAGTCACCTCAACGCCTCGGCAGGCGAGAAAAGTTTTGGCCCGGGGTAATGCTGCCCAGCACCACGGGGCGGCGGGCACCAGTGGCGGCAGGCAAGTTGCCGGGCCGGTCGTGCCACGTTTCGTAAGCCAGCATCGCAAAGGCGACCGCTTCCTTCGCCTGGCTGGGCAGGCCGAATTCATCTACCGCGACGACGCGCGCCGGCGCCAGCCGTTCGGCCAGCATGCGCATGAGAGTCGGGTTGCGCGCGCCGCCGCCGCTGACGATCACCTCGTCGGGCAGGCGCGGCAGGAAGTTGCGGTATGCGGCGGCGATGGAGGCGGCGGTGAACGCGGTGAGCGTGGCGAGGACGTCGCTCGCACGCAACCCGCGGCCGATCGCCTGCTCCCATACCCGTGCGCCGAAGTGCGCGCCGAACAGTTCCCGCCCCGTCGTCTTGGGCGTCGGTTGACGCAGGTAAGGTTCGGTCAGCCATTCTGCTAACAGCGCTTCGTCCACCCGGCCCTGCGCCGCTAACGTGCCGTCGCGGTCGAACGTCCACGCGCCGCCGGTGGCGCGGGCGGCGGCATCGTCCATGAGCATGTTGCCGGGACCGGTGTCGAAAGCGAAG
>Ga0209342_10004019_pt1 | contig 15369 bp, 12 predicted proteins | sample RifCSP16_2_FD_184023 | JGI IMG/M metagenome (GOLD analysis project Ga0209342, IMG submission 184023) | Soil microbial communities from Rifle, Colorado - Rifle CSP2_sed 16_2 (SPAdes) (version 2) | ecosystem: Environmental > Terrestrial > Deep subsurface > Rock core/Sediment | place: Rifle... | reverse complement strand
GAAACCAGAAGAAATAAAGAAAATCTTGGGAGAAAAAGATGCCCGGCTTTTCTGCGAAATCTTTGACATAACCAAGACCGGAAATTTTGAAGAGGGAGAAAGTATCCTGCATCTGGAGAAACCCCAAAAGCTTTTGGCCAAACTTCACAACCTGAGCCAACAGGAGTTAAAAGAGTTTTTGAAGAGCGCCAAGGCTAAGCTATATCAAGAGCGGGAAGGGCGAATCCACCCACACACAGATGACAAGATCTTGACTGACTGGAACGCTCTGATGATAGCCTCTTTAGCTTATGGATACCAGGTCCTGGGGGAGGAAAAATATCTACAGGCAGCCGAGCGCTCAGCCGGCTTCATTTTGAAAAATCTAGAGCATAATGGCCGGTTACTGAAGCACTACCGCGGAGGAGCATCCAAAGTGCCGGGCTATTTGGATGACTACGCCTTCTTTATCCACGGCTTGATTGAATTATACCAAGCCTCCTTTGATCCTGACTGGCTAAAAGAAGCAGTCTGCTTGACAGAGGAGATGCTGAAGCTTTTCTGGGATGACCAAAATAGCGGCTTTTTCTTCTCCGGGAAAGACAGTGAAAGACTGATCAGCCGGACCAAAGAAATCTATGACGGAGCCATCCCCTCTGGCAATTCGGTGGCAATTTATGACCTGCTCCGCCTAGGCAAGCTGACGATGAAGCAGGAGTATATCGACCGGGCTGAACAGGCTCTGAAAAGCTTTGCCGGCACCATCTCTTCTAACCCTTCCGCTTACAGCCAGATGTTAATAGCGTTGGATTTCTATTTGGGCCCGACCAAAGAGGTTGTGATTGCCGGAGATTCAAAACAGACCCACAAGATGATAGAAAGGGTGAACAGCCACTATCTCCCCAGAAAAGTTATCCTTTTTAATCCTGCCGGTGAGGCTGGCAAAAGAATTCAAAGCCTAGTGTCGTTTCTGCAAACGATGCCGGCCAAAGATGGGGATCCCACTGCCTACGTCTGCAAAAACTTCATCTGTCAGTTGCCTACCAAGGACTTAACAAAACTCGACCAGCTCCTTTTGACTGAGCCATGAGCTTATCTGGCATATCATTGTACGACTTTAAGCGATTTATTTGAGGCTTAGCTAAAATTCTTCTTGACAAATTGGTCGCCTATCCGCAGTATATATCAGATTATAAGGTCTGTTATTCTTATAGGTGATGCTCTACTCTAAAGGAACCGAATACGCCATCCGCTCCCTAGCCTGGATGGCCAAAGAAAACGGCCAAAAGGCTATGCGGGTGGAGGACATAGCCAGTCTAGCCCAGGTGCCGGCCCCCTTTCTGGCTAAGACCTTTCAGAGATTGGCCAAAGACGGGATCCTCTCCTCCCTTAAGGGGCCATCGGGCGGCTATATCTTGGCCCGGCTCCCCTCTCAGCTTTCGCTATTGGATATAGTCACCTCCATCGATGGGCTGTATGACTTGGAGGGGTGTATCTTAGGCCAGGGGAAGTGCGGCGACCAGAATTCCTGCCCCATACATAAGAACTGGAAAGAGGTCAAACAGAGCATCGTAAATTTCCTCAGGACCGCTACCATCGCAGATATCGCCCTGACCCTGAAGAAGAAAAGAGGCGCTACCGCTAGGACTTAAACGGGGTAACCTTAAATGAGAGAGTCAAGCTATCCCCGCCTATGAGAAAATGTTCACAAAGTGCCGGGCCGGTACGAAGGCAACTTACCAGATACTAACAAGTTAGCAAAAAGGCCGATCCTTTGATAAAATATCACTTGACCGAACCGATTAAATCTATAGGTCTATAACAGACTAAGAGGTCTTTTAATCTTTAATGTTAGAGAGTCAACTACAACCCAAAACCTATCAAAAGGAGTTAGCTATGTTAAGCTTTAAGGGCCACACAAGTAAAATCTGGGCAGGCCTGGCAGGGATTGTCATTCTGTTGGGAGCTTTAAGCCTGGTCATCTCCGGCTGCGGAGGTGAAAGTAAGTCCGAGTCTTTATCCTTAAAGGATGCGGTCTACGGCTCTCCTGGGGCCGAGTTGACCATGGAGAAACCGGCTACTTCTGAACTTTACTCTGGCCCGGCCCTAAGCCTGGCCCCAGAAGTAAATCCGGTTCCCAACACCAGAGTACACGAGGTCCGGATAGACGTCACCCACAGCGAAGTAACTGTGACTGATGGAGTCAAATTCACGGCCTGGACTTTTGGTGGGACTCTGCCTGGACCGGTTTTGCACGTCCGCCAGGGAGATAAAGTGATTTTTACTATGACCAACCGCTCCGACCAGACCATCAAGCTTTCTCCTCCCATGCCCCACTCCATCGACTTCCATGCCGCCATGGTCAATCCGGCTGACAAATACCGGGAGGTGATTGCGGGTGCGACCATTAAATTCGAGTGGGTAGCCAACTATCCTGGGGTCTATATGTACCACTGTGGAACTCCGGCCATACTGCAGCATATGATTTACGGCATGGTGGGAATGACCATTGTCGATCCTAAAGAAGGCTACCCGTCCAAGGTGGATCGGGAGTATGCTTTAATTCAGAACGAGCTCTATCTGACCAAGATGAAAGATGGGACTTATCTAGTGGACATGGAGGGTGCCCGCCAGAAGAGGGCCAGCTATGTCACTTTCAATGGGATGCCGGCTCAGTACGTCAAGAATCCTCTCAAAGCCAAGCCAGGCGAAAGAATCAGGCTGTATGTCTTAAACGCGGGGCCTAATGGGACTTCCAGCTTCCATGTGGTGGGGACTCTGTTTGACCGGGTCTGGTTTGACGGCAACCCTGACAACGAGACCCGCGGCTTGCAGACAGTCTTATTGGGAGCCAGCAACGGAGCCATTGTGGAGTTTGTCATACCGGAAGCAGGGACCTACACTTTTGTGGACCATGAATTCGCGGATGTGGAGCTGGGAGCAGTGGGTCAGATTGTGGCTAAACCAGACCAGGTTGCCAGTAAATAGGAGAACTATATGAGAAGGGTTTGGCCTGCCTGGGTTGCTATCCTGCTGGTATTTTTAACGGGGACGATAGTAGTTGCTAAGGAGAAGCCCCACCGAGCCAAATCTATTATTCCGGGCAGCAAGGGCGCAGTGCTCATATTCGTAGCCAGTCTGTGCCCTTGCACGGATGCCCACCGGGTTATGGTCGATAACTTGCTGGAACAGGCCGGGCCAGAAGGAATCAAATTCTACGCGGTCTTTTCCAATTTAGGGGAGACTGAAGAGCGGGCTGAGTATTTTTATCGCAACCTGGGCTGGAAGATGCCTTATTATTTGGACAGTGACGGAGAGTTAGCTAAGAGATATAAGGCCACCCGCACTCCCCAGACCGTAGCCTTAGACCGGGCCAAGAAGACTTTATACACCGGCCCGATCGATGACAGTAATCTTCATCAAGGCCGGGTGGAGAATGCCTACTTAAAAAACGCCTTAGAAGATATTCTGGCCGGCCGGCCGGTCCGCCATCCAGAAGTGTCCCAGATGGGGGGGTGCTGGATAGTCCGGGATACTACTTCGGTTCCTTGCCCGCCGGAGCTGCAGAAATAGTCTGCTTAAGAGCCGGCCTCCTCTAGGGCCGGTAGCGGAAGTAGAGATAGTACCCAGCCGCTAAGCTGGTATAGTTAAAAATCATAAAATAGGCATTCCCCCAGGAGAATCCGTCCACCCGGTAATCTGAGACCGGAAAAAGAAACGGAGTCGGAAAAAAAGTCTTGTCGTGAGTCGGAATATCTAACAGTATGTGTAAAGGATAAGCCAGCGCCGCTGCGGCTAATTCTTTTGAAATCAGAAACCTGATAACCAACAAAATCGCGATTGCGGTAAAGAGGCTGTGGCTGAAATTGTAAGCGGTAAATACTGCCGGGGGAATAGCGGACAACTCCGGCTTGCCGAAAGTCGTTGTCCCTGCGAAAAGACGATAGATAAAGAAGGGACCAAAGGCTAGAAGGTCTGGTAAAACTCCAAACGAAAAGGCCCACCCATATTTTTTCTTCCATCCAAAAGCTACCCCACCCCACAGGCCGTGCGCTAAAATGTCCATCTAACGCTAATATAAACAAAAATTGGTTGAAGGACAGATTTAGGATATTAACACCTGGTCAAAAGCACCTGAGATAAAGGAGAGTACACTTCCCTTTTTGCTTCTTTTATGAGTAGGATAGTTTCCTATAGAGGAAAAAACTACCAATAAATCGTTGGCTTAGTGAAGCTAAACTAAAGGGAACAGCAGCTACCGGTGGCTATGGGTGTCCAATCCCCTGGTTTGCCAAAAATAAAATTGGCTAAGCGGATCGCATCTCCTAAGGTCAGGTTGCCGCTGGCATTGACGTCTCCTTTACACTGAGGATCGATGTTAAAGGTCTCCCCGCCGCCGAACAGGTGTCTGACCAGATAGATTGCGTCTTCTAAGGTGATGCTACCGTCTTGGTTGGTATCCCCTGCGTAGGCTTGGCAAGAGTTCTGGCTTAAGGAGGCAACTGTGGCTAAAGCCAGTTTTACAACCTTGGTCATATAGTCAAAATCCATGCTGTCGACTATGTCAGTATTCTTGTGCCATCCCTGGCTGTTGAAAACGTACTCATGGGCAAAGACCGCTCTCCACCCTTTCTGCATAAAGTGCCAGTGGTCACTGTTACCAGAAGCGCTTCCTTTGATTCCGGTCAGGCCGGCATAGGTCGTGGCTAAGCTGACCATCAAATCCGCCACCGCAACAGAAGGAGGGTCGTGCAATAGATTAACGTTGGTAGTGTTGGGCTTGTACCCAATCATATCCATATTCAGCATAAAGCGAATATCCTTCCCCTCAGCGAAAGCTTCTGCCGCGTAGGCGCTGCTTCCTCTTAGACCCTGCTCCTCCTGGGCAAAAGGGACAAAGACGACCGTCTGGGGCAAAGGATTCTGAGCAATGATGCGCGCAATCTCCAAAGTAGCCGCTGTGCCGCTCCCATTGTCATCTGCTCCCGGTGCGTAAGTGGCCGGTCCTGGAGATTGATTGTAAGTTACCGAATCGTAGTGTCCGCCGACAATAATCAGAGCATCCGGCTCAGCCGTGCCCGGGACAGTAGCCACCACATTCCACTGGTCCGAGTCCCAGAAAAAATGATCCAGATAGAGACTGTCTATGCCGAAGGAGGCAAATTTGTCCATAATCCACTCTCTGGCTGAGGCAATCGAGTCTGAATAACTGTAGCGGGTCTGAAAGTTCTGTAGTCTCAGATTGTATGCCTGGAGTGAATCTTGGGAAACCTGATCCACCAATGTCTGAATCCAGTCGGCCACTATACCGGCTGGCTGTCTAACTTCCAGTTTGGTAACGTAGGTGAAGGGAATAGGCTCTTGACCTATTTCTAAGACTGTAAAGCCCTGACTTCGAATCTTATCTACCTGGGTTGCAGTAAGCTGAACAAGGCGCTGCTCAGTTCGATTAAGCACCGGTTTACCTAAAACCTGAGTTACTAAAGAGAGTCCGGCTCCTGGCCGGGGAGCCACCAGATAGTTTTCAAAGGCCCGGGGAGAACTAGTTATTAAATCATATTCGATTCCGGCTTGCTTCAGAAGAGAGAGAATCTCTTGGTCTGCTTCGGCTAAGAAGATATTTCCCCACCTGGCCCAGGGAGAAAGATTCAAATTCTGGGCGTATTCAAAATCGGACTTGCTCTCCAAATCCACTTCAATCAGAACGGGAGCAGAATTAGCCAACGCGGCTAAAAGCAGCGCTAAGGAAATTGCCCCTAAGAATACGTATCTCTTGTCAAACATAAACCCTCCTGTATCGTCTACCGGGTAGTTTAACTACTAATATCTACGGTAAATATAGATAAAACCTTGATTTTGTCCAGATGAAATTTTGGGCTTTCAACTAAGCTGTACAAGCGTAGGGTTTGACTTAGGTCGACTGGGCCCTCCCTGAGTTTAGTGAAGACTTTCTCTTCTTTTTGTTGCTTTTCAGATGCACTAGTAAAACCGCAATATCACTCGGTGTAACCCCGGATATCCGGCCGGCCTGCCCCACACAGCGAGGCCTAAATTTACCAAGCTTTTCCAAAGCCTCGGTTTTAAGGCTTTTGACTGCCAAATAATCCAACTCATCTGGAATCAGGATATTTTCCAGTCTCTTGAACTTTTCTATCTCCTGGTACTGCCTCTTGATGTACCCTTCGTACTTCACCCCGATCTCCAGCTGCTCCAGAATTTCAGAAGTCAGACTCTGATAATGCTGGTCCATCTCCAGAAAATCTGCTATTCGCACTTCCGTAATCTTAAGCAGCTCGTACAGCGAAATCCTTTTATGGTCCCAGCTCTCCTCTGAAAACTTGGGATACCGGGCTGGGAAGATGGAAGTTCTTTTCATCCTCTCCAGTTCTGAGGCAATTGTGGTCATCTTTTCTGTGAACTTCTGATACTCTTCTTTAGAGACTAATCCAAATCTGTAACCATATTCCAAAAGCCTCTGGTCAGCATTGTCCTCTCTTAAGACCAAGCGATACTCAGCCCGGGAGGTAAACATCCGGTAAGGCTCATTGGTCCCTTTGGTGACCAAGTCATCAATAAGCACACCGATGTAAGCCTCAGAGCGGTCTAAAATAAAGGGCTCTTCTCCTTTGACTTTCAGGGCCGCATTGATTCCCGCCATCAATCCTTGGGCGGCCGCCTCTTCATAACCTGAAGTCCCATTTATCTGTCCGGCAAAAAATAGATTCTCGATAAACTTTGTCTCCAATGATTGCCTTAACTGCGTAGGAGGAAAGAAGTCATATTCAATGGCATAACCGGGCCTGAGCATTATGACATTCTCTAGACCGGGGACAGTTCTCAAAGCCTCTAACTGAATGTAATCCGGCATAGAGGTAGAAAAACCGTTGATGTAGACCACATTGGTATTCTCTCCATCTGGCTCCAAATAGAGTTGGTGTCTGGATTTGTCTGCGAAGCGGACTACCTTATCCTCAATGGAAGGGCAGTAGCGGGGGCCAATGCCAACTATTCTGCCGGAGTATAAAGGTGAGTGGGCTAAATTAGAGCGCAGGATATTATGCGTCTTTTCGTTAGTATAAGTCAGCCAGCAGGGAATATTTTTTCCGTTGGTTAAAGGAGTCCGGCAGGATAAAGGCTTGACGTCTGTATCGCCCGGTGACATTTCAGTCTTGGAGTAATCAATCGAACGGGTGTCCAGGCGAGGTGGAGTGCCGGTTTTCAGCCGAACGGTCTGAAATCCTAATTTGACCAAATTATCTGTCAAGCCGATTGAAGGAGCTTCTCCGGCCCGGCCCGCCCGAAAATTTTTATCTCCAATGTGAATTAAGCCATTTAAGAATGTGCCGGCATTGAGGATAATAGTCTTGCCATAGAGAACTTCTCCCTGGTCGGTAAGAACACCATAAGCCTTTCTGTCTTTGACCAGAATATCAACCACGCTGCCAAAGGCCAAAGTCAAGTTGGGACAACTCTCCAGAGAGTTAGCCATAGCAATCTTATACCCTTCTCTATCGGCCTGAACCCGGGTGGACCAGACTGCCGGACCTTTGGATTTGTTCAGAGTCTTATACTGCAGGGCGACTTGGTCGGTGACAAATCCCATCTCTCCGCCCAGAGCGTCAATTTCCCGGACTAAATGCCCTTTGGCTAAACCGCCGATGGCCGGGTTGCAGGACATGGTGCCGATGGATTCTCTGGAGATGGTGATTAAAAGGGTATTACACCCCATCCGAGCCGCCGCTAAGGCGGCCTCACAGCCGGCATGTCCGGCGCCTATGGCTATGACATCAAAGGTTTCAGGCATTACGTATTATGGCTTTTACCATACGTGTTACGTAGCCGAGGATTTTTTCCTCGGCTCTTCTAAAATCTCGCTCACTTTTCCTATTAGGCTGCCTTTAGAGGATATTTATGCTCTAAACCCTTTAATTTTCTGGCTTCCTCATCTATTTCCGCATCATATTCAAATACTTTAAAGGAGTGGTTAATATCTACTGAGGTTGGACCAAAGATAAAAACCCAGCTTTGCGGCCTGGTTTTGTACTTACGAGATTTTATCCTCTCCACAGCCCTTTCCAGCATACTCTCTAGGCTCTCTTCAGCGCCCAGGTAATTGTAATATGCAATCAGAATCTTCTGTTGCGCCGCTATGTGAGCCAACTTGCATACTTCATCCATCCAGGTTTTGTCGCTATTTTCATGCTCTATCGCCACATCTAAATTCCAATCAAAGCGGTCTTTGCTGTCAACCGTAAAATATCCTACGTCTATACCAAAGTACTCTTTGGCAACTTCAAAACCTAAATCGGTCCCTATTTTCTTTAGGATGTTTATAATGAAATCTGTCCATCTCAACTGCGGACCAACATACATCCTTCTCCAGTCCCTTTCTTTCTCAATCCCTTCAACCAGTTTTTGCCAAAATGACTCAACGGAAAAGAATTGACCCTGCATAAGGTCTCCCTTCTGGCATTGCGATTCTCAAGAATTCTCGGTTTTGCTCGTCAATATTTGCTGAGGCATGTCCCATCCCGTCACCTTCCACCCAAAAATAAACATAACCACTCCACATAAGAGCAGAATAATCCCAGCCCCCAGGCTGAGCTTATGATTCCCTCCCGCAATAAAACAGACCGGGCAGAATTTTTTCTGGTACAAAGGATAGCTAATCATCCAACCCGCCAAAACCAGCCCCAGGCTGGCCAGAGCCCGAGGAAGCCATTTTCCCAGCGACTTTTTGTTGACCAGTATAATATTAGCCCCGGCAAAAAGCATTGCCAGCATCCCGGCTAAGACAAACACATTTGGATTCTCCCCTCCTTTACCCCACAAACTCAAGCCAAAAGGGAAAAAGGTAGCTCCGAAAGTAATCAGAAAAAAGATAAATGAGACGAAGTTAGTTTCCATTGACAAGTGGGTAAGACTTTGCAGAAATCATGGCTTCAAAAATAAGGGGCTATCTGCTTTTTTTCAAATAGCCCCGCTTAGTCGGACTAGAAATCTAAGTTACTACCAGCGTGGTTTTTTCTGAAATCCGCCTCGGCCTCCCCCGCGGCGAGGACCGCCACCACCGCCACCGCCGAATCCTCTTCCGCCTCCGCCTCCACCACCTTCTCGGGGCGGGCGGGCCTCATCAACGGTGAGGTTTCTACCATCCAGCTCCTTGCCGTTCATTCCATCTTTGGCAGCTTGTGCTGTTTCTGGGGAGTCCATCTCCACAAAACCAAAGCCTTTGCCGTGAATGATGTTCACGGTTACTACTGTACCGAATGGGGAAAAGGCTTCTTTTAATTCCTCTTCACTTACCATGTAGCTTAAATTCCCCACAAACAACTTTTTCCCTTGCATTTTTCCTCCTTACTGGGAAACATAGGTTGACCTAATATACGGAGTGGAGCCTAGAGGTCAAGCCCAAATCCAGATAAATTTCTTAAGCTCGTGTTTTGCTATGACTTACACCTGTTAATTTCAGCCACTTAGGTGTTAGAATCTCCAACCTGAAGTCTTTGACCCAATAGAGACTGCTTCGGCATCGAAAGATACTTCCCTATTTTCCGATACAGAAATTTGAAAAGATCTGATTCAAAATCTCATCCGTATAAGTTTTTCCTATTATCTCCCCGACTGCATCCAGACACTTTTTAACATCCAAAGCCGCAAACTCTAAGCTCATATCTTCCTCTAATGACTTTTTGGCAGTCTGTAATGCTGACTTAGCCCTCTCCAGCGCTTCTTTATGTCTTAGGTTGGAGATTACAACTTCGGCTTCGGCTCTGACCTGCACCGAGCCGGTGATGATTTTCTGCTTCAGCTCTGGCAAGCCCTCTTCTGAAAGACAGGATAGCTTAACCAACTGGCGTCCGGAGAATGAGTTCTTCAGCCTGGAGATTTCTTCTCTGGTGACCAAATCGATCTTATTCAAAACAACGATATAGTTCTGTTGAGACAACTTCTGCTCCAAGATCTTCTCTTCTTCTGACACTTTGGCCGAACAGTCAATTACCAACAGAATCAGGTCCCCTTTTTTTATCTCCGCCTCTGCCCTTTTGATTCCTTCGATTTCTATTACATCCCCGGCGATGCGAAAGCCGGCCGTGTCCACCAGCCGGACTAAGACCCCTGCGAAGTTAGCATAATCAGAGATTACGTCTCGGGTAGTCCCTGGTATGGGCGTAACAATGGCCCGGTCTTTCTGCAAAAGCAAATTCAGAAGCGAAGACTTCCCCACATTGGGGCAACCGATTATTACTACATTGAGCCCTTCTTGTAAGATTTTCCCTTCTTCGTACGTAGAAACCAGTTCCTGGAGGTTATGTTCGGCCTCACACATCTGTGACACTATCTGCCTTTTATCCTCAGCTTGGATATCCTGGTCCGGAAAATCGATTCTGGCCTCCAGTTCAGCCAAGAGATGGACAATTTTAGCTCGAATAGACTCTATCCTGATAGAAAGCCTCCCCTCCAGTTGCCGTAGAGCCATTTTCAATCCAGAATCCGAGCGGGCCGAGATTAAATCGGCCACCGCCTCGGCCTGAGCCAGATCAATTCTGCCGTTTAGGAAGGCTCTTAAGGTAAATTCCCCGGGCAGAGCCAAACGTGCGCCGGAATGCACGGCTAGCTCCAGTACCTTCTGGAGAACTAAAGCTCCCCCGTGGCAGGTGATTTCCACTGTATCCTCGGCAGTATAAGTTTGGGGAGCTTGCATTACCGTCAAAAGGACTTGGTCTACAGTCTCCCTGGAACGAGGGTCCACAATTTTTCCGTAATGAACCGTGTGAGTTGCTGCCGAAGATGGTTGGACTTTTCCCTGAAAGAATTTATCTGCGATAAAAAAAGCTTCCTTGCCAGAAACCCGGACAATCCCCAAGCCGGCCTGACCCAAGGGGGTGGCAATGGCGGCAATGGTGTCGTCTAAATTAGAAGTGTAGGTTAACTCTTTCATCGTTGCAGAGTTTTAAGAGTTATCTCAATTTTGGGGGGATTACAGACAAGTGTCAAGCTAGAAGAATGAAGAGATAGTAACTTAAGTAGCGCTAATTACTCCGTATGCATAATCGGCTGCATCTGGGAGCGAATCAGATACTGCTCACCGACCGAGAGGATATTGTATACGGTCCAGTATAAAGTCAAGCCGGCCGGAAAACTCATAAAGAAGAAGAAAAACATACCCGGCATAATATAGACCAGCATCTTCTGGCGGGGGTCTTTAATGGTCATTTTTTGCTGGAAGAACATACTGACCGACATCAGGATCGGCAAAATGTAATAAGGGTCCATCAGCGACAAATCCTTTATCCAGCCCATAAACGGAGCCTGGCGCATCTCAATCGTGCTTCTGAGCAGTACGAAAAACGCCCAAAAAATAGGGATTTGAACCAGAAGAGGCAGACACCCTCCCAAGGGATTTATCTTATGCTCCCGGTAGATCTTGAAGATTTCCTGATTCAATTTCTGCTTGTCTTCTTTTAGCTTCTCCTTCAATTTGTTGATCTTGGGCGCCAAATCGGCCATGGCCAGAGAGGTCTTGGTCATCTTCCGGCTTAAAGGAAAGAAGATAATTTTCATCAGAATGGTAAAGATGATGATGATAACCCCGTAATTTGGCACAATCTGATGCAGGTTGACGAAAAACCATAAAATTCCAATAGCAAAGGGCTTAAAGAGCACCCAGCCCAGATTGACCATATTCTCTAAGTTTAAACCGTACTTCCTTAAGGCCCAGTAGTCTAAGGGGCCTATATGAATCTGGAAGTGATCAGTGAAACTGGGCTGGCTGGGGACCTCTCTTTCTAATTTGACGGCCAAGCGCTTACCCACCAAGATATTTTGGCCGTTTATCATCTGATAAAAATTCTGTCCCGTAGTCTGGAAGCCGGACCCAGAAGAATCCGGAGCTATCAGGCTGGCCACAAAGTACTTACTCCGGCTGGAGACCCACACGGTCCGGCCAGACCGGGAGAATTGCTGAATGTTTTCGTCCTTGGGGGCCTTGTTCTCCAAGATCTCTCCCCCGATGCTGGCATAAGTTGCAAAATAAGACAAATCTTCCTTAGTATCCTTTTCTGTAGTGGGAAGACCAGAATTCCAGGTCAGAAAATATTTTCTACCTAAAAAGGTTTTTCTTCCCTCCAGTTTTAGAGTCAGCTCAAAGGCATAGCGATCTGCATAGAATGCGTAAGATTTGGTGACCGCAAAATCAGGGGTGGATAGCTTAAAAGAAAGCTCCTCCTTTTGGCTTTTTTTAGCGAGATTTAGTCTCTCTTTGTCTGCTGTAAGACTAAGAGTTGAAAGGGAGAAGTTAGAGTCCGGAAAGATGACATCTAAATTGTACTCAGTCTGATTGTTCTGGACTAAATCTATTTTGTCTCTCTTAAAATCTACGTACCTCTTCAGGATAAAGGATTTTAAGTTCCCCCCTTTCGTGCTGAAGATTGCCCTATAAAGCGGGGTTTCTACTATCACATCTTTCTCTGGCTCCTGAGAAGATGTGACAAGGGTCGGAGTTTTAAGCGGAAGTGTCTGTGATGCTTCCGCTGAATCCACCTGCTTATCCGGACTGAGTGCGCCGGTCGTATCCGGGGAAATGGTTTCAGGAGCGGGGACCTTTTTACCCACCCCAACCAACTGCATATAAAGAGGATACAAAAGTAGAATCACTGCAATCAGGATAAAGGCTAAGACTGTCTTTCTATCCATCGCTTGATCTACTATGTGGCCAAAAGAGAGGATTATTTGACCGGATCATAACCCCCGGGATGGAAGGGGTGGCATTTTAAGATTCTCTTAAGAGTTAGGTAAATACCCTGCCAAACCCCGTAAGTTTTAAGGGTCTCTATTGCATAGGAGGAACAGGAGGGATAAAAGCGACAGGAAGAGATGAATAGCGGAGATACAATAACCTGATAGGCTTTGATTAGATAAATGATTGGATAAGAAAGAAAGTGCTTCAATATTACTTACTGTAAAATTGTACTGTGTTACTTACCAAAAATTTGCCGACGCCGGACAAGCACTTCACTGATTTCGAGTCACTTTCCCTGTGGCTAAGCCAAGAAAGTCTTCTCTAACCTGCCAAAATGTCTTAGCGACTGCTGCCTCTTTGACAAGAATTATTGTTTCACAATGATTGAGCAGGCCTTTATTAACCCTGACTATTTCTCTGGTAATTCTCTTAAGGCGATTTCGTTCTGTAGCTTCTCTTATGTCGCGGTCCACTAGGAAACTAAATCTGGCTTGTCCCTTAGCACGTTTAGTCAGGTAGAGGGTCAAGAGCTGTCCATTCTTTTTGACTCCCAGTCTGAGTAGTTCCAAAACTCTTCGCCTGGATTTTATTATCATAATTCTGGGTAACTGATTCGGTCGCATATGCTGCTTAAACAGTAAGTCTATGTCTCCCTTTTCGGCGTCTGCGTTTTAAGACCCGCCGACCGGCTTTGCTCTTCATCCTTTTCCTGAAACCGTGGTCTTTTTTCCGCCGTAACTTGTGGGGCTGGTAGGTTCTTTTCATATGGCTCCTGAAGTTAAACTTTTAATAAAGCCGCCAAGATTCTTTTAGTCAAGTGAAAACTCGTAAACGAATGCCAGCCCCAAGACCAAGAGATGCTCATTTTGTAATCCGGAGGAATAACCTCTCTGTCCATATCAACATACAAGACGAAATTATTTCCGATATTAGAATCTAGTTTTTGATCTGATTCAACCGTATCTTCTTGAACCATTCCGTGCGCTAAGTATGACTCACATAACAAATAAAAAAAAATAAAATTCCGTTTAGAAAAAAACTTGACTCCTCTCAGCCCAGCCCTATCTTCGATAACAAAAAGAAACAGGAAGATCTAAATCGGATATGTCAAAAGAAAGTGGACAGCGGGAGGGATTGTCCGCGATTCAATTCCAACCTAGACTTCCCCAGTTGTTAATAAGTTAAGCTCTGAGTGCTTTACTGGCTCTTAACGTATTCTGATACATAGAGGTTTGGTCAGTCCACATTTGTGGACAGGATGTTAATAAATTGCCGCAAGCTATCTGGAATGATTGTCTAAAGATTCTATCCTCTAAGATAAAGAAGGAGTCTTTTTCCACCTGGCTTAAGCCCACCCGGGGACTAGAGCTAACAGAGGATACTCTGGTCATCGGGGTACCCAACCAGTTTGTGGCAGACTGGCTGAAGGAACATTATTGGGATGAGATTATCCAGGGGTTAGCCGTAGTCTGCGACCGGAAAGTCAAAGTGTTCTTCCGGGTTGCCTCTGAACTGGGGGAGAAAAAGAGTCAGACTGAATTGGTTTTTCTTCCACCTGCCAAAAAGGAGGTAACCGTTGCAGCCTCAAATGGTAAGACTGGCCAACTTAATTCAGCCCATACTTTTGAAACTTTTGTAGTAGGAGAGAGTAATCGCTTTGCCAGAGCGGTCGCCTTGGCTGTGGCCGAAGCTCCGGGCAAAACCCGGTACAATCCCCTCTACATTTACGGGCGGGTGGGCTTAGGCAAGACCCACTTAGTGCAGGCAGTTGGAAATTATGTCTGTAATGAAAATCCGGAGCTGAAAGTGGTCTATGCCTCCAGCGAGAAATTCACCAGCGATTTTATCTGCTCTCTGGGAAATTCCACTATGTCTGAGTTCAACCGGCTCTACCGAGAAGCAGATCTTCTACTAATTGACGACATTCAATTTTTGGCCGGCAAAGAGTCCACCCAGATTCAATTCTTCCACACCTTTAATGTCCTGCATTTGGCTGGCAAACAGATAGTGTTGACCTCTGATCGGCCCCCCAAGGAGATTAAAGGTCTGGAGGAAAGACTCTTATCACGCTTCCAATGGGGTCTGGTCACTGATATTCAGCCCCCTGATCTGGAAACCAGAATTGCCATCCTGCATAAGAAGGCCGAGGCGGATGGTATCAGCATTCCGGCCGAGGTGGCCGAGTACATCGCTCAGCATTTCACCTCCAATGTGCGGGAGCTGGAAGGGGCCTTGGTCAGAGTTCTGGCGTTTGCCTCAATATCAGGAACCCCCCCGTATCTATCTCTGGTTACCCAGCTCTTGTCCGAGACCATCACCAATGGCAAGAAAGAGGTCCGAGTAGAGGAGATCATCCAAAAGGTGGCCCAATACTATCAGATTTCACCCAATGAATTGCTCTCCAAGCGCAAGACCTCTGAGTTAGCCTGGGCCAGGCAGGTGGGAATGTTTTTAGCCCGGGATTTGACCCAGGCCTCCCTAAAGTCAATCGGGGCCCAATTTGGAGGACGGGACCACTCCACTGTCATCCATGCCTGCTCAGTAGTAAGGGGAGCCATTAAGGAGGATCCTGCCCTCAAAAAGAAGATTGATCAAATCATCAACTCCCTGTACGGCCATTAGCTCGTTCCGATTTATCCCGCCTTCGG
>Ga0209342_10004016_pt1 | contig 15377 bp, 15 predicted proteins | sample RifCSP16_2_FD_184023 | JGI IMG/M metagenome (GOLD analysis project Ga0209342, IMG submission 184023) | Soil microbial communities from Rifle, Colorado - Rifle CSP2_sed 16_2 (SPAdes) (version 2) | ecosystem: Environmental > Terrestrial > Deep subsurface > Rock core/Sediment | place: Rifle... | reverse complement strand
GTCCCCTATTCCCCGGGGAAATAGCGGACGGACCACGCTAAATCGCTGAATCGGGGTTCCGGCTGACATACGCGAAGTACAGCGTCACCAGCGATCCGGCGAGCGCGAGACTCGCGATCGCGGCGAGCCAGAATCCGCGCGCGCCCCACGGCGTGGGAATGCCGAACCAGGATAAATCGACGGCAGTGAGTCCGATCGCATAGCCCCCGCCCAGGCCCACCCCCCACAGCGCTACCGCGTAGATCACCATCGGCACCACGGCACGCTTGTAGCCGCGCAGCACGTTGACCGCCACCGCCTGGATCGCGTCGAAGACGTGGTACACCGCGACGAAAGCCAGCAGTGCGCCCGCCAGGGCCTGCACCTCGCGGTCCGACGTGTAGAAAGCGGCGATGCGCTCGGCCGACACCGACACCAGCGCAGCGACGGTCAGCGCGCAGCCAAGCCCGACGCTCAGCCCGGCCAAGCCGGTGGTACGCGCGCGGGCGAACTGGCGCGCGCCGATCGCGTGCCCCACCAGCACGCTCGAAGCATTGCCCAGCGCGAGCGGCAGCATGAACATCAGCGCAGCGAAGTTTCCCGCGATCTGGTGCGCGGCCGAGTTGAGCGCGCCCAGCCGGGCGATGAACAAGGCCATGAAAGTGAAGCCGGTCACATCGATGAAAAAAGTGAGCCCGATCGGCAGCCCGAGCGAGACGATGTGCCCGAGACGCCTGGCGTCAGGCCATGACCAACGGACGTACACATGATAACGCCGGTATCCGGGCTCCAGATAACACCAGCCCCATGCGAGCAGGCAACTCACCCAGGCGATCACGCTGCTGGACACGGCGCACCCTACCCCGCCCAGTTCCGGCGCGCCCAGCTGCCCGTACATGAATACCAGATTGAGCGGCACTTTGATCGCAAGTCCGATCAGATTCAATGCCATGACCACGCGCGGCCTGGACACCGCCGTGGAGAAGCCGTAAAAGACGCGGAACAGCAGCGCCGCCGGCACACCCCAGGACGCCGCAGCGAGATACCCCCGGGCGCGTTCCTCGACCTCGGGTGGCAGGCGGGTCAGCGCCATGTAGAGGTCCGGATAGCGCAGCAGCGCAAAGCAGGCCGCCCCGAGCCCCACTGCGAGCCAGGCGCTCTGGCGCACCTCCTCGCCGATCTCGGCGTACCGGTTGGCGCCGTAGAGTTGCGAGGCAATGGGCGTGAGCGCAAGCAGTACGCCCATCAGCGCGATAAAAATGCTGAAGTAGATCGCCGCGCCGACCCCCACGCCCGCCAGATCCACCGTGGAATAGCGTCCGGCCATGATGGTGTCGATCACGCCATTGGCGACCACCGCGACCTGACCGATGAACACCGGCCAGCCCAGACGGAAAATCTCTCTGTAGACGCTTTTGGACACGGTGCGAGGAATGGGAGCGCGGGCACCGGATTCCCGGCGCGCGAAAAGGGGGCCATTCTAGCCCACCCGTACAGGCCTCGTCCCGGTCCCCTTTATGCCGGAGCAGAAATTGCGCACCATGTCGCGCCTTCCACTTTTCTCTGGAGAATTTCAACATGTCCGGACACGGCCACATCGACCCGTCCAACAAGAAGATCGCCCTGCTCATCTCCATCCTGGCCATGGTGCTCGCGCTTTCCGAGACGCTAGGCAAGAGCGCGCAGACCGCGGCGCTCAGCTACAACGTCGAAGCGTCGAACCTGTGGTCGTTCTTCCAGGCGAAGACCATACGCATGACCACGCTGCGCACCGCGGCCGAGGCCCTCGAAATCGAGTTGCCGAAGGCGTCGCGCCCGGAGGCGAAGGAAGCGATCGAGAAGCGTATCGCCGACTGGAAAAGGACCGTGGCCCGCTACGACGCGGAGCCGGAAACCGGGGAAGGCCGCAAGGAGCTGGCGGCGCGCGCCAAGGTCGCGGAGCAGAAGCGCGACCGCTCGCTCGCGGCCTATCACCACTACGAAGTCGGCTCGGCGGCGCTGCAGATCGCCATCGTGCTCGCCTCGGCAGAGGTGATCACCGGCGTGGTCTTTCTCACCTGGCTCTCGTGCGGACTCGGGCTGATAGGGATTGCATTCGGCGCCATCGGGCTGTTCGCGCCGATGGCGGTACACCTCTTCTAACCTAAAGTTCTCACGCCGCGCGCGCCGGCCGACTCAGTCCCGGAACGTGAGCACCACTGCCCAGACGGTGAAGACGACGAACGCGAGCAGCGTCCAGTGGGGAAGACTCAAGCCGAGCAGCGTGAAATCCACCACGCCGCACTCCCCCGAGCCGCGCAGGATACGGCGCAGGCCGTCCAACGGGCCGAACGTGCCCAGCAGGTACTCCAAGCCCGGCCCGCAGGCGGGACGCTTCTCCGCGGGCACGTACTGCAGCCACACGTGCCGGCCCGCGACCCCGGCTCCGGTCAGGGAAAGCACGCTGATCAATCCGCCGTAGATCCGCGCACCGATCCGCCCCGGGTGATGCAATGCCGCGGCGAGAAAGGCGATGCCGGTCGCGAATACGGCCACGCGCTGCATGATGCAAAGCGGGCACGGCTCGACGCCCTTGACCAGCTGCAAGTAATACGCCGACGCAATCAATCCCGCGCAGGCGAGGAATCCGGCCAGATTGCCGGTGCGGCGGGAAAAGCGAATTCCGGACGACTGTGTCATTTCCATGCACCGAGCCGAAAATCGTAACAATACCGGATATCGGACCGGACGCGTGGCGCGTGGTTCCTTGCTAATATCGGCCGCATGCGCACCCTGCTCGAAAAACCGATTCAACTCGGCGCAATCCTGGTGCTGACGGCGATCCTCGCCGAGTTCTCGACCCTGCACCTCCTCTCGGGCCCGGAGCACCTCTAATGACGCTACCGATCGAAGCCTACGCACTGATCGGGGATACCCGTACCGCAGCCCTGGTAGGCAATGACGGCTCGATCGACTGGCTTTGCCTGCCCCGCTTCGATTCGCCGGCGTGCTTCGCCGCGCTGTTGGGCGAACCAAGCCATGGTCGCTGGCTGCTGGCGCCGTCCGACCCGGTGCAACGCACGCGGCGTCGCTACCGTGAGGCGACCCTGATCCTGGAAACCGAATTCGAAACCCGGACCGGCGCGGTGCGCATAACCGACTGCATGCCTATCGGCAAGGACCAGTATGCGCGGGTACTGCGCATCGTCGAGGGCCTTGCCGGAGAGGTCGCGATGCGCATGGAGCTGATCATCCGGTTTGAATACGGATCAGTGGTTCCCTGGGTGCGGCGATCGGGACAAAAATTGATTGCGACAGCAGGTCCGGACACGCTGGAACTGCGCACGCCTGTGCGCATCCATGGCGAAGACTTGACTACGCGCGCCGCATTTGTCGTGCGGCAGGGCGAGCGCGTTCCGTTCGTGCTCAGCCACCGCGCCTCGCACCTGCGCGCCCGCGCGGCTATCGTTGCCGAGGCGGCGCTCGACGCAACGCAGAAATGGTGGCGCGGCTGGTCGGCGCGCTGCACCTACGCCGGGTCCTGGCGCGAGCCGGTGCTGCGCTCCCTCATCACGCTCAAGGCTCTCACCTACCAGCCCACCGGCGGCATCGTCGCTGCGCCCACCACCTCGCTGCCAGAGCAGCTCGGCGGGGTGCGCAACTGGGACTACCGCTACTGCTGGCTGCGCGATGCCAATTTCACGCTGGTCGCGCTGCTGTACGCCGGCTATCGCGATGAAGCGAAAGCCTGGCGCGCGTGGCTGCTGCGTGCGGTGGCAGGACGGCCGCAGGATCTGCAGATCCTCTACGGCATATCCGGGGAGCGGCGGCTGCCCGAAGCGGAAATCCCCTGGCTCCCTGGTTACGAAGACTCGACGCCGGTGCGCATCGGCAATGCTGCCAGCAACCAGTACCAGCTCGATGTCTACGGCGAGGTGCTGGATACGTTTCACCTGACGCGCGCAGCCGGCGTGGCAACGCAAACCCGCGCCTGGGACGTGCATAAAGTCGTGCTGGACTTCCTCGAGTCGAACTGGGAGCGGCCCGACGAAGGCATCTGGGAAGTGCGCGGTCCGCGGCGCCACTTCACCCATTCCAAGGTGATGGCCTGGGTCGCATTCGACAGAGCTGTGAAAGCGGTCGAACGCTTCGGACTGAGCGGCGAACTCGAACGCTGGCGCGCGCTACGCGAGAAAGTTCACGAGCAGGTCTGCCGCGAGGGCTTCGACGCGCAGCGCAATACCTTCGTCCAGCACTACGGTTCGAAGAATCTGGACGCGAGCCTGCTTATGATTCCCATGGTGGGATTCCTGCCGGCCCAGGACCCGCGCATGCGCGGAACCGTCGAGGCCATCAGGTCCGAACTCGCGGTCGACGGCCTGATCCGGCGGTACTCGACCACCGAAGCCATAGACGGGCTGCCGCCCGGCGAAGGCGCGTTCCTGCCCTGTTCGTTCTGGCTCGCCGACAATCTGGCGATGGCTGGCCGGCACGACGAAGCTAAAGCGCTGTTCGAACGGCTGCTGTCCCTGCGCAACGACGTCGGCCTCATCTCCGAGGCGTATGACACTGAGCAGCGGCGCCTGGTCGGCAACTTTCCCCAGGCGATGACGCATGTCGCGCTGATCAACACCGCACGCAATCTTTCGGTGCCGCGCGCATCCTCCGACCGCCGTGCGCAGCGGCGGCCCTAGCTTGCCCGGCCATCATCCGACGAGCGTCGCGCGATGCCCGCGAAAGCGGGAAGCGGCGATGCTCGATCAGGCAACGGATCCGCGCAGCAACGTCACCCAGATCGCCGCGAGGATGGCCGACGAGATCACCCCGCTGACGATTCCACCGATGCCGCAGATCAGACGTGAAGCCATTCCGAGCACCGGCAGCGTGAGCACCATTGGTGCGAAACCCCGGCTTGGGCATTACGGAATCGTATAGATCGCACGGTACTTGCCGTTGTTCAACATGTCGTTCGCATCGGTGCCATAACCCACCAGGATCTGCGTGCCCGACAGGCCGCGGGTGTCGAGTCCGACGAACACCGGGAACGACCGCTGGGTGAGCGTTTCGGTCATACGCGACGGTATGGCACCGCCGGTGAAACTCACCCATCCCTGGCCATTGTTCAAGTACAGCGATCCGTCGGGTAGCTGCGCAGCGACGAAATAGGCCCCTGCCCTGGCGTCGTCCAGGCTCGCCGGCAGCACGTCTGCCACCAAGGTCATGGCCTCGGCAGTGCCGTCGCCGCGGCCGCCGATCTGCCAGTCCGCGCCTGAACCCTGTGCGGACACGGTGACCAGCAGCAACGCGCTGTTGCCGCCTGCGTCCGTGACGGTGACGGTCGCCGAACCCGGGGCAATGCCGGTGAGTTTGATCGACGTGGCACTGGCGAACTGCAGGTCGAACGCGCGGCTGCCGCTCCAGCCGGCGCTAACAATGGATCCGCTGTTCCCGGACATCGTCAGGGTTATGCTGCGGCCGACCGTCAGATTGGGCTGAGCGGGTAGAAACGACATGGGGGGAACAGCCGGATCTGGGTCGAACACGATCACCGTGTAGTCGAAATTCCGCGGCTGTCCGCCGATTCGTGCGCCGTTGATGACGACCCGGTAGGACGTGTCTGACAAGGGCTTCGGAAGAACGGTGGCGGCAGAGGTATCGCGATTGTCGACCACCCAGACCAGCGCATTCTCGCCGTACCCGTTGGCGTCGCTGGCGTTGATCTCGAACCGCACGGACACGGGTTGCCCGTCGCGCGTCACGCTAACGGTAGCCGCAGAGAAATCCGCGTCCGGATAGGAGAACGACCAGCGGGCAGGCACCAGGTCGTAGGGCACATAGCCCTGGGGCGGCCAGGCGACAAAGTCGTCGCGCACGGCCGGACGCACGCCGCCGAAGCTGCCGTCCTGCACCCACAGCGCATTGGTGTTGTAGCCGTCATTCGGCGCGTCGGTCACGTCGCCGGTTCCCATCAGCTGGGTCTGGGGATAGAGCAACCAGCGGCGGTGGCCGACAATCGCGTTATTGGTTCCATCGTCATCCATGTAGCCCTTGACCGCGTCCGGGCCGGTGTTGCCGAGCGCGAGATTGGACTTGCCCGCGGCTTCGTAACCGTTGGCCGTGTAGCAGCGCCAGCTGCTCGGAGGAAAATGACTGAGCTGGCCGTTGGCACTGAACATCAGCGCGGCCTGCTGGTCATCGGCAGAAAAACCTGAATCCATGGAAACGGCCGCCGGCAGGCCGGCCAGGGCGCGGAAGAAATTGATCTGCTGACGGGTCGCTTCGCGGTAATCGGCGCCGATGGAGCCTGCCTGGCAACCGGCCACGCTTCCGCTCCAGTCGCTGGGCACCAGATTCGCCGCCTTGTAAAGCCGGTAGAACCGGGCCACCGCGGCCCGGTCGCTGGTGCTGACTGTCAGCCCGGACGCCGCGAACCTGCCCTCACCCTTGGGAAGACCGCTGACGTCAGTGGGCGCCCGCGGCGGATCGCCGAGGAGCAGCTGGATGGGATTTGCGAGGTGGGCCGCCTCGTCGGCAACTGCGCGCGATGCAACGATCAGGCACAGGGAACAGACGATAACGAAAGCACGGATAAGGGCCATGAGTGCTCGCTCAGGCATATGGGACCTCTTTTGCCTTGGAAGTGGACAAGTTCTCGAGAAACCGCTCCAGCCGCTCCACGCCCTGCTCCAGGCGCGCAGCGCGCGCACAGCGTCACGCGCAACGAGCGGAAAGGTGCCCGGTTTCACGTTTTCACCCCCGCAGCCAGTCGGCAATCCGCCGGTCTTCCTCGGTCACGCCGTTCATCATTCATCCCCTGAACCAGAGTTTACCCCGCCTGAGTCTGGCGACGAGACTAGAATGCCGGGACGCTGTTGGACCAAAGCACTTTCGGCGGTACGAAGAATACACGGTGGTAGACATCATGAAACGCTACGCGCGCAGGGAGGACCTCGGTCTCACCAAGGGCGAATTCGCCACCCTCAAGCGCCTGTCCTCGCCGCAGAAGATCCAGGACTTCCTCTCCGCGTGGCCGCAGAACTTCGAGCCCGGCGGCCAGACCTGCCTTTCGGTGCGCGAGGTGCTGCGCCAGCGCCGCGCGCATTGCATCGAGGCGGCCATGGTGGCGGCGCTCGCGCTCTGGGTGCAAGGGGAACCGCCCCTGCTGCTCGACCTCAAGGCCTCGAGGGACTACGACCACGTGGTCGCGGTATTCCGTCGCGGCGGCCACTGGGGCGCGATTTCCAAGACCAATCCCTCGGTGCTGCGCTACCGCGACCCGGTGTACCGAACGCTGCGCGAGCTGGCGATGTCCTACTTTCACGAATACGCCAACAAGCGCCATCAGAAGACGCTGCGCAGCTGGGCGGGTCCCTTGGATCTGCGGCGCATGGACCCGAAGTTGTGGGTCACGAACGAGAAGAGTTGCTGGGAAGTCGGCTACCGGCTGGACGCGCTGCGGCACTGGCCGCTGGTCACCAAGAGGCAGACCAAGCTGCTGCGGCTGCGCGATCATGTCGAGCGCAAGGCCGGAAAGGTGCGGCAGCATAAGCCGCCGCGGGCACGATAGACTCTTTTAACTCAGGTGTGTCCGGCGTTGGCGGAGAATTTGGGTTTATTTTGGTCTCCCGATTTTTCGCCGTTGCGCTCGCGCAACCGCGCAAAATCGGGAGATGGATAACGGCAAAACGAGCGCCCGCTCGCCCGGCTCAGCCAGAACTCAATAGCGCAGTTCGACCGCCTGCGCCGCGACGGTGTTGAGGCAATCGAGCGGACCCTGGATCGCGCTGCGCCGGTGATAGAACGCGAGTGCCCTCAAGCCCCCGAGTTCCTCTCCGCCGCCGGCACGTCCGGGCCCGCCGTGCAGGCACTGGGGCATGACGTTGCCGTGCCCGGTGTGCATCGGGCCGATGGCCGCGTTCACGGCGAGCACCCGGCCGTGGCTTTCGGCGAGTTCCACCGCCGCCTGAGCCAGAAACTGCGCATCGGCGCTGAAAACAGAGGCGACCAGCGAACCCTGGCCGAGCCGCGCAATCGCGAACGCCTGCTCGGCGCTCGCATACGGCACCACGGTCGCCACCGGACCGAACACCTCGATGTCGTGGACCGCGCGCGCGCCCAGCGCATCGCTGCAGCCGAGCAAGGTCGGCGGCACGAATGCCGCGATCGCGGCGTCGGCGTCGAGCGGCTTGAAATCCGGGCCGCCGTCGTAGACCACCGAGGCTTCCCGTTTCAGCGCTGCGATGCCCTCGGCCGCGGCCTGCTGCTGGGCTTTGCTCACCAGCGGGCCCATGCGCACATCCTTGTTCCGGGGATTGCCGACGACCGTCTTGGCAAGCTTGGCGCGGATCGCCTCCTCCACCGCGGATCGCTGCGCGGCCGGCACGAGAATGCGGCGGATCGCGGTGCATTTCTGACCGGCCTTGACGGTCATCTCGCGCACCACCTCGCGCACCAGCAGATCGAATTCCGGCGTGCCGGGCTTGGCCTCCGGTCCGAGCAGCGCCGCGTTCAGGCTGTCGGCCTCCACGTTCACCCGCGTGGAATGGCGCAGCACCGCCGCATGGCCGCGGATGCGCAGCGCGGTCTCGGCCGAACCGGTGAACGAGACCACATCGGCCCCGGTCACGTGATCGAGCAGGTCGCCTGCGCTGCCGCAGACGATGGACAGCGCGCCCTCGGGCAGCACGCCGGCCTTGACCACATCCTCAACCATGCGCTGGGTCAGCCACGCCGTGGCCGTCGCCGGTTTGGCGAACACGGGCACCCCGGACAAGAGCGCGGGCGCGGCCTTTTCCCACAGTCCCCAGGCCGGAAAGTTGAATGCGTTGATCAGGATCGCCGCGCCCCGCAGGGGCTGGGATATGTGCAGCGACTGGAACGCTTCGTCCTTGGCCAGACGCACGAGCTCCCCGTCCTTCAGATAGCGCGCGCCGCCCAGTGCTGCGCCCGCGCGCGCGTAGTACTTGAGCGTGAAAATCGCGCCGTCGATATCGATCGAAGCGTCGGATTCGGGCGAACCGGAGTTCACCAGCGCGATTTCGAAATAGGCTGCGCGGTTCGCCGACAGCACATCCGCGATTCTTGTGAGCAGCGCTGCGCGCTCGGCGTACCCGAGCGCGCGCAGCCCGGGCCCGCCGGTGCCGCGCGCATGGCCTAGCGCGGCTGCGAAATCGACGCCGTCAGTGGATGCGCGCGCGATCTCCGTGCCCAATACCGGATCGTGCAGCGCGGTGCCCGTTCCGCGCCCTTCGGTCCAGCGACCGCTAACGTAATTAGACAGCTTCATGCCTTGCTTCCTCCTGAATCAGGGTGTTGCTATATCGGATACTACTTGGTCGCGGTGGACCGCTATTGCGGCGTGCATCCCAGAAAGCGCTCGGCGTTGTCTCGAACGATGGCGCGCGTCGTCCCTGCATCGAGCCCGGCGCGGCCGATGGTGCCGATCGGATCGGGATCCCCCAGGTTGAAGGGGTAGTCGCTGCCGACTACGATCTGCGATGCGCCGAAGCTGTGGATGATATGCGCGAGCGCCGCCGGGTCGAACACGATCGTGTCGTAGTAGAACCGCTTGGCGTAGACCCCGGGTGACTGCGGTATCGCTTCCTTCAGCTTCGGGGTCACTTCCCACGCGCGCGTCAGGCGCGGCACCAGGAAGGAGAACACGCCGCCGCCGTGGCTGAACGCGATGCGCAGATCCGGATGCCTCTCGGCGATGCCGCCGGTGATCATCGAGGCGGCCGCCAGGCCGATGTCGCCGGGGAAACAGATCACCTGCTCGGCGACGCCGCCGACGACCCTGTCCTGCCCCGCCGGCCTCAGCGCATGCACGAAAATCGCCGCGCCCATTTTCTCCACGGCAGCGAAGAATGGCTCGAAGCGCGCGTCGCCGATGGACACGCCGTTGACGTGACTGGCGATCTCGACGCCGGGAAATTTCAGCTCTTTGACGACGTAGCCCAGTTCGCGCAACGCGAGGTCCATATCCTGCATGGGCACTGCGCCCAGCCCCATGAACCGGGTCGGATGCCGCGTGACCATCTCGGCGATCTGCTCGTTGAGATAGCGGATCAGCACCTGCGCATCGGCGGCAGGCAGCCAGTACGACAGCAGTTCCGGCATGGGCGAGAGGCACTGCACGCCGATCCCGCCCTTGTCCATGTCGTTGATCCGCTCCTCGGACAGCCAGCAGCTCTGGTGCACGGTGCGGTACACCTTGCCCTCGATCATCACGTGGGCGTGGCAGGCGTGCGCCGGCGCCATCGATGGCCAGGGGATGGTCCTGCCTATGCCGGTGTAAGCCGGAAACCGCTCCGGGACGATGTGGGAATGAATGTCGAGTGCGCGCAGTTCGGTCACAGAATCCATTTTACACAGTGTTCATTTCACTGGTTATCCGACGAAACTGATAGCACTGCCAAATCTGCGCTTCGCATGCACCGGGATTCCGCAGAATTTGACGCCCCCAGAAGGTCAAGACTGCCCACCCGCTTGCCTGTAGCGCATTTCGCTTCCTCGCGTCACCTGCGAGCGAATCCACATTTCCGTGATACGCAAAGCCATCGCAGTAGATGGCGATCTTGCGGTCGAGATATGCAAAATCGGGAATCGTGAGCAGATCACCAGAATCATTGCGGATCTCGTGTTGGGCGTCCGGCGCCGGAAGTCTTCCACCCTCTACGATTGCTCTAAGCAGCCCCACTTCGATCGGCGTTCCAGACGTCGGAACCGCTGCCGGCGCAACGACCTCCTTTTCCAGCCACTCGACGGACAATAGTCTTCCCTCACCAGTCCGCCCTGGACGAGAATCGCCAATGCGCTGTGCGGCGCTTAAATGAAACAGGACATCCCGAACCAGTTCTTTATTGAGCAGCGCGTGGTCGAACTGGTTTCGCGACGACTTGAGGCATCGGTAGCATGCGCGCTCGCAGTCGTGACCGAAGAGGCGCTCCTGAGCAGCAGCAGTCCATCGGCCAAGATCGCATGCGAGTTGCTCCAGATACCCTGCCCCGCCCGGAGCCGTCTCGTAGAACACCACCGTCCACCCGCCCGCGCCATCCTTGTGGGCGAAATAAGCGATCTCGTCCGCTTCGATTTCCAGCATTTCCTGCGCGCCCACCACAAGAGCTTTGCCGAACGTGCGGCAGAATGCCCGCCCCTCCCTTCACCAGCACTTCGGCCCCGTCCACATGCCGTTCGAACTGCTCGCGCAAGCCTGGATCGGCGAGCCGGTGGGAACTCTTGATGAAGCTGCGGTACTCCGCGATCAGGTGCCGGACGCTTTCGACGACGGAGAAGCGGGTCACGTCAACCCCCGGTCGAGCAGATAGGTGGTCCGCATGTCCTGCAACCATCGGTCGGTGAAGTGGTGCCTGAGCGCCGGCCTCGCGCCCGCCGCGTGCGCCATGGCTTCGAGGGACACGAAGCGCTCTTGCCAGCCGAGCTCAAGCGCCGCATAGACCGCGGCGCGATCGGCGCAGCTTGCAATCCACGCATCGGACCGGCCGAGAGCGTGCGCAAAAAGGTCGATTTCTCCGGCGTCCAGACCTTCCTTATACGCAAGCCTCACTACAAGCTGCGCACACTGCTCCCGGCCTATCGCGTGCCGCTTGCGCAGTCCGTTCCGGAGCTGCGCCGCATCGACTGCAATGTAATCCGGCCGCAGGGGATCGCCCGTCAACGCTTCCTCGTAGCATGTCTCAACCGTTTCAACGGTGAAATGAGTCGTCACGGCATTCCAGCAGTGTGCGCGAAAAGCCTCGATGATGATATTCGTATCCACCAGCACCACCTGTCCGCGCTGCACGGCAATCGCCTCACAGGTCAAACGGCACGGGTAACTGATAGTCGCGGAACAGTTGCGCCAGGTCCTCGATCGTCAGTTCCAGCAGCGACGCGGCACGGCGCACGGACAATTCGCCTTTCGCGAGCCCCGTGTGCATGCGCCGCACGAATTCGTCGCAGAACAGGTGCGGCATCTGTTGTTCTTTCGCCGGCCGCCCGTTGGCAATCAGCTTGGCGTCGTGGATGTTCAGTTGCTCGGCTTTTGAAAACCATCCGAGGTTCGCCAACCGCCACTTGAGTGCCTTCGCGCTGACCAGAAAGGCGGGCGCCGTGCGGTTCAACCAGGCATTGATATTTTCGTCGCTGCGCGCTTTCCACAGCGGTTCAAGCGCGTGTTCAGGCATGAGGAGCGCGGCGGCGAAGTTGTCGGCGAGCTGCTCGATGCGCTTGTGCCGGCCCTTTCCACGATGGTTTACCTCGATCGGCTCCTTGTGCTCGGGGGGCATCTGTTCCCAGGTGAGCAGGTGAAAGACCTCGTGCGCAAGATCGAAGTTGCGCCGTCCTTCCGGCTCCCTGCGGTTGATGAGAATTGCGTTCGCGCCGGGTACCTTGCAGGCAGCCCCCGAAATACCCTTGGGCGCCTCGACATAAAGCACCAGTGCGCGAAGGTGCTCCTGAATCGCTTGATCGAGCGTTATCGCGGGTTGATCGCCGAGTTTCCATTCCGCCCCGAGCGCCTCGCCCGCCGCGATGGCGTCCTCGAACGCGCTGCGCTCGTTGAGGGGTAGGTGGGCCTGAAGCAAATCGGTCTTGATCCCCTGCCACTCGCAAAGCCGGCGATAGGTCGCTACCCAGCACCCGGCTCGGTGCTCGAATGCGGCGAGCAACACCTCAGTCGCGTTCTTGTCCGCGCGCCACGAAAACCGTCCCTCGCCCACGAGGCGGAATCCGTCCGTGAAGTAGTCGAGGTCCAGACCGAATACATCCATCGCACGAACGAGCTCCTCGGCCGACATCTTCCGCTGACCCGCCTCGATCGCCGCCAGCGTCTGCCGGTCCTTGAAGCCGAGCTTCTCCGCGAGCTGCGCTTGCGTCAGTCCTGCCTTCTCGCGCGCTATCTTGAGCCGCTTGTTGATGAGATTGTTCATTGGTTACCGCGCTTTTGTTCGGCGACCGAGTCGTGGTCGCTGGCTGGTGGGGCTGTGCGTTCCCGCATCGTGCTGGGAGCACTCATGCTTGGGCAGCAAAAGCCGTTAGAATCTGGTCCGTGTCGTCGAGCAGGCGCTATTCGGAGCGCTTACCCAACATCCCCGCCCATTGTCAACCGCCTCTACCGCGAGATCGTACGGGCCATTCAGGTTTATGGATGCCATGGATAGACCTTACGCGTGTCTGTCACTTTCACGCAGTATAATCTTGCATCTATTGATTTGCAAGCAAAGCTAACGCGAAGCATACGTGCACGCCAAGCGCGCTACTTCACCCGCCAGCCCATTCTCGAAGGCGGACCAGCAAAACCCCATGAAAATCCGGGCGCTTACGTGCGAAACCCGGGAATGCATCCAAGATGTGTCCGAAGTCGTCAGCATTCGGCCCGAAGGCCTCCGCAACCGCCTTATTTACATTCCAAAGGGCAGGCCAGAGGGTCTGGTCTTCGCTAACGTGGGTAAACCCAACCTGCCAGGCGAGCCGCGTGTCTAAACTCGGAAGGCGACTGGCGATGTCCGCAGGCAGGACCAGTATCGGTTGGATAGCCGTTATGCGGCGTGGCGGTGAGCAAAATCAGCGAGCGAGAGGCATCGCGCAATTTGGGGTCCGAGCCGAGTTCGCGCGGTCGAATACGGATTCGCGGGCGTGCCTGATTCCGCGAGGTAGTGCGCTTCGTCCACCACGATCGCATCCCACGGGTACGTAAGCGCGCTCGCGTGAATGCCGCGCCGCTCGAGGTATTCGGTTGAAGTGATGACAAGGTCGAAGACCGTCTTACCGAGACCGACATCGTCCGCGATCAGGAGACTTCGCCGCGGGCCGGCGAGGAGCCGTACGAGCGGCGCGAATTGATAGGGCTCAGGCGAAATCCGGCCTGCATGAAACGCGGCATAGCGGCCGTCGCCGGGAGATTGCAGCCGGAGCGCATCGTGCAGCGAAGGCCAGATACCGAAGGGTGCCAGCGACCCTCGATCGAGGGAGGGCGCGGGCTCGACAAGCGGCTCGAACTCGTCCGGAGGGCAGAGTGCCTCGATTGTCTCGCCGGAGTCCGGGTCTTCGAGGCGAAAGCGCGTGCGTGCCCCAAGTGATACATGTTCGCGGACGATCCATGGGATTCCGCGAAGCATTACGCGCATTACCACAGGTTCCTTCCTAAGCGTTACTGGACCGGGGACGCGCTCATGGGGCGGATCGACGGAACCCCTCTCCCTGCGGAGATTCTACTTGCTGCTGGGGGAATTAACCGAGTACTCCGGCGCCTCCATTGCGCCGGAGCGGTTTCAGGAGGGTCAGATAGGCGTCCGCAGAGACACGCTACTACAACGCCTGCCGTGCGATCCTCATCCGCGCCGCCCGCATGTCGTCGCCGCGTATCTCGCGCAGCGCGTAGCCCACGAACGCGGACACGACGTCCCTGCGCCAGTACAGGTCGAGGTCGGTGTTGTCCATGGGCTTGGCCGCCGAGGAGGCTTTCTCGCCAACTTCGGCGATGAGCTCGTCGGTCAGCTTCTTGCCGATCAGCATCTCCCCCGCCTTGGTGAGGAGCGGGCGGGACGAGACCGCGCCGAGCACCAACCGCGCCTCCTCCACCGTCCCGTCTTTTGCGGCACGCACGGCCGCGGCAACGCCGAGCACCGGAAAGTCGAAAGAGCCGCGCCGGCGCAGCTTCCAGTAGGTGCTGCGCCAGCCGTCCATGTCCGGCAGCGACACGCCGGTGAGAATCTCGTCCGGCTTGCGCGTAAGGTACTCGATGCCGTCGTTCCGGTACAGGTCGGCCAGCGCGGCCTCGCGTTCGCCCGCCGCCGAGACCAGTTTCACCTTGGCGCCGAGCGAGATCAGCGCCGGCGCGGTGTCGGTCGAGGACACCGCCAGGCAGCGCTTGCTCCCGGTCGCGACCCAGCAGGTCTCGCCGTCCTTCTTCATGCAGAAGTCGATCGCGCGGCGCCAGTCCTCGTTCTGGTTGTAGTACAGGCAGCGGGTGTCCAGGCACAGGTTGCCGCCGAGGGTGCCCATGTTGCGCAGATGCGGCGTGGCGACCTGTGCCGCCGCCTGCCACAGCGCGAGGTAGTTCCCGCGCACCGCGGCGGTATTGACCACTTCGGTGAGCGTGAGCCCGGCGCCAAGCCTGAGTCCGGCGCCGTTGGCTACCCGCTTCAGGCCCTCGACCCGGCGCAGTGATATCAGGGTTGCGGGACTCTGTTGCCGCCGCTTCATGTTCGGCAGCAGGTCGGTGCCGCCTGCGATCAGCATCGCCTGCGGGCCTTCTGCGGCGAGAATGCGCGCGGCTTCGGCCACGCTCTTCGGTGCGTGATACTTGAACCACGGCAATCGCATCATGATGCGCTCGCCTCCGCCCGCTTCTTCGCAGGCCTCCTGTCCGGATCCTTGACCTCGCTGCCGTCGCCGCCTTCGCCCGGCGGCAGCACGAA
>Ga0209342_10004015_pt1 | contig 15378 bp, 13 predicted proteins | sample RifCSP16_2_FD_184023 | JGI IMG/M metagenome (GOLD analysis project Ga0209342, IMG submission 184023) | Soil microbial communities from Rifle, Colorado - Rifle CSP2_sed 16_2 (SPAdes) (version 2) | ecosystem: Environmental > Terrestrial > Deep subsurface > Rock core/Sediment | place: Rifle... | reverse complement strand
GCGTCGCGCGGTGCGCGGTCGCGTGCGTGTCCGCCGGCACCCGCGCGACGCCGTGCGCGCCGGCATCGGCTTCGCCCCGGGCGAGCGCGCCACCGCGCTGGTGCCGGGCCTCTCCGTGCGCGACAACATCGCGCTGCCCTCGCTCGCGCGCTTCGCGCCGCTCGGGCGCTGCGACGACGCGGCGATCGACCGCATGGTGCGGGCGCTCGTCGACGCGCTCGACATCCGCCCGCGCGACCCGTCGCGACCCGTGCGCACGCTCTCGGGCGGCAATCAGCAGAAGGTGATCCTCGCGAAGTGGCTCGCCGCGGAGACCCACACGCTGCTCCTCGACGAGCCGACGCACGGCATCGACGTCGCCGCCAAGGCCCAGCTCCTGCGCCTCATCCGCGAGTTCGCGGCGCGGGGCGGGGCGGTGCTGCTCGCCTCGTCCGAGACCCGGGAGCTGCTCGCGCACTGCGACCGCATTCTCGCGATGCGCCGCGGCGCGCTGGTCGGCGAGCTGGGCCGCGCGGGGCCGTTCGACGAGCACGCGCTGCGCGACGCCCTCGGGAGCGAGCTATGAGGGATGTCCCCGTCGCCGGCGCCGCGCCCGCGTCGCTCCGGGCGAAGCGCATCGACTGGGCGGGGCACATCCCGCTCGCGACGCTCGTCGTCCTGTGCCTGGTGATCTCGCTCCTCACCGACCGCTTCCTGACCACGCTCAACGTCACCAACGTGCTCGTGCAGGCGGCGGTGATCGCGGTGGTGGCGATGGGCATGACGTTCGTGATCCTCGGCGGCGGCTTCGACCTGTCGGTCGGGTCGACCGTGGCCATGACCGGGTGCGTCGCCGCCGCGGTGATGATGGAGGCCGGGATCCTCGCCGGCGTCGTCGCCGGCGTCGCAACCGGCGCGTTGATCGGCCTCGCGAACGGCCTCATCGTGACCGTGCTGAAGGTCAACCCGTTCATCGCCACGCTCGGCACGATGGTGATCGTCCGCGGCGCCGTGTTCCTCTTCGCCGACAGCCAGCAGATCCCGATCGAGGGCACGCTGCCGCGGCCGTTCCTGGACTTCGCCGTCGACCGGTTCCTCGGGATCCACGACCTCGTGTGGGTCCCGGCGATCCTGCTCGTCGCGCTGTCCTGGGTGCTCGCGAAGACGCGCTACGGGCGCAACCTCTACGCGACCGGCGGCAACCGCGAGGCCGCGTACCTCTCGGGAATCCGGGTCGGCCGGATGGTCGCCTCCACCTATGTGTGGTGCGGGGCGCTCGCGGGCGTTGCCGGAGTGATGCTCTGCGCACGCCTGCAGTCGGGCCAGCCCACTTCCGGCGAGTTCTACGAGCTGACCGCGATCGCCGCGGTGGTGCTGGGCGGCGCGGCGCTGCACGGCGGCGAGGGGAAGCTCTACAAGACCGTCATCGGCGTGTTCATCATGGTCGTGCTCGGCAACGGGCTCAACCTGCTGAACGTCGACTCGCACTGGCAGCGGGTCGCGGTCGGGCTGGTGATCATCGCCGCGGCCGCCGTCGACCAGCTGCGGCATCGCCGCTAGGCTGTCTGGACAGGCGGCGGGCGGCGAGCGCATCATCCCCGCGCACCATCCACGAGGAGGACGGAGGAATCATGAAACGCCTATTCGCAGTGCTGGCCGTGCTCGCCGTGGTGGCGCCCTGGGCGCCGGCGATCGGGCAGAAAACCACCATCGGCGTGTCGCTGCCGCAGGACGACAACCCGTTCTACATCGCGATGCTGAAGGGCATCCGCGCGCGCGCCGGGGAGCTCGGCTGGGACGTGGTCTACGTCAGCTCGCAGGAGGACAAGGCGAAGCAGATCAACGGCGTGCAGGACCTGATCGCGCGCGGGGTGAAGGGCATCCTGATCTCGCCGATCGACTCCACCGGCGTCAACGCCGCCTACGACGCCGCCGCGGCGGCCAAGATCCCGATCGTTTCGGTCGCGCGCGGGTCGAGCTCGCCCAACCAGACGCTGCACGTGGCGATGGACGAGAAGCAGATCGGCCGGGACATCGGCGCGTGGATCACCGCGAGCGCCGGCGGCAAGGGCAAGGTCGCGTTCATCGCCGGTCCGCCCGGAGCGCCGACCTTCAAGAACCTGACCGACGGCGTCAAGGAGTCGCTCGCGAAAGGGGGCCTGCAGGTGGTGTTCGAACAGTACGGGGCGCTCACGCGCGAGCGGGGGCTGAAGCTCGCCGAGGACGCGCTCACCGCGAACCCGGACCTCGTGGCGATCTATGCGGCGAACGACGACGTCGCGCTCGGTGCCGCGCAAGCGGTGCAGGCGGCGGGGAAGAAGGGCAAGGTCAAGGTCACCGGCATGAACGGGATCCCGCCGGCGCTGCGAGCGGTGGGCGACGGCACGCTCTCGCTCACGGTCGAGCTCAACCCGGTCAACTGGGGCCGGCTCGGCGTCGACGTCCTGGCCGGGTATCTCAAGGGCGAGAAGTACAAGCAGCAGGTGTTCATCAAGCACGAGCTGATCGACGCGAAGAACATCGGCGTCAAGATGCCGAAGAGCTGAAGCGCCGCGCGGTTCGCGGCCCCGACGGGCTAGTGCGCCCCGTCGGGGCCGGGATCGGGAAACTGCCCCGCGTACTTGTTGATCCACTCCGCAGCGGCGTCTTCCGCCGTGAGCAGCCGCCCCTCGGTCTCGCGAACGACCTTCCGGTAGTTCTCGATGTGGCACACCTGCTCCACCATGCGCCCCACGAAGGCGTCCTGCGGGTCCAGGAACTGGACCCCGAGCTCGTAGCGGCCGGCGCGCACGCTGCACCAGACGACCCGCGCCCGGGTTTCGAACGCGGGGTTCACGAAGGGGATCCGCACCTTCACGATCGCCTCGGGCTCGAACCGGACGTCGGACTCGAACGCGAGCCCGCCCAAGCTCACGTTGCGCAACTGGCGCGTCCCCTGGGCGAGCGGATCGTCGCTCGCCACCTCGATCGGGATATTGGCGGGATGCCGGATGAACTGCCTCATCGCTTGGCAAGTCTAGCAGCGTCGCCGCGCGCGGGAGGAGCTAAACTTCCTCGCTCCGAGGAGACTCGCACATGAACCACGCCGCGGCGCAGCGCGCCGACGCCGATCTCATCCGCTCGCTGGAGGCGGCCAGCTACCACCCGCTCTGGGACCGCTACAAGCGCATCACGCCGATGGCGCCGCGCGAGCGGGACCGGCCGATGCACTGGCGCTGGCGCGACTTCGAGCCGCTCGCCGGCCGCGCCGCCAAGGAGGTGCCCATCGCGGACGTGGAGCGGCGCGCGATCATCTGCGTGAATCCGGCCTTCGGCGGCGAGACGGTGACGACGTCGAACCTCATCGCCGCGTTCACCATCCTCGAACCCGGCGATCACGCGGTGCCGCACCGCCACACCGCGGCGGCGATCCGGTTCGCGACGCGCGCCGAAGGCGCGGTCACGATCGTCAACGGCCGCCGCTGCGAGATGCAGCCCGGCGACCTCGTGCTGACGCCCCCGATGTGCTGGCACGGCCACATCAACGAGTCCAGCCATCGCACGTACTGGTTCGACGCGGCGAACATGCCGCTCATCTGCGGGCTCGAGGCGAGCTTCTTCGAGCCGGGCAACCGCGACAACCCCGAGTTCTGGAAGGTCGATGAAGGCGAGGAGCGCCTGTACCGCGCGTCCGGCCTCGCGCCGGCGACCGATCCGCCGCACGTGACCCATTCGCCGAAGTACCGCTACCCCGGCGAGGAGGCCCGGCGTCTCCTGGATGCGCTGCCGCCGCGGCCTGACGGCTCCAAGTGGCTCCGCTACGTCAACCCGCTCAGCGGCGGGCCGGTGATGCCGACGCTCGACTGCTATGCCGGGCGGCTCGCGAAGGGCGCGGCGACGCAGCCGATGCGCGCGACGTGGAACGCGGTCGTGCTCGTGGTCTCGGGCGAAGGGCGCTCGACGGTCGGCGAGCAGGCCTTCGAGTGGTCGCAGCACGATGTCTTCACCGTGCCGCACTGGACCTGGGCATCGCACCGGGCGGCGAGCGCGAGCGCCGACCTCTTTCTCGTCACCGATCGCTCGGTCTACGAGGCGCTCGACCTCGCCCGGGTCGAGACGCAATGACGCGGCGGTGAGCGCGGAGGGCATCGGCGCGCGAGTCCTCCGTGTGGAGGACCCGCGCTTTCTCACCGGCCGCGGGCAGTTCGTGGCCGATCTCTCGTTCGCCGACGAGCTCCACTGCGCGTTGGTGCGCTCGCCGCACGCTCATGCGCGCATCCGCGCGGTCGACGCGACCGCTGCCACGCGCGCGACGGGCGTCGCGGCGGTGCTCACCGGCGCCGACATGGCGGCCGACCGCGTCGGCCCGATGCGGTGTCTGTGGCCCATCCGTTCGAAGGACGGACGTGCGATGGTCGAGCCGCCGCGCTGGGCGCTGGCGCGCGAGCGCGTGCGACACGTCGGCGAGCCGGTCGCGGCGGTGCTCGCGACGAGCCGCGCCGCCGCGCTCGATGCTGCGGAGCTCGTCGCCGTCGACTACGAGCCGCTGCCGGCGGTGACGGATGCCCGCGCGGCGCTCGACGCCGCTGCGCCGCAGCTGCACGCCGAGGCGCCGGGGAACGTGGCCTATCGCTTCGCGCGCGGGGACGAAGCGGCGGTCGGCCGCGCGTTCGCCGCCGCGGCGCACGTCGTGGCCCTCGACCTCGTCAACCACCGCATCGCGGGCTGCGCGATCGAGCCGCGCGCGGTGATCGGCGTGCCGGGACCCGACCCGGAGTCGCTGACGCTCTACACGGCGACGCAGGTGCCGCACCACGTCCGGCGGCAGGTTGCCGAGGAGCTCGGCCTGCACGAGCTCGCGATCCGCGTGGTCGCGCCCGACGTCGGCGGCGGCTTCGGCTACAAGGGCAAGCACTATCCCGAGGAGACCATGGTCGCCTGGGCCGCGCGCCGGCTGGGGCGTCCGGTGAAGTGGGTCGCGTCGCGCACCGAGAGCTTCGTCTCCGACCTCCAGGCGCGCGACCATGCGACCCGTTGCGAGCTCGCCCTCGACCCCGACGGACGCTTTATCGCGCTGCGGGTGCGGACGGTCGCGAACCTCGGCGCCTACGTGTCGAACATCGGCGCCGCGATCCCGAGCGCGATCTATTCGGCCCTGCTCGCGGGGCTCTACACCACCCCGGCGATCCACGTCGAGGTGACGGGCGTGTTCACGACCACGCTGCCGACCGACGCCTATCGGGGTGCCGGCCGGCCCGAGGCCTGCTACGTGCTCGAGCGGTTGGCCGACGAGGCGGCCCGCGAGCTCGGGCTGGATCGCGCCGAGCTCCGGCGCCGGAACCTCGTGCCCGCAAGCGCGATGCCCTACAAGACGCCGATCGGTCCGACGTACGACTGCGGCGACTTCCCGCGCATCCTCGCGCGCGCCATCGCCGTGTCGGATTACGCCGGCTTCCAGGAGCGGCGGCGCGCCGCCGCCGCGCGGGGCCGTCTCCGGGGCATCGGCGTCGCCTGCTTCATCGAGTCGTCGGGGGCGGCGCCGTCGAAGCTCGCGGGGGCGCTGGGGGCGCGCGTCGGGCTCTTCGAGTCGGCCGAGATCCGCATCGATTCGACCGGCGCAGTGCAGGCGGCACTCGGCACCCACAACCACGGCCAGGGCCACGCCACGACCTACGCACAGATCCTCGCGTCGCGGCTCGGCGTGCCGCTCGCGAAGATCCGGATCGTCGAGGGCGACACCGCGGCCGTGCCCTACGGCACCGGCACGTTCGGCTCGCGGTCGATCGCGGTCGGCGGCTCGGCGCTCGACCGGGCCGCGCTGAAGATCGTCGAGAAGGGCAAGCGGATCGCCGCTCACAAGCTCGAGGCGGCAGAGGCCGACATCGAGTTCGGCGCCGGCCGCTTCCAGGTGAAGGGCACCGACCGGGTCTTGGCGTTCGCGGAGGTCGCGCGCGCGGCCCACCTCGCGCACGACCTGCCGCCGGGCCTCGAGCCAGGCCTGCAGGAGAGCGCGTTCTACGACCCGCCGAACTTCGCGTTCTCGAACGGCGTGCACGTCTGCGAGGCCGAGGTCGATCCCGAGACCGGCGTGGTCGCGATCGCCCGCTACTGGGCCGTGGACGACATCGGCACGGTCATCAACCCGATGATCGTGGAGGGCCAGCTGCACGGCGCCGTCACGCAAGGGCTGGGCCAGGCACTCACCGAGGCCTGCGCGTACGACGGCGAGGGGCAGCTCCTGTCGGCGTCGTTCCTCGACTACGCCATCCCGCGCGCCGACGAGCTGCCAGACTTCGTCTCGGAGAACGACCAGGGCCAGCCCTGCACCCACAACCCGCTCGGTGCGAAGGGCTGCGGGGAGGCAGGCACGATCGCCGCGCCCGCAGCGGTGGTGAACGCGGTGCTCGACGCGCTCGCGCCGCTTGGGGTCACCGAGCTGCAGATGCCCCTCACCCCGCTGCGCGTATGGGAGGCGATTCGCGCGGCGCGGGAACAGGGGTCAACGGCCGGCGGTGCCTAGACCGCCTCGAAGCGCAGGCGCTTGACGCGGTCCATGTTCATGCCCTCGATGCGGATGAGCTGCGTCGGCCCGCGGCGGCGGGGCGAATGCAGGTCGCCCTCGTTGTAGAGGTACGCGGTCCCGGGAGTGAGCTTGTAGGTGCGCACCGGTCGCGCCTTGCCCGCCACGCCCTCGCTCGCCGGCGCGACCAGCGCGTAGTCGGTCATCTCGGTCTCGCCCCGAGCCTGCCCGTAGATCGCCCACGACGGGCCGTGGTCGTGCGGCGGCGAGTCCTTCGGCCCGGAATAGTTGTGAGCGAGGACGCAGAAGCCGAGCTCGGGGTCCTCGTAGAGCACCTGCCGCTCCGGCGTGGCCTCGCCGACGCTGGATGCCACGAACTGCGAGTCGCGCAGCAGCTCCTCGAGGCGCACGCAGATCTTGCGTCGTCCGGACGGGCCGGGCTCCGACTTGAGGATGGTCCGGCACTCGCCGGCGAACTGCTCGAGGGTCGTCTTCATGCCGTTACGATACCTCCGAGGAAGGACGTTTGCACCCGCTCGCAGGCCTGACGTCAGAACTTCAGGAAGCTCGGCAACCAGAGCGACAGCGCCGGCACGTAGGTGACGAGCAGCAGCGCGAGGCACATCGCGCCGTAGAACGGCCACAGCTCCTTCGACACTTCCTCCATCGTCACCTTGCCGATCGCGCAGCCGACGAAGAGCGTCGGTCCCACCGGCGGCGTGATCAGGCCGATGCCGAGGTTGAGGATCATGATCATCCCGAAGTGGATCGGGTCGACCCCGAACTTCACCACCACCGGCAGCAGGATCGGCGTGCAGATCAGCAGCATCGGCGCGAGGTCCATGAACGTGCCGAGCAGCAGCAGCAGCAAGTTGATCAGGAACAGCAGGACGTACTTGTTCTCGGTGATCGTCAGGAAGAACGCGGTCGCCTTGGCCGGGATCTGCATGATCGCCATCATGTAGCCGAAGCCGACCGAGAAGCCGATCAGCATCATCACCATCGCCACGGTCTTGACGACCCGATGCATGAGCTTGGGCAAGTCGCGCCACTTGTAGTCGCGGTAGACGAACACGGTGACGAGGAACGCGTACACGCAGGCGACCGCGGCGGACTCGGTGGCGGTGAAGATGCCCGACAGGATCCCGCCCATGATGATGACGATCGTGATCAGCCCCCAGAACGCGTCCAGGATGATGCCCGGCACCCGCGCGAGCGGCACCGCTTCCTCCTTCGGATAGCCCCGCCGGTACGCGGTCCACATCACGAGCCCGATCAGGCACAGCCCGAAGAGGAGCCCCGGGAAGACCCCAGCGAGAAAGAGGTGGGCGATCGAGATCGTGCCGCCGGCGGCGAGCGAGTAGATCACCGCGTTGTGCGAGGGCGGGATCATGAGCGCCTGAACCGATCCGCAGATCGTGACGTTGGTCGCGAACACCCTCGGGTAGCCCTGCTTCACCATCTGCGGGATCATCACCGAGCCGATCGAGGCGGTGTCCGCCACCGACGAGCCCGAGATGGCGCCGAAGAGGGTGCTCGCGAGCACGTTGACGAGCGCGAGCCCCCCGCGGATGAAGCCGACGAACACCTTGGCGAGGTTGACGAGCCGCGCCGCCATCCCGCCCTCGGCCATGATCGCGCCGGCGAGCACGAAGAACGGGATCGCGAGCAGCGCGAAGTCGTCGGTGCCGTCGGAGATCTTGAGCATCACCGCCTCGAGCGGGATGTCCACCCACAGCGCAGCGAGGATCGCCGCGAGGCCGAGCGCGTAGGCGACCGGCACGCCGATCGCGCAGAGGACGGCGAACGAGCCGAGGAGGACGAGGATCTCCATGCGCTACTCCAGCGCGCCCGGCTGGTCGCGGTACATCACCGAGGTGTCGGGCGGCGGCCCGATCCAGAGGCGCTCGGTGATGAAGAGCAGCGTGAAGAAACCGCCGATCGGGATCGGGAGATAGGTGAGTCCGACCGACAGCCCGGGAAACTCGGCGATCGACTGATGCCACAGGGCGCGGGAGAGCTGCCCGCCGTACCCGACCATGAACAGGCAGATCGCCACCATGCACGCGTCCGCCGCGCCGAGCAGGAGCCGCCGCTTCCCGGGGCTCACGGCCCTGACCAGCGCCTCCACCGCGATGTGGACCTTCGCCCGGTAAACCGCCGCGCCGCCGAGAAAGGAGAACATCACCATCATCAGCACCGCCGCCGGCTCGGGCCAGGAAAGCGGGCTGTCCACGACGTAGCGCATGAACACGCCGAGCGGGATGATCAGCGTGATGATCACGAGCGCGGCGGCGGAGACGACGATGCAGGCGAGGTACAGCCGCTCCATCGCCTGCACGTAGCGGGCCTTCAGGTCCATCCGCAACACCCCGCAAAAAACAGGCCGCCCCGCGGCGGCCTGTTGTCGGACGACTGCTTCCGGGCTACTTCGTTGCTTCGATGCGCTTGATCAGCGCGGTGTGCTTCGACCCGTACTTCTCGCGGACCGGCTTGGTGGCATCGTAGAACACCTTCTTGTCCACCTCGACGAACGTCACGCCGCCCGCCTTGAGCTTGGCCACCGAGTCGGCGACCATCGCGTCCCACAGCTTGCGCTGCTCGAGCTGGGCCTCGCGCGAGACCTTCCTGATCAGGTCCTGGTCGGCCTTGGACAGCTTGTCCCAGCTGATCTTCGAGAAAACGAGGATCTCGGGGATGATCAGGTGGCCGGTGAGGCTGTAGAACTTGGTGACCTGGTAGTGGTTCTGCGTCAGCAGCGACGGCGGATTGTTCTCCGCGCCGTCGACGACGCCGGTCTGCAGCGCGTTGTAGAGCTCCTGGAAGCCCATCGCGACGCCGTTCCCCCCCATCGCGTTCATCGTCTCGACGAAGATCGGGTTGCCCATCATGCGGATCTTCTGGCCCTTGAGATCGGCCGGTCCCTTGATCGGCTTCTTCGCGTAGACGCTGCGCGTGCCGGCGTCCATCCAGGCGAGCCCGACCAGCTTCGCGTTCGGGTTGGCGGTGAGCTTCGCGAGCAGCTCGGCGCCGATCGGGCCGTCGATCACCTTCCGCATGTGCGCCTCGTCGCGGAACATGAACGGCAGGTTGAAGACGTTGAGCTCGTCGACGATCGGGCCCATCGGGCCGACCGAGATGCGCGCGATCTGCAGCGCGCCGACCTGGGCCTGCTCGATCATCTCCTTCTCGCCGCCGAGCTGCATGGCGGGGAACATCTGGATCGACAGCCGGCCGTTGGTCTGCGCCTCGAGCTTCTTGCCCATGCGCACCACCGCCTCGACCGTCGGGTAGCCGAGCGCGTGGACATCGGTCGCCTTGAGCACCATCTTCTGCTGGGCGAGCCCGGCGGCCGGGGCGCCCAGCGCGCCGGCGCCCAGAACGACGGCGCAGGCGGTCAGGAATCGACGACGTTGGAACATGCAAGTTCCTCCTTTGCGTGGCAGTTCAGGGAATGAAACAATTGTTCTCGTTTGGGGTATTCATAGCACAGACATTCCCGGCTGGCAAACGACGCCGGTGGCGAGCCGGCTGGCCGTAGTCTACAGTCGCCGGCGTACTCCCGGAGGAGGGGATGGAGCGCTTCCACGTCGAGGTCGGCGACCAGGCCGAGTTCTCGAAGACGATCACCGAGACCGACCTCGCACTCTTCGCCGCCGTGAGCGGCGACTTCGACCCGATCCACGTCGACGAGGCGTACGCGCGCACGACGCCGTTCGGACGCCGCATCGCGCACGGCGCCCTGTCGCTCGCGCTCCTGTCGACCGTCTCGGCCCTGATCAGCCGCCGGGCGCGCGAGCGCGGCAGCCGCGGCACCTCGGTGTCGCTCGGCTACGACCGGATCCGGTTCCTCGCGCCGGTGTTCGTGGGCGACACCCTCACCGCGCGCTACACCGTGCTCGAGCTCGACCCGGCGACGCAGCGCAGCCGCTCCAAGGTCGAGGTTCTCAAGGCGGACGGCGAGCTCGCCGTCGCCGGCGAGCACCTGATGAAGTGGCTTCCGTGACCACCGCCGGCGCCCCCAGCCCGCTGCTCGCCGAGCGCCACCGCCTGATCGGGGACACGGTCCGGCGGTTCGCCGACCGTCACATCCGCCCGATCGCCGGCGAGCTCGACGAGACTGAAGGCTTTCCCGCCGACCTCTACGGCGAGATGGCCGGGCTCGGGCTGTTCGGAATCGCGGTGCCCGAGAAGCTCGGCGGCGCCGGTGGGGACGTCCTCGCCTACGCGGTCGTTATGGAGGAGCTCGCCCGGGGCTACGCCTCGGTCGCCGATCAGTGCGGGCTGGTGGAGCTCGTCGCCACGCTGCTCGCCGAGCACGGCAGCGCGGCGCAGCAAGCACGTTACCTGCGCCCGCTGCTCAAGGCGGAGCGCCGCTGCGCCTACGCGCTGACCGAGCCCGAGGCGGGCTCGGACCTGTCGAGCGTGCGAACCACGGCGACGCGGACCGCGCGGGGCTGGACGCTCACCGGGAGCAAGATCTGGATCCACAACGCGCCGGTGTGCGACTTCGCCGTCGTCCTCGCTCGCTCCGACGCGGCGGCCGAAGGCGCGCGCCCCCGCCGCGGGGGGATGAGCATCTTCGTGGTCGACAGCGACCGGCCGGGATTCGCCGCGGGCCGCAAGGAACACAAGATGGGCCAGCGGGCCTCCCAGGTCGGCGCGCTCACTTTCGACGACGTGCGGCTGCCCGCCGACGCCCTCCTCGGTCCCGAGGGCCGCGGGTTCCAGCTCATGATGGGCGTGCTCGACAAGGGTCGGGTCGGCATCGGCGCGCTCGCGGTCGGGATCCTCCAGGCGGCCCTCGAGGCGTCCATCGAGTACGCAAAGGTTCGGCGGCAATTCGGGCAGCGGATCGCCGATTTCCAGGCGGTGCAGTGGCTGGTCGCGGACATGGCCAAGGATACGCACGCCGCGCGGCTGCTCGTGCACGCCGCGGCGGCGAAGCTCGATGCCGGGGAGCGGGCCACTCTCGAAGCATCGATCGCGAAGTGCTTCGCCTCGGACGCCGCGGTGCTGCACGCCGCGAATGCGGTGCAGATCCACGGCGGCTCGGGCTATATCCGCGGGTTCGAGGTCGAGCGCCTCTACCGCGACGCCAAGATCACCCAGATCTACGAGGGCACGAACCAGATCCAGCGGCTCATCATGGCGCGTCAGCTGCTGGGGGAATGAGGGGGGACGGGCGCGAAGCGGGTCAGCGCCGGGCACCGCGGAACACGAACCGCGTGGCAAGCCGGAACGGCGCCGCCGGCTCCGGCTGCTCGAACAGACAGACCCCGTCGACCCGCAATGGGGCCGCGGGGAGCGCAGCGATCGCCTCGCGGGCGCCGGCGATGAGCGCGGTCACCTCATGCGGCGTCGCCTCCTCGAGGCTGCCCGTGAGCGTGAGGTGGAACCGGTACTCGGCGAACACGTAGGGATACCCCCACTCCTCGAGATACCGGTCCTGGCGCGGCGACAGGCCCGTGCGGCGGCGGCGGTCGAACTCGGCGGCCGGGAGCGGCGCCCGGAACGCCTCGAACTCGCGAACGCAGTCGGCTGCAAGCTCGTTGACGCGGCTCTCGCGTGTCGCCGGGACAAGCGCGAGGAAGTCGGCGAGCCGCGTCACCTCGAACGGCGGGAGCGGGATCGATCGGCGCGCCCGGCAGAACCGGGCCAGGGCGTCGGCGAGTGCGTTCCGGGTCGTGCCCTCGCGCAGGGCGAACGGCGCTTTCAGCGTCCCGTGAAAGCCATACTTTCGCGGCTCGGTGGTGAGCGCGTGGAACGCCTCGGGCGCGAGCCCGGCGATCGCCGGCTGCTCGACGCGCTCCCCGGTCGCGGCGTCGCGGCCGAGCCAGCGGGCGCCGAACCGCCACCAGCCGCTCGACGTCCGCGGCGCGAAGTAGAGGGCGTACCGGGAAGCAGACATGCGGTACTCGAACGCTCGGCTCCCGCCGCCCTACTCGCGCCCCGGCGGCGAAGCGCGCCGCTCAGCCGCGAAACGGCGCGGTGAGCTGGGTGGTGATCGACCGCAGCTTGTCGAGGATCGAGCGGCCCAGCCGCGACTCGGCTGCCGCCGAGACCTTCGCTCGCTGGGTCTTCACGAACTCGGGCGACTGCGTGAAGACGTGGTAGCGCTCGAGCGCCGCGACGATGTGGTTCTGCAGGAGCGACAGGTTCACCGGCTTGTTCACGAACCGGAAGATGCGCGCCTCGTTGATCAGGCTGATGATGAGCTCCGAGTCGGACGCGCCGGTGGTGACGATCACGAGCGTCTGCGGGTGCTCCTGCTTCAGCAGCTTGAACAGCACCGTGTTGTCCACCCGCTGCGACTCGAGGTCAGCGACCAGGAGCGCGACCTCGTTGACGGCAAGCGCGTGCAGGGCGTCGTCGAGGGTGGCGGCGTGGACGACGCGGCACAGATCGCCCGACATCTCGCGCGTCGCGCGCGCCATCGCCGGGTCGTCGAGCACCAGCGCGACGACGTCCTCGGCCGGCTTCGCCGCCGCGCGCGGCGGCGGGCTCGCCTCGAGCGCGATCGCGATCGTGACGGCCTCGTCGATGGTGGCCCGCAGGTCGTCCTGATTCCACGGCTTCGAGACGAAGCGGAACACCTCGCCGTCGTTCACCGAGCCGACGATCGCGGCGAGGTCGGAGTAGCCGGTGAGCAGCATCCGCACGGTCGTGGGCGCGATCAGCTTGACCTCGCGCAGCAGCTCGACGCCGAGCATGCCCGGCATGCGCTGGTCGCTCACGACCACATGGAAGGGCTGGCTCCGCACGAGCCCGAGCGCCTGCTCGCCGCTGGAGGCCACGGTGACCTCGTAGACGTCGCGGAAGATCGTCCGCAGGGCGTTTACGACCCGCTCCTCGTCGTCCACGAACAGCACGCGCGGCTTGCGCACTCCGGTCGCCGGGGCCCTCGCCGCCGGTCGCTCGGCCTGCGCCGGCCCCGCCCCCGCGTCGCCCGTGGAGATCGCGCGCCGGAGCGCGTTCACCCTCGCGGCGCGCATCCGGTGGGTCCCCGACGGCGTTTCCTCCGTCGTCGGCTGCGGCGCCGTGATCTCGTGCTCGCCGGTGTCGCTCAGGTCCGTGGTGAACGGCTGGTCGTCGAACGCGAGGTGCAGCGCCTCCAGGAACTGCCGCGCGCTCCGGAACCGGTCCTCGGGCCGCTTGGCGAGCGCCTTGAGGAGCACCCGGTCGATCTGCTTCGACAGCCGCGGCTCGAGGGCGGACGGCAGCGGCGGCGGCATCTCGAGGATCTGCCGCATCAGGCTCGCGCCCTGCCCTTCGAACGGCCGCCGCCCGGTGAGCACCTCGTACACGATGACCGCCGCGGAGTACCCGTCGCTCCGCTCGTCGGCCGTCTGGCCGTCGAACTGCTCCGGCGCCATGTAGTACGGCGTGCCGAGCACCTCGCCCATCAGCGTGAGGTGCGACTGCTCGAGCCGCGCGATGCCGAAGTCCGAGATCTTCGCCGCGCCCATCTCGCTGATGAGCAGGTTGCCCGGCTTGATGTCGCGGTGGATGACCCCGCGCGAGTGCGAGTACTCGAGGCCCTCGAGCAGATGATCGAGGACCTCGGGGAAGACCTTGAGCTCCGGCCGGTAGCCGGCGACGAGGTGCTCGCGCAGGCTCCGGCCGATCACGCACTCCATCGCGATGAACGCGCACGCGTCGTCCTCGCCGTACTCGTAGATCGCGACGATGTTCGGATGGTGCAGGTTGCCGGCGGCGCGGGCCTCGCGCTTGAAGCGCTCGAGCGCCTGCTCGGCGTCGTTCGGGTCGAGGTCGCGCTTGCGGATCACCTTCAGCGCGACGTCGCGCTTGATCACCGGGTCGTGGCCCTTGTAGACCACGCCCATGCCGCCGCGGCCGAGCTCGCCGACGATCTCGTACTTACCGATCTGCGCCGGGTGGTCGGGAATCATGCGACCGCTTCCTCGCGCGCCGCGACCTGCCGCACCGGCAGCGTCACGGTGAAGCGGGTGCCGACGCCGACCTTCGAGTCGACGGTGATCCGCCCGCCGTGGCCCTCGACGATCTTGTAGCTGATCGAGAGCCCGAGCCCGGTGCCCTTGCCGACCTCCTTGGTGGTGAAGAACGGGTCGAAGATCTTGGGCAGGACCTCCGCCGGGATGCCGTGCCCGTTGTCGGTCACCTCCACCGCGACGTGCTCGCGATCGGGCTGGAAGGTGCGCACGTTGATGACGCCGCCCTCCTCCGGGGTCGCCTGCGCGGCGTTGGTCAGAAGGTTCAGGAACACCTGGTTGATCTGCGAGGGCGCGCACGCGATCTTCGGGATCGGGCCGAGGTGCCTGTTCACGGTGCGCCGCTTGAGCTGGTGCTTGGCGATCGACAGCGCCCCGCCGAGCCCCTCGTTCAGGTCGAACTCCGCCATCTTGCTGCGGTCGAGGCGCGCGAAGTTCCGCAGGTTGTTGACGAGCTCCGAGATCTGCCCGATCCCGTAGAGGCCGTCCTGCACCAGCTTGTCGAGATCCGGGAAGGTGCCGCCCGAATGGGCGTCGCTCAGCGCGTGCGACGCGACTGCGAACTGGCGCGAGAGCGCAGCGTCGTCGGTGTGGTCCGACTGCAGCATCGCGATCAGCTTCTCGGCCTCGCCGAGCGCCGCGGCGACCCTGGGCATGCGCCCGTGGACCGTGTCGAGGCTCGCCTTCACGTACGCCAGCGGCGTGTTCACCTCGTGGGCGACGCCGGCCACCATCTGGCCGAGCGAGGACATCTTCTCGCTCTGGATGAGCAGCGCCTCCTGCTCCTTAAGCTGGTGGAGCGCGGCCTTCAGCTCCTTGGTGCGCTCCTCGACGCGGTGCTCGAGGAACTCGTTCGCCTCGCGCAGCTGCCGGTTCAGCCCGGTGATCGCGCGGTAGCTGCCGGTGAGCCGCCACGCGAGCCAGGCA
>Ga0209342_10004014_pt1 | contig 15379 bp, 13 predicted proteins | sample RifCSP16_2_FD_184023 | JGI IMG/M metagenome (GOLD analysis project Ga0209342, IMG submission 184023) | Soil microbial communities from Rifle, Colorado - Rifle CSP2_sed 16_2 (SPAdes) (version 2) | ecosystem: Environmental > Terrestrial > Deep subsurface > Rock core/Sediment | place: Rifle... | reverse complement strand
CGCCGCCGAGCGGAGTCAGGCCATGACGATGCTCTTCCGTCCTCCGGACACCGCAAAAGAACCGTCGCCGGCGGTACTGCGTCTCGCGCTCCACACCGCCGCCGGCGGGCTAGCGGTGCGAATCCTTAAACGCCGCGGCGCTGTTTGCGAGCGACCGGTGATCGTTGATCTCGCGCGCCCATCGCTGGCTGAGGAGATAAGCAAAGGAGCATCACCCAGTTTTTCAAGCAATGACCAACCACATGCCCCAATGGATCGCGCTCCACCTGCCGAACCTGCCGCTCGAGGCGCTGACGCGCGCGCTTGCCACGCCTGAGCCGCAGGCGGTCGCGGAGCACCACCGCATCGTCGCCTGCGACGGCAAGGCGCTGGCGCGCGGCGTGCGACCGGGCATGACCGCGGCGGCGGCGACGGCGCTCGCCCCGCAGCTCGCCATTCATCCCCGCCACGCCGCCGAGGAGACCGAAGGCCTCCTCGGGCTGGCCGGCTGGGCGGCGCAATTCACGCCGAGCGTCGCGCTCGAGCTGCCCGACGCGCTCGTGCTGGAGGTCTCCGGAAGCCTCCGGCTCTTCGATAGCCTGAAACGCATCGCCACGGGCTTGCGTGAAGGCTGCGCGCGCATGGGGTTCACCGCGCTCATCGCCGCCGCGCCGACGCCGCGCGGCGCGGCCTGGCTCGCCCGCGCTGGTCGCGAGATCCTCATGGAGGACCTCTCGCGGTTCGAGGAAGCGCTCGCCACGCTGCCGATGCGCGTCCTCGCCGGGGATGCGGACGCGTTCGAAGCGCTTGCGGCCATCGGCGCGACGCGCGTCGCGGACGTGCTGAACCTCCCGCGCGCGGGGTTCGCGCGCCGCTTCGGGCCGCGACTCCTCGACGACCTCGACCGCGCGCTCGGGCGTACGCCGGATCCGCGCACGTTCTTCGTTCCGCCGGTGACGTTCGACGCGCGCCTCGAGCTGCCGGCGGAGGTGACCCAGGCCGAGGCGTTGCTGTTCGCCGCGCGGCGGCTCTTCGTGCAGCTCGAGGGCTTTCTCGCGGCGCGCGCCGCCGGCGTGCGCCGTCTCGTGCTGCGGCTCTTCCATCGCGAAGCCCGCTTCACGGAGGTGCCGATCGGCTTCGTCGCGCCGAGCCGCGACGCCGTGCACTTCACGACGCTCGCGCGCGAGCGGCTCGCGACGCTCGCGCTCCCCGATCCGGTCCGGGCGCTCGCGCTCGCGGCCGACGACATCGTGCCGTTCGCCGGCGAACCGCTGGCGCTGTTCGCCGACGGGGCACATGCGCCCGGCGACTGGCCGAAGCTCGTGGAACGTCTCCGCGCCCGGCTCGGCGCGAGTGCAGTGCACGGCGTCGCCGCCGTCGCGGAGCATCGGCCGGAGTACGCGTCGCGGGCGCGCGAGATCGCTGCCGATGCGAAGGCCGCGCGCACCACGACGACCGGGAACAGCGGGCTCCGCCCCTTCTGGCTCCTGCCCGCCCCGCGGCCGCTCGCGGAGATCGACGCGGTGCCTCACCACGGCGGGCCGCTGCGCCTCCTGGCCGGCCCCGAGCGCATCGAGTCGGGCTGGTGGGACGGGATCGATGTCGCGCGCGACTACTTTGTCGCCCAGGCGCCCGACCGTTCGCTCGTGTGGGTGTACCGCGAGCGCCGCGCGCCGGGCGGGTGGTTCCTGCACGGCTTGTTCGCCTGATGCGCGGGCATCATGCTCCCGCAGTACGCCGAGCTGCACTGCCTTACGAACTTCAGCTTCCTGCGGGGCGCCTCGCACCCGGAGGAGCTCGCCGCCCGCGCCGCCGCGCTCGGCTACGCGGCGCTCGCGATCACGGACGAGTGCTCGGTCGCCGGCGTCGTGCGGGCGCACATCGCCGCGAAGGATCACAAGCTCAGGCTCCTCGTCGGCACCGAGATCCAGCTGACTGACGGACCGAAGCTGGTGCTGCTCGCGACCAACCGTGCGGGCTACGGAAATCTCTCCGAGCTGATCACCAAAGGGCGGCGCAGCGCCGAGAAAGGCAGCTACCGGCTGACGCGCGCGGACCTGGACGAGGGCCTGTTCGACTGTCTCGCGCTGCTCCTCCCGGGCGCGACGACCGGCGATCCGGAGAGCGCTCGCTGGCTCGCCGAACGCTTCCCCGGCCGGACGTGGATCGCGGCCGAGCTCCATTGCGGCCCCGACGACCGCGCGCGCCTTGCAGGCTTGCGCGAGCTTGCGCGCGCCGCGGGAATCCCGCTCGTCGCCGCCGGCGACGTGCATATGCACTTGCGCTCGCGACGCAGGCTCCAGGACGTCCTGACCGCCGTGCGCCTCGGCAAACCCGTGCGCGAGTGCGGTCAGGCCTTGTTCCCCAGCGGCGAGCACCATCTGCGATTGCGGATGCGCCTGGCGCAGCTCTATCCACCCGAGCTTCTGGCCGAGACGCTCCGCGTCGCGGAGGCGTGCGCCTTTTCGCTCGACGAGCTGCGCTACGAATACCCGGAGGAGCTCGTGCCGGCAGGCGAGACGTCGACGACTTGGCTCCGCAAGCTCGCCGAGGAAGGCCTCGCCTGGCGGTTCCCCGCCGGCCCGCCCGACCACGTCCGCAAGCTCGTCGAGCACGAGCTCGCGCTCATTCGCGATCTCGCCTACGAGGCCTACTTCCTCACCGTCCACGACATCGTCCGGTTCGCCCGCGCGCGGGGGATCCTCTGCCAGGGCCGCGGCTCGGCGGCAAACTCGGCGGTGTGCTTCGCGCTCGGCGTCACCGAGGTGGATCCCGCCCGGATGTCGATGCTCTTCGAGCGCTTCATCTCGCGCGAGCGGAACGAGCCGCCCGACATCGACGTCGACTTCGAGCACCAGCGGCGCGAGGAGGTCATCCAGTACGTCTACGCCAAGTACGGCCGCGACCGCGCCGCCATCGCCGCCACCGTCATCACCTACCGCCCGAAGAGCGCGATCCGCGACGTCGGCAAGGCGCTCGGCCTCGAGTCTGCCCAGGTCGACCAGCTCGCCAAGTCGCGCGCCTGGTGGGATCACGGGCGGGTCGAGCCGGACAAGCTCGCCGCGGACGGCTTCGACGCGACGAGCCCGATGATCCGTCAACTCTGCGAGCTCGTGAACGCGCTCATCGGCTTTCCGCGCCATCTCTCGCAGCACACCGGCGGATTCGTGATCGCCCGCGGCTCGCTCGCCTGCCTCGTCCCGATCGAGAACGCGGCGATGCCCGACCGGAGCGTGATCCAGTGGGACAAGGACGACCTCGACGCGCTCGGGCTGCTCAAGGTCGACGTCCTCGCGCTCGGCATGCTGTCCGCCATTCGACGGGCGCTGGACCTGATCGGCGAGTGCAGCGGCGCGCGCTTCACCATGGCGGAGGTCCCGCCGGAGGATGCGGGCGTGTACGAGATGATCCAGCACGCCGACACGATGGGCGTGTTCCAGATCGAGTCGCGCGCGCAGATGGCGATGCTGCCGCGCCTGCGGCCTGAGAGCTTCTTCGACCTCGTGATCGAGGTGGCGATCGTGCGGCCCGGCCCGATCCAGGGCGGCATGGTGCATCCGTACCTGCGGCGCCGGCAGGGCCTCGAGCCGGTCAGCTATCCGAGCGAGGCGGTCCGGGCAGTGCTCGAACGCACGCTCGGCGTGCCGATCTTCCAGGAGCAGGTGATGAGCCTCGCGGTCGTCGCCGCCGGCTTCACCCCCGGCGAGTCGGATCGCCTGCGGCGGGCGATGGCGGCGTGGCGGCGCAAGGGCGGGCTCGAGCCATTCGAGAAGCGGCTGAAGGACGGCATGCGCGCACGCGGCTACACGCTGGAGTTCGCCGACCAGATCTACCGCCAGATCCTCGGCTTCGGCGAGTACGGCTTCCCCGAGTCGCACGCGGCGAGCTTCGCGCTGCTCGTCTACGTCTCGTCGTGGATCAAGCGCTACCATCCGGCGGCGTTCTGCGCCGCGCTTCTCAACAGCCAGCCGATGGGGTTCTACGCGCCGTCGCAGCTCGTCCAGGACGCCCGCCGCCACGGCGTCGAGGTGCGGCCGGTCGATGTATGCGCGAGCGAGTGGGAGTGCACGCTGGAAGCAGATGCGCTACGGCTGGGCTTCCTCGTGGTGAAGAGCCTCTCCCAGGCCGGGGCGGAGCGAATCGCCGCCGCGCGGCGGGAGCGGCCGTTCGCAAGCGTCGACGAGCTCGCGCGCCGCGCGCGCCTCGACCAGCGCGACCTCAAATGCCTCGCCGCCGCCGGCGCGCTCAATTCGCTCGCGCAGCACCGGCGACTCGCGTACTGGGACGTCGCCGGCGTCGAAACCCGGGCCGGGCTGCTCCGCGATGCGCCGGTGATCGAGGCAGCGCCGCGCCTGCGTCCGCCGACCGAAGGCGAGAACCTCGTTGCCGACTACGCGAGCCTCGGCCTCACGCTCGGCCGGCATCCGCTCGCCTTGCTGCGCGACCGGCTGCGTCGCATGCGGCTCGCCACCGCCGAGGAGATCCGGAGCCTCCCGCACGGCCGTCTCGCGCGCACCTGCGGGATCGTCACCGGCCGCCAGCGGCCCGACACCGCAGCGGGCGTGGTGTTCGTGACGCTCGAGGACGAGACCGGCTACGTCAACGTCGTCGTCTGGCGCGACCTCGGCGAGCGCCAGCGCCGCGAGCTCCTCGGCGCGCAGCTGATGACGGTGCACGGCGTGATCGAGCGCGAGGGCGAGGTCGTGCACCTCGTCGCCCGCAGGCTCGTCGATCACAGCGCACTGCTCGGGCGGCTCGCCACCCGCTCGCGCGACTTCCATTGAGTACACTCTCCCCGTGCTCGAGGACACCCTGAAGCTGATCCTCTCCCTGCCCGGGCGCAAGCCCGCCCGATCGCTGCCGCGCCGCCTCGACGGGCTGTTCGCCGAGCTCGCGCGCGTACCGGGAGCGCCGGAGGCAAGCCGGATCGAGACCCTGATCTGGAGTGCCTGGATGTCGCACGCAGACCCCACGGCCGAGGAGAGCCTCGAGCGTGCGACCCGCGCCATCGCCGCCCACGACCCCGCCGAGGCCGAGGCGATCCTCGACGAGCTCGTCCAGGCGCATCCGGACTACGCCGAGGCCTGGAACAAGCGCGCGACGCTCTACTTCCGGATGAACCGGGACGACGAGAGCGTGCGGGACATCCGCCGGACGCTCGAGCTCGAGCCGCGACACTTCGGGGCGATCTGCGGGTTCGGCCAGATTTGCCTGCGCCACGGCAACCGCGCCGCGGCGCTGTTCGCCTTCGACGCCGCGCTCCGGATCAACCCGCATTTAGGCGCCGTCCGGACGGTTTTCGAGGAACTTGCCGCAGAAACGGGCAGGACGGCGCACTAGCCGGCGCCGCCCGCGCGTAGATTGGCGGTGATGTACACCGAAACCCTGAAGCTCATCGCGACTTCACCGCGGCGGCGGCCGTCACACCGCCTCCATCGCGGACTCGACGCCCTCCTCCGCCGGCTCGCGGATCTCGCGTCCGCGCCGGGAGCGGAAGCGACCCAGGACGAGATCTGGCGGCTGTGGATGACCTATCCGGACGCCCGAGCCGCCGCCGAGCTCGAGCGCGCCACGCGCGCGATCGTCGCCTCCGACTTCGCGGCGGCCGAGCGCATCCTCGAGCGCCTCATCGCCCTGCACCCCGGCTTCGCCGAGGCCTGGCACAAGCGGGGCACGCTCTACTACATGCAGCAACGCGACGAAGAGAGCGTGCGCGACTTCCACCATGCGCTCGCGCTCGAGCCGCGCCACTTCGGCGCGATGCTCTCGTTCGCCGAGCTCTGCACCGCCAACGGGCGCGCCGACGCCGCAGCGTTCGTCCTCGATATCGCGCTCCGGCTCAATCCGCACCTCGAGGAGAGTCGGAAGGAGCTCGATGCGCTGCTCGCCGAGCGTCCCCAGCGCCCGCACTAGCGGGCGAGCACGCTCCCGAGCGCCTGGTCGAGGAGGTCGAGCATCGCGTCGATCTCGGCGCTCGTGGTCGTCAGCGCCGGCATGAAGCGGAGCGTCTCGGGCCGCGGCGAGTTGATCAGCAGCCCGCGCTCGCGCGCCGCGTCGACGACCTTCGCGCCCGCCTCGCGGCCGAGGTCGAGCGCGACGAGGAGCCCGCGGCCGCGTACCTCGCCGAGGCCGTGCTTCGCTGCAAGCTGCTGCAGCCCGCCTGTGAGCTGGCGCCCGCGCTCGGCGACACCGTCGAGAAACCCCGGCGCCAGCAAGGTTTCCATCACCGCGCAGCCGACCGCGGTCATGAGCGGATTGCCGTTGTAGGTCCCGCCCTGGTCGCCGTGCTCGAAGCAGCACACGCCCTGCCTGGCGACGAGCGCGGCGAGCGGCACGCCGCCGCCGATCCCCTTGCCGAGGGTCATCATGTCCGGCTCGATCCCGGCGTGCTCGTAGCCGAAGAGCTTCCCGGTCCTGCCGATCCCGGTCTGGACCTCGTCGAGGATCAGGAGCAAACCGCGGGTCCGCGTGAATGCGCGCAGCTCTCTCAGGAACTCGTCGGTCGCCGGCAGGACGCCGGCCTCGCCCTGGATGGGCTCGAGCATCACCGCCACCGTCCGCTCGGTCACGAGCCGCTCGACCGAGCGAAGATCGTTCAGCACGGCCTTCGGAAATCCGGGCACCTTCGGCTCGAAGAGCTTGTCCCAGCCGGCCTTGCCTGAAGCCGCCATCGTGGCCAGCGTGCGCCCGTGGAACGCGTGGTCGAACGCGATGATCTCGTACGCCCCGCCCTTGAACCTCGCTCCCCACTTCCGGGCGAGCTTGATGGCGCCCTCGTTCGCCTCGGCGCCGGTGTTCGTGAAGAACACCCGGTCGAAGCACGAATGCGCGACGATGAGCTGCGCGAGCCGCGCGCTCGGCTCGTTCCAGAACGCGGGGCTGGGGTTGATCAGCCTGGCGGCCTGCGCGGCGAGCGCGTCCACGATGACGCGCGGGCTATGGCCGAGGCAGTTGACCGCCCAGCCCTGCACGAAGTCGAGATACTTGCGGCCCTGGTGGTCGTAGATCCAAGCACCCTCGCCGCGCACGAAGACGAGCGGCGGGCGGGAGGTGATCTCCATCAGGGCGTTCAGCGGGAAGTCCGAGAGCTGCATGGGCGTTGTCCGTCCGGTAGGTGAAAACACGAAGGCCACAGGGTCTGCCCGTGGCCTTCGACCGTCGACTCAAGTGCTGCCGCTCATCGTCGTCGCGCGCACAGGCGCCTGGCCGAGGGCGGAACTCGGCGTCGGCGGAGGAGCGCGGAAAGCATCATGGACCGAGTGTGCCGAAGCGGAGACGACGCGTCAACCCGCGCCATACATGAAGTCCCTGGTCAGCGGCAGCGGGTTCGCCCTCGGCCCGCCGTCCTTGCAGGCGAGCACCTGGTAAATGTTCATCCAGTTGTGGGCGAAGCCGTGGGCGCAACCGGCGAGATAGACCGACCAGATCCGGTAGCGTTTCTCCCCGGCGATCGCGCGCGCGCTTGCCTGCTGGGCTTCGAGCCGGCTCGCCCAGAGCGCGGTGGTCATCGCATAGTGACGCCGCAGGGACTCGACGTCGACCACCTCGAAGCCGCCGGCGGCCATCTCGCGCAATACCAGACCGATGTGCGGCAGCTCGCCGTCCGGGAAGACGTACCGGCCGATGAAGTCGCCTGCGCCCAGCCCCACCGCGCGGCTCTCCGGATCGACCGCCGTGATCCCGTGGTTCAGCGCCAGTCCGCCGTCCTTGAGGAGCGAGTGCATCTTCTGGAAGTAGGTGGCGAGATTGCTCAAGCCGACGTGCTCGAACATGCCGACACTGGCGATCTTGTCGTACCCACCCTCCTCCGGCACGTCCCGGTAGTCCTGCAGCCGCACCTCGCACCGGTCGGCGATGCCCAGCTCGCGGAGCTTCGCCTGCACGTACTCATACTGATTCTCCGAGAGCGTGATCCCGACCGCGCGCGCGCCGAACTTCTCGACCGCGCGGAGGATGAGGGCGCCCCAGCCGCAACCGATGTCGAGCAGGCGCTCGCCGGGCTTGAGCGCGAGCTTGGTCAGGATGTGATCGAGCTTCTGCTCCTGCGCCACCTCGAGGCTGTCGTCCTCGCGCTTGAAGTACGCGCACGAGTACACCATGCGCCGGTCGAGCCAGAGCGCGTAGAAGTCGTTGGAGACGTCGTAGTGGTACTGGATCGCCTTCTTGTCGCGCGCCTTGGTATGGGCGACGACCTTCTTGAGCGGCGCGAGCGCCCCGCCGTCGGCGGCGACGCGGGCGAAGCACTCGCCGACCCGGAACACCTCGTGGACCGATCCGTCCAGGTCGATGTGCCCTTCGACGTACGCCTCCCCGAGCTTTCCGAGGTCCGGCGAGACGAAGTAGCGGAGCGCCGAGGCTTTGGGGATGGTGACGGTGACGGTCGGCTCCGGGCCGAGCTCGTAGCTCTGTCCGCTCCAGAGCTTGAGCCGCAGCGGCACCGGCTGCGTCCCCCGGACTTTCTCGACCAGTTTCTCGAGGCGGTTCTCCAGGAACATCGCGTCCTCCCTAGGCGCGTAACAGTTTAGCACCGCGAACGGGGCGCTCGCAGGTGCCGTTCCGCTAGAATTCCCCCGGCTCGCCACCGGAGATTCACGCATGAGCGACATCCGCATCCGCCGCGCCCACTCGAAGCCGCTCGCCGAGGCCCGCAAGGATGCCGAGCGGACGGCCAGGCAGCTCAAGAAGGACTTCGAGCTCGACTACGGATGGGACGGCCACGTGCTGCGATTCGAGCGGACCGGTGTCGAGGGAGAGCTGCACGTCACCACGAAGGAGATCCGCCTGGACGCGCGCCTCGGCTTCCTGCTGGCGTTCCTGAAGCCGCGGATCGAGGCGGAAGTCGAAACGATCCTCGACCGGCTGCTCGGCGCACCCGAGAAGGCTCACGCCCCGGCCAAGCGCCAGCCGGCCACCCGGAAGACGCCCTCCCGGCGGTAGGCGCCTCGCCGCCGGCGCGGCGCTCAGCCGCTCAGGGACTTGACGAGGTCGATGTACTTCTTCATCGCCTCGTCGCGCGCGACACCCTTCACCTTGGCCCACGCGTCGTACTTCGCACGGCCGATCATGTCGGTGAACCCCGGCCGCTTGCCCTGCACCTCGCCTTCGCTCCCCTGCTTGTAGAGCGCGTAGAGCTGCAGCTTCACGTCGTTCCCGGGGTCTTCCTTGAGCTTCTTGACCGCGGCGGCGGCGCCCTCGAACTTCGTCGTCAGATCGCTCACTGGCCTGTCCTCCTTGGGCTCGCTCCGTGGCGTTTCGGCGGAGCACGCTCGGCTATTATAGGAACCCCTTCCAAAAAAAGAATGAGCGCCCCATCCCCAGCCCCGGCGCTTCCCCCAGACCGGGGGAAGCCAACGCGCGAACGCATGTCGAGCGTCGACACCGCCTGGCTGCGGATGGATCGCCCGACGAACCGCATGGTGATCGTCGGCGTGCTCGTGTTCGACACCCCGCTCGACTACGACCGGCTGCGCGCGACCGTGGAAGCGCGCATGCTGCGCTACCGCCGCTTCCGGATGCGCCCGGCCGAGGGGCCGACCGGAACCTGGTGGGAGGAAGCGCGACGCTTCGACCTGGCGAACCACGTCCGGCGAGCGGCCCTCCCGGCGGACGCCGGCCCCCCCGCGCTCAAGCGCCTGGCCGGCCGGCTCGCGTCCCGACCCTTCGCCCGCGGCCGGCCATGGTGGGAGTTCCACCTCGTCGAGCGCTACGGCAGCGGCTCGGCGCTCATCGCCCGCTTCCACCACAGCTACGCCGACGGCATCGCGCTGATCGGCGTGATGCTGTCCCTGACGGACCCGTCCGCCGACGCGCCGGTCGACGCGGCGCCCGCGCGTCCGGCGCGCGCCGCCCGGGGCGACGCCGCCGATGGGCTCCTCGCGCAGCTGCTGGCGCCGCTGTCGAGCGCGGCCTCGGGTGCCCTGCGGCTCTCGGGCGAAGCGCTCGAGAAGTACATCGCGCTCCTGCGCAACCCGCAACAAGTCATCGAGTACGCCCGGATCGCCGGGAGCGTGGCGGCGGAGGTCGCCCAGCTCGCGACGATGCCGGACGACTCGCGCACCCGCTTCAAGGGTAAGGCCGGCGCGAAGAAGGTCGTCGCCTGGGCCGAACCGCTGCCGCTCGACGAGGTCAAGGCCGTCGGCCGGGCGCTCGGCTGCTCGGTGAACGACGTGCTGCTCGCGACGGCCGCCGGCGCGCTGCGCCGCTACCTCGTCGCGAAGGGCGATCGGGTCGGCGGCGTGGAGCTGCGCGCGATGGTGCCCGTGAATCTGCGCCCGCCGCAGGACGACGGCGAGCTCGGCAACCGCTTCGGGCTCGTCACCCTGCTGCTGCCGGTCGGCATCGCGAACCCGCTCGCGCGGCTGTACGAGGTCCACCACCGCATGGAAGCGCTGAAGACCTCCTATCAGCCGCTCGTCGCGTTCGGGTTGCTCGCGCTCGCCGGTCGCCTCCCCCGCGTCGCGCAGCAGGAGATGCTCGATCTCCTCGCCAGCAAGGCGACCGCCGTGATGACCAACGTCCCGGGCCCGCAGCAGCCGCTGTTCCTCGCGGGCGCGCGCCTCGCGCAGATCATGTTCTGGGTGCCGCAGTCGGGGGACATCGGGATGGGCGTCTCGATCCTGTCGTACGCCGGCGGCGTCCAGTTCGGCCTCATCACCGATGCGGGGATGGTGCCCGACCCGGAGGGCGTCATCGCCGGGTTCCGCCCGGAGTTCGAGCGGCTGCTGCTCACCGTCCTCATGGAGCCCTGGGACGTGCGGCGCGCGCCGGCGCTGATCGAGCGCGAGCTCGCGGCGGCCGCCGGAAAGCGGCGCGCCCGGTCGCGGCCCGGGTCGAAGAAGTCGCTGCCTAGCGCAGTTCCGCCGCGTCGATCCCAGGCAGCGTAGTCATTCGAGCTCCGCCTTCGCCGCCTCGACGTCGAGGCGCTCCATCGCATCCATCGGCCGCTGGCCGGCCGCCTCCGCGTATAGCTTCTCCGCGTCCTTCATCCGCTCCTTGCCGAAGAGAATGACGAGGGCGTTGGCGTACTCGATGCGCGCGATCGCAGAGTCCGGGTTCAGCTTCAGCGCCTTGGCGAAATGATCGAGCGCCGCGTCCCTCTTCGCGCCGTAGGTCAGACCCCCGACCATTGCCCCGACCTTGCCGATGATCTCGGCGTGCCACGCACCCAGCGCGATATGCGCGTCGGCGTGCTTCGGCTGCAGCTTGATCGCCTGCGCCAGCGCGTCCTTGATCTTCCCGCCGAGTCCCTGCGCGAGCGCCTTGGCCACCGAGATCTCCTGGCCGTACCGGCCCGCGGCCAGCGCGTAGAGATAGTGTGCGTTCGGATCCCGCGGTCGCGCCGCGATCGCCGCCTCGCCCCGCTCCATCGCGTCCTCGAGCAGCTTCACCTTCTTCGCCCCGGTCTTCTCGAGATACGTCGCCTGGATCGTGGTCGCCTTGTTCGCGACGTTGTAGCCCTCGACCTCCGGCGCGAGCCCCGCCTCGGCCGCCTTCTCGAACTCCCCGGCGTGGTAGCGACGCCACGCCTCCTGCAACGCGTCGCTCTTCGGGAACGGCTCGCAGTCGCCGCGATGGAGCCGGTCCCAGTGCCGTTTCAGGTTCGCGCCGTCGTACAGATACGCCTTGTCCACGTAGGGAAACTTCGCCCACCCCGCCTTGGCCATCGCCCCTCCTTCGCTCAGCTGCTCCGCTACGCGCTCACGTAGGACGCGGCGAGGCGTTCGAACAGCGCCCGCGACTTGCCGACCAGGAACGGCGCGACCAGCGCCATGACCTGGTAGGCGCCGCGCGCGAGCGTCGCGCCCTCCTGCGGGTTGCGCGGGTCGCGCACGTACTCGAACGACAGCCAGTACGTGGTCACCACCACCATGTTCGTCGCGAGCGCCGGGATCTCCGTCCGGGTTGCGCGCATCTCGCCGGCGGCAACCAGCGCCTCGCAGAGCGCCGCCGCCGTCCGCACCTTCTGCTCGAGGAGCCGCTTCAGGTGGAGCTCGAGCAGGCGGTTGCGCGACAGCAGGTCGTTCAGATCGCGGTAGAGGAACCGGTACCGCCAGATCGCCTCGAAGAGCACGTGGAGGAACAGCCAGATGTCCTCCACGTTCGCGCCGCGTGCGCTCGGCGCGGCGAGCACGCCCTCGACCTCGCGCTCGAACTCGCCGAACAGCGTGTTGACGATCTCGTCCTTGCTGCGGAAGTGGTAGTAGAGGTTGCCCGGGCTGATGTTCATCTCGTCGGCAATCGCCGTCGTGGTGACGTTGGGCTCGCCGAAATCGTTGAACAGCCGCAGGCTCGTCTCGAGGATGCGCTCGCGGGTGCGGCGCTTCGGCTTGCGCTCCACGCTGGAACTCGTGTCCTGACCCGGGGCGCGCGAAGGATAGCACGCCGCAGCGGCCGCGCCGCTCAGCGCGCGTGGGCGCGGCGGCGCGCGAGCCAGTGCGGGAGCGAAGCTCCCGCACCGGCGAGCGGATTACTGCTTCGCCCGCGCCTTACGCGCGGCTGCGCGCGGCTTCCGCGCGCCGCTCAGCTTCTGCACGCTCGCGGTCAGCGCTTCGACCCGCTTCGACAGATGCTGGATGTCGCGGTTGGTCGGGACGCCGAGCCGGTTCAGCGCGCGCGCGACGCGGCTCTCGAACACCTGCTCGAGCTTGTCCCAGGTCGCGGCCGCCTTGGCGGTCGCGTCGGTGGCGGTCTTGCCCCACTGGCTGCTCACTTCGCTCATCTTCGTCTCGGCGAGCCGGCGCGTCTTGCCCTCGAGGACTTTGCCTTCCTTCACCAGCGCCTCGAACACCTTCGCGCCCTCTTCCTGGGCCTTGCCGAACGCGCCCAGGCCCGCCAGCCAGATCTGCTGCGCCGAGTCGCGGATCGTCGACGCGAGTTGCCGTTCACCCGCGCTGTCGGCGAGCGCCTTCAGTCTCTTTCCCATCTCGAGCTCCTTCCGTCGCTGAATGTGCCGCCGGCGCCGCCGGCAGACGACCTCAGTCTAGGAGGATGCTCTAGAGGGCTCACACTAAAGTACCAAGTACCCGCGCCCCTGAGACCTAGCCCCCGAGACCCTGGAACCGCGGGCTTATAATCGATCGGCCACGCCCTCGTGCGCTGGGACCGGCCGACAAGAACGCCGCCTTAGGAGGAACCCGCCATGCATTACTTCGTCACCGGCGCCACGGGATTCATCGGCCGGCGCCTGGTCCGCAAGCTGCTCGAGCGCAAGGGGGCGGTCGTGTACTTCCTGGTGCGGGAGAAATCGGCGCAGCGCGTCGACGAGCTCCTCGACTACTGGGGCGTCGACAAGGCGCACGCCGTGCCGGTCCACGGCGACCTCACGCTGCCCGGGCTCGGCATCACCAAGGCCGAGCGAAGCAAGCTCGAGCACCGGAAGATCGTGCACGTCTTCCATCTCGCGGCGGTGTACGACCTGAAGGCCGACGCGGAGTCGCAGCGCGCCGCCAATATCGACGGCACGCGCAACGTCGTCCTGTTCGCGAACGAGCTCGGCGCCACCTGCTTCCACCACGTGAGCTCGATCGCGGCGGCCGGCCTCTACGAAGGCGTGTTCCGGGAAGACATGTTCGAAGACGCCGAGAACCTCGACCACCCCTACTTCGGCACCAAACACGAGGCCGAGAAGCTGGTGCGCGAGGAGTGCCAGATCCCGTGGCGGATCTACCGCCCCGGCATCGTCGTCGGCGACTCGCGCACCGGCGAGACGGACAAGATCGACGGGCCCTACTACTTCTTCAAGCTGATCCAGCGCACCCGGCAGCTGCTGCCGCCCTGGATGCCGACCATCGGGCTCGAGGGCGGGCGCATCAACCTCGTCCCGGTCGACTTCGTGGTCGACGCGCTCGACCACATCGCCCACAAGCGCGGCCTGGACGGCAAGTGCTTTCACCTCGTCGACCCGGAGCCGCGGCGCGTGGGCGAGGTGCTCAACCTCTTCGCCAAGGCCGGTCACGCCCCGCCGATGTCGGTGTACGTCAACGCCGCCCTTCTCGGCTTCATCCCGAACAGCGTGAAACGGGGGCTGATGGCACTCACGCCGGTGCGGCGGATCCGCGCCGCGGTCCTCAAGGACCTGGGGCTCCCCGAAGACATCCTCACGTTCGTGAACTACCCGACGCGGTTCGACTGCCGCGACGCCCAGGCCGCGCTGAAGGGCACCGAGATCGCGGTGCCGCCGCTCGAAAGCTACGCATGGCGGCTGTGGGACTACTGGGAGCGCCATCTCGACCCCGACCTCCAGATCGACCGGACGCTCAGGGGACAGGTGAAGAACAGGGTCGTCGTGATCACCGGTGGATCGTCGGGCATCGGCCTCGCCACCGCGCGCAAGGTCGCCGCTGCCGGCGCCACGACGATCATCGTCGCCCGGGACCCCGGGAAGCTCGCCGAGGCGAGGAAAGCGATCGAGGCAGACGGCAACACCGCCGTCACCTACTCGGCCGACGTCTCGGATGCCGCCCAGTGCGCCGACCTCGTGAAGACGGTGGTCGAGGAGCACGGCGGTGCGGACATCCTCGTGAACAACGCCGGGCGCTCGATCCGGCGCGCGATCGAGAACTCGTTCGACCGCTTCCACGACTTCGAGCGCACGATGTCGCTCAACTACTACGGTGCGCTGCGCCTGACCCTCGGGCTGCTCCCGACGATGGTGAAGAAGCGCCGCGGCCACGTCATCAACATCTCGTCGATCGGCGTGCTCACCAACGCGCCCCGGTTCTCGGCCTACGTCGCTTCGAAGGCCGCGCTCGACGCCTGGACGCGGTGCGCCGCCTCCGAGTTCGCCGACGTGGGGATCCAGTTCACGACGATCAACATGCCGCTGGTGCGGACGCCGATGATCGCGCCGACCAAGATCTACACCCAGGTGCCGACCCTGTCGCCCGAGGAGGCGGCCGACCTGGTGGCCGAGGCGATCGTGTACCGGCCGGTGCGGATCGCGACGCGGCTCGGCGTCTTCGGCGAGGTGCTGCACGCGCTCCTGCCACGGGTTGCCCAGGTCATCATGAACACGAGCTTCCGGATGTTCCCGGACTCGTCCTCGGCGGCCGGCAAGAAGGACGAGGCGACGCCGGCGGCGACGCCCGACATGATCGCGATGTCGAACCTGATGCGCGGAATCCACTTCTGAGCCATGCCGCGACCAAAGCCTGGTGATCCGGCGCCCGACTTCTCGGGACTCACGACGGACGGCGCACGGGTGAGCCTCGAGGACTTCCGCGGGAAGAAGCTCGTTCTCTACTTCTACCCGAAGGACGACACCCCCGGTTGCACTGCCCAGGCGTGCTCGCTGCGCGACCACAATGCGGAGATCAAGGCCAAGGGCGCTGCGATCCTCGGGGTCTCGGCGCAGGATGTCGCTTCACATGAGCGCTTCACGAAGAAGCACCGGCTCAACTTT
>Ga0209342_10004013_pt1 | contig 15381 bp, 13 predicted proteins | sample RifCSP16_2_FD_184023 | JGI IMG/M metagenome (GOLD analysis project Ga0209342, IMG submission 184023) | Soil microbial communities from Rifle, Colorado - Rifle CSP2_sed 16_2 (SPAdes) (version 2) | ecosystem: Environmental > Terrestrial > Deep subsurface > Rock core/Sediment | place: Rifle... | reverse complement strand
GGGACCTGCCCATCGAGCAACCGACGAAGTTCGAGCTGATCGTCAATCTGAAGACCGCCAAGGCGCTGGGGCTCACGATCCCCCCGTCCGTCCTGATCCGCGCCGACCAGGTGGTCCAGTGATGAAGCGAAGCGTCCTGGCCGTCCTGGCGGTGCTGGCCGCGGTCACGGCGCTCAACCCTCCGGACGCCCTCGCCCAGCAGGTCAAGCGGCCGTACCGGATCGGAGCGGTGCACCCGGCGTTTGCTCCGAATCACCCGGCCGTGGAAGGCCTCAAGGCCGGGCTCAAGGAGCTGGGTCTCGAGGAAGGGCGGGAGGTGACCTTCGACATCCGCTTCACCGAGGGGAAGATCGAGGTCATGCCCACGGTCGTGGCGGACCTGATTAAGGCTGGAGTGGATCTGATCTTCACGCCGGGCGAGGCGGCCGCGCGCGCGGCCAGGGGCGCCACCCAGAAAATTCCCATCGTCTTCACTGTGGTGGGCGACCCCGTGTCGGCGGGCCTCGTCGCGGAGGTAGCGCGCCCGGGAGGGAACCTCACCGGGGTATCGAGCCTGGCGACCGACCTCACGCCCAAACGGGTCGAGGTCCTGAAAGCGCTCGCTCCGGGCCTCCGCCGGGTCTGGGCCATCTACTATGCCGGCGACCCGTCGGCGCTCGCGGCCGTCCGGAAGGCCCAGGAGGCCGCGCCGCTCCTGAAGGTCGAGCTGGTCGCGCGGCCGGTGAGCACGGCTGAGGAGCTGGCTCGCGCGCTCAAGTCTCTCCGGCCGGGCGACGGGCTCCTGGCGCCGGGCTCCCCGGTGCTGGACATCCCGGGGCAGATCGCCGAGCTCTCGACCCGGGTCCCGTCCGTGTTCCCGGCCGCGTTCTGGGTCCGCCGCGGCATCCTCGTGTCGTACGGCTCCGACTACTTTGCCGAGGGCCGCCAGGCGGCCCGGCTCGTGGCGAAGATCCTGCGAGGCGCCCGGCCCCAGGACCTGCCCGTGGAAGGCTCCAACACGATCGAGCTGGCGATCAACGTCAAGACCGCGAAGGCCCTCAGCCTCGCGATCCCCCAGACGCTGCTCCTCCGCGCCAACCATTTGATTGAATGAGTGGCGTCCTGATCCTGAGCGTGAGCGCGGGACAGCTCGCCGGCCCGAGCGACGAGGCGGGCCAGCAGGTCGCCCAGGCGCTCTTGGCCCACGGGCTCCCCGTGGCCTCGCGCCAGGTCGTGGACGAGGACGAGCCCGCGGTGGAGGCGGCGCTGCGCGCGGGTGTCGGCGCCTACGGGCTGATCGTGATTCTGGGCGGCGGGGGAGGCTCGGCGGGCGAGATCGTCCGCCGGGTGCTGGCCCGCGTCACCGGCGCGCGGCTCATTCTGAACGAACGGCTCCTGGCGACGCTGGAGGCCGTCCACGCCCGCCGGGAGCGCCCGATGCCGCGCCGGGAGGAGCGGCTGGCGCTCCTCCCTCAGGGCGCGGTCCTCTGGTCGATGGAGCGCGGGGAGCCCGGATGGGTCCTGGAGACCGAGCGCTCGGCCGTCGTCGTGCTTCCGGCGGCCTCCCCCGCGCTCGCCGACCTGCTGTCCCATCACCTCCTGCCGTACGCCCACGAGCGTCTGGGCCGGGAGGGAGTCCTGGTGCGGACGCTCAAGACCGCCGGGCTCGCGCCGTCGGACGTCGAAGAGCGCATCGGTCCGTGGCTCGGCGCCGAGGGGGAGGTGGCGGTGAGCTGCGTGCCCGTGGACGGGGAGGTCTGGGTGCGGCTCTCCGCGCGGGCGGCTTCGTTTCCCCTCGCAGAGGCGGCGCTCAGAGAGGTGGAGGCCCCGGTGGTGGAGGCGCTCGGGGGCGACTGTTACGGGCGGGATCAGGAGACGCTCGAGGGCGTGGTCGGAAAACTGCTCGTCGAGCGACGCCTGACGCTCTCGGTGGCGGAGTCGTGCACCGGCGGCCTTCTCGCGCATCGGATCACCAACGTGTCGGGGTCCTCCGCCTACTTCGAGCGCGGCGTCGTGACCTACAGCAATCAGGCCAAGGAGGATCTGTTGGGCGTCCCCCGCGCGCTCCTGGGGGCCCACGGCGCGGTGAGCGCGCCGGTCGCCGAGGCCATGGCGCGGGGGATCTGCCGGGCCAGCAACACGCCGCTCGGGCTGGCGATCACCGGCATCGCGGGCCCGGAGGGCGGCACGGCCGCCAAGCCCGTGGGGACGGTGTTCATCTCGCTCGCGCGTCCCGGCGGCGTGGAGGCGCGGAAATTTCGCTTCACGGGCGGGCGGGAGTCCATCAAGTGGCAGTCAGCCCAGCTGGCGCTGGACCTGCTCCGGCGCTGGCTGCTCCGGGAGAAGCCGCGCCGAGACTGATGGAACGGGTCCGGTCGTTCGTGGCGATTCTCCTGAGCGACGAGGTGCGGGCGGCCGTCGCCGCCGAGGTTGCCCGCCTCCGGCCGCTGGCGCCCCGCGTCGGCTGGGTCGCGGCGCCCAACGTCCACCTGACGCTGAAATTCCTGGGCGAGCTGCCCCCGGACGTCCTGGAGCAGGTGAAGGACGGGCTCACGGAAGCGGTCGCCGGGGCGGCGCCGTTCTCGCTCCACTTCTACGGCCTGGGAGCGTTCCCGGGGATGGCGCGGCCGCGCGTGCTCTGGGTCGGTGTCGCCGAGGGCGGCCAGGCCGCCCAGGTGCTCCAGGCCCGGGTGGAGACGGCGCTCGGCCGGCGCGGGCTCCCCCGCGAAGAGCGGCCGTTCTCGCCCCACCTCACGGTCGGCCGGGTGCGCGAGCCGCGCGGGCTCGCCGGGCTCCAGGAGGCCATGGCGCGCGACGCGCGGATGGACTTCGGCAGGCTCGAGGTGCGCGCGCTTTCCCTCATGCGTAGCGACCTTTCTCCCTCGGGCTCACGCTATACTGAGCTCGCCAATTTTCCGCTCTGCTAGCCGATCTTTCGCGCTTGACACGTTCCCAATGGGGGCTTATTGTCTCTGCACATCTTGATTTGGTCCTCGTGAGAAGTGTTTCAAACAGGAGGCAAATTATGCCAAAAATGATCAGGTGCGGCGATTTGATGCCCGGGTGCAACGCCGTCGTCGAAGGCAAGGACGTGGCCGAAGTGATGGCGAAGGCCGCAGAGCATGCCAAGAAAGACCACGGATTGACGACGATCCCGCCCGAGATGATCCCCAAAGTCCAGGCCGCCATCAAGGACAAGTAGCCCCGGCGTCGAACCCTCGAAGAGGCGGTGATGCCCCTGCCCCTCCGCGCTCAGGGTCTGCTCGCCCTCGCTGCCGTCGTGCTGTCCGCCTGCGCCACGACCGCTCCGCGCGTCCCGTCTTCCGAGGTCGAGGTCCTCGAGAAAGTCCTTCGCGCCCGCTCCGCGCGCTATCTGATCGCTCAGAGCCTTCGCGTGGAAGCGGTGGGGGCGCGGCTGCTCCGAACCTTGCCGGATGCGCACCCGGACCAGCGCGTTCCGTATCTCGGCCTGGTCGTGGATGACGCGACCGACGCCCTGGCGGATGCCCTCGGGGTGGAAAAGCGTGAGGGGGTGGTGGTGCTCGGGGTGGTGTCCGGCGGGCCCGCCGAGCGGGGGGGCATCGAGGCCGGAGATTACCTGGAGCGGATCGGCCCCCTGGCCGTCTCGACCGCCCAGGATCTGGCCGCGCTCGACGAGCTGGAGGTGAACCGCCCGATCCCCGTGCTGATCCGCCGGGGTGAACTGCCGGTGGCGGCCGTGCTGGAGCCGGAGTACCTGCCGTGGAACGTGGCGTTCAAGATCGTCCAGGATGACGTCGTGAACGCCTCTTCGGCGTCCGGGACGGTCACGCTCACGACCGGCATGCTCCGGTTCCTCCGCTCGGACGACGAGCTCGCCGTGGTGCTCAGCCACGAGCTGGCCCACATCACGCGGAACCACGCGGTGGCGAAATTGGGGCTCGCGCTGCCGACCACCGTCCTGAGCGTGATAGCGGCGATCGTCGTCCCGGGGAGTCAGCGGCTCGTCTCGACGGTCGTCGAAAAGGTCGTCGCGAACGTCATCCGGGGTGCCCTGACCAAAGTGGACTGGGACATGGAGCGTGAGGCCGACGTCGTCGGGTTCGTGTACCTGCACGCCGCCGGGTACGATCCCCGAGTGGTGACCGCCCTGTGGGAGCGCTTCGCGGTGGAGCTCCACACGGGCCGGTCGTACACGTTCATCTCCGACCACCCCCCGTCGAGCGAGCGGCTGATCCGCCTGCAGAGACTCCTCGAGGCGCTCTGGGCCGGGGTCCCGCCCCAATCGATCCTGGTGGGAGACCTGAACGAGCTTCCGCCTCCCTGACCGCCCCTCCCGCCGGGGGAACATTTCTCCCCCGTCGAGCGTTACCCGGAGGAGAGAATCCCCCCGTGTCCAAAGCGAGCGCGCTTATCCTGTCTGCGGTGGTCATCCTCGGCGCAGGGCCGGTACGGGCCCAGAACTTCGGCACGCCCCAGGCCGAGAAGTTCTTCCGCGTCGAGTGGCAGGCCGAGCAAACCAAGACTGGCCAGCCAGCGATCCGGGGCTTCGTGTACAACGACTACGGCAACTGGGCCGGAGACGTCCGGCTCCTGGTGGAAGGCCTGGACGCGTCCGGCCAGTCGGTCAGCCGGACGCGGGGCTACGTTAACGGGGATGTGCCGTCCCGCGGGCGCGTCCCCTTCGAGGTGATCCTCGCCGCTCCCGCAGTGACCTACCGGGTGACGGTGGAGTACTTCTTCTGGCGCCACAGGGGCGGACCCTAGCGGATCTTCAGCCGTATTGCATTCTGGACATTGACATCGCTCCGCGCTCCCGCCATAACAGGCGCACCACGATGCCTAGAATTGACTTTCCCCGGCCTCCCCCCATACAATGGTGTAACTCCTTGTTCCATCGGCTTTTTGCCCTATTCACGGGTCGGCTCGCGAGGGAGAAAAAGCATGGCTGAGGTGAAGAGCGACCGCCGTCAGGCGCTTGAGCTGGCGATCTCGCAGATCGAGAGGCAGTTCGGCAAGGGCGCCGTCATGCGCCTGGGCGCCCGCGGTGCGTTCGACGAGGTGCCGGTCATCCCCACGGGCTCGATCGCGCTCGACCTCGCCCTCGGCATCGGCGGCATCCCCCGCGGCCGCGTCACCGAGATCTTCGGCCCGGAATCGTCCGGGAAGACGACCCTCGGGCTCCACATCATCGCCGAGGCCCAGCGCCTCGGCGGGATCGCCGCCTTCGTGGACGCCGAGCACGCGCTCGATCCCGCGTACTCCAAGAACCTCGGGGTCAACACCGACGAGCTCCTGATCTCCCAGCCCGACACCGGCGAGCAGGCGCTGGAGATCACCGAGACCCTCGTCCGCTCCAACGCGGTGGACGTGATCGTCGTGGATTCGGTGGCGGCGCTGGTGCCGCGCGCCGAGCTCGACGGCGACATGGGCGACTCGCTCCCGGGCCTCCAGGCCCGGCTCATGTCCCAGGCCCTCCGGAAGCTGACGTCCGCCATCTCGCGCTCGGGGACCTCGGTAATCTTCATCAACCAGATCCGCGAGAAGATAGGGATAATGTTTGGAAACCCTGAGGTCACGCCGGGCGGCAGGGCGCTGAAGTTCTACGCCTCGATCCGGCTGGACATCCGGCGGCAGGAGGCGATCAAGTCCGGCACGGATTCGATCGGAGCACGGACGAAGGTGAAGGTGGTCAAGAACAAGCTCTCCCCGCCGTTCCGCGAGGCCGAGTTCGACATGATCTACGGCGAGGGGATCTCGAAGGAGGGGAGCGTCCTGGACCTGGCCGTGGAGCAGGGGTTGGTGGAGAAGTCCGGCACCTGGTTCACCTTCAAGAACGAGCGGATTGGCCAGGGGCGGGAGAACGCGAAGAAGTTCCTGAAGGAGAACCCCAAGGTGCTGGCTGACCTTGAGGCCAAGGTGCGCTCCGCCCTCGGATTGAAAGCGGTGGCGGCGCCCCATTAACAGCCGGGAGGAACACGATGGAGTTTGAGGAAATCCTGAGGCAGGGCGTGGGGCGCAGCGCCTCCGATGTCCACCTGAAACCCCGCGCCCACCCGATCCTCCGGATCCACGGGGCGCTCGAACTCCAGCAGGACTGGGACGTCATCACCCAGGACTACATGCTGGACTTGGCCAAGCGGCTCCTGAAGCCCCAGCGGCTCACCGGGCTCCTGGAGGACGGGAAAGAGCAGGACCTGGCCTACACCGTGAAGAGCACCGGCCGCTTCCGCGTCAACCTCTTCCTCGCCAAGGGAGAGGTTCACGCCTCGCTCCGGGCGATCCCCCACAAGATCCCCGCCTTCGAGGATCTGCACCTGCCCAAGGTGCTCGAGAAGCTCGCGATGGATCGGCGCGGGATGATCCTCGTGACCGGCGTGACAGGCTCGGGCAAATCCACGACGCTGGCCGCGATGATCGACTACATGAACCGCTACCGCAACGACCACATCATCACCATCGAGGATCCCATTGAGTTCGTCCACGAGGACAAGACCTGCGTGGTGGACCAGCGCGAGGTCGGGCAGGACACCGCGGGCTTCGCCCAGGCGCTCCGCGCCGCCCTCCGCGAGGACCCGGACGTGATCCTGGTGGGCGAGATGCGCGACGCCGAGACCATGGCGGTGGCCCTGCACGCGGCCGAGACCGGCCACCTCGTCCTGTCCACCCTCCACACGCTGAACGCCACCGAGACCGTGAACCGTCTCATCGGGACCTTCCCGCCGCACCAGGAGGATCAGATCCGCTCCCAGCTCTCCGGGGTCATGCAGGGCATCATTTCCCAGCGGCTCGTGATCAAGGCGGGCGGCAAGGGCCGGGTGCCTGCTGTGGAGGTGATGGTGGCCACCGGCGTCATCCGGGACTCCATCCGCGACAGGGAGAAGACGCCCCAGATTCCCGCGACCATCGCCGCCGGCCAGTCGCAGTACGGGATGCAGACCTTCGACCAGTCGCTTCTGGCCCTCTACCGGGACGACATGATCAGCCTCGAGACGGCGATGGAAGCGGCGACCAACCCGGACGACTTCGCGCTCAAGATCCGCGGCATCTTCTCTGCGGCCGAGATGACCTGGGAGGTCGGCTCGGGGGAGCCCGGCAAGCCCGGGGCCCGCCCGGCCCCCGGGGCTCCGGCGGCCGGCGGGCCCACCTTCTTCAAGAAGGACAAGTAGCCGGCCTTCCGTGCCGCCCCGTCGTAAGAGTCTCGACGCACGGGCGGCCAAGCGGGTCGCCTACGATCTCCTCTCCCGAAAGCCCTGGAGCCGCCGCGATCTGACCGCGCGGCTTCGCCGGCGGGGCGCTCCCCTCGAGGTGGCTCAGGCCGTCGTGGCGGATCTGGAGGCTCAGGGGTATGTGGACGACCGGGCCTTCGCCCGGCAGTGGGCGGAGGGGCGCGCGAGCCGCCGCAACCTGGGGAGCCTGAGACTCAAGAGCGAGCTCGGGCAGAAGGGCGTGCCGCGCCCGCTCGCCGACGCCGCGATCCGCGACGCCTTCCGGGACGCGGGCGAGGACGAGCGCGCCCTGGAGGCGGCCCGGCGCCGGCTGCCGGGGCTCCGGCGGAAGAAGGCGGAGCGGGCGCCCGCGCGGCTCAGGGATTACCTGCTGCGCCGGGGATACCCGGCCGACGTGGTGGGGCGCGTCCTCCGCCGCCTTTTGCGCGTGGACATCGAGGAATGACGGGCAACCAGATCCGGCAGCGCTTTCTGGACTACTTCGCCACGAACGGCCATAGGATCGTTTCGTCTTCGCCGCTCGTTCCCGCCCAGGATCCGACGCTCCTCTTCACGAACGCCGGGATGGTCCAGTTCAAGGGCGTCTTCCTCGGCGAGGAGCGGCGCGAGTACGCGCGCGCGACCACCTGCCAGAAGTGCGTGCGGGCCGGCGGCAAGCACAACGACCTTGAGAACGTCGGGCGGACGGTCCGCCACCACACCTTCTTCGAGATGCTGGGCAACTTCTCCTTCGGCGACTACTTCAAGGCCGAGGCCGTCGCGTTCGCCTGGGAGTTCCTGACGAAGGAGATGGGCCTGCCCCGGGACAGGCTCTGGGCCACCGTCTTCACCGACGACGACGAGGCCTTGGGCCTCTGGCAGAAGGTGGCGGGCCTCAAGCCCGACCGGATCCTCCGCCTGGGCGAGGCCGATAACTTCTGGGCCATGGGGGAGACAGGGCCCTGCGGCCCTTGCTCGGAGATCCACTACCACCAGGGCGATCACCTCCCGTGCGTCGAGGTGAAGGCGGGGCGGCGCTGCCTCGGCCCGGCCTGCGAGTGCGACCGGTGGCTCGAGGTCTGGAACCTGGTGTTCATGCAGTTCAATCGGGACGCCGCCGGGACCATGACGCCGCTCCCCAAGCCCTCCATCGACACGGGGATGGGCCTCGAGCGGATCGCGGCGATCATGCAGGGCAAGACCTCCAACTTCGAGACGGACCTCCTCTGGCCCATCCTCGAAGGAGCCGCCAAGCTCGCTCGGAAGACCTACGGGGCCTCCGAGGCCGACGACATCTCCCTGCGCGTGATCGCCGACCACGCGCGGGCGACGACCTTCCTGATCGCCGATGGGGTGAACCCGTCCAACGAGTGGCGCGGCTACGTGCTGCGCCGGATCATGCGCCGCGCCATGCGCCACGGGCGCATCCTGGGCCTCTACGAGCCGTTCCTCTGGAAGGCGGTGGAGTGGGTCGTGACCGTGATGGCCGGGGCCTATCCCGAGCTCGCGCGGGAGCAGCCCCGGATCCAGGAAGTCGTGAAGACCGAGGAGGAGCGCTTCGCCGAGACCCTGGACACGGGCGTCGCCAAGATCCGCGAATACCTGGAGGCCAACCGGGGGGCGAAGGAGCGGGTGGCGGACGGCCGGTTCCTCTTCACCCTCTACGACACCCACGGCTTCCCGCTCGACCTCGCGCAGGAGGTCTTCCAGGAGGCCGGCTGGTCTGTGCCCCAGGCGAGCCTGGACGCCTACGAGGCCGAGATGGAGCGGCAGCGGGAGCGCGCCCGGGCCAGCGCCGCGTTCGGGGCCGAGGCGGAGGAGTCGGCGAAGCTCTACGGCGAGCTCTCGACCCAGATCCGGCCGCCCGAGTTCCTGGGCTACGAGTCGCTGGCCACCCCCGCGCGGATTCTTGTCATGGTGCGCGCTGGCCACAGGCTTCGCGAGGCCGCCGCCGGGGACGACGTCGAGGTGATGCTGGACCGGACGCCCTGCTACGCCGAATCGGGCGGCCAGATCGGCGACACGGGCCAGCTGGTCGGCCGCCAGGGCCGTGGCAGGATCCTCGACACGTACTACCGCGGGAGCGGCCTCATCGTCCACCGCGTCCACGTGGAGCAGGGCGGCCTCAGGGAAGGCGAGGACGTGGCCGTCTCGGTGGAGTCGCCCCGCCGCCAGGGGCTCCGCCTCCACCACACGGGGACCCACCTCCTCCACGCCGCGCTCAGAAGGGTGCTCGGGACCCACGTCACCCAGGCGGGCTCGCTGGTGGCTCCCGATCATCTGCGCTTCGACGTCACGCACCCGAGCCAGATCAGGGACCGGGAGCTGGAGCAGGTCGAGGAAATGGTCAACGAGAAGGTGCGGGACAACCTCCGTGTGGACCCGATCCAGACCGACCTGGAGCAGGCGCTCAAGATGGGCGCCCTCGCGCTCTTCGGCGAGAAGTACGGGCAGCGCGTCCGGGTGATCAAGATCGGCGATTTCTCTACCGAGCTCTGCGGCGGCACCCACCTGGAGCAGACGGGCCAGATCGGCCTCTTCAAGGTGGTCTCCGAGGGGGCCGTGGCCGCCGGGGTCCGCCGGCTGACCGCGGTGACCGGGGACGCGGCCCTCCACTACGTGGGGCGGGAGGAGTCGGCACTCCGGGAAGCGGCCGGGCTACTCAAGATCCCCCCGCTCGAACTGCCCCAGCGCCTCCAGAAGCTGCTCGACGGGCAGCGATTGCTGGAAAAGCAGCTCGAGTCCATGGAAGGCCGCCTGGCCAAGAGCCGGGCCCAGGACCTGGTGGCCGCGGCCCGCCAGATCGGCGGCGTCGCGGTGGTGGCGGCGCGCGTGGACGGGCTCGACCAGGACGGGCTCCGCGCCGTCGTTGACTCGGTCCGCGACCGGCTCGGCTCCGGGGTGATCTGTCTCGGGAGCGTGAAGGACGACAAGGTGAATCTGGTGGCCGCGGTCTCAAAGGATCTCACCCCACGCTTCAACGCGGGAAAGTTGATCCAGGAAGTCGCCCGCGCCGTGGGCGGTGGCGGCGGCGGCCGGCCGGACTTGGCCCAGGCCGGCGGCAAGGATCCCTCCAAGCTGGACGCGGCGCTCGGCCTCGTCCACGACTGGGTCGTCCGGTCTACGTCTACATGACCAGCCGTTCCACTGAAGGCCCGGTCGGCCGCCATCTGGCCATCCTCCGCACCGTCGCCGCCGCGGTCAGCCGCTCCCTTGATTTCGAGGAGGTCCTGGAGAAATCCCTCGCGGCCCTCACAGAGGTGACGGGGCACGAGCTCGCCTCCTTCCACCTCCTCACCCCCGACGGCCACTCGCTCATCCTCCGGGGTCACCGGGGCCTCTCCCCCCGGCTCCGCGACGTGAACCTGACGCTTCCCTTCGGCGAGGGGTTGATCGGCCACGCGGCGGCCCAAGGGCGCACCCTGGTGGTGGAGAATGTGCAGGTCTCGCCAGACCTCCTGCCGGCCGCGCGCCCCGTGGTGGAGGCCGAGGGGATCAGGGGCTTCGTCTGCGTTCCCATCCGGGCGCGGGACCGGATCCTCGGGACGCTCTCGCTCGGCCGGCAGACGCCGGACCCGTTCTCCGACGAGGAGGTGACCCTCCTGGAGGCAGCGGCCGACCAGATCGGCCTGGCGCTCGACAACGCGCGCCTCTACTCCGAGCTCCGGCGCCAGCTGGAGGAGCTTCGCCGCACCCAGGCCGAGCTGATCCACGCCGAGAAGCTTTCGGCCGTCGGCGAGCTGGCCGCGGGCGTGGCCCACGAGATCAACAACCCCCTGACGACGATCCTGGGTGAGATCCAGCTCCTCCTCCTGAGCAACCTGGGCAAGGAGCTGAAGGAGCACTTTCAGGCCATCTCGGATGAGACGGTGCGCGCGGCCCGGATCGTCCAGAGCCTACTCCTCTTCGCCGGTCGCTACCCGCCCCAGCGCACCCTCTGCGCGGTCACCGACCAGCTCCAGCGCGTCCTCGACCTCAAGGGTTACCAGCTGCGCACCGACGACATCCGGGTGGTGACGGAGTTCGAGCCGGCATCGCAGGTCTGGGCCGACGAGAACCAGCTCCAGCAGGTCTTTCTCAACCTGGTCCAGAACGCCCACCAGGCCATGAAGGAAACCCAGGACCGGGGCACCCTCATCGCCCGCGTGCGCCCCCTCGAGGCCGGCGTGAGGGTGGAGGTCCTCGACGACGGCCCCGGGATTTCCCCGGAGCACCTGCCGCGGCTTTTCGACCCGTTCTTCACCACCAAGCCGCCGGGCGTGGGCACCGGGCTCGGGCTCAGCGTCTCCTACCGGATCGTGACCGAGCACGGCGGCCGCCTCTGGGCCGAGAACCGCCCCGAGGGCGGGGCGGCGTTCATCCTCGAGCTCCCCGTCGGCGTCCCTCCTGCCGAGCCCGGGGCGGCTCCGACCCTCCCACACAAGGCGCTCAAGGTGCTGGTGGTCGAGGACGAAGCGGGCGTGGCGGGAGTTCTGAGGGGCCTGCTCCGCCGGCTCGGCCACGAGGCCGAGGTGGCGAGGGACGGCCGGGCCGCCCTCGCCCGCGTGGAGAAGGCGAGCTTCGATCTCCTGATCGTGGACCTCAAGATGCCCGGGATGAGCGGCCGGCAGCTGTGGGAGGCCCTGAGAGAGTGCCGGTCGCCCCTGGCTCACCGCATGGCATTCATGAGCGGCAACGCGCGGTCGCCGGAGCTTCTCGAGCTAGTCAAAGAGGCCGGGGCGCTGACGCTCCCCAAGCCCTTCACCTTGGACGACGTCTCCGCCCTCCTCCGCCACGCCGCCTCCCGCCCCACTTAAATGTTTCTCACCTCTTCCCCTCTCCCCTCTGGGGAGAGGCAGGGTGAGGGGCGTTCACACCGCTTCCAGCAACAGTCCCTTCAGGTAGCGGGTCTCGGGGACATTCAGCAGGACTGGGTGATCGCGGCTCTGGGTGAGGGCAGCGTGCACTCGCACGGTCACGCCCGCGTCGGCGGCCGCCGCCCGGACGATCTCCTCGAACTGGGCCGGCGAGACGTGGTGGGAGCAGGAGAAGGTGGCGAGAATCCCGCCGGGGTTCAAGAGACGGAGCGCCCGCAGGTTGATCTCCTTGTAGCCCCGCGCCGCCGCCTCGAGCGCCGTCTTGGTCCGCGTGAAGGGCGGGGGGTCCAGCACGATCAGGTCGAAGCGCTCACCCCTGCGCTCCGTCGCCCGGAGGAGATCGAAGGCGTTCCCCTCCCTGAGTTCCGCCCGGTCCGCCACGGCGTTCAGTTCTAGGTTCCTCCGGGCGAGTGCCAAGGCTTCCGGCGACGATTCGATGGCCACGGCGCGCGTGGCGCCGGCGACGAGCCCCTGGCAGGCGAAGGCTCCCGTATAGCAGAAGACGTCGAGGAACGTCTTCGCGCGCGCCAGGCCGGCCACGAGGGCCCGGTTTTCGCGCTGGTCCAGGTAGAAGCCTGTCTTCTGGCCCCCCTCGATCGCCACCACGAACCGGCACGGCTCTTCGTGGATCTCCACTTCCGCCGGCCCCGCCTCGCCGATCCACCCCTGGAGCGGCTCGAACCCTTCCAGCCTGCCGGCCACCTCCTCGTCGTGACCGTAGTAGTGGGTGATTCCTTCGAGGCTCCGGAGGGCCTCGACGATCCACGGCCGGCAACGGGTCATCCCCAGGGTGAGGCAGCGGATCACGGCGACGGTGGCGTAGCGGTCAACGACGAGGCCCGGGAGCCCGTCGGCCTCGCTCCAGACGACCCTGAAGGCGTCGGAGGCGAGCCCGGCTTCCCGCCGGAGGGCGAGGGCCGCCTCGACCCGTCGCCGGAAGAAGGCGCCGTCCACGGGCTCGTCACGGCGGGTGAGGAGGCGGCAGACCAGGGAGGGGCGGGGGTTGTAGAAGCCGCGGCCGAGGAAGCGGCCCTGGCTGTCGAGGACGTCCACGGCCTCGCCGGCCTTCCAGGCGCCGACGACCTCGGCCACCTCGCCGCGGTAAATCCACGGGTGGCCGGCCCTGACCCGGCCGTCCCGGCCGCGCTTCAGAATCAGCTTGGCCCCGTCGAGGGCGGAGCGCTTAGCGCCGGCGGAGGACAACGATCATCATCAGGGGGTGCTTGGCGCGGTCGAGCACCTGGTGGGGCTTGAAGCCGTAGAACCACTGCACGAACTCGAATCCCCCCGCCAGCGCCACCAGCGCTTTCAGCTCCTGGGGGAAGACCATCCGGGAGAGGTGCTGCTGGTGGTAGCGCCGCATGGCCCCGTTCTCCACCACCTCGAAGTCCATGTCCTCCCTGAAGACCTGCGTGACGGGATTGACCGCTTCCAGCGCCGAGAAGGTAGCGCGCACGGTGAGCTTTCCCCGTCGCTGAGTCCAGGACCAGCGCCGGGCCGGATTCGTCCACGAGGAGGGGATGAAGCGGTCGAAGATATAGAGCCCGCCGGGCCTGACGGCGCGGGCGACGGCCTCGAAGTGGCTCAGGATCTGCTCGTTGGTCAGGAGGTGGCCCTGGGAGTCCTGCATGCAGATGGCCGCGTCCACGGGCTCGGGCAGCGTGAAGCGGCTCATGTCGGCCACGTGGAGGGAAACGGGGAGGCCTAGGGCCGCCGCCCGGTCGCGGACGTAGGCGATGTTGTCGCGGGAAAGGTCGAGCCCGACCATCCGGCAGCCCCGCCGGGCCAGGCGGAAGAGGTGAGGGCCGGTGCCGCAGGCGATGTCCAGGACACGCCGCGCCGGACGCCGGCTGTAGCGCTTGAAGCAGTGGACGAGGAAGTCAACCTCGGCTTTTCGGTTGAGGTCGAAGGCGACCTCGTAGTAGCGGGGCGCCGAGTACTCCTGCCGCGGCCTCGGCGGTCGGCCAGGATCGTGGTGCGTGGTCATTTTCCCCACCAGGTCAGGATGGCTTCCCGGAGGATCCAGGAGCCGGCAATCCCGGTTCGCCCGGAAGGATCGTGGGCGTGGGCCACCTCCACCAGGTCCGTCCCCACCACGTCGCAGCCCTGGAGGAGCCGGATGAGCTCGACGACCTCTGGCACCCGGAGGCCGCCGGGCTCGGGCGAGCCGGTGCCGGGAGCCTCGGACGGGTCCAGGACGTCAATGTCGATCGTCACGTAGAGGGGGTGACGGCGCAGCTCTGGCAGGATCCCCCTGACGGCGTCGCCGGGGGAGATGGCGGTCACCGGAAAGAAGTTCGGCAGCCGGCGCTCGAACTCCTCCCGGGAGCCCGTCCGCATGCCGACCTGGAAGACCCGCTCCGGCGGCACCACCTCCATCACGCGGGCCATGGCGGAGGCGTAGCAGAAGCGCTCCCCGAGGAACTCCTCCCGCGTGTCGGGGTGGGCGTCGAAGTGGAGGATCCTGAGGCCCGGGACGGCAGCGGCCAGGACCTCGATGACGGGAAGCGTGGCCGTGTGGTCGCCACCCAGCATCACCGAGCGGAGCCCCGGCCGCCAGAAGCGGCGAATCTCCTCCCGGGCCGCCTCCAGTTGGACGCGCGGCGGGGCATCGGGCAGCTCGCAGTCGCCGAGGTCGGCCATGGCCAGATCCTCCAGGTCCCTGCCAAGGGCCGGCGAGTAGGTCTCGATGGAGTCGGAGGCCAGGCGGAGGTCCAGGGGGCCGCGGTCGGCGCCTTTCCTGAGGTTCACCGTGCCTTCGAAGGGGATGCCGAAGAAGACGACCTGGGCTTCGTCGGGGGAACGGGTGCAGGCGATGAAGCGAGGAGAAACGGGTCTCATGGGTCCCGGCCCGCTGGCGGTCCCTGCGGCCAGGCCGCTCGACCGGTTAGAGGATGTCCTCTTCTGACAGGAGCACGACCGCCGCCACCGCGCAGCCGATGCGCTCCACCCGGTGCTCGGCGGCGAACACCTTCCACTCCCGAATGGTCTCCCCTCGGACCCGGAAGGCCTCCTCCAGCATCTGGCGGATCGTCCGCTCGGCCTCGGCCCGGGAGGCCCCATCGTGGTACTCCATGATCACCCCTGGCCGGGTCCGGTCCTCGGGCAGAGCGTAGCCGACCGCGGCCGAGACCACCTGGCCGGGGACGTCCCCCGTCGCCTCGGCGTAGGCGGTGGGGATGAGGGCGCCCGGCTTGATCCTGGGGAGATCCACGATGTCCACGTCGGGGGGGACGATGCTGGAAACCTTGATGAGGTTGATGTTGCCGATACCCGCCGCCAGGAGCGCGTTGTCGAAGGCGTTGAGGGGCGTGGAGCCTTCCGCGGCCCCGGCGGTCGCCGCCACCTTCGTCACCTTT
>Ga0209342_10004011_pt1 | contig 15384 bp, 16 predicted proteins | sample RifCSP16_2_FD_184023 | JGI IMG/M metagenome (GOLD analysis project Ga0209342, IMG submission 184023) | Soil microbial communities from Rifle, Colorado - Rifle CSP2_sed 16_2 (SPAdes) (version 2) | ecosystem: Environmental > Terrestrial > Deep subsurface > Rock core/Sediment | place: Rifle... | reverse complement strand
AATCTTGATAGAAGCACTGTGAAAACTACTGTAAATAAAAAGAGCATGGATACAAATCTAAATAAACTTGGTGCCTTTGTCGGCGATGATGCGATAATCGGCTCAGGCAATACAACAATGGCAGGGGCAGTGATTAATTCGCAGGTCAAGATTCCCCATCATTATACATACCCGAAGGAAGGCAGGTAAAGGAGAAGGCAGAGGTAGAGATATTTACTTTACCTATACCTTTACCTTGAATTTGGAGGCTTTATGTGCGGCATCAGTGGGATTGCTGGATTTAAAAATATAGCAGTGCCTTTACTTGATAGTATAAGACACTTGGAGTATAGGGGCTATGACGCATGTGGTATTGCGATACTTGGGCTACATGGGATTGAGGTTAGAAAGAATATCGGCTCTGTTGATGAGGTAAATGAAAGAGAGAGGTTATCAGAGCCTGATGGAAAGCTGGGGATTGCCCATACGAGATGGGCAACACATGGCGGCGTGACAAAGGAGAATACCCACCCTCATTTAAGCTGTAAAGGTGATTTTGCCCTCGTCCATAATGGGATTATATCCAATTATCGAGAATTAAAAAAAGAGCTTATCAAAGAAGGGCATAAGTTTTACTCAGAGACAGATACAGAGGTTATTGTCCATCTTGTGGAAAAATATTTTGCACCATCAAAAGATACAGAAAAAGCATTTATAAAGGCTATCAAGAGGCTTGAGGGGACATATGCTGTAGCCATGATAACCATTTATGAAAAAGATAAGATATTCTGTGCAAAGAAGGAAAGCCCTCTGGTAATAGGATTGGGGGGGGATACAAATTATATCGGCTCAGACTTTAACGCCTTTATAGATTATACAAAAAATGCAGTTGTCCTTGATGATGATGAATATGCAGTTGTATCAAAAGACCGCTACTTTATAAAAAATACTACAAATGGAGAAACTGTCAGAAAAAAAATTACAGAGATACACTGGGATAGTGATATGGCTAAAAAGGGCGGCTATCCCCACTACATGCTCAAGGAGATATATGAACAGCCGCAGTGCATTATAAATGCCTCACAGGTTGACAGACAGCATATCAAAAAAATATCAGACATGATAATGGAGAGCAAAAAGACTTATCTGATAGGGGTTGGCACCACTTATTATGTATCCCTTATGGGTGAGTATCAATTCTCTTCCGTTGCAGGTATTTTTACACCTGCGATAAGCTCGGATGAGTTTAAAAATCTCGCACATATAGATAAAGATACACTTGTCATAGCCATATCGCAGTCAGGTGAAACATACGATACCTTAAATGCACTGAAATATGCAAAAAATAAAGGTGCAAAGACTGCAGCCATTGTTAATGTAATGGGGTCATCCATTGCCCGTCTTGTTGACCTTACAATACTGCAAGGTTCTGGTCCTGAGATATGCGTAATCAGCACAAAGGCAGCCCTTTCACAGATGATTATACTACTAATGATTGCCCTTGAGATAGCAGTCAGAAATAAGAGGCTCGCTTCAAAGAATAAAATTGAGATTGAGAGGCATATATCTAATCTCCCTGAAATCATCCAGAAGGTGCTTAATGAAAAATCAGGCTTCATACATACAATAGCCCAAAAGTATTCCCACATAAATAACTGGCTCTATCTTGGGAGGGGGAAATATTATCCCATAGCACTTGAGTCATCCCTGAAGATGAAAGAGGTTGCGTATGTCCATGCAGAGGGGATGCCTGCGGGTTTCCTAAAACATGGGACCATTGCACTTATTGACGAAAACCTATACTCAATTATCTTCATGCCTCCAAAGAGTGACGAAGACCTCTACAGGCTTTCTTCCGGAAGTGCAGAGGAGATAAAGGCAAGAAAGGGATTTATTATAGGTTTTCACTTTGGAGACAAAAAGGAGAGCGAGAAGCTGTTCAATGAAGAGATTGCATTGCCGACGGTGCCTGATGTCATTGCCCCATTTTTAGAATTAGTTGTCGCACAGCTCTTTGCCTACTTCACAGCAGTAGCCTTAAAGAGAAACATAGACAAGCCAAGGTCTCTTGCAAAATCCGTTACAGTGGCATAAAACAAGGTGTAGAGATAAAAGGGATAAGCTATAACTTATTCCTTACACATTATCACTTAATACAGACTCTGCACCTGTCTTCAAATGGGAGATCATATCTGTTTAACAATTCCTGATTTTTTAATATCTCCCATGTCTCACCTTCTGCCACAATCTCTCCATTAAATAAGATTATAAGGCGATTACAAATATCGCCTGCCATATAAAGGTCATGGGTAACGATTATTTTTGTTGAGGGGAGTGATTTTATAGTATGTATAAGCATCTTTTGGGAATATGTGTCCAAATTTGCAGACGGCTCATCAAAGGCAATTATATCAGGAGTCATTGAAAGGACTGTTGCAAGAGATACCCTCTTTTTTTCTCCGAGGCTTAAATGATGCGGACTCCTCTTTTCAAATCCAGTTAATCTGACCGTCTCCATTGCCTTTTTTACCTTTTTATTTATATCATCTTCAGAAAAACCCATGTTCTGAGGTCCAAATGCAACATCCTCCCACACGGTTGGGCAGAATAACTGGTCATCAGGGTTTTGAAAGACGATACCAATCTTTTCTCTTATTTCCTTCAGGTTTTTTTTGTTAACCTCCATACCCATTACTTCTATCCGCCCATCCCCGATGAGAATTCCATTCAGATTGAGGAGGAGTGTTGATTTGCCTGCCCCGTTTGGCCCTATAATCCCAACAGACTCCCCTTTATATATTGAAAGGGTGATATCCTTCAATACATCGTTCCCGTCAGGATACTGAAAAGAGAGTTCTTCAATTAAAATTGCCTTCCCGTTTTCCACTTTAGTATAACCTCACTAATGATGTTATCAATATTATTGCTATAATAAATAGTATGTCCTGACTGTTGATTGATGTCTGGTATCTTGCGACTTTTAAATTCCCCTCAAACCCCCTTGATGCCATTGCCATATAAACCCTTTCTCCCCTCTCATAACTTCTTACAAAAAGCACCCCTATCATATTGCCTATTGTCTTTGCATGCCATATCCATCTCCCTTTAAAACAGCGGGAATCACATGCCTGTCTTATCCTCATCACCTCATCAAGGAGAACAAATAGATAGCGGTAAGTAAAACTTGTAAGAAGTATGAATATATTTGGAACTTTAAGTCTGCGAAAACCGTTAAGCAGGGCAGGGAATGGGGTTGTAGAAGATAACAGTATCAGACATAGAACCCCTATATAGGATTTTATTACAACATTCCACGCCGCTATAAACCCTGATGTAGTAATTAAAAATATTGATGTTAAAAGTGCAAATGGTATGACTACAGCAGAGCGAGAGAGGATAAATGAAATGGGAACTTTTGACAGAAATATAAGTGTAAATACAACTGATAAATAGATTCCAAAGTGATTAAAGTTTTTGGATGGTGTAGTAACACTTATTACAATAATCCATAAGAAAGAGATTATTTTTACACTTGGGTCAAGTCTGTGGATAGGGCTTTCAATACTGCTATATTTATCAAGAAAGGCATGTTTCATGGCGGTATTATCGGAAAGCAAAAAACAAAAGCAAGGAGCTATATATAATAGTTTTTCGCCTTCTGCCTTAAAAAATTTTCTTAATCAGTTTATCGGCACTGAAGATGGGATTGGTGTATAGGTTCTTTCATCAGGTTCTGCTTCTATCTTTGGTGCAGGGGCTGGAGATTCTTCAAGTGCAACCCTTAAGACCTCGTCCATATTTTCAACCAGATTAATCTTAAGCACCTTCTTTATGTTTGCCGGTATATCTTTTAAGTCTCTTTCATTTTCTCTTGGCAGTATGATGTTAAAAATCTCGCTCCTGTGGGCAGCAAGGAGCTTCTCCTTAACCCCGCCAATTGGAAGAACCTTTCCCCTTAATGTAATTTCGCCTGTCATTGCTAAATCTCTCTTCACAGCCCTCTTTGTAAGAGCGGAAACAAGGGCTGTTGCCATTGTAATACCTGCCGACGGCCCATCCTTTGGAATGGCGCCTTCAGGAACATGGATATGAATATCAACCTTCTGATAAAAATTTCTATTAAGTTCCATCTCTTTAGCCTTTGATCTTACATAGCTTAATGCCGCCTGTGCAGACTCCTGCATTACATCGCCTAATTGTCCTGTAAGCGTAAGATTCCCCCTCCCGTCCATGAGTGTAACCTCTGTCGTGAGAATCTCACCCCCTACCTCTGTCCATGCAAGACCTGTTGCAAGCCCGACCTCACTCTTCTCAGTCTTTTTACTTACACGATAAATTGGGATACCAAGGTATTTCGCAAGACTCTTCGGTGATATAATTATCAACTTAGAAATTTTCTTTTCTGTAGCTATCTTCTTTGCTACCTTTCTGCATATATTGGCAATCTCCCTCTCAAGATTTCTTACCCCTGCCTCTTTTGTATAGTGCCTTATAATTTTTCTCACAGCCGAATCGGTAAACTGAATCTGCTTTTCTTTAAGCCCGTGGTCTTTGATATTTTTAGGCATAAGGAAGAGTTTTGCAATGTTCAGTTTCTCCTCCTCTGTATACCCCGGCATCCTCAATACCTCCATCCTGTCAAGCAGAGGCTGGGGGATTGTGTGAAGGACATTTGCAGTTGTAATGAACATCACCTCAGAGAGGTCAAAGTCCACTTCAAGATAATGGTCATTGAAGGCATAATTCTGTTCAGGGTCAAGCACCTCTAATAGAGCGGCAGACGGATCGCCCCTGAAGTCCATACTCATCTTGTCAATCTCATCAAGCATAAATACCGGATTTTTTGTCCCTGCCTTTTTGACTGACTGTATAATCCTTCCGGGTAAGGCACCTATATAAGTCCTCCTGTGTCCCCGTATCTCAGCCTCATCCCTGACACCGCCAAGAGAAACACGGACAAACTTTCTCCCCGTAGCCCTTGCTATTGATTTACCGAGAGATGTCTTCCCGACACCCGGCGGTCCTGCCAGGCACAATATAGGCCCCTTCATCTCCTTTACAAGTTTTCGGACAGCCAGATACTCAAGCACCCTCACTTTTACCTTATCCAATCCGTAGTGGTCTTCATTTAAAATCTTTTCAGCCTCTTTTATATCAAGCTTCTCCTTTGTCTTTACAGCCCATGGTATATCAACAAGCCAGTCAATATAGTTTCTCACCACTGTCCCTTCTGCAGACATGGGAGGCATCATCTCAAGACGTTTCAGTTCTTTCAGTGCCTTTTTATTTATATCTTCAGGCATCTTTGCCTTCTTTATCTTTTCTCTTAACTCCTCTATTTCAGTCTTGAACTCATTAAATTTGCCCAGTTCTTTCTGAATAGCCTTCATCTGCTCTTGCAGGTAATACTCTTTCTGGCTCTGCTCCATCTGTTTTTTCACCCTTCCACGCACCTTTTTTTCCAGATTAAGTATCTCAATCTCCGACTCTATTATGCTGTAGAGTTCTTCAAGACGGGCATGATGGGATATTATTTCAAGGAGCCTCTGTTTATCTGTAGTCTTCATTGAAAGATGTGCTGCTATAGAATCCGCAAAATGTCCGGGGTCGTTTATATTTTGTATAGACATTAATATTTCGGCAGGCATCTTCTGGCTAAGTTTCACATATTCTTCAAAAAGCCCCATGAGGCTCCTCATCAGCGCCTCAATTTCTGGAAAGGTTTCACCTTTTTTTTCAGGAAAAGAAACCTTGACCTCAAAAAAATTGATGTTTTCAATAAACGAATCTATTCTGACCCTGTTTATTCCTTCTACCAGAACCTTTACAGTTCCATCAGACAGTCTCAGTATCTGAAGTATCTCAGCTGCCGTCCCTATCTCATATACATCTTCAGGGGCGGGGTCATTTGTCTTTGGTTTTTTCTGTGCGGCAAGAACAATCCGCTTCTCCCCTGATATTGCATTCTCAAGCCCCCTTATAGATTTATCCCTTCCCACAAAAAGAGGAATAACCATATGAGGAAAAACCACAATATCTCTTAAAGGCAGAAGCGGCAATATATTGGTCTGTATCTTTTTCTTTTCTTCCATAGGCATTAAATATGAGGGGACAAAGGGTCAAGCATTCAAGTGGTCAAGTGTTTTTATTTCTGCTAACCTTTGAACCCTTGAATCCTATTTTAATTCAGCTTGCCTGTTTCTCGTATACTATAAGGGGCTGTTCTCTTTTGGTTATAACCTCTTCGCTTATAATGCACTCCTTTATTCCTATCTGTGATGGCAGTTCATACATGGTATCAAGCATTACCTCTTCCAATATCGCCCTTAACCCTCTTGCCCCTGATTTTCTCTTTGTCGCCTCTCTGGCTATTGTCCTTAAGCCGCCTTCAGTAAATCTCAGCTTAACCCTCTCAAATTCAAAAAACTTCTGATACTGTTTTGCAAGGGCATTTTTGGGTTCTGTTAGAATCTTAACCAGCGCATCTTCATCTAAATCATCCAGTGTGGCAATAACAGGGAGTCTGCCTATAAATTCAGGTATCAAGCCATATTTAAGAAGATCTTCGGGCTGGATCTGCCTTAATGTATCACCTATATTTTTTTCTGTCCTGGCTTTAGGATTTGAGCCAAAACCGATAGACTGTTTTCCTGTCCTCTGTTCTATAATCTTATCAAGCCCCACAAAGGCACCTCCGCAGATGAATAGGATATTCGTTGTATCAATCTGGAGAAATTCCTGATGGGGATGCTTCCTACCGCCCTGAGGGGGGACATTTGCAACCGTCCCCTCTATTATCTTTAACAGTGCCTGCTGAACCCCCTCGCCAGACACATCCCTTGTAATAGATGGATTCTCAGATTTCCTGCTTATCTTGTCAATTTCGTCTATATATACGATGCCTTTTTCAGTCTTTTCTACATCATAATCTGATGCCTGAAGGAGCCTTAAGATTACATTCTCCACATCCTCACCAACATAACCTGCCTCGGTGAGTGTCGTAGCATCTGCTATTGTAAATGGCACATTTAATATCTTTGCAAGTGTCTGTGCAAGGAGTGTCTTTCCAGTCCCTGTGGGGCCTATAAGCACGATATTGCTCTTCTGTAGATCCACATCATTTATATTGACATGGCTGTCTATCCTCTTGTAATGGTTGTGGACTGCAACAGATAGGATTTTCTTTGCCCTGTCCTGCCCTATCACATACTCATCCAGTATCCTCTTTATCTCCTTTGGCTTTGGTATGTGCTGAAATATATTCTCCTTATCATGCCCCCACTCTTCTACCATTATGTCGTTGCATAACTCTATACATTCATCACAGATATATACAGTGGGTCCTGCGATTAGTTTTTTTACCTCGTCCTGGCTCTTCCCGCAAAATGAACAACGGAGGTCAATCTCATTGCCTCTCTTTACCATTAGATATCCTCCTCTAAAGTTAAATGTTTATTCATTTGGTTTTTCTTTTTTGGATTTTGGGAATTCATGGCTTTCTATAACATCATCAATGATTCCATAAACCTTTGCATCTTCTCCTGACATAAAAAAGTCTCTGTCTGTATCCACCCTGATTTTTTTCAAGGGCTGACCGGTATGTTTTGATAATATGCCATCAAGGGTCTCCCTCATCTTTAATATCTCTTTTGCGTGTATCTCAATATCTGCAGATGGCCCCTGAAACCCGCCTGAGGGCTGATGTATCATCATCCTTGAGTGAGGAAGGGCAAATCTCTTACCCTTTTCCCCTGCTGATAATAAGAGCGCCCCCATACTCGCCGCCTGTCCAATACATATAGTCTGTACGGCAGGCTTTATATACTGCATTGTGTCATATATGGCAAGCCCAGATGTAACAATACCCCCCGGACAATTTATATATATATAAATATCCTGCTCAGGGTCTTCAGCCTCTAAAAACAAAAGCTGTGCAATTATAAGATTTGACATGTAATCATCAATAGGCGCGCCTAAAAATATTATCCTGTCCTTCAAAAGACGGGAATATATGTCATACGCCCTCTCGCCTCGTGGTGTCTGCTCCACAACCATAGGAATCAAACTCATTTACTTACCTCACTTTCTCTATCGGTATAAATATCGCTCACCTTAAGCAACTTAATTATAGCATCAAAGGTTTTGTCAATCAATAATCTCTTTCTCAACCTGTCAATTGAACTATTATCCTGCATCTTCCTTTTCAATACCTGAAAGTTTTCCCTTATTGATAATGCATACTTTTTTACCTCATCATCCAATTCTGTATCGATGACTGTTATAGACCTTTTCTCTGCAATATTTTCAAGTATGATATCTGACTTCAGGTTTCTGATAGCCGAGTCCCTGAAACCATCCCTCATCTTATTCATGTCAACACCCGATTTATCCAGATCAATCCCCTGCGAGGCAAACTGATGACGGGTGCTATGGACCATAGAGTCCATCTCTTCCTCTATGAGCTGGGGTGGGAGTTCAAAGGGGTTCATTTCAATCAGCTTATTAACCAATTCATTCCTAATCTTTGAATCGGCTGCCTTTCTTTCCCTGTCCTCCAAATCACCTCTCACCTTGCTTTTTAATACCTCAAGATTCTCAAACCCTCCAAGCTCCTTTGCAAAATTATCATCTATTGGCTTCAGCCTCTTCTTTTTTACCTCTCTGACAGTTGTCTTGAAATTCACCTCTTTCCCTGCAAGCTCCTTATCATGGTGATTGGCAGGGAATGTTATATTAATATCCCTTGATTCGCCTTTTTTGAGTCCTATCAATCTTTCTTCAAACTCAGGTATAAAAGACTTTGAACCGATAAAAACAGGATGGTTCACACCTTTTCGCACAAGATGATTATTTGAAAAACCCTCATAATCAATTATCACATAGTCATTGCTCTCAAGCAGATGGTCATCACTGCTTTCAAACTCTGCCTGCATCTCCTGAATTCCTTTTAATCCCTTTTCAACATCCTCATCTGTAACTCTCACTATAGTTCTTGTAAATTCAAGATGACTGAAGTCTTTAACGGTTATATCGGGGAGTGTTTCCACTGTAACACTGAATGAAAGAGGTGCGCCATGCTCCATCTTTATATCCTCAACATTGGGCTGGGTTACAGGACGGATTTTGTGCTCCTTTATTGCCTCAGCAAATGTCTTTGGGATTATCCTCTGCAGGACATCGGATTCCACTCTATCTTTATAATGCTGCTCAAGTATCTTTCTTGGAGCCTTCCCCTTTCTGAAACCTTGAATATTGGCAGACTTGCTAATATTCTTATATGCCTCATCAATCTCCCTGTTCACTATTTCAATTGGAACCTCAATCTTCAATTTTTTTACACTCGGTTTTATATCAGATACCTCTACCTTCAAGATTATCCTCCTTCCCCAAATTTCGCTTCGCTGGAATTTAATAAATAAAAAAGAGGCTTCAGCAAATTTTCTTATTTTTTATTTTAGCATATCATAATACAAAATAAAATCTGATTTATCTATTGCTCTCTTTAAATGCCTTTTCTATCTCCCTCATAGCGGTCTTCTTTTTTATATCTTCTCTCTTGTCATGCAGTTTTTTACCTTTTGCAAGTGCCAGCTCTACCTTTGCAACGCCTCTTTTGAAATAGAACTTTAATGGTATTAAGGTAAGCCCTTTCTCAACAGTCTTTCCGATTAATTTATTTATCTCGCTTTTGTGGAGGAGAAGCTTACGGATTCTCAATGGGTCGTGATTATATATATTCCCGTGTGTATAGGGGCTTATGTGGCAGTTGTGGAGAAAAACCTCTTCATCTTCCACCATTGCAAAGCTGTCTTTTAAGTTTGCCTTCCCTTCTCTCAGGGATTTTACCTCGGTCCCTCTTAGGACAATCCCTGCCTCAAAGGTTTCTATAATAGAATAATCATGCCTCGCCTTCCTGTTTTCTGTAATAATTTTTATTGACATAGATAATGGTGGTATAAAACTGTCTATGACCAAGTGATTTCCCTTGTAGTCATTATCATATATTGACCTCATAAAAGCAATATACTGCGAAAGCTTAAATACTCATCCAAACGAAGTCCGCAACCATAAGTCAATATTGCCATAAATGAGAGCCGAATCTTTTTTCCTTGTTTTTTTCATATTATCAGTGGTGTTTAACATTCCCTGTTGAAAAAATGCAGATTGGACGCACCATAGATGAAATTAAAAGTGAGATTCCTGCTATTCCTAAAACAAAATTACTTAATTAACAGACCCAGAAAGTGTCTGGGTTTTAAAACACCACTTGAAGCAGCTTCTTCTTTTGTTGCACTTCAAGGTTGAATGTGGGATTATTTAAAAATGGCTTTTTCTGCAAACTCGTTAGATACAAAATAATATACAGATATGTGGACTTCGAATAAGCATTAGCATCGCTGCACCGGACGGCAATTCCGCTGCGCTTCATTGCCATCCAGTTATGCGGAGCGTTAATTTTTGGCATGTAACAATTTTCTGACGCTTAGATATTTGGATATGTTATAATTTTGTATAATTAAAATATAGGAGGGTTAATATGCACAAGATATTCGGATATATTGAGAGAGATACAGAAACAGGATTGTATGTGGGGATTGTTCCGGGCATCCCCGGCGCCCATACTCAAGCTGAAACACTGGATGAATTACAGAAGAATCTCAAAGAAGTAGTTGAATTATGCTTAGAAGAAATGAACACTGAAACAAAGAGCAATTTGCCGGAATTCGTTGGTATTCAGCAATTTGAGGTTGCAGTTTGAGTAAGTTGCGACTTGTTGATGCGAAGGTTGCCGAGAAATTATTGTTCTCGCTTGGTTTTGATAGGGTTCGTCAGAAAGGGAGTCATGCATTTTACAAGCATCCTGATGGGAGAATAACTACATTACCTCATCACAAAGGAAGGATGTTGTCCCGCCCATTACTAAGAGAAATTTTGAGAGAAATAGAAATTACTGTCGACGACTACAACAGATATATAGAAAAACTATAAATAAAAAAAGACAGATAACTAGTCAGTGCAGCCGATGTTTCACACGACTGATTTTAATCTCTTAGCTCTATGACTCGACAAACCGATATTGCAGCATTGCTCACAAAATCTGAGCAACAACTTCAGACAATCATGAAGGAATACGACTCATCCCTTCATGAGCAGGCAATCGCGGCTCCCCTGCGAGTGGACATCAAGAATTACTGCGAAAACCTTCGCTCTGTACTTGATTATCTTGCTCACGGGTTACGTGATAAGCATTGCCCAACTGCGAATTCAAAAAGCCGCTTCTACTTTCCCATTCTTCCCGACGCATCCCAGTTCGCTTCACAAGCAGCGTTGTGGTTTCCTGGCCTTAGCAGCTCAGCTCCTGCGGTATGGGCAGAGCTGGAGAAATGTCAGCCGTACCAAGCCGGTTACGCTTGGCTGGGCACTTTTAATAAAGTAAACAATGAAAACAAGCACGGGGCGCTCGTGGCACAAACGCGGCAAGAGGTGGTGACCAGAGTCCAAGCAGATATTACAGGGGGCGGTTCCGTCTCGTGGAACCCCGGAAGTGTTCGTTTCGGAAATGGTGTATTCATTGGTGGGGTTCAAGTGAACCCGTCCACGCAAATGCCTGTACCTGATCCTCGGCTTAAAATCACAAAGACGGTTTGGGTTGATTTCCAGTTCGATGGTATCGGGGTGTCCGCATTAGGGTTGCTAAAAGATGCTCTCAATGGTGTGAAGGCAATAAATGCTGCACTTAGCCCATACCTGTAGAGCTAACCCGGCAGTCAAGCGGGACTGCGCAAAAGCGCGCAGCCCCTTACTTTTACGTTATGCCCCAAACATCGCCAATTGCGCGGTCTGTTGTTCAAACCGTTTCTTGGCGGCCTCGTAATAATCCTTGTCCAGTTCGCAGCCCACAAAGTCAACCCCGAAATAGTGGGCGGCTATTGCACTGCTACCGCTGCCGAGGTGGGTATCAAGTATCCGCTGGCCAGGCTTGGCGTAGTTCGTTAAAAGCCATTCGTAGAGCTTTACGGGCTTTTGGGTTGGGTGAATTCGCGCTTCTTTGTTTTTCATATCGCCCTGTAGCATCTCGCTCCACTGAAACCGAAAATTTCGCACAGCAGTTTTGAAACTCGTCCATGCAAGCTCACTGTCAGCAAAGTCAGAATTTCCAGTTACTTTATCCCATACAATCCAGCACGAACTCGGCTTCGCAAACCGATCAATAAAATGGTTTGCTCCCCAAACAATCTGATTTTTACTCACGCGCTGCAGTTCGTTGAAATACTCAACAGGAGGTGGTTCTCTATCGCCTCCAGCAAAAGCCTTGTAATCTTTCGCCACGGCCAGCTTCCCTCGGCTTGCATTCCTGTCACCGTTCTCGCCTATGCCGTACGGCGGATCGACAATCGCCAGGTCAAAAACCTTATCTGGCAGAGTCGCCATATATTCCATGCAGTCTATGTTCAAGAGTTCCACGCTCATTTTTACCTCAAAACCGGCATAACACGTCGGTCAAGCGGACGGCGGAAAAGTACCGCCGCCGCTTACCTTGGCGTTCTCCCTTCGCTTCGCTCAGGGAGAACGCGGGGCTGAGCCGGTGCCCCTTCCCTCCGCTCCGCTACGGGAGAACCAGGGGCACGAAACCGACCGCTTCGCGGCGGCTCAGCCCCGCGTTAAGCATGAAAGGAGAAAAACATGAAGTTTTTGGCATTCGCCATCGCAATAACACTGCTTGGACCGTTTGCGGCAGATTTATCGGCCGCAGAGAGTGTTACTATGGCATCTGGCGGCTCTATTAAGACTGAGCTTGGTTATGGCATCGTGTTAAACAAAGAATCCTCTCTTGCAAGGGAGTGGATTACTGTTCATGACGATTCAGTCCTGGCAGATATATCGGGAATGGTTGGCGTTAAGACAATTTACGAAAGCGGCGAGCGCTATTCCAGAGAAAGTTATCAATACAGCGCAGAGTACAGCATCACAGCCAAGGAAGATCTTTCGGCGGTTGAGATAAGGTTTCTTACCTTTGATATTTGGGGCAATCATTCTCGAAATTTATCTGCAACCGACATAGTTGATATGGCAGCGGGAACAACAAAGTCTTTTGTTGGTAAATGGAATGTTTATTCAGAGAACGAAGTATCTGAATACTACGCTTCAATAGCCTATATAGCCCAAGTCAGAACAAAAAGCGGAAGGGTTATTAAGGCCAATCCTAAGTTCGTTCTTGAGCAAGCGCAAAAGTTCTCGAAGAAGTTCTCAGAGGAAGACCTTGAGCCAAAACCGGAGAAGAAATAGACAATGCCTAACACACGCATGAACCCGGACTGCCAACTACGCTGCGCTTCGTTGGCAGCCGGTTATGCGTAACGTTAGCAGTCAATAAATGAAAAAAAATATAAAGAAATGGCAAGAAGCCTCAAGAGAGGCACATCGCATTTCTCGCTGGGCAAAAACAATGACAAAGTGGCTTATTTCCAGAGGACATAAGAATGGAGCAAATTGGCATGTTGTAAATTTTGTAGGTACTAACAATTCAGAATCAAGAGGTATTGTAGATTTACTTGCCATACGAAAAGACCACCGAACAAATGACCGAAAAATTAAAAGAGGAGATTTATTTGAAGTAGTTTTAATTCAAGTTAAAGGCGGTTGTGCTCCTTTTCCAACAGGAGAAGATATTGCACGGTTGAAACAGGTATCCAAACATCACCGTGCAAAAGCAATAGTCTTATCAGAATGGAAACCAAGAAAGAGATTACAATTCTACTTGCTCAAACAAAAGAAATGGATTGAAATAAAACCAAATGAACTCTTCTAACAACTCACCATGACTAATATCCAAAAATTTAAAAGGCATATTATTTTGTTGCCATAATGCACACAATGTGTTAATTTATCATAGATGAAGCATATAAACTGGAATACTGAAAAGAGCTTGAAACTCAAAGAATCGAGAGGAATTTGTTTTGAGGATATTGTTTTTTATATTGAAAAAGGCGACATTTTGGATGACTATCTACATCCGAATCAGAAAAAGTATCCGGAACAGCGGATAATGGTAATCGGGCTAAATAATTATGCATACCTTGTTCCTTATGTCGAGAATGCAGAAGAAATATTTCTGAAAACCATTATCCCCAGTAGAGAGGCAACAAACATTTATTTTGGAGGAGAGAAATGAAAGCTAAATTAACTACAGAAGAACAAGAAATATTGGACAGTTTTGAAAAAGGTGAATGGGTTCCGGTTAAGAACCTTTCAAAAAGAAAAGCCGAACTAATGAGGTATGCAAGAAACACGTTAAAGAAAGACAAAAGACTAAATATAAGAATTTCCGAAAGAGACCTGACCGAATTACAAAAGAAGGCAGTGAGCGAAGGGTTGCCTTACCAGACATATGTTTCCAGTATAATTCATAAATTTGTCAGCGGTAGGCTAACAGAGGCAAAAAATTAAACTGCTAACAAATCGCTCAACACCGATGCTCATTACGCTACGCTTCATTCGCACGGGTTAGCTTCGCCGTTCCCGAAGCGCTGCGCACTTCGGGAACGCCCGAGTTGAGCTGAGCTCTCACGGATTAAAAGCGTTCCCTCGCGCGCCGACTCGCGCTCGGGAACAATCCGTTCGAGCAGACAGCCCTACGGGTAGCAGCTCAACTCGGGCGTTATGCCTATGGGAGATTAAAAAATGAAAACATGTCCGTATTGCGCTGAAAATATTCAAAGTGAAGCTATCAAATGCAAACATTGTGGTGAATGGCTGAATAATCATAAACAGGAAACTGTTATTGAAAGCACATCTACACAGCATGTTGCATCTCATGTTGAAGAAAATATTAAGTCTAATAAGATAAAAATACAGGCCAACCTCACTGAAGTGTCTATCGAAGCGTTAACAAAAAAACACATCAAATGGATGATAGCCGGCTTTATACTGGAATATATTGGATTATGCGGAATTGTTTTAGGCAATACAGGCGTTATTTCTAAAGACAGCGGTGCTTACACAGGCGGAGCCATGCTTGAAATAGTGGGAATGATTGTTGTATTAGCCACTACTTATAAGCTGTGCAAACTCTTAGGGTTCAGTTTGATCAAAAATTTACTGATAAGTGTTATTAACGTCAGTATCGGAATAAATATACTAACAACCCTTCCTTATCTTATTTTTAAGTCTACCAAAATTAAAGATACATTAAGCATGACCTCAAAATCTTATGACTTAAAACACGAAGATGATTTAAATGTTTCACAGACACAAAAATCCGGCGGATATGTGGGCGGGATTATTCTTTTCATTTTTTATGCACTGTGGACTTCCCCCGAAATAGCGGACACACCGAAAGGTTAGGTTATAATACAACCTTAGGAGGTGTGAAATGCAAGAGAAAAGAAGGAACAGGAAATACGA
>Ga0209342_10004010_pt1 | contig 15385 bp, 10 predicted proteins | sample RifCSP16_2_FD_184023 | JGI IMG/M metagenome (GOLD analysis project Ga0209342, IMG submission 184023) | Soil microbial communities from Rifle, Colorado - Rifle CSP2_sed 16_2 (SPAdes) (version 2) | ecosystem: Environmental > Terrestrial > Deep subsurface > Rock core/Sediment | place: Rifle... | reverse complement strand
ATATCTGGAACAGCAGAAATGGTGTTCGTGTGCCGGGTACGGCCGGCTTGATTTCCTTTGGCATCCAAATACCCGACCGGAAGGCCCTCGAGGCCATCACTGCACAGTTAGATCAGAACGGATCTCCGGTTCACCGAACCGCGGACGGACATTTCCTTGTTCATGATTCTGACGGCATTGCCGTTCAGTTGGCTGTTTCACACCCCGATGCACATGCTTCTTTTCAATCACCATGTTCTCAGGAGGTAGCGTTATGAAGAAGGGTTTTCTCGTCGCTGCATTGATTTTCACAGTCTCGTCATTATTCGCGCAAGAGGGAAATTGGAACCTCGACAAAGCCCACTCTTCGGTGAGTTTCACGGTTGTGCACATGCTGGTCTCAGAAGTAACCGGCCGTTTTGGGGATTTCAGCATTGCCTTTGCTTCCTCAAAGGAGGACTTCAGTGATGGGTCTGTTGACGTTGTAATCAAGACGAATAGCGTCAACACCGACAACACGAATCGGGATAATGATCTTAAGTCCGGCAATTTCTTCAGTGCAGAGAAGTTTCCCGAGATCCGGTTCAAGAGCGATCTTTTTGAAAAAGTGGAGGGAAACAAATACAAGATTACAGGAGATTTGACAATCAGGGATGTGACAAAGAAGGTAACGTTCGATGCGGAGTACAGGGGATCAGTGAAAACGCAGCGCGGAACAGTCATCGCATGGAAAGCATCGACCACCATCAACAGATTTGATTATGGCCTGAAATGGAACCGGATGGTTGACACAGGAGGGCTGGTTGTGGGGGAGACGGTTACGATACATGTCGTCCTTGAGCTTCGTAAGTAGGCTGGATCTGCACGATATGGGAGTGTTGCGGCGATCGTGGGAATTAGCGCGCGGGGCAAAGGAAGGTGTACCAACGTCATCCTGCAAGAACGAGTGAGGTCTCATTTCTATTCGTTCGAAGATTTGAGCTGAAGATGAGTCTCGTCGTGTTCCTCGACCGGTTCGAGATGAGTAATGATATTGACCGGACCGGTAACGGAGGTTGTGATTGCCGCCTCAATCTCTGTGGCCTTCCAATGGGCATCCTCGATCGCGGTGCCTTTTGGGAAGAGAAGGTGAAACTCAACCCACAACGAGGTCCCTGTGTTTCGATAACGAACTTCGTGATAGGCGAGGCCGCGTTTTGCAGTTTCGTCTTCAAGAACGCGCCTGATCTGCATTTCCAGTTTCGGATTACCCTCATCCATCAACCCACCTATTGAATGTCGTACCAGCTTTCCACCCGACCAGAGAATGTTCATTGCCACAAGAATTGCCAGAATGGGATCGAACGGGAGCCAGCCGGTCCACAGTACGAGAAGTAATGCGATTATCACTGCGAGACTTGTCCACGCATCAGTAAGAACATGCTTTGCGTTGGCCGTCAGGATCAGTGATCCGTAACGCTTACCCTGCCAGAGCAAATAGGCGCCAAGAGCGGCATTGATCGCTGCAGCTCCGGCAACGAAAAGAGTTCCCTCCCCGAGATTTTCCAACACCAGGCCGGAAAGCCATTTTCGTATCGCTTCATAAATGATGACCATCGCTGCGAGAATAATCATCGACCCTTCGAATCCGGCTGAAAAGAATGCAATTCTCTCATGGCCGTATGGATGACTCTCATCTGCAGGTTTGAAACTAAGCCACATGCTGTAGGCCGCAAAGGCAACTGCGATGATATGAACGACCGATTCGGCTGCATCGGAGAGAATTGCGGCAGAGCCCGTTCGAAGATACGCGTACCATTTTCCGGCCAACATTAGAAATCCAACCGCAAGCGAGAGATTAATCGTCCGCTTCTGATGAAGCATTTCCAGTTTTGAAGACGGGGAGAGACTATTGAGGGCGGGGGGATTCATCAAACCTTGATGATCCAATTGCGTTTGTACATTACATAGGCAATTGCGTACAACAACAAAACGTAAAACAATGAATGAAACAATGATGCAATCATGGGCGGTCCAAGAGGCACGAAAATGGCCTGGTAGTACCAGGTTTTCAGTGAGATTGTCTCACCAGCCTCATTTGGGAAACGTACTATCCAGGATATGCGTCCGAAAAGACCGGCAAGAAAGAACATCGTGATTGCGTTCAATCCGTAAATTGCGAACGGTTTTGACCATGGATGTTTCTTTTTCACATCGATCACCCAAAAAAGAACTCCAAGCACATTGAGGGCCAGCCCTGCCATAAATATTGCATAGGAGCTTGTCCACATATTCTTGTTGATTGGAAGCCAGTTGTCCGTGATGACACCGGCAACCAGGAGAATATTGCCGTAGACAAACATAAGGACAAGCTTCTCTTCCTGGCTCTTATCAGAACGAAGGAGGTGACCCGTGAGAACGCCGAAAAGCGTCGTTCCGATTGCAGGCAGGGTGCTGAAAAGGCCTTCGGGATCGAATCCTGGTACCGGTGCGCCCGACCATGTGTGACCGCTGAGAAGCGTGGAATCAAGATACCAGCAGAGGTTTCCTGTGGGATCAAGGATGCCTGCGCCGTAGCCCGGGATGGGGATGGTGACGACTGAAACCCAGTACGCCGTCAGGAGCGACGCCGTAATCCACACCTGGGTTTTCCAATCGGTTTTCAAAACAATAAGGCTGACAATCAGGTAACAGAGGGCAATTCGTTGAAGGACCCCGGGGATGCGCATCGCGGAAAAGGAAAACTGATGATGAAACAACAGTCCAAACGGAAGGCCGTTGAGAAGCAGACCGATGAAAAATATGATTGCCGCGCGCTGAAAGACATGCAGCATCAATTTCTTCGCTGTATCTCCCCGTTCCAAGCGCTTTGCAAACGAAAAGACCATTGCGACGCCGACAATCCAAAGGAAAAAGGGGAAAATGGTATCGGTATAGGTCCAGCCATTCCACGCCGCATGCCTGAACGGTGCATAGACATGTCCCCAGTCTCCGGGGTTGTTCACAAGCATCATTCCGGCAATCGTTGCGCCGCGAAAGACATCAAGTGACAACAATCGGCCAGTTGTTTGAACAGGAAGGTTTGACATGACGGGTGGAAGAAGTGACGAACCGTGCGTGGTCAGCTGAAACTTCGGTCTATCCCCATGAAGTACCTGAACGAAAGAACACCACAAGAATCCAACCGGCGAGCAACGCTGCAACAATAAGAATTCTTATTTTCTGGTCTTCGGAAAGTTTCATCACGTCGATCAAGATAGAAACATTTGACGCGAGAAGCAAAACCGAAATCTCGATTACCGAACAATGAATAGTTCTATGGAATCTGGTCGAAGCGGAGATTCAGAATCGGATAGTCCTTCCAATCCTTATAGTCAAAATGCCACCATTCAAACACATACACTTCAAAACCATGGAGCTGCAGCGCGCGGCGGAGCAATTCACGGCTCCATCGCTGGAGGGAAGTACCGCCGGGATAATCCGGATAGGCACGCACAGAGAATTCGTCGTACGTGCTCACCATTTCTGCAGGCTTTCCGGTGGCGAGGTCGTAAAGCGTGACGTCGACCGCACTCCCGCGATTGTGACGCGATCCCTTCAGGGGGTCAGCAACGAAATCGCGCTGATGGGCGGGAGTCGCATCCCAGAACATCTTTGTGACATACCATGGCCGATAGGCGTCATGGATGAGGAGTCCGTACCCGAATTGCTGCAGCCAGCGGTGAGCGAGAACGAGTGCCTGGGCGGCCGGCCTTTGCATGAATGCGCGGGGCTCGGAATAGAAAACCGCTTTCATAAAATTATCGTTCGTTGCATAGCGGATATCAAGATGAATGGTCGAGTCTAGTTTCACAATCTCTGTGAGATCAGGCTTGCGGAACGTGCCTTGTTCGCGAGGAGGTGAGGAAGCAAGAGCCTCTTTCCGCAATCGATCAACTGGCTTTTGGGGAATAATAGTGAAAGTGCCTTTGCTGCCGATCCGGCGGCGTGTGAAAAGAACACCCGCGGCCATGACATCCGTGACTGAACCGTCGGCAGAACGTCCGAAACGAAGTTGTTCCCCGTGATAAAGCCCGAAATCAGGGAAGGCAAAAACGTCGGAGGAAATTTCCTTCAGGGGATAGGAAAAGTACCACTCTATCTGCGCGTGGAGAATTCCGTCTCTTTCGTGAATGTACAACGTGTTATGGTCCCAGCCGTACTCTCCAATCAATTGTTTCCATCGTTCCGATGCCGGTTGGGGTCTTGTGTCTGGCGCTCGGAATAACGTATCTCTTCCCACAATAACACCGTTCGGAATTGGCGTTACCGATGAACCACGGCTGAGCTTGTCGTCAAGAATGAGCCCGTTTGCATGCTGTCGAACCGTTAGTATCGTTGTTCGTCCCCGCATCAGCAACCGATCTCCCCGTTCAAAAAAGGTCACAATGTACCGATCGTTTGCGTATTTGCCTGCCAGCTGCTTTCGGAGTTCGGGTTCAACCTCGTGCGCCAGAGGGTAGTCGGGCAAAGGTTGGTGAGCTGCCCGCGCAAGCAGAAGATCCAAGGCATAGTCAGCCACGGCCGAAGACCAGGCATTCGCCGCGTTCATGGTGTTGATCACAATGACGCCGAGTTTCAAGTCAGGCAGTGCAGCAAACTCTGTGGCGAAGCCGTAAACGTCGCCACTGTGGCTGATGTGTCGATAGTCTCCTTTCTTTCCTACAAAGAATCCCAATCCGACGCCCGTTTTCTGTCCCTGAGGAGCAAACTGAGGCTGCAAACCGGGGACGAGTCCTCAAACAAGAAACACTTGAAGCAATGTGGCCATTCCAAATTGGAACGTTGGAGCATCAAAAGTTCTGCCGTCGTATGTCCACATGAAAGCCCGAGGTTTACGTTTCAGCAATTCCGGCTTCGGCTCAAACGAACTGCTGTTTAAACCCATCGGACGAAAAACGGCCTCATCAATCGAGCGGGCAAAGGGCTGCTGTCGCATTTTCTCAAACACATAACCGACAACTGCAACGCTTGCGTTCGAGTACTTAAATCTTGTTTCGGGCGGGTAGACAAGGGAAGTACGATTGAGGCTGGCCACGGTTTGTTCGAGCGAAGGTTCTGTAGGATCAAAGTAGTTGCCCATCGGGGGTTCGCGAACAAGCCCGGCCCGATGCGTCATAAGCTGACGAAGGGTAATCTGTTTGTCATAAGGATTGCGGGGATGAAAATCGGGAAGGTATCGACTTACCGGTGCATCCAGATCCAGAACTCCTTGCTCCACCAGTTGCATGACGCCAATATCGGTGAAAAGCTTGGAAACAGAGGCAATGCGATGGACGTCACCTGTGCTTGCCGGGATTCTGCGGTCCGGATCGGCATAACCGAAAGCATGTGACCAAAGGACCCGGTCTTTTTCAACCAGCGCGATGTAGACGGAAGGGAGCTGTTTTTGTACGAGTTCGTGATTGATAACACTCGTGAGTTTCGACGTGACACCCTCGATACTGTTCTGGCCCTGCAAGGTCTGAACAAAAAGAATTGCAGGGACAAGCAAGAATCGAGCGATAGAACGTAACTTCAACTGGGCCATCAAGTAATTCCTCCCATCAGGGGTTTTATCAGCCGCATAATCACCAAGATTTTATCGATTTCTTTCATGGAACACTTCAACCATTCTCCGGAGAAGAGGTTGGATTTCCTTCTCCCAGTACTTCCAATTGTGCGCACCCGGGGTTTCATGGTATTCATATCGGGCGCCATATGACCGAAGTGAGTCGCTCAAGGCACGATGAGCCGGAAGGAATGTGGCGAATCCATCGTTTGTCCCGATGACGAAATAAAGGCGGGGGAGGGATTCTGGGATCGTGTTTCTGTAGAGAGCGAAAAGGTCATGCTGTTTGTGCAGTGCTTTCTCAGCGCCGAATACTACTTTCAAATTTGTGAGAGACCGTTCAGGCCTGTTTCGCTCGGAAAATTCCATACTGCCGGGTATCGAAAGTGCGCCGCTCAGACTACCAGCAAAGCAAAACAATTGAGGATGGCACAATGCCAGCATGATCGCGCCGTACCCTCCCATCGATAAACCAGCAATAGCCCTCCGCGTTGTGTCGACGCGGAAACGGTGTTCGATGTGTCTCCGTAAATCCGTGATGATCATGTCTTCATAGCGGTCGCTCGGTCGTCCCATTGAATTGACATACCAGGAATTCCCTCCATTCGGCATAATGATGATCAAACCCAACGGCGCGCTGTATGTTGACAGATTGGTGAGTTCGGTCCAGTTGCGGTGATTACCCCCATACCCGTGGAGAAGATACAGAATCGGATAGGCATGAAGGCTGTCGTACCGTTCCGGCAAGAGATAGGCATATTGGGATGTTGAACTGATGCTGGGGGAGTAGAAACTGTCGACCCGGGCGGTGGTTTGTGCCGAGACAGATTGGGGGAGGACAAAAGCCAGAAGCGTAAAAACTCGCATCATGGGAAATTCTCCACGCGATGTATCAGACCATCGCAAAGCGCTTTCGAACGAGCCATTCACCGGCGAATACTGCAAGCAAGAGAATCATACTCCACCGGGCGTTCCACAATTCGATCTCAGATGATCGTACGATTTCCCGGCTGCGGAATCCCGGTGTCGACCGGACAGCATCGGGCAAACGATCTCTTTGGCCCTTTTCGAGATAGGCTCCACCGGTTTGGGCGGCGAGTTGCTGCAGCAGCAGCGGGTGGGCCTGGGTCTCGAGAAATTCAATGGCAAGGTCGCCGACTGAAAAAGTGCCTGTTTCACGTCCCAGTATTGCAGCATCGCGCTGAACAATCGCAGTAAACGAATAATCGCCTTCGGGGAGGTTGTCCCAATTGCCCGCATATTGGCCGTTGCCGAGGGAGGAGAGTGTAAGCTCCCGTTTCTCATTCCTCTCCTGAACGGAGACCGTGATGTGGGCATCATCGATGGGCTGAAACGAATCGTCATATACCTGACCGATGAATTCCACCGGGTCCCTGCTCGAGAAGAACTCAAGTGCCGGGGTCACCCTGATTTTCTTGTCATCATCCCGCGTCGTGAGCCACCGTATGCTGTTACTCATGAATTCGTCGAGAAGGTCCTTTTGCCTTTTGTCTCCGAGCATTTTCCATCGCCAAAGGCCGTATGCCATCACGGCAAGCGATTTGTGGCCTGCTGTGTTTCGGACGGCGATCGACGGGATTTTCATCGTGATGTTTTGTATGTGCGAAAAAGCAAGCGCCTGTGCTTCGGGCTTCACACGGACATCATGGTGCTGCTGGAAGAGGGGAGGAAGTGAAGACCAAGGGTCGTCTGTCGGCGTCTTCAGTCGAAGGATGACGTGTCTCTTCTGCGTTTCAGGAATTTGCAGAAAAATCTGAGCTTCGTTTGCCAGGTTCTTTCGTATCGTGAGCGGGAGAACCGGCTCCAGGGGCCCGAGGCGGGTAACATCAAGTTGGCGGCTTGCGAGGAACAAGAATGGCAGACCGTTCTTGACAGCATCAGCAACCGCATTGAGATTAGCAGGTGAAGTATCGGTCCGGGGAAACCCAACAAGAAGCAGGCAGTCTTGCTCTTTCAGAGCCTGGGCAGCGAGTGATCCGGGACGAACATCGCCGCCTGGCTGTTCGATGAAAGTTGTGACTTCGATATTGGGATCCTGTTCCAGCGCTCTCTTGATAAAAGCTAGATCAACGCCCGGCTCCCCAGCCAGAATCGCAATCCGCATTTTACTTTTCAACACCTTCGTGAAGAACGTTGCCCGATTGTTTTGATCGGTCAGTTCTTCGGGAAGGCTGGTGACCGTAACCCTGTGTTTTTGAAGTCCCGGCTTTTCCGGAATAAAACTCAATGCCACGGAATACTCGCGCTCGCCGGATTGAAGAGTCAAGAATTGGCGATCGACCACACCCGTCGAATCGCGCAGAGTGACTTCGACTCGCTGGCCGCCAAAGCCGGAGCTCTTGACGGTGACATTGACAGGAACCCGAGTTCCGGCATAGGTGAGGGTGTTCGTTAAGACAGTATGTACGACAACATCGCGCTGTTCTGTCGTATCGCCAATTCCAACGGCAAAGAGCGGGATATGGAGATCTTCTGCTTCAAACAAAGGACTTGATCCGGAGGTGCTGTTCCCGTCGGAGATAATCACGACGCTTCGGATATTGCTTTTCTGGGCCTCTTCTTTTACCTGTTGAAGGGCCTGAGACAAATTTGTTCCGTCACCTGCGAACGTGAGTGAGTCATAAGAAAAAGAAGAAAAGAATCGCGCCCTCGAGTCAAAAACAGCAAAACGCACTTCGCCAAACTCTGACAGCCGCTGAATGGCGTCCGAATTGAGAACCGACCGCAGGTCCTCTGAACGAACTCCCGATTTGTCCGCGATGGTCATGCTTCGGGAGTTGTCGACGAGTACCAGGGTCTGCGGGGGTTCGTCCGTCCGCTGAAAAAGCGATACCAACGGCTCAGCGATCAGGAGGAACAGAAAAAACAGGCCCAGGGAGCGAAGGGCAACGAGGAGAAGGCGAACGCGGCCTGGAATTGCGGGAATAGTTATGCGATAGACAAAAACAGAAAGAGCAATCGACAGCAATGCTGCCGTCAGGACAAAGAGGGTGCTAAGAGAAATAGAGAGAGAGAGCTCTGGCATGAATGCATTCAACAGTCATGAAACCAGCGAGCTATTGGATCATCACCATCTTGTTAGTGATGATGGATGCCGGTGTGCGAAGCTGGTAGAAATACACCCCCGTGGAGATGTTCCGTCCTGCGTCGTCTTTGCCATCCCAGCGCAGGGTGTTGCGTCCCGGAACGGAAGTGCCGATGAAGAGCGTTCGTATTTTCTGTCCAAGAACATTGAACACGGACAATTCGACTTTTTGCACACCCGGCGCATCGAATGTGATACTGGTGCCGCTATTGAACGGATTGGGGAAATTCGTGTTCAGCACAAAATTTTCAGGGATTCCATTCCCGCCGGGGACGCTGCTGACGATGAATTGTCGCAACTGAAATACGCTGTCTGGCGCATTGAACGGGGAACGGCCTGTTCGACCGCCGTCATCACGTGCCGAGAAATAACCGCGGGGATATGTCGAATCTGTACTGATGGGAAGTTCGACGCTGAATTGGGACGGAACCTGGGTTGGCGTCAACGGCACGCGCAGAAGCATCTCCCCCGGAGATCCCTGATAAAAAAGAAAGAGGGAATCAGCGCTAAGGCCGGTATTAGAAGCGATCGACACGTATACTGTCAACGTAGAGCCGGAAAGGGTGACCATCGGCTTGTTGCTGAACGCAATGCCATGATAGGTAACAGCAGCGAGGGCATTGACCATCCCGTTCCCATAGAAGTTGTTTGGATACACAGTTGTTCGCGAAGGATCGAACGTATCATTGATATGTGTCGCTGTCTGGATCAGCGCATCTCTTACCTGAATGGGTGTGAGTTCCGGATGGGCGGAGAACACAAGGGCTGCGACACCCGCGACGAGCGGTGTGGCGAGCGAGGTTCCGTTGACAAGTGAATATGAGGCCGTGGTATTGCCATCTGCCGAGACAACGCTGACTCCCTGTGCCACAACCTCGGGTTTGATTCTCCCGTCGGACGTTGGACCGGTTGAACTGAAGCTTGCTATCTCGCCGTCCGAGAATGTTGCTCCCACCGAGATAATGCTGTCGGCATCAGCCGGAGCGATCATGGTTCCCGTCAGTCCGGCACCGCGGAAATGGCCCTCGTTTCCCATGGCTGTGACAAGGAGGACTCCTTTGGTTGCCGCGACCTTGGCAGCCTTGGTTGTAATAGCTGTCTGACCGTCCAAGGAATCATATGTGTACCAATCGATGTATCCGAGGGATGTGGAGACAACATCGGCACCTAACTGTTCCATCCATTCCAGTGCTTCGACATAGAGATCTTCTTCCCGCGGGACCTCAGCGCTGTCCATTTCCGTCTTTGCAAGAATGAACGAAGCCCCAAACGCGGGGCCGATCAGTTTGCCGCTTTCAAATCCGCCAAGGGCCGAGAGCGTGGCGGCTCCATGCCATCCCTGACCCGATCCCTCCCATGGTTGGCGCTCGGTACTTGTGATACGATGAATGAAATCGTACTCGTCAATCAGCCGAAGGTCCTTCAAAGCGTTGTGAACGCTGTGGTTGCTGAATCCGTTATCGATAATTCCCACAATCACCCCTGACCCGTCGATCAGGAGATCGTGAACAGGCGGCACATTGATGTTGGCGAGTTGAGTCAGCGATAGTCCGTAATTAAGGGAAGTAAGGGCATGCTGTTTTTGAAGGATTGCCGTTTGCGAAGACGGGGAACGTTCAACGCGCGGGGCTCGAAAGGAAGCCACCGGGACAACATGTCGGACAAATGGCATCGAGCGGAGATCCATGAGTTGCGAAGATGATGCCTCGACTGAAACGGCATTGAACCAACGCGAAACGGCGCGGATCTTCAAACCGCTTGCCTCAATAGCGTGAATATACTCCTGAGCAATTGGCAGATCCCGTTCATCCAGAAGCCTGTCGGAAGGGAGGACTTTTGAGCGGCGCCAAAGTGCACGTGGGGAGATGCCGAGTTCTTTTGCCGCGGATAACTGCAAATCAGCAGCGGGCTTATTATGGAAAAAAACCCACGACGCGCGGTTCCCCTGCGTCTGAGCCGCAAGGGATGCAGAAAGCAAGACAGTAAGAAGAATAATTCTGAGAAATGACATAGGCCGTACGAAACAATTCAGTCACTGTTTGTCAAGAGCTTGTCCACGATGTTCATGGGTGATACGCCCTCAGCTTCAGCGTTGAAGCTCAGCACGATTCTATGGCGAAGGACGGGACCGGCAATTGCGCGAACATCATCGATGTCCGGTGTATGCCGGGCCTGGAGGATGGCCCTGGTCTTTGCGCCGAGAATCAGGAACTGTGACGCTCTGGGGCCCGCACCCCAACGAATCCAGCTTTTGATGAATCCCGGGGCCTGGGACGATTGCGGACGCGTGCGATTCACCAGTTCTACAGCGAATTGAATGACATTGTCGGCAACCGGGACCCTTCGAACGAGATCCTGAAACCGGATGATGTCCTGGCCATTCAAGATGTGCCGGAGGGAGGGCTGGTAAGGACTTGTCGTCGCTTTTACAATTTCCTTTTCTTCTTCGAAAGAAGGATAATCGAGCCAGAGATTGAACATGAAACGATCAAGTTGAGCTTCGGGCAGGGGATACGTGCCTTCCTGTTCAATGGGATTTTGCGTTGCAAGCACAAAAAACGGCTCTTCCAGGCGATAAGTCTGGCCGGCAGCGGTTACATGATGTTCCTGCATTGCTTCCAGTAAGGCTGCTTGCGTCTTGGGAGGGGTTCGGTTGATCTCATCTGCAAGAATGATGTTGGCAAAAACCGGCCCACGGACGAATTTGAAATCTTTCTGACCTGAGGAAATGTTTTCTTCAATAATCTCTGTGCCTGTGATATCGCTGGGCATCAGATCGGGCGTAAATTGAATCCGGCTGAATTTGAGGTCGAGCGCCTCGGCGAGTGTCTTGATCAGCAGTGTCTTTGCCAACCCCGGGACCCCGACAAGCAGGCAATGCCCGCGGGCGAGGAGAGAGATCAAGAGCTGTTCAATAACAAGATCCTGGCCGACGATTACTTTCGCGATTTCGCGCCTGATGTCAGCGTAACCCTTGGTCAGTAATTGTACTGCTTCAACGTCGTTCATTTCGTCATGCGCTCTTGATTCAGTGTCGGCCGCCTACAGCCTGATTTCCCAATAGATGTTCTTTTTCAGTTCTTCGACCCATTCGCTGTTCTTCCGCGTTCGCTTGAAGTACAGGGCGATCTGTTCAATTCGCCTGTAATCTGTGTCGAGGGTCATTGCATGCGCCGGTATGCGCTTTCGCACGCGGACAAGCTGATATCCATATGAACTCTTCAATGTTACTCGATGTGGCTGTGAAATATCGCCGGTCTGGAGAGTCTTGAGAACTGAAGCGAAATCGGCGTCGAGTTGTTCAAGGTTTACCGCTCCCAGATCACCGCCAAGGGATTTCGTTTCTTCGTCATCAGAGTATTTCTTGGCAAGTTCTTCAAAGGATTCGCCGGAAAGAACTCTGGCGCGCAGTGAACGAAGGAGATCGACTGTGGCTGAATCGCTTGCTGCGCCCTTCTCGATTCGCAAGAGGATATGCCGTGCATGCACAGATTCGCCGCGGCGCTCTTCCAGAAAGATTATGTGCAGGCCGAATTCGGTTTTTACAATGTCGGATATCCCTTTTTCGGGAAGGGAGAACACGGTTGCCTCAAATTCTGGAACAAATGTCCCGCGTTTTGCCCATCCAAGATCACCGCCCGATTCGGCCGTCCCATCCTGGGAGTAGCGTTTGGCGAAATCGGCAAAATTTCCTCCCGCCCGAATGCTGTCAAGGACAGAGCGCAGGGTTTGCCGCGTCTGCTGCTCGACCGCGGAATCCGGCTTAGGCAACACAAAGATGTTACTGACTTCGAATTCTTCCGGGACCTGAGGAAGGCTGTCTCTGTACGCTTCATAGAATTCCTCGGTTTCCCTGCGTGTGACCTGGATGCCTTGTTCGCGGGTTTGACGCAACCGCTGAACAAGAAGCTGCTTTCGCATGTCTTCCCGAAACTCTCTGCGGATACGGCTCAGGGGCATGCCGTAATATTGTTCTACCCTCTGTTGCGACCCAAGCTGGCGCACAATCCCATCCAATTGCTGATCAAGCGCCTGGGTGACTTCATCGTCGGTCACGGCAATACTGTCGAGGATAGACTGAGCAAGCAGGAGTTTTTCCCCTATCATCCCATCCAGCATTTGCCGACGTAGGTCCGGTTTGGCCGGGTCAAGATGGTTCTGAAGCGCAAATAAGGTGGTTCGTTCCGTGAGTTCCGACTCGGTGATAATCTCCTTGCCAACGACCGCCACGATGCGGTCAATAACCGTTTGAGCGGGGAGAGAAGCACTGATTGATAGAAGAAAAGCGACAACGCGCGCTCTGGATTTCATGGATACATCCTATTCATGAGCCCTCAAAGAAAGAGAATCCTGAGGGACAGAACTTATAAGAATCTGAACAATATGTTTTGATCGAAGGTTCTCAAGCAACTTGTCCATTGTCTGTTGGCGCCGGTTAATGGCAAGCCGGCTGCGAATCTCATCTCTCACGTATGCCAAATCCGCCGCATCACCTTGACGCGTGAATTTCCAGACTATCAAAATACAGAATCCTTCGTCGGTGCGGACCGGGAACGATGGCTCACGGCGCGCGATGGAGGATATAATGCGCCAGAGTTCCGAGGGAAGGAGTGTTGATGAAGTGTAATAGGAAGAGTCCGCTTGCATGACCACTCCCGATGCCCTTACGGGGTCGGCGAAGAGATCTCTCCGGGCGGCGCTCCAAGCAGTCCCTCGCATCACCCTCATTCGAAAGGTGTTCGCTTCGTCACGGTCTTTAAAGAATATGAAACTGACCAGTGCAACGTCCTGGGTCAGTAGGAATTGCCCGCGGTTGCTTTCGTAGTAGGATCGGATCTCATCATCTGCGCTTGCCTGCGATGCCTCGTCATACACTTCCTGTTCAAGGAGGGCGTTGATGGCGAGCTGTCGGTGGATGTCTTCAAGTCGTGTTTCGAGTTCGTCGGTCTGATCGAGTCCCCTGCGCACAGCCTCTTGGTACAACAACTCGTTCGTCAACCAGCGCTGGATGTACTCATGGACTTGTGCCTGGGAGATTCCGCGTGATGAATCAAAACGGGCCTCTATTTCTTCAAGGGTGAGCGTTCGGTTGTCAATCCGGGCAATTGGGGTGCGCGGCTGCTGTGGTTTCTGGCAGCCCACAAGAACTGCTATGGCAAGAAGGCCCGCGCCAAAACAGAATCTACTCACCCTGTGTCCCTTTGAAAGCTTCCTTCAAAGCATCAGCATTGATAGTGACATTGTACTTGGTTCGCAGAGAGCTGATCCACTCCTCTTCACGCATCTTCGTGGCATTTTCTCTATACTGGGCCGTAAGTTCCGGAAGCGCCTCCTCGAACGTCTTTTCCTGAACCGGTTTTCTGTCAAGTTTCTTGATGATTGACCAACCCGATTCATATGAAAAAGGGATCGCAACGCTGTCGATGACCATGGAAACCGCTGTCGCGGTCAGCTCATTCGTCCGCATCGGGAGAAGCCCCCATTCTCCGCGTTTCTCTTTGAATCCCGGTCGTTCCGTGTAGGTGGCCGCGAGAGATCCGAAATCCTCCCCCTTGCGGATGCGGGCATAGAGGGAATCGGCACGACTCTCAGATCGAACAAAGATTTCAGCGATATTGACCCGAAGAGGCCAACGATATTTACTGCGGTTGGATTCATAGAATTGCCGCAGCAATGAATCGGAGACAGCAACCTTGTTATAAATCTCATCCTGCTCGATTCGATAAATGAGCGTTCCGTTCTCGTACTCTTTCATCAGAGCATCGAATTCGGGGAAACGCGATGAGACCGTTGACGTGTGATATTCAGAGATTTCGGATTCTGAAAGGCGTTCGACGATCTCTTCGATGTTGACCGGCGTCAGCACGGTGGTCCCGAATTCCGGGCTGGAACTGACACGATTGACAAAATCCCGCACGCTAAACGTCTTGGGGCCGTAGGAGAAAAGAGTTCGCTGCAACCATTCAGCCTTTATGCTGTCTGCCCAGCCTGATGCTTGCGCAGTCGTTGTGGTGTCAAAGGCATGGCTGAGATTATACCGCAGAAGAACATCAAAGTTCAGGTTGTATTGTTTGATCAAGGAGTGCAGGTAGTTCTCGTAATCCCGAGTATAGTACATTTGCTGGTATCGCTGGCGAAGGTCCTTTTCTGCTTCTGAAAAAGAAAGAGGGGCCTTGGTTTCTGTGACGGTAAAAAGATGATACCCATAGGCTGCGCGGTAGGGTGGGGAAATTGTGCCAACGCGGGATGAAAAAAAGATGGAAGCAATGTCGGGCGGAAGACTTGAACGTTCATAGAATCCCAGGTCACCACCGCGCATCTTGCTGGCTGCGTCATCGGAATAGAGAGATGCGGCCTGAGCGAATGTTATCTCGTTGGCAGTAAGTCTACGGAAGAGATGCTCGATGCTGTCGCGGACAGCTGCCGTGTCCGAGAAATTGGGGGCAAACCGTTTCAGAATATGACTTGCGCGAACCGATCCTTTGTTCGGCTGCCGGGCAATTACCTTGATAATGTGATAGCCGAAGCGGGTACGGATTGGGGCGGGAGTCACCCCGCCTGGGTTGAGCGAATAGGCTGCATCCTCGAATTCGGGAACCATGCGGCCCTGACTAAACCACCCCAGATCGCCGTTGTTGATCTGTGCGCTGGGATCATTGGAGTACTGACGTGCAACTGAATCGAAACTCGAATGCGCGAGCATCTTCCCAACCTGATCAGCTTTGGTGTAA
>Ga0209342_10004009_pt1 | contig 15388 bp, 19 predicted proteins | sample RifCSP16_2_FD_184023 | JGI IMG/M metagenome (GOLD analysis project Ga0209342, IMG submission 184023) | Soil microbial communities from Rifle, Colorado - Rifle CSP2_sed 16_2 (SPAdes) (version 2) | ecosystem: Environmental > Terrestrial > Deep subsurface > Rock core/Sediment | place: Rifle... | reverse complement strand
TTCAGGAAGCATATCCTTTACATTAAGCAGCAGCTCTGGCACAAAGACTGTGTATGTCTGGTTCAAGGATGCGGCTGGGAATATATCGGCAAGTTCAAGTGATAGTATTACTTATTCGCCTGCATCAACATGGACAATGCTCAAACTCCCCGATACAGGACAGACAATTTCATATACCAGCACATTTGGCGAAGACAATGACTATACAATCAATCCGCCATCATATACAGACAATGGAAACGGGACGATTACGGATAATGTAACAGGACTTATATGGCAGAAAGAGGATGATAATACAACAAGAACATGGAGTAATGCCGGAACTTACTGCGACAATCTCACCCTCGGCGGGCAGAGCGACTGGAGGCTTCCATCAGATATGGAGCTTATGAGCATTGTCAATTATGAAACATATAACCCTGCAATAAATACAACCTATTTTCCAAATACAAATTCGTCCTATTACTGGTCGTCTACTACTTATGCGAGCTACTCGTCCTATGCGTGGAATGTGTATTTCTACTATGGCGATGTCGGCGGCTACAGTAAGTCAGGCTACTACTATGTCCGATGCGTTCGTGGAGGACAGTGAGTTGGTTATTTGCCCTTGACACTTGCCACACCGACTTTGTCGGTGCTAAAGAACTGGCTACGCCAGTTGGCAAGTGTAAAGGGTTGGTGATTTGGTTATTTGCCCTTGACACTTACTCACGCAAAAGGGAGGAGTTTCTCTTTTGGAAAAGTTCGGATAAGCCATTGGATTGTCTTGGACCGAGTTCGTCCATTTTTCAATCCAAGTTCCCTTTTGCGTGCCTCAACCGCCGTTGGATAAATTTCATAATACACAAGCTCTACCGGGAGTCGTGGCTTGGTAGAGCGGACTTTTCTTGATGGTGTAATTGTAAACGGCGGCTGAGGTTGCCAGTGCATCCGTAGTAGAGATGTCCATCAGAGCAGTGGAGAATATAGACATAGTAGAGCATTTGCTCTCTTTTTATCACTGGCAATAGGAAGTGTCAAGGGTTGGTCATTGGAATATGGCTCATTATGAGAACCTGCCAATATATAAGAAGGCATTTGAGCTTGCGGTATATATAGAACAGGTGGTCAAGGGGTTTTCAAGGTATCACAAATATACAATAGGAAGTGATTTAAGGAATTTATCAAGAAATCTGGCAGTTCTTGTTATTAAGGCAAATTCAATAAAGGATAAACTCCCTGCATTAACTGAATTAAGAGATAAAAGTGAGGAGCTAAAACTTACAATAATGAAATGTGAATTTCAACAATGGCAATGTCAACAACAATAATAAGTCAAACAACAACTATGTCCGATGCGTTCGTAGAGGAAAGTGGTCACAAAGATATTTTCTCCTTTAAGTCTATCCCTGACAGCTTCAGTCAGAGACAAGTTTATGACGCTTATATGTCGTGCAGAAGGAGAAAGCGAAATACCATAAATGCGCTTAAGTTTGAGGTAAATCTACTGGAAAATCTCTATAGCTTATAGGAAATCTTACATCGCAGTTTTTTGCCAATGTTTATTTAAATGAGATGGATCAATATATCAAACATATCCTGAAAGTTAAGTATTACATAAGGTATGTGGATGATTTTATATTCCTTGACCGTTCAAGGGAATATCTAATCGAGCTAAAAGAAAGGATAGAGGGCTTTTTAAGAACAAGACTTGACCTTGAATTAAACCCGAAATTTACATTAAAGCTCGTATCGGCAGGCGCTGATTTCCTTGGTTACATTATCAGACCCTCTTATGTTTTAGTAAGGAACAGGGTAGTAGGAAATCTGATATTAAGATTAAAATATTTTCAAGAAAAGATTATTGTAAAAGGGGCGATAGGAGGTAAAAAATACACAATCATTTATATGCGAGAGGAGATAATTAATGAATTAAGACAGATTCTCGCTTCCTATATAGGTCATTTTAAACATGCAAATGCACATAATCTGACAAAGAGCCTCTTTGAAAAATATCCCTATCTGAAATATATCTTTACCCTTGATGAATCAGATAAACTCGTTCCACAATATGAACCACCTTTAAGTCCATCAAACTTAAGAAGTCAATACCGCTGGTTTATTGAAAGATATAGGGATTACTGCCTGTTTTTCCAGATAGGGAGGTTCTGTGAATTTTATGGAAAAGAGGCGGAGCCCTATGACAATGATTATCAATCATTGTCAAGGGCGGAGAGATTTGCCCCTCTTTTCAGGATGAAGATGATGAAGGAGATAAGGGGGATGGGAAGACAGTGTGGTTTCCCTGTCAGGATGCTAAAGAATTTTAAAAGAAAGGCATTGTTTGAAGGTCAACCGTATATTGTTGTTGCTGAAAGAGGGTATTATTCGGCAGGATTAAAAAGAAGGGTTATTACGGAGATATTAAAATTTACCTCTCATGATGAGGGGGACTTAAAGGAGGGAATATGAAATTTAAGATATTTATTTCACTGATACTCACACTGACACTGACACTTTTTAATGATATGGCAATAGCAGGAAGTTTTACTGACAATGGAAATGGAACTGTAAGCGATAGTAACACAGGACTTATGTGGCAGAAGGAGGATGATAATACAATAAGGACATGGGAATCTGCAATCACCTATTGTGAAGGGCTTTCCCTTGGGAGTTATACTGACTGGAGGCTTCCGAATATAAAAGAACTTAAATCAATAGTAGATAATACAAAATACGATCCTGCAATAAACACAACCTATTTCCCAAATACAAATTCGTCCTATTACTGGTCGTCTACTACGAGTGCGGGCGTCTCGTCCTATGCGTGGTTTGTGTTTTTCTACGATGGCTATGTCAGCTACGGCAATAAGTCGAAATACTACTATGTCCGATGCGTTCGTGGAGGACAGTGAGTTGGTTATTCGGTGATTTGGTTATTAGCCCTTGACACTTGCCACACCAACTTTGTCGGTGCTAAAGAACTGGCTACGCCAGTTGGCAAGTGTCAAGGGTTGGTGATTTGGTAATTTGACACCAGTGCACCAGTCATAATGTTCTACCCCTCCCAGCCTCCCCTTACAAATGGGAGGGGTTGTTGGAGAAAAATGCGACAGTCTCCTTTCCCTCCCTTTTTTCTTAAACCCACCCAATCACCCCACCCAATTTTTGTTTTGCAAATTAGTAGATTGCAAAGTTATACGGAAAGATGATAGATTATTAAAAAATATCTATTTGGAGGGATAAAAAAATGAAAATAAAAGTTGTAGTAGAAAAAGGAGAAGATGGTTACTTTGTAGCTCACTGTCCATCTTTAAAGAGTTGCTGGAGCCAGGGGAGAACAGAGGAAGAAGCGTTAAAAAATATTCGGGAAGCAATAGAACTGTATTTAGAATCTGATGAAGCGGTAATGGAAGACAATAAACATAAAATTTATGAAGTAGCAGTATGAAACTTCCTTTATTATCAGGACGAGAGGTGCTGGCAGTATTAAAACGAATGGGATTTAGAGAAATTCATAGGAGAGGCAGTCATGTAAAGATGAAACATCCTGATGGTAGAAAGGTAGTTTTTCCATATCATGATGAAGTTGACAGATATACTTTGAAAGGGACTTTAAAGGATGCAGAAATTGAGATAGAAGAGTTTATAAAGAATTTTTAAGTAAAGAAGATTGCAAAATAAATCAAGCACCACCTTTCTCGTTAAACCGATTTAACCTTTGCCTCCCTTCATCCTTATTTGTCATCATTTTAGGTTGTGTAAAAAAACGATGTATGATAATATATCACAAAAATAAAGTTTATGGCGGGCGTAGCTCAGTTGGTAGAGTGTCAGCTTCCCAAGCTGGATGTCGCGGGTTCGAGTCCCGTCGCCCGCTCCAAAATTCAGTGAACAGTGGTCAGTGAACAGTAAAGAAGTAAATCCCTAAATTACTGATTACTGATCACTATTCACTGATTACTGATTACTATGTATGCTGACCTGCACATTCATACAACCTGTTCTGACGGTTCGTTCTCCCCTTCTTTAGTGCCGCATCATGCAATAAAAAATGACCTTCATGTAATCTCCATTACAGACCACGATTCAGTAGATGGTGTAGTTCCTGCAATTAAAGCGGGTGAAGACTGCGGTGTTGAAGTTATACCGGGGATTGAGGTCAGCACCACTGTTGATACTGGAGAGGTGCATATCCTCGGCTATTTTATTGATTATACAAATGAGAGCTTTTTAAAAAGGTTAAGGCAGATACAGGATATAAGGATAGACAGGATGTCTGTGATGATTGACAGGTTGAAAAAACTGATGATAGATATTGATATAAACGAGTTGATTCAATATGCCCCTACCACTTCCATCGGGAGGCTCCATTTGGCATATTTTTTAAAAGAGAGAGGAATTGTAGAATCAGTATATGAAGCCTTTGATAGATACATTGGTTCAGGAAAACCTGCCTATAAAAAGGTGGATGCCCTTACTCTTGAAGAAGGCATAGAACTTATACTGGATGCAGGCGGTATCCCTGTCCTCGCGCATCCGGGGCTTACAAAGAGAGATGACCTTATCCCCGAGATGGTTCAATCTGGACTGCTGGGTCTGGAGGTTTATCATGGTGGTCATTCAGATAGAGATATATTTTATTATTTAAAGATGGCAAATGATAAAGGACTATTGGTAACAGGCGGTTCTGATTGTCATGGTGAGAGAAAACCTGATATGCTTATAGGAAAGATAAAGCTCCCCATTCATTTTGTAGACAAATTGAGGGCAGGCAGCGGGAAGATGAAAATTTTGACTCATGAATTATAAATTAAAGAACCTCAAAACCTAATGGGAGGGATGAGATGCGTTTGAAAAAAGAAATGATTGAATATATTGCTACTTCAATTGCAGGCGATTTACTGAAGAAGCAGTTGATAGAAATAGATTGCGCAAAAGAAAAGATAGCGGGCTTAATTGGCGGGATAATTACCAATGACCTCGTATTGGAAGATAAACTGAATGAGGAGGTTAAAGAATTGTTGAAGACACATGAGACAGAACTGGATAGAGGTAATATAGATTATAGAAAGGTGTTTCAGATGATAAAACAAAAACTGGCGAAGGAGAGGGAGATAATATTATGAGACTGAGCAGGGAAAAGATAAATCACCTATCTAAATTAATTATTGCCGGATTAATAAAAGATGATAGGGTAGAATTCTTTGATGAAGAGAATAATATCAGACTTGAGATTGTAAAGGTAATCACTGATTTACTGAAGATTGATGATGATATAGATACAGATGTGAGAAAGATAATATCATCCTACTCAAAAAACATAAAAGAGGGAACACCTGAATGGGATGTCCTTTATAATAAGCACTATAATGAAGAGGATAAGAAAAGGAGGGGGTTTTAAACTCTTAATTCCATCAGTTTTAGCCATGCCATCGTAATAACGAGAGATGTGATTGTTACCGCTATTCTCACCTTTGCATTTGTATTTTGCTAATTTAGGACATTATCATTTTGCTGTAACAGCTATTTTTTCGTCTGTTAGCTAAAAATTAAAATCGGACTATTTAAAAATTAAAACCGGACTCTATAAGAAGTCAAAGATGCACCCTTTTCAGGTCATTGCTTTTGACTTTTTGTGTTCCAACCAGTTTACCTTTGTGCCAGAACCTAATCTCTGTCAGCCCGGTTTCTTCATCTGGAATCATTCTCAGTTCAACCTTTTCATAAGGGTCTACACCCGGCACCTTTAATTCAATTCCGTCAAAAGATACCTTTCGATAGACATCTGTTGTCCTTTCTTCTCGAATGGAGAATATATCCTTTGTTGACTCATAAGGAGAAGGCACTTTGAAGGGACGAAACAATGACTTCCCTCCTCTTACTGCCTGTTCAAACCGAATTGCCGGAATATCTCCTGTAACACTGTGAACCTGATGCTCATTGTAACGTTTGACTTCATAGAATAATACCTCTCTTATTCCTTCTATCTTCCGTATATTCTCTCTGGCACAAGTCCTTACAATCCTGTCTTGAAGCCATCTATAAGGTCTTTCTATCTTACCTTTAGCCTGCGGTGATAAAGCATAGGTCACCTGAACACGACATTCTCTCATTATCTTCTTCCACTGAGGGTCTGTTTCATCTGTCTTTAAGTGATGCTTCCTCCATATACTGTCTCTCTTCTCAATAAACCGAAATATTGAATGGCTGTCTACATAGTATGACAGGGGAAAACCATGTCGAAGCCATACACTCTCAAGGGCAATTATATGCTTCCATGTAGTTTCTTTCTCCATTATGTCTGCATAGAGCATGTAACGGCTATAATCATCCAGACTGGTTATCAGATAGCACTTTTCTTCAATGTATGGAGACCAGCGATGGTATGAGGAATCATGCTGAATTAACTCTCCCGTATGGTTTGTTATTACCTCATGGTCATGAACTGTCTTTTCTGGTCTTGGTATGTAAAAACCCCTTTTTTCGCCCTGCCTATTATCGTGGGTAACGATACTTCCTGTTTATACTTTTTCCTCAACTGATCCTGTATGTAGCTGTAGTTGTAAAACCGTATCGGCATAGCAGTATCGTCAATCAATCCCTTTTCAATCTTTAGCTCCTTAATAATGTTTTTCTCAATCCCCTCGCCAATCTTCCTATTACTCCACTTACGGCTATACTCAATGGTAAAACTATCAGGAGTTTCTCTGTATTTATTAACCAATTCAAAAAACTGGCTGCGCTTTAATCCTAATAAATTTATTGCTTGTTCAAACCTAAGTTCTTTCTTTACATACCTATCCAAAATCATCTTTACCTGTTCTTCGCTAAGCCGTTTATGCAACTGTTCTCCCATTTTTTACACCCTCCTCTATAGTTAATGTGATATATCTACATTATCATAGAGTGAATCTATAGAGTCCGATTTTAACTTTTAAATCCCTTGAAAATAGTCCGGTTTTAATTTTTAAATAAAAAACCTTTTTTTATTGACAAGAATCTTGATTTTGATAATATTACTCATTGTTTGAGAATGGTTGAGTTTATACCCCTTTGTAATAGGATTTGGTGAGGTGCTTTCATGAAGGATACACGCGAAACAAAAGAAACAGAGGGGTGTGACTGCACCATTGAAGATGTCCTCAAAAGAAACCTCCAGAAACACCTATCCAAGATGAAGCATGTAGATAATGGGAATCTTTATGAAACCGTAATTCATCTCGTTGAAGACCCTCTGATAAGAATGGTCCTTTCCGAGACCAAGGGAAACCAGATTAAGGCATCAGAGATGCTTGGATTGAATAGAAATACACTCAGGAAAAAGATAAAAGAATTTAGAATCAAGGTAAAATAAATCCCATTTTGTTCCCTTCATTTTAACTCCTGTTTTTAAGAAAGGCTTTTTCTGTTTCTATTTATTCTTCAATCAATCTTTGACATTTGGTAATAGTTTATCTATCATATTTTTATGTCCTTTAAGAGTCTGAAAAAACAGCTTGAAGTAATAAAGAGAGGGGTTGTAGAGATTATTACAGAGGATGAACTGGCGAAAAAAATAGAAAGGTCAATCTCTACAGGTATTCCATTGAAGATTAAGGCAGGGTTTGACCCTACTGCCCCTGACATACACCTCGGGCATACAGTTTTAATCCAGAAGATGAAACACTTTCAGGAACTCGGACACGAGGTGATTTTTTTAATCGGAGATTTTACAGGGATGGTAGGGGACCCGTCAGGGAGGTCTGAAATACGAAAACCATTGACAAGTGAAGAGGTGCTGAAAAATGCCGAAACATATAAGGAACAGATATTCAAAATACTTGACCCTGAAAAGACCTGTATAAAATTTAATAGTGAGTGGTTTGAAAAAATGAGTGCAATGGATATTGTTAAACTCGGTGCAATGAAGACAGTGGCACGGATGCTTGAAAGGGAGGACTTCAAAAAGCGATTTGTCAATCATCAGGATATAACCATACTTGAATTTTACTATCCACTATTTCAGGCTTACGATTCAGTTCATTTAAAGGCTGATGTGGAATTGGGAGGAACTGACCAGAGATTCAATCTGCTTATGGGAAGGTCAATGCAAAAAACGATGGGAATGGAAGAGCAGGCAATCGTAATGATGCCCCTCCTTGAAGGAACGGATGGTATTCAGAAGATGTCAAAGAGCTTGAACAATTATATAGGGATTTCTGAACCGCCGCTGGAAATCTTTGGAAAGATAATGTCAATATCTGATGACCTGATGATTAGATACTATGAACTTTTGAGTGATGTTTCTGTGGATGACCTTAAAAAGTTAAAAGATGAAATGAAGGATGATTCACTCAACCCTATGGAATTAAAAAAGAGATTGGCAAAAGAGATTGTTCGGAGATTTCATGGTGAGATGGCTGCTTCTGAATCTCATAGGGAGTTTGAAAGGATATTCAGTCAGAAAGAGCTTCCAGAGGATATACCTGTTGTAAAATTGAGGTGGGAAGGGGAAGAGATGTGGCTGCCTCATATAGTAGCCTCATGTATATCAGAAAGCACTTCGGAGGCGAGAAGGTTGATTAAACAGGGTGCTGTAAGTGTTAATGGAGTGAAGATAGCTGACATAGAGAGCAAATTAAAAGGTGATAGGGAATATATACTTAGAGTCGGTAAAAGGAAATTTGTGAGAGTTGTGCCGCATACCTCCGCTGATTAATAAATTAATTCATACTGAAAAAAATGTCATTTTACAGTATCAACAGATTAGCCCTCAGCAATTTGTCTCGGCAGTCAGTTCAGAGTATTCTGATACCGTTAAGAAACAGATTAAGAATAAAGCCTACGAATATTGCATAAAAGAATATAAAGGAGACAATCAGCATTGCATACTTCAACCCCTGCTCTTTTATTATTACGAGAAAGTTAGCAAGACATGGAACAAAGAGTATCATAACTGCAACACCCACAGTTGTCTGAATTAAGGTTAGCTGATTGGTTTTCTGTAAGTGAAATAGCCCGGCAGCACCATAATCCCTCCTCAAAAAACCTACTATAAAAGCCCATGTAGCCTCTGCTGGTAATCCCAGTATACCGGTTATAACTGGTCTTACTCCAATTTCTATTACTTTCAATATCCCAGCCTTATCAAGTATAAAAAGGCTGAATGTCCCTATAATAAACAATGGCACAGCCTCTTTTAAAAACCACTTTACCCTGTAATAGGTCTTCATTAAGATATTTGATAGTTTTGGAATCCTTATAGGGGGCAGTTCCATAAAAAAATCCGATGTCTTCCCGGGAATTATTTTTGATGCCAGATATCCAACTATTATGAGCTGGAGGAGGACAGTAACTATGATTATAATCAATGCCTTTTCTGAGATGCCGCCGAGCATACCCATAACAACCCCCAACTGGGCAGAACATGGAATTCCAAGGGCGAGAAGGAGAGTGGCGATAATCCTTTCCTTCCTTGTTTCAAGGATTCTGACGGTGAGAGTAGCCATAGTATCACAACCAAGTCCCAGAACCATAGGCAGGACGGCCTTTCCGCTTAAGCCCATCTTTTTAAATATCCTGTTTGACATAACGGTTAATCTTGGCAAATAACCTGAGTCCTCCAGTATCCCGAAAAATATAAAGAAGAAACTTACAATTGGCAGGACAATAGACACGGAATATGTAAGTCCCATTGTAATTATGCCGTATTCTCCAACCAATGCTTCGTGTATAATCTGAATCGGCAGTATGATATCTATAAGTGCGGCAGCCCATGGATTTATATATTTTCCGAAAATAACCTTTTCCATAAAATCTACAATTACTCCGGCGCCAAATTCCCCTACAAGCTTATACATAAAATATAAAACGAAGAGTAGTATCGGAATTCCCCAGAAAGGATGCATGGATAGATTACCAAGCCTTGTCCTGAATAGTGCTATTGTTCCACCCTCACTTGTTACACACTGACTGCATATATTATCTGCCAATATCTGTCTTGCTCTTTGAATCACATAACTTGATGGGTCTTTAAAATATTCCCCGGTTTTTTTTATAATCTCTTTAATTTTGATTGAATTGAAATCGGGTGAGATATCGTTAAGTTTCTTAATGAGGGTTTCATCTCCCGAAAGGAGCATCAGACTTAACCCCCTTTTTGATATGTATGTTTCCGGAAGGCAAGATGAAAGTTCCCTTATTGCATTTTCAATTTTCTCATCAAAACTTGCCAATACAGAGGGCCTACGAAAATTTTCAATATTCCTTTTCATATCCGTAAGCCCCATTTTCTCTGTGGCTATCATAGGGATTATCTTTATACCAAGAATGTTTTCTAACCTTTTTCTGTCTATAGACAACCCTCTTTCAGTAGCCTCATCGTAAATATTTAATACCAGTATAATCGGGATACCTGCCTCTGCCAATTGGAGGGTTATGAATAATCCTCTCCTCAGATTTTTTGTATCTACCACCTGGATTACACCTTCATGTTTTTTATCAAGTAAAATATCCCTTGTTATTCTCTCATCTTCTGAACGTGGTATAAGGCTGTTTATCCCCGGACTATCAATCAGCACCCATTTACCATCTTTATAAAAGGGCATCGTTCCCCTGCTTATTTCTACTGTAGTGCCGGGATAGTTAGATACATCTACATATTTTCCTGTCAGCAGACCAAATATTACACTCTTTCCGACATTAGGATTACCAAGAAGAACTATTGTATTAAGACCATCGGTAATTTCTACAGGTTTATGATTGTGGGTAAGCATAGATAGAGTCCTTTACAAATTAGATGATATTGATAACCATTATCAATACCTAAACCTATAGTAAACGATACCATTAAATATGTCAAATGATAATTTTTAAACAGAATTTTTCAGGGGTATGTCAAGTATTAATCCATCTTTTATATGCAGGTGTCGGCTGCAACCCTTAGCCAGTTCTAAATTATGGGTAACAATAAGGACTGTCTTCCCCTGCCGATTAATAGAATGGAATAGATTAAATATTGATGCAGCCATCTCTGAATCGAGGTTTCCTGTGGGTTCATCGGCTATTAATACATCAGGGTCATGGATGAGCGCCCTTGCAATGGCAGTCCTCTGCATCTCCCCGCCTGATATCTGCGATGGAAGATGATTGGCACGGTTAGACAAGCCGACCACCTCAAGAATCCTGTCAACCTGTCCATTATCTCTTTTTTTAGAAAAGATAAGTGGGATAGTAACATTTTCCCTTACTGTAAGGGTTGGAAGGAGATGAAATTGCTGAAATACATAACCAATCTCCTTTCTTCGTATCATAGTCAACTCTTTTTCTTTCATACGAGAGATTTCAAGTCCTTTCAAATAAATCCTGCCGCTTGTTGGACTGTCAAATCCCCCAAGTAGATTCAAGAGTGTAGATTTCCCTGAACCTGATGGTCCAACTACCGACACCATCTCACCCTTTTCAATAGAAAGGTCAACATTATTCAGTGCCTTTACCATCTCAGCCCCTCTCTGATATAATTTTGTAATACCAATGGCATTGAGAATTATATTCATAGTCATTCCTCCCTTCTGATTGCCTCCACAGGGCTTAATCTTGATGCCCGTAGGGCAGGATAGATACCACTTAATATCCCTATAAAAATTGCCCCGAAGATACTAACAATCATTATCTCAGGCGTTATAACTACCAGATTTCCATAGGGTGCATAAGGAAGGGTAATGCGGATAATCCATTCAACCCACTTTGCACCGATGAGAACGATTAAATTACCACATATTGTAGCTGCGGCGCACATCAGTGTTGTCTCATATAATATAAGTATAAAAATCTGCCCACCCGATGCCCCGACACTTTTAAACATCCCGAATTCCCGTGTCCTTTCCATTATAGACATAAGGAGGGTATTGATAACACCAAAGACAGCTACGATTACTGCGATGGCTGCAACTGCATTAACCATTACCTGCGCACTCTGCACAAGCCCAAGTATAGTCCCTTTTACCTGAGCCATACTGATAACCTGTATAGCAGGGACATTGTAAAGGCTCTCCTCAAATTCAGGAATCATAGAGACATCCTTAAGTTTAATCCCAACCCCTGTCAGTTTCTTATCGAGCTTAAAGAGGGATTGCACAGTATGCAGAGGCATGAAAACCGTGCCATCATCGTGTGTGCCTGTCCTTTCAAGAATCCCGATAACAGTAAAATCGCCTTCAATCCCCCGGATAAAAAATTTATCTCCAACAAGCCTCTGCTCCAGCTCGGCAGCTTCATATCCCATGACGACCTCACGTGAGGTATCTGAGCTAAACCACCCACCAGATTTAAAACGGACCCAGGGTTTTAAATCAAGCATACTTTTATCCACACCAAGAATCATGATATAGCCCCCTCGACTTTCATTTTTATCAGGGTCATATACAACCTGAATAAGCTGAGAGGTAATCTTATCAATGCGGGTATCGGAAACAACCTTATTATAAATATCCTCCTCCATATACCTGAGTCCTGCACCCCCTTTAAGCATAATGGTTGCCGCCTCATAGGGGCACCCCTTTGCTGTAATTAATACCTGATAACCCATCTTATCCACATCACGAAATAGCGCCTCCTTATAACCCCTCTGAAACCCCAGCAGGCTTACAAAAACAGCAGAGGCTATACCAACCCCTGCTATAGTCAGCAGTGTCCTCACCCTTCTCCTCTTTAGATTTTTAAAAGCAATTTTTAGTAGTTGCATAATATCCACCCCTCCTTTTAGCCACAGACTTTCACTGACTAAATAAAAACGGTTCAAACAGTTTAAACGGCTTAAACGGTTTAAAAAATCTGTGTTTGTCAGCGGCTAATTAAGTTTTTGTTCATTTCCCCAGTATCTCCGTGCCTGTTGCCTTTATTTTAATTGCCGTCTTGCCACCCTCATTGGTTACCAGACCCTGAACAATAGCCTTATATCCGTTACTTTTTTTTGGGAGGGCAAATTTGATGCCCATTGACAAATCAACATAGATTGCACCGGTTGAATCCTTTATTGAAAACCAGCACCCCATATCCTGGCAGACATCAAACAACTCCCCTTCTACACGAACTATCTTATTGAGATACTTTTCAGGTTCCTTTGTAATAGCTCCGATAGAGGTCTTCTCTGTCACAATAACAGGGTCACCATATTTACCTGTTACATCTTCCCACAGAAAAGCTGGGGTGAAGAAAAAAACTATTGATAAATAGATAAACCTTTTCATTGTCTTGCCCTCCCATTAATACAGTAATGAGCAATAAGTAGAAAGCAATGAGTTTTTTTACTCATTACTCATTGCTTTTTTAATCCAGAATTCATTAAATTGAACCAGATTCTTCTTAAGTCCCCGCAGTGTTGCCCTGAAATCAATGTCATTCCTTTCAATCGGATTTTTAATACGAGAGAGTGGCGATGCAGGGTCATTTACCTTTTCTGTCTTTGGGTCATAATTAAGAAAATCATTTAAGGTTAGCCCTTTAAAGGACTCCAAAAACCCCTTATCCCGAAATCTCTTTGCATCAGGGGAGCTTATCCTCTGGTAATGAAAATTCAAAATTTTACCCTTAAGATCTGTTGCCAATATTAATTGAAGCGCTCCATATTCCCCTTTCTGATTTACACCAAAGACCCAGCCGATATGCTCTTTGTCTTTAAAAATCTGGTAGTAGGCATAAGGGACATCAATGGTTTCATAAACAGGCTCAAATGAATCACCAAGCCTCTCCTCTATTTTTCTTACAAGCTGTCCCCCCCCCTTTTCAAGAATAGTGATAAAATGAGTCTTATAGCCTGTTGATTCAGGAAAGAGCCTTCTCGTATCTCTATCAGGGTCGTTTAATGTACAGCCTACAGCAGCCCATGAGTCAGCAGCTCCGATGGATACTAAAATAACAACTGCAATGCAAAGAGTTGTTAGATGTCTCATATATTCCCCTCCCTTTAATCAGGTCTAAAATCAAACAATCTCCCAAATGTTGGATAATAGTAATAATATTGAACCATTATACGATTATCCAATGTCCCTGAAGATAGATGTAAATCACGGGCACCATAAATCCTAAGATGAATTGCACCATTCAGTTTATAGGAGAGACCGGCTGTTATGGTAGAATCATACCTCTCACCCTCTGAAAGGTTATAAAACCAGTTCTCATGTTGAGCCTCTATCCGTAGTTTCTGGTATTCAGGAAGGATATACGAGACCTGCACCCATGTTCCTGCAACATCTTTTTCATTATCCGTCCCATAATCTACCTCACCCTTAATATCAAAGGAGCGGTAAAGGTAGGTGGCATCTATCCCTATCCTTTTCTTCGTTATCAGGTTATCAGACAGAAGTTTCCTTCCCATGACAGCAGCCACATCACCATACAATACTGATAAACCGAGATTGTAATCTGTAACTGCAGTCTCACCAAGTCCAATCCTTCCCGCAAAGAGATAATTCCCTTTAAAGTGCATACCCATACCTGAGCCGAGTGTGGCAGTGAGATGATAATCCCATCCTGTAAATACGCCCCTGACACCTGCCCCCCACTCCTTTTTAAATCCGATATTCTTCATACTAATAGTCTGAAGAATAACTGGATAGGTATCCAACTGGGGTTCCTGCCCAAAGGCAGGCTCATAGTGTCCAACCCATATATCCGCCTTTCCGTAGAGGAGCTTGAATTTGGCATAGGCATTGTGAATTTCAAGATCAAGGGCATCCCTTTCTGGATCGCCTGTGCCTATTCTATCTTCTGAAAGAGGATTATCGCTATTATATGCAAGTCTGAACTGGAGGTCTGTTGTAAGCCAATCCCCATATTCCCCTGAAAATTTACGGAAATTTTCAATTCCGATACTCTTTGCTGAGTCATTCTCCCTTCCATAGAGACCCTTCTCTTTAGAATATCCGTGAAAGAGATTCATCTCATAGTAGAAAAGGGAATTTTCGCCGGTATCTGCCATAGAAAGAGAATGGAAAAGAATAATAGATAAAATAATAATAAATAAAATAATAATAAATTTATGGAGCAATAAATATTTCATAAAAAGCCTTTAATAAGGTTTATGAATTAAGTCTTCTTAATTTTTACTGGAATTTACCCCTGCAAAGGCAGTGGCAGGAATGATAAAAAGAGCAGCACTCCCCCCTATTGGTATAGGTTTACCGGGAGTTGCTATTTCTGAAGATTAAATCAGGAAGGAGCAGTTCTGGATGAAAAGTGAAGAAACCTCAAAATATGGAGGAGAAAGTGACCTTTTCTCCTGTGCAATTATAAAGTCATGGGAGATGGAGGAGATATTTATATAAACAGGTTGGAATTTGATAATTTCGTTGATAGAAGAGATAGCTTTTTCTTTCAGAGGAATCGCCTCAATTTTGCCAATGAGCAGGCAATGGCTCCTACAGCAATC
>Ga0209342_10004008_pt1 | contig 15389 bp, 11 predicted proteins | sample RifCSP16_2_FD_184023 | JGI IMG/M metagenome (GOLD analysis project Ga0209342, IMG submission 184023) | Soil microbial communities from Rifle, Colorado - Rifle CSP2_sed 16_2 (SPAdes) (version 2) | ecosystem: Environmental > Terrestrial > Deep subsurface > Rock core/Sediment | place: Rifle... | reverse complement strand
AACTCAAGGCGACCTTCAGATGCGGGCGAGGACTGATTTCGTGCTGCCGCGGCCAATGCAAAGCCTCCATATCATCACTGGGCCCTTTTCTTCCGTTGGGCACGCGCAACGGCGTGCACACTCGTCAACCCCTGCTGTACGAGCGCCCGTTTCTTCGCCGTTGACCAGCCCTTGAGTTGGCGTTCGCATTCCCGTGCCTGCTGCTCTGTCGGGAACGACTCCGTCCAGACGAGTGTGACAGGCCTGCGGCTGAAGGTGAATGAGCCGGGATCATGCCCCGCTTGATGCTGAGCGAGCCGGAGTTGGAGTGAGTTCGTCATTCCGATGTAGTACTTGCCGTCGGCACACTCGAGGATGTAGACGTAGAAGCGGCGCATGGCCATAGCTCCCCCGGCGCGTGGTGTTGAGATTCTATCCCCAGAATCTCGCCAGGGCGTGTACGGTCGCCATGCAGCATCGCCAGCCTAGCGAAGTCGAGGCGCGGAAGCCAATCCTTCCACGCCCTTCGACTTCGGCCGCAATGTGGCCCGTTCGCTGGTGGGGCTGAAGCGCGGCCTCCCGCTCAGGGCGGTAGGCATCCAAATCGCTTGGCTAGCAGGCATCGCTACGCAGCATCGCCCCCCGAGCGAAGTCGAAGGGGGTGGAAGCGGTTTCTCGGTGATCAGTGATCGCTGACCGGTGATCGGTGGGCCGCCCGGCTACTGCGTGGGTGGGTTGAAGTAGTTGTAGACCGCCTGGGAGAGCTCCGCCGCCAGGCGCGAGACGTTGTCCCAGATCATCTCCTCATCGTTCCAGAGATACATGGAGAGGACGTAGTCGCCCGCGGGGGAGAAGACGATCCCCGAGTCGCCCAGGCTGTGGAGCGGCGATTCGGTCCAGCCGTGTTTGTGCGCCACCCGCGTGCCGTCGGGGACGCCCGCCTCGATGAGGACGCCGATCTTGTTGAGCGACATCAGGCTGAGCATGCTCTGGCATTCCTCGGGCGTCACCTGCCCGCCAAAGGCGGCCAGAAGCGTCCCCCCACCCTCCGCGCACTGATAGATGTCGGCCAGGAGCATCCCCATCTCCGAGGCGGTCACCTGGTCGAGCAGATCCGGATCGGTGTCGACATCGAGGCGCGTGTTGCCTGGCGTCTGGGGGATGGTGCTCAGCGCGTTGGACCCGAGCCGGTAGTAGGCGACGAGGAAGCTGCTTTCAAACCCAATCTCCCTCAGGGTCTCCGTGACGCGCAGAGGGCCTGCCTGCCGGTCGATCCGTTCCATCAGCCAATCAGCCGGGTCGTTGCCGGATTGGCGCATCATCTGCTCGAGCCAGCGCTCGGCCTCGGCGTCGAAGGGCTCGTCGAAGTAGCGGTAGAACGTGACCATGATGCCGATCTTGATGATTGATCCGCCGGTGAAGGCGATATCGGGCTCGGCGGGGATTTCCGCTCCGTTGAGGTAGGCGAAGTGCAGCCGCTCCCCGGTCCGCAAGTCCTGGATGTAGATCACGGCCAATCCGTCAAACCCGGCCAGGTCGACATTCTGCTGCAGGAGCGTCTCCAGGCTTCCCAGCGTAGGCCGTGGCGCGCCGGTGGCTGCCACCGGCAATTGGGCGCGGCGGTTCGACGGAGCTGTGAGCGCCGTCTCGACCAGCTCGCTGGCGCGGCCCACATCGAGAACCCGCCCCGGCTCTCCGGCGAGGAACAGCGTGCTCCCCGGGACCGGTTGGGCTGGAGTGGGGGGTTCATCGTAGCGGGCGGCGATGTCGGTCAGCGTGGCCTCGAGCTGTGAATGCGAAAACTCCGAGCGCAGGGGGATGCTCATCTCTTCCCCCGGCCGGTTCCAAAGGAAGTCCCAAAAACCTGCCCAGAAATCGGGGCCGCTACGCGCCAGCTCGGCCGCCGCCATCATCCCTTCCGTGTCGAGCCGGAAGCCGACCGCCGAAGGCGCCAGGAGGATGATCTGGTCGTCGTAGTGGAGCTCGACCGGCGTGCTGTAGGTCTGCAGCAGGCGCTCGAGGGCTTCGTTCTTATCCAGACCGCCAACCGGCACGCCGCCAATCGTGAGGCCCTGAGGAAGCCCGGCGCGGGAGCGGCTGTAGAGGAAGAGCTCGAAGAAGAATAGGGAAAGCGCGGCCAGCAGGAAGGCGATCGACATCCAGCGCAGCCAGTCCACGCCCGAGCGATTGATCACGGCCTCTCCAAGCCGCGCAGTATAACACACTCGATCTGCCCGACCTCTAGGTGTCGGGGCTCCCACAGCGGGATGGTCGTATGGCGACGGTGAGCGGTGATCGGTGATCCGTGATCAGTGATCGGTGACCAGGTGGATTTCGCGGGGCGAACGTCGATTCCCCCGCAAGTGTAGGGGCGAAGCACCCAGCACCCACCTGCACCGCACCTGCAGTGCGCTGCAGGTGCAGGTGTGCGGCTCTGCCTGCACTGTGCCGCACACCGTCCCGGCCCAGCACCTGCGGTCTGGGCAGGTGTGTCCTATCGGGAGGCACACGTGGCCAGGGGGCGGGAGCTTCCGCTGCTTCGCCCCAATGCACCGCGCGATCGAGGAACCTCGCGTGCCGTGCCACACGGGCGCAGGTGGGTTTGGCCTCATTGCTCCTCAACCGCGCCTACTTGGGAGGCGGCCGCCTCTTCAGGACCGCGCCAAACACAAGCGTTGCGGCGATCCCCACCGCGATACCGGTGATGCCGGAGAGGGGGTCCAAGGACCGCCGTTCCACTGGAGCACGAGGCTCACCAACGGACACCAGCGTCGGGGTCGCCTGGGGGACGGCGGGGGTCGAAGGCGAAGGACGAACGGTTGGCAGGGGAGCGCTGGGCGACGCCGCCGTCTGCGTGGCCGCGGCCCACTGCGCATCTTGGGTGGCATACCTTACGCCCTGGTCAGCCACGAACTGCAGCATGTCTTGGATTTCGAGAAGCCGCTCCTCCGACGGATTGGCCTCCAAGAGGCGATCAACGCGTTCGAGAATCGCGGCGATCTCCTCGAGGCTGCACGGCGGATACCCATCGCATCGCCAGGCGTCGATTCCGGCGAGCTCGACGTGTAGGTCGAGCGACCCGGGGTTGTAGGCCAATGCCTCCTCGATCGCCGTCCGGCTCAGATGGTAGAGGGGGTCGCTGACGATGAAACCGTGCCGCTCGCTTCCGGCTTCACGGTAATCCTCGGCCAAGGCGATCGCCGCCCCAACGTCCGCAGGGTTTTCGCCCGTCGCCGCTTCAAGATCCAGGATCTCTTGCCAAAGCCCGGGCCAGACGAATGTGAGATGCAGATCGTCCTCGGCGGTCGGCTCGAGGTCGCGCCAATGCCAGCGGACCTCCCGGCCGACGAAAGCCGGCGTCGGCACGATCTGTGGGTCCCAGGGGTTAGAGACGAACACGTTGGAGGTGCTCGCAGCGTAGGGCAATCGGAGCACCACGACGGCCGACTCGATAGGGCCAAACCACCCCGCCCCGGTCTCCAGGATGTAGTCCACGCGGGCCGCCTCATCTCCATAGAGCTGCGTGGAGTAGTTGACAGTGATCCGAACGTCTTGCCCCGGCTCGAAGGTGACCGGAAACACCGCCCACGAGATCGAGGGACCATCTGTGAAAGGTTCGACCACTTGCCGGACGGGAACCGCCCTTCCGTCGACCGACGCCCTGAAGCCCTCGATGTAGACGCGCTGCTCGTACCCATCGCCATGCCCATCGATCGGCTCAAGGGGGAAGCGGACGTCCATCGACTCCGTGGCCGCCCCCTGATTGCGCATGGCGAAGACGGCCTCGATGTTCGCCGGGGAACGGTCACCGGATGGCGGCGGAATGACGATCAACACGCTCTCCGCCACCATCTGCACCATGGTCTCCCCGGCCGGGAGGAGATTGCTGCCGGGCGGTTCGCGCGGGGGCGCAGCGTCGGCCCAGGCCGAGCCGGCCGGCATCAGGAGCGGGATCGCAATGAGGATGACTGGCAGGATCCGTCGCATCAAACTACCTCCAATCTGGCACGCCCGGCGATGATGGCTCGTTGAAGAAAGGTAGGGCTTGTCGTCGCTTCGCTTCAGGGTGACAGCCGGCTGTTGGTCGACGCGGATTCTAGCAGCAGAACGCATCAGACACGAACCTCGCACGGAGCACCGTACGGCATATGGACAACTCGAGCCTCAGGAACCGCCAGATAGATGCATCCGGATGCCGTCCATACCGGGGCGTAGAGGCGAAGCATCGGGAGCCTTCGATGCTTCGTCCCTAGCGTGCCGAAGGGGGGACCTCCCTACGCGAAGGTGGTGCCGCACGGGCAACTCCAGCCCTTGCCTGAACACACGGCCCGCTGTACAGTGATTGATCCGGCGAAGGCAATCGGGCATGGGGGAGCGACCCTCACGTCCTCGGCCCAGAGAGGAGCGATCGAGATGAGAAAGCCGCTGGTCCTTATCCTCATCGGCGTGATCACGTTCAGCATCACTACGCAAGTTTCCGCCGACTTGTCCATTCCGCTCTACCCCCCGGGGAGCGCCGTCCTGCCGCCGGGCGAGACGATGGTCCAGATGGTCGCCGAGACGGTCGAAATCACGATAAGCGCTACGAGCAGTCGCGCGGATTATGAGGCTCGCTTCTCGATGCGCAATCAGGGTTCGGCGACCGAGCAGATGGATGTGCGCTTCCCCTTAGTGAATGACGCTGCCTGGGCCCTTGATACCCCGGCCATCACTGACTTCGTCGCCTATGTCGATGGTCAGCGGGCGCCTGTACGCGAGACCGAGGAGCGATTCACTCTCGGCGACCCCAGCGTCAGCACCTGGGCGGTCTTCCCCGTCACGTTCGAAGCGGGTGTTGATGTCCTGATCACCGTGACCTATTCGACGGGGATCTCAGGCTCCGGCTGGTCGGACCCCGACACCGTCGATCCATCGTACAACGATCCCTTCAGAGCGATCAATCCGGACACGGCAACCGTCTACTATACTCTCGAGACAGGAGCCGGGTGGTACCGCCCGATCGAGTCGGGCGTCATCGTGTTGCGGCTTCCCTACGCGGCCAGCCCCGCCAACGTATTCGATCTCGATGCTGAGCTCTCGGACATCGGCTATGGGTGGGCACAGGCGAATGGGCAGCATCTATCGGCGCCCTTCTTCGCGGGCAACGAGGTCCGCTGGGAATTCGCCCAACTCGAGCCCTCACGCGAGGACAACCTCAGGATCCAATTCTTATGGCCCGACGAATGGCAACGGATTCTCTCGCTACAGGGCGAAGCCGACGAAAGCCCCGAGGATCCCGAGGTCGCCCTCCAGCTCGCCGGGGCCTACTTGGCTGCCGGGGCCAACCTCTATGGCTACGCGACGGAGTATCATTGCTCTTTGAGCCAACAGGAGATCCGTCGGGCCCTCGTGTATCACCCTTTGGCGACGGAGCTGCTTGAAAGTCTGGACATGGTCGCGGCATTTTGCGCAGATGTCCAAAGCCTCTTCGCAACGATCACACCATCGTCAACATCGATCGCGATCCCGACAGCCGGCTTCCTTCCGACGGACGAAGCCGAAGAGGCGACGGAGCCAGTTGCCCCAACGAGCAATGCGGGGAGCCCCCTCCTCGGGGTTCAAGGCTTCGTGGGATTTGGCGTCGGGTTTGTCTTCGCCCTGATCCTCGCAGCAATCTGGAACAGACGAACCTCGCGTTGACGGCCCACGGTGGAAGCGCGGCGTTGGGGATGGCTATGCGAAGAGGGCGAGAAGCGACGGGAGAACGTTCGCAAAGCCGTGGGCGCCCCACCCGATCCAGATCGTGCGCCGGGCCTCCACCAGGCAGCCGGCCAACACGCCAAAGGCGAAGATTCCGGCCAGCGCCGGCCAGCCTTGCGCCCAGTGACCGGGGTGCAGCGCAAAGAGCACGGCTTGCGCAAGGATCCCCGGCCACCTCCCCAGGCGCGTCGCAAGCGCCGGGCCAAGGTAGCCGCGAAAGAAGGTCTCTTCCACCAGGGGCACCCAGACCAGCCCGCCGAGGAGGCCGGCCGCCGGGAAACCCAGCTCCGCAGCGGACCGCAGCCATGGGCTGAACGAAGCTGAAGCCCATAGCGCGCTGAAGCCCATGCTCAGCCCGCGCCAGGCCGCCCCGGCCACCATGCCCCAGCCGTATTCGGCCGGCCATCGGCCGCGCATGTAGCCGAGGGACGAGGGACGGCGGCGCAGCACGAGAATGGTGGCCCAGGGCAGGATCGCCGCGACGAGGCTCCACGCGCCGAGGAGAGGGCCGAGTATGCCCGGAGCGCCGGCCATCGCGGCCAGGTCGACGCCCAGGATGAGAACGAGCCCCGGGATCACTGCGCGAAGCGGCAGCGGCTCCATGCCCGACGGCGAGGGTGGGAAATGCAACAGACGCTTGCCATCACCCCCGCTCACGCGCGTGGCACTCCTTCCCATGCTTCCTCCCAAGTTCATCGGGGCCGGCCCGGTCAGATCCAATCGGGCTCCCCGCCTCGCGCCATCACCGAGGAGGTCCTTGTTGTGTCGGGGTCTCCCGACCCCGACGCCGACCTGACCGTAGGCCTCCCCCACTCAGGAAATCGATGCAGCCTCCGGAGCCTGCGGCCCGCCCTGGAGTCGAGGCTTCAGCCGGGAATAGCTGGCACCTCACCGCGGAGATCGCCGAGTCCGCAGAGACAGGCCTCGAGGCTCCCGGAGCCTCCAAGGCTCCGGGAGCCCATGATGGAGTCTCTGCGATCCACCTGCCCCGGACGCAGGTGCCGGGGTCCGCGTGCTCCGCGGTGGAATTTCTTCCTACCCTAGCGCCCTCAGCTGCCCCTCCAGCTTGCGCTTCGATTCTCTGAAAGTCTCCAGCCTTGCCCGTTCACGCGCCACGACCTCCGCCGGCGCCCGCTGCGAAAACGGGCCGGCGAGAAGGGTTTCGAGCCGACGGATCTGCCCGTCGATCGCCTGGATCTCGCCCGAGATCCGGGCGCGTTCGGCCGCAGCGTCGAGAAGGCCCGCCAGAGGGAGATACGCCTCGAGAGGTCCCGCCACAAGCGGGATCGACTCGGGAGGGGGCTTCTTCAGCGAGGCGTGGATCTCGAAGTGCTGCGGGTCGAGGCGAGCCAGGGCGGCGAGCACCTCGCGCTGGCCCTCAATCAGCCGCGCCCTAGGGCCGGCGCTCACGATCGCCGCGATCCGGCGCTTCGGCTCCACCCCCTTCATGGCGCGCGCGTTGCGGATGGCGCGGATCAGCTCCATGACGACCGCGAAGCTCTCTTCGGCCTCCGTGTCCAGTGCGGCGGGATCGGCCTTCGGCCAGCGGGCGATGATAAGCGCCTCCTCCCACCCGGCCTCCGGGGCGAAGCCCGAGCGGCCGGTCCAGCACGCGGCGCGCAGGTGGCCCCAGAGCTCTTCGGTGACGTATGGCGTATAGGGGTGCAGAAGGCGCAGGCAGGTGTCGAGGACGTCCACCATCGTGCGCGCCGTCAGCCAGGCCCTGGCCGGGCTCTCATCCATCTGCAGCTTCGAGATCTCGAGATACCAGTCGGCAAACTCGCCCCAGAAGAACTCGTAGATCTGCCTGCCGGCCTCGCCGAACTGGTAGGCCTCGAAGAGCCGCCCCACCTCCGCAAGGAGCCTGGCGAGCCGGGATCGGATCCAACGGTCGGCGAGCGTCGGCGCCGGCTGCAGGGCCGGTTGGGCGGGGGCGCGGCCGATTGCGGCGAGCACGAGGCGGGTGGCGTTCCAGAGCTTGTTGGCGAAGTTGCGGTTGGCCTCGACGTGCTCGAGATTGAGGTTCAGGTCCTTTCCCGGCGTCGATCCGGTGAGCAGGGTGAAGCGCAGCGCGTCGGTGCCCATGGCGGGCAGCCCCTGCGGGTACTGCTTGCGCGCGTAGTCGGGCAACTCATCCACCGATGCGCCGTCAAGGATCCACAGCGGATCGATGCCGGTGCCGAGCGATTTGCTCATCCGCCGGCCGTCCTTGTCCCTCACTGTGCCGTGGAGATACACGGTGTGGAACGGGGCCTGGCCGGTGAACTTCAGTCCCAACATGATCATTCGCGCCACCCAGAAGAAGAGGATGTCGTAGCCGGTCTCCATCACGCTCGTGGGGTAGAACGTGCGAAGATCCCAGGTGTCTTCCGGCCAGCCGAGCGTGGAGAAGGGCCAGAGGCCGGAGGAGAACCAGGTGTCGAGCACGTCGGGGTCCTGCTCGATCCGCTTCGAGCCGCAGTGGGAGCAGCGATCCGGATCCTCTCGGGCCACGGTGATTTGCCCGCAATCGGCGCAGTGCCAGGCCGGGATGCGGTGCCCCCACCACAGTTGGCGCGAGACGCACCAATCGCGGATGTTCTCCAGCCAGTTGGCGTAGATCTTTAGGAAGCGCTCCGGGACGATGCGCACGCGTCCGTCGCGCACGGCCTCGAGCGCCGGCCCGGCGAGCGGCTTCATGCGCACGAACCACTGCGTCGAGATCATCGGCTCGACGATCTCCCCGCCGCGCTGGCTCCGGGGTACCTGCATCGTGTACGGCTCGGTGCGGATCGTCAGGCCGGCGCCCTGCATGTCGGCCCACATCCGCTCGCGGCATTCGAAGCGGTCGAGCCCGCCGTAAGGCCCTGCGTTCTCGTTCATCGTGGCGTCGGGATTGAGGATGCTCACGATCGGCAGGCTGTGGCGCTGGCCGATCTCGTAGTCGGCCTGGTCGTGCCCGGGCGTGATCTTGAGGGCGCCCGTCCCAAACTCGCGATCGACGTAGGCGTCGGCGATCACCGGGATCCGCCGCCCGAGGATCGGCACCAGGCAGGTGCGGCCGACGAACTTCCCGTAGCGCTCGTCGTCGGGATGGACGGCCACCGCCGTGTCTCCCAGGATCGTCTCCGGCCTCGTCGTGGCGACGGGGATCGATTCGTCGGAGTCGGCCAGGGGATATCGGAAGTAGTACAGCCTTCCCTCTTCCTCGGTGTATTCCACCTCCAGGTCGCTGACCGCGGTGCGCAGCCCAGGCGACCAGTTGATCAGGTAGGTGCCGCGGTAGATCAGCCCCTCGTCATACAGCCGCACGAAGGCCTCGCGCACCGCGCGCGAGAGCCCCGCATCGAGGGTGAACCTCTCGCGATCCCAGTCGCACGAGGCGCCCAGGCGTCGCAGCTGTAGGGTGATGATGCCGCCGTACTTCTCCTTCCACGCCCAGACCCGCTTCTCAAATTCCTCTCGGCCCACCTGTTCCCGGGTGAGGCCCTCCGCCTGCAGCGCTTTCTCCACCTGCAGCTGCGTGGCGATCCCGGCATGATCGCTCCCGGGCACCCACAGCGCCGGCTCGCCCTTCATGCGGTGGTAGCGGATGAAGAGATCCTCGACGGCGACGAACATGGCGTGGCCGAGGTGAAGCTCGCCGGTGATATTCGGAGGGGGGATCGAGATGACAAAGGGCTTGCGATCGCCCTCGAAGCGCGGCTTGAAGAAGCCGCTCCGCTCCCACCACTCGTAGAGGCGCTCCTCCACCGAGCGGAAGTCGTAGGTCTTGGGCAATGGGATATCGGCCATGACGCCACCTCGCTTCCGGCGCGAAAACGCCGGGCGAAACAAAACACCCTCCCGTCCATGAGGACGGAAGGGCGCGCCTTCCGCGGTACCACCTCATTTCGCCGGCACGTTCGATCTCCGGCGCTGCTCTGCCCCGACCATCATCGAGGCTCTGCGCTAACGGGCAGTCCCGCGCCGTTCTACTCCGCGCATTCACGCGTTTCTTCGGCGGACCTCCGGGCGACATTCGGCGGGCGCTGCTGCGGGGGCTCTCAGCCGGCGGCCACTCCTTCTCTGCCAGCGCCTCCCCGCCTACTCTTCCCGGCGTCTCGTTCTTCAGTTTGGGGCATTATAGCAGGGATGTCGGGTGCCAGTCAATTGCGCACGTTTCTTTTTCAACACCGCCGGCGTCCGTCCCCGCAGCATCTGAGAGCGTAGTCTCACTCTCGTCCGCCGCCAGCCCGCCTGGACCCGCGCATCTGCTTTGAAGGCCAGGCTTCTCTCCCACGGCCAGCCCCACGCGACACAACCTAGGCATCGCCCCCTGCCCCACAGGGGCGCTTCGCGGAGCGAGAGCGAGACGCTGAGCGAAGCCGGAGCGCCAAGCGGAGTCGAAGGGGGCGGAAGGGAATTGCCACCACGCCCTTCGACTTCGGCCGCAGAGAGACGTGCTCGCCGGCGGAGTCGAAGCGCGGCCTCTCGCTCAGGGCAGTAGACCGCGGGAGATGGGGAGCGGCGGTGATTCGTCCCAGCCCATCTGAGTATCGCCCCCTGCCCCACAGGGGCGCTTCGCGGAGCGGGAGCGAGGGCCTGAACGAAGTTCACGCCCCGAGCGAAGTCGAAGGGGGTGGAAGCAAGGAGCCCCTCGCCTGGGGCCGCGGGGAAAGGGTGAACGGTTGCTTGGTGACTGGGCAGAAAGGCACCAGGGCGACAAGCGCCCAACCGCCAATGCGCCCAGATGACGGTGCCGCAGGTCTCCTCGAGTCGGGAGACCTGCGGTCCATCCTGGGGCCGGCACTTTGACTGCCCGTCCCGTGCAGCACGCCGTCCTCCCTCACACGCGTCCGGCACCTGCCCATCCCCGCCTCTTCGCCGGCCGGCCCACCGATCACTGATCACCGATCACCTACCCCTCCCGCACGCGGAACCTCCCTCATCTTCCCCGCCGCCACACGGGCGGGCCCACCGATCACTGATCACCGTTCACCTCCTCCCTCACACGCGTCCGGCACCTGCCCGTCCCCGCCTCTTCGCCGGCCGGCCCACTGATCACCGATCAACCGATCACCTTCCTCCCCCACAAGCCAAACCTCCCGCCCCTTCCCGGCCCCTCACCGACGAGCCCGGATGGACCTTTCTCTGCCTTTCGTGGTAGCCTCTTGCGCCGGTGGTCTCAGCCCGGTTCGCTTTGCCGGCGGTGATCCGGATCTTCCGCCTGCTATAATCCGAGGTGCCCATGGAAACCCAACCGAATCCGGAGGACGCCGGCCGCGCTCGGCGGTTGCGCTTCGATCTGCTCCTCCCCGTCCTTCTCCGGCCGCGAGCGGCTTTGCGTGAGATCGCCGCCCACGCAAGCCGGTCCTGGATCACACCGCTCTTGGTGATCACGCTTGCCGCACTCCTGCTCGTTGTCGTCGGCGGGCCTCTCCGCAGGGCGGCGGCCGAGCTCGAAGCGATGAACTTGCCTCCCGAGTTTCAGTACTACTCTCCGGAGCAGCAGGCCCAGATTCAGCAGGCTCGGGCGGCGACCTCCTCGCCCACCTTCATCTACGTGTTCCCGGCCCTTACCGCCGTCCTGAAGGTCTTGGTCGGATGGCTCGTCGTTGGCGCGACGCTTCACCTCTTTCTCACGCTCCTGGGCAGCCGAGGCACGATGGCCAGCATGATGAATCTGGTGGCCTGGGCAGGCCTGCCCTTCGCCGTGCGGGACGTCGTTCGCTCGGCCTACACCCTCTTCGCCCATCGGCTCATCCAGGCTCCCGGCCTCTCCGGCCTCCTGCCCTCCGGGGCCGAGGGAGGCGCGCTCTTCGCCGCAGGGATCCTTGGCCTCGTCGATCTCTATCTCATCTGGCACATTGTCTTGCTGGTCGTGGCCGCCCGAGGCGAGGTCGATCCTGGCAGCCGGCGGGCCTGGGGGAGCGTCTTGGCATCGCAAGCCCTGGCCCTGCTGCTCCAGGCCGCCCCAGCCTACGCCGTTGCGCGACTGGGCAGCCTCACGGTCGTCCGCCCCTTCCTCTTCTGATGTCTGCTCCCACCGTTCGCACGGCCAACCTGCGCAAAGACTACGTCATGGGCCGGGCCATGATTCACGCGCTGGACGGGGTCGACCTTGTCTTCGAGGGCGGCTCCTTCACGGCTGTGATCGGCCCCTCGGGCTCAGGGAAGAGCACGCTGCTTCACCTCCTCGGCGGCCTGGATCGGCCCACCCAAGGCGGGATCGAGGTGGGTGGAACGGCTCTGGAGAGGCTCGATGAAAACGCGTTGGCCGCCTATCGCCGGACGCAGGTGGGCTTCATCTTTCAGACGTTCAACCTCATCCAGAGCATGACGTCGCAGGAGAACGTCGCTTTCCCCATGTGCTTTGCCGGCGTGCCGCCTCGCCGAAGGGCGGAGCGCGCCTTCGACGTCTTGCAGAAGGTGGGCCTTGCCGATCGGGCGAGCCACAGGCCCGATGAGCTTTCCGGCGGCCAGCAGCAGCGCGTGGCGATCGCCCGCGCCCTCGTGAACGACCCGGCCATGGTCCTGGCCGACGAGCCCACCGGGAACCTGGATAGCCAGAGCGGCCTCCAGATCATGCGCCTCCTGGCGGATCTCCATCGCGAAGGGCGGACGGTGGTCGTCGTCAGTCACGATCCCCGCATCGGCCACTTCGCCACGCAGACGATCCGCCTTCTCGACGGCCGGGTCGTTAGCGAAGACGAGTATGAGGCCGCGCTCTTGATGGCCGAATCCACACCGGCAAGGTGAGCGAAAGGTGAGATCATGATGCCCACACTCAACCGGCGCCGCCGAACGGCGCGATTGGCCCTTGGCTCGCTGGCGCTGGTCAGCGTCACGACATTGGCCCTGGCCCAGCCCATTGCGGCCGCGCCGCGCCTGCAGGCCACCGACACCTCCACCCCCACCAACACGGCCACAGCCACACCCTTGCCCACATCCACCCCGGCGACCCCGGTGTACACGCGCCCGCTCATCGTGCTCGAGTCCTACGGGGCCGGGTCCTACGCGGTGACGCGCGGGCAGGAGTTTGACCTGGGCTTCCGCCTCCGCAACGCAGGATCCCTCAAGGCCCGCAACATCGTCGCCACCTTCAGTTCAACCGACTTCCTGATGCGCGTCACCGGCGGCGTTGTCGCGGCCGGCGTCATCGACGTGGGCGCCTCGACCGGGTACACCCAGCCGATGACGGCCAGCCCGAGCTTGAGCGAGGGGTCCATTGGTACGCTACAACTCACGGTCACGTACAACGACGACGCCGGCCATTCATACAGCGAGACCTTCAACCTGAGCATCCCCATTGGCTCGGCGCCCCGGACGCCGTCGGGGTTCGCCTCGCGGACGCCGACGCCCGGCTACAGGCCGCAGCTCCTGGTGCAAGGTTACGAGACCGATCCCGAGTCGCTCTCCCCCGGCTCCCGGTTCACGCTCAGAATGAGCATCGTGAACGTCGGCGAGACTCCGGCCCGTCGCATCACGATGATCCTCGGCGGCGGGACGAGTAGCGGCCCCGGCCAGGGCACGCCCGGCGCCAACACCTCGGGCGGCCTCTCCGGCTCCGGCGGCGACTTCACCAACTTCGCCCCGGTCGGCTCCTCCAACGTCCAATTCCTCGGCGACCTGCCCGCGGCGGGTGCCCTCGAAGCCTCCCAGGAGATGATCGTCAACGGGGCTGCTCAGGCCGGCGCCTACGCGCTTCGCATCTCCCTGATCTACACCGATCCCCGCGGCAACACGCTCACCGATGATCAGGTGATCACGCTGCTCGTCTTCTCGCAGCCGATCCTCGAGATCAGCTTCTACCGCCCGCCGGACCCGCTCTTCGCCGGTGAGCCGGGGAGCCTGCCCATCCAGCTCGTCAACATCGGCCGCAACAGCGCCGTCTTGGGCAACATGGAGGTCTCCGCCGAGGGGGCGGAGATGAGCAACAACGTCGTCCTCGTCGGCTGGCTCGACCCGGGCAACTTCTACCCCCTCGACGCGCTGGTGGTTCCCTTCGAGCCGGGCCCGCTCGAGGTGACCGTGGCGGTGAGCTATCTCGACGACTTCAACCAGCCTCAGGAGTTCACCCGCACCCTCAGCGTCGAGGTGATGGAGAGCGGCGGAGGAGGAGGCGGAGGCGGCGGCTTCTCCGAGGGCGAGATCCCGATCGAGCCGACGGCGTCGGCGGACGAGAGCTTCTGGCGGGTGCTGTGGCGGGCCCTGTTGGGGCTGCTGGGATTCGACAGCGCGCCGGCCCAGGCTCCCCAGGAACCGGGCATTTTCGAAGAGATCCCGCCGGGCCAGGGGCCTCCCATCATCCTGCCGCCGGCCAAAGGATAGATGCGCGCCTTCGATCTCTTGCGCCTGATTCTGGACAACCTCGGCCGGCGCAAGGCCCGCGTCGGCCTGACGGCCGTGGGCGTCGTCATCGGGTCGGCGGCGGTGGTCGTGCTCGTCTCGCTTGCCGCCGGCCTGCAGCGCAACGCCACCGAGCAGCTGGGCAGCATCACCGACCTGACGCGGATCGAGGTCTATCCCGGGTACAACTTTGCAGCCTTCGGCGGCGGTGGCGGAGGCGGGATGGTGGCGGTGGAGGTGGTCGGCGGCCCGGGCCAGCCGGCGGGGCAGGTGCTGATCACCGATCAATCCCTGGCGGATTTCGCCGCGCTCCCCGGCGTCACGGAGGCCTACCCCCGGGATATGGCGATGGGTCAGGTGACGCTCAAGTTTCAGGGGATGGAGAGCTACAACACGATCTTCGGAGTTCCTCCCGACTATCTGACCGCCCTCAACCCCGAGATGGAGGCGGGCTCCCTCGACCTGGAACGCGGAACGGTCGTCGTCGGAGCGATGATCGCCTCGAGCTTCTACAACCCCAGGCAGCGGCCGGGCCTGGAGCCGCCCCCGCCGCCGGATTTGATGGGCGAGATCCTCTCCCTGGCTCTCTCGCGCTGGACCAACGACGGGCGAGAAATCCGGCGCACCGTGCAGGTGCGCGTCGGAGGGGTGATCGCCGAGATGCGCGGTGAGGCCGACTGGTCGATCTACATGACCCTCGACGAGGTGACGGCGTTCAACCAGTGGTTCAACGGTCGGCGCATCGACCGGTCGCGCGACGGGTATCCCATGGCGGTGGTGCGCGTGGCCGACCCTGCGGAGGTGGTCGAGGTCAGCGAGATGATCACCGGCCTGGGGTATCAGGCCAACACGCAGATGTCCTTTGTCCAGGGGATCAACAGCTTCTTCACCATCCTGCAGGTGATCTTCGGCGGCGTGGGGGCGATCGCCTTGATCGTCGCCGCGATCGGGATCGCCAATACGATGGCGATGTCGATCCTCGAACGCACCCGCGAGATCGGGCTGATGAAAGCCGTCGGGGCCACCAATCGCGACGTTCTGGCGATCTTCTTAGGCGAGGCTGCGGGTATCGGCTTCCTGGGCGGTCTCGGCGGCGTCGCCCTCGGGTGGAGCGCCAGCCAGCTGATCAACGTCGTCGGCGTCGCCTACCTGGCCGGCCGGGCAGCCGAGATTGGCGCGATGCCTGCCACCGTGGCCGTCTACACGCCGGCCTGGCTGCCGGGCTTTGCCCTCGTCTTCGCCACGCTCGTGGGGATCGTCTCCGGGCTCTACCCGGCGCTTCGGGCGGCGACGCTCATCCCGGTGAATGCACTGAAGTACGAATGAGGGAGAGGGATCACCGCGGACCCCGGCACCCACCA
>Ga0209342_10004007_pt1 | contig 15390 bp, 16 predicted proteins | sample RifCSP16_2_FD_184023 | JGI IMG/M metagenome (GOLD analysis project Ga0209342, IMG submission 184023) | Soil microbial communities from Rifle, Colorado - Rifle CSP2_sed 16_2 (SPAdes) (version 2) | ecosystem: Environmental > Terrestrial > Deep subsurface > Rock core/Sediment | place: Rifle... | reverse complement strand
TCCCGATGAAGCTTGGCACGGCGCGGGTGCTCTCCGAAGGGAACGACATCACGCTGTTGACCTCCGGCATCATGACAGAAGAGGCGATGCGCGGGGCGCAGGTGCTCCGGAAGAGGGGGCTGGGGGTTCGGCATATGCATATCTCGACGCTTAAACCTTTTAACGACGAGTCCGTGCTTGAGGCGATTGTGAAATCCCGGTATGGTGTTATCACCATGGAAAACCACACCATCATCGGCGGCCTGGGGACGATCATCGCCGAGAAGATGGCGGAAGCCGGCATCGCGAAGAGGCTTGTACGAATCGGACTCCGGGACACTTTTGCCCACGGGGCGAGCAAGCAGTACCTCCTGAAGGAATACGGGATGGACGCCCTTGCCCTGATCAAAGAGGTGGAGGCCCTGATCGGGCAGCAGTTCGGCATATCTGAAGACGAGCTGAGCCGGAACCATATCGCTCCGGTCCACAGCAAAGCAAAGGCGGAGGCGCTTTAGGTCGATTGCGGAATACGGAATAGAAACTGATAGGGTCATGGGGCAAGGGTCAGGGGTCATGATAATGCTAGTTCAGTGTGTCTCTTTGTCAAGACAGAATATTGTTCGCGTCCTCCGTGCCACGGCGGCAAAAAAGGTTAATTAACCCATGATCATCCCAAAGACATGCACTCCCTCATCAATGTTTTCCTCCGATCGTTTTTTCGTCACCTACCGCCTCTTCGGCAGCGAGCAGGAGGCGCGGGCCAGGGCGGAGGACATCTGCATCGAGCAGACCGTGGAATTCCCCGGCGAACTGTGCCCAAAGGGGATCATCAGGGACCACGTCTTCGGCCGGCTTGAACGGTTCGAGCGGCTTGATCGGGAAAGTTTCAAGGCGGTCATCAGCTATGCCGTGGAGATCGCTGCGGGCGAGCTGACCCAGTTCCTGAACGTCGTCTTCGGCAACAGCAGCATCAAGCCCGGCATCCGCGTGGAACATCTTGAATTGCCGCAGTCGCTGCTTCGATGCTTCAAAGGTCCCCGCTTCGGGAGAGAAGGGATACGCGGTCTTTTGAATGTCCCGAAGCGGCCGCTCCTGTCCACGGCGCTCAAGCCCATGGGGCTTTCGTCAAAGGAACTCGCGGACCTGGCATATCAGTTCGCCCTCGGAGGCATGGATATCATCAAGGACGACCACGGCCTGACCAACCAGTGCTGCTCGCCTTTTGAGGAGAGGGCAGGCTTCTGTGCTGAGGCTGTGCAGCGGGCGAACAGGGAAACAGACGGCCGGAGCATCTATGTCGCCAATATTACGGCTCCTCACAGGGATGTAATGAAACGGGCCAGCACGGCAAAAGGCGTTGGCGCAGGCGGGCTGATGGTTGCCCCCGGGATCATTGGTCTGGATGTGATGCGGGAACTGGCCGAAGACGATTCAATCTCCTTGCCGATATTCACGCACCCCGCTCTCCAGGGGAGCTTCGTAACCAGCCGGAACGGGATGTCCCATGGCGTCATCTTCGGCCAGCTTGCCCGCCTCGGGGGCGCGGATGCGACGATTTTCCCGAACTTCGGCGGCAGGTTCTCCTTCAGCCGCGAGGAGTGCAGGGATATTGTTCAGAGCGCCTCGGTCCCCATGGGCCATCTGAGGTCCATATTTCCCGCTCCCGGAGGCGGAATGAGCCTGGACCGGGTGCCGGAAATGCTGGAAACCTACGGCCAGGACCTGATCTTTCTTATCGGTGGAGGGCTGTTCCGGCACGGGCCGGACCTGGTGGAAAACTGCCGCTACTTCCGAAAGATGGTGGAGAGCATTCAATAGGATCCGGGGGCCGGAGCAAGTGACGTGGGACGCTGTGAACAGCGGTGCAGAAAAAGAAAATGGATCATGAGAATCATAGATGATCACGATCTTGTTTTTTTGGGCGGCTCATCGCTTAGCCGTCTTTGCATGCCCGATGTGTTATTTGTTTTTCAATAAGTATCTCGTATTCTGAAGAAGCATTGTTTTATTCGACTCTTAGCGGGGGCATGCTCAACGACGGCTTTCGCGTCAGAGCCGCCCGGTGCAGGGGTAAGTCAAAAGCTCCGATCGTGTGCTTTTCCAGAACCCCCTGCATCCCGTGAACCGCGGTGCAGAAAAAAGAGAAAGGTCATAAGATAAAATATTCCCACTGCCCCTCCGGGCCGGGTATTCGAAAATCGAATACCCGCTTCGATAATCACATGAAAGTCCCTCGTTTACAGGCTATTTTCTTGCATTGCCTAAGGTTTCAACCTCTTGATATTATTAGCCATATACACCGCTATGCTCATTTTCAAGCTCTGGCATGATACATGCAACTTATATGATCAGCAGGACAGAACGGCGCTTTAGAGAGGGCGATAAGGAGTTGATTGTTATGAAGCTGGGAACATTTATCATATTATTGATCTTCGTATCCGGACCCGCCCATGCCCAGGAGAAGGCGGCTGCTCCCCGGGAGCAGGCTGACCGTTACCAGCAGATCGCATATGCTGCCCCTGCCGATACATCCATTGTTGAACTGTACGCCTCGCTTGCGAGGAAGAAATTTTCTTCCGACCCGAATCTCTACTCAGAAATAAAGCGGAACGATCGCTCGGAGACCAGGCTCATCGAGGATTGGCGTGAGCGCGTATTTAAAGCCGTAGGAACGTATTCCATGCCGCAACAGCCGGACCTCTTGAATGACAGCCGGCTGCAAAGCAATAATGAGATCGAGGAACAGGCCAACGCGAATAGAATGGCAACAAGGATGGTCTTGAAGGAGACCTTAACCTTTACGCAGGAACGATTGCCCGAGATCGACAAGCTTGTCAGACTCCTGAGATTTGAGGTCTCCACAGACAGTGTCTCTGAAAAAAATGTCGGGACGGACATCGATGAAAATAAGAACGATGAAGCGCCTACCGCCCGCAATACTCCTGTCAAGGAAGGTTTTTTGCTGAAAACGGGATTGCGGGTCCCGGTTGAGAGCGGGAAGCTGGGTGTCACGTCGGAGACCGAGGCACGGTACGGCAAGATGACTTCTTTCTTTAAAGTATACCTTGATGGCCAGTACGACAACAGCCTGGGCCTGAAGTATGTTCTTGGCAAGGATATCCATCTTCAGGTCGAGCGGCAGGTTGCTCATACAACGGATTTTGTAACGAGCGACACAGCAAATGAGAAATCGAGTCTCAATCTGGTCCAGCTGGTATGTAAATTTTAGAAAAAGCAGGGCCCTCCGGTGAGGGCCCCGCGGTCCCTTCTTTAACATCCGCAAAGCGCGGTTTCACTCTCCTTCGGACAAGCAGCAGCTTTCCTCTCCTTCAATCAAATTGTGTATACATTGTCCTCATATCCCGGTATAATGCCTCAGTCACCCGGGTATTCGCCGGGCTCGACCCCGTGTTTGATCATAATCGCGGCGAGCTCCGATCGGAGACGACTTCAGTTCGTAAAAAACATCTTCTCAAAAGGAGCGAAACAGTGGGAAAACCGAATTTCAATTTCCAAAAGCGCCAGAAGGAATTAGCAAAGAAAAAAAAGAATGAGGAAAAAAGACAGCGTAAACTGGAAAAAAACATAACCCCGCCCGCAGAGGGTCCGGGACAATCTCCGGATGAGGGAGAGGCTAAATAAGTACAAAGGATACGCGCGGAAGGCAATGACCGCGGAGACAAGATCAGTGAACGAAAGAGGTGATGACACATGGCAGCTTCACGGCAGGGTGCTAAGAAGGAAGTCAAAAAACCGAAGAGCAAGAAGAAGTAATTCCGGCAGGAGTACAGCAGGGGGCCGAACTCAGAGATCGAGTTGTCAGGCCCCCGCTGCAGGTTTGAAGAGACCCGGCAGATCGTTTTTTCGGCGGGATGCGGTGAAGCATGCCCGGCCACCCAAGATCACCCGGACCCAAAGAAACTTCTTGACCACCAGGGACTTCTTCCGGACATTCATCGGCAACGCTGCCTGTCCTCAAGGGGTCCCATTGTTACAGTCCCTTTTTTTCAACCCATCTGAAAAACAGCAGATACATAACCGCAAAACAGACAATGACGAACCAGTGGTTCACGCCGAGCACGTTCGGAAGCGTTATCTGCCCGAAATTTCCCCATCCGGAAGTCGCCTGCGCAGCTGAAGAATAGAATTCAGCCATAATGACGGCGGCCACAACCATGCCGAGAGCCCCGAAGGCAGCGTCCCACCGTCCCTCGCCCAATGCCCCGGCGGACGTGCCCGGGCAGTAGCCGAGCACTGCCCAGCCCACGCCGAAGAGGAGGCCTCCCGCGATATTCTTCACCAGCACCGTGGGAAGCAGGTCGAGTTGTACCAGCCCCAGGTCCTTCAGCAGGTACACGCCGATCATGGCGACGATGACGTTCGTGCCCATGAATTTAACGATCGTGAGATCGATGAGGCGCAACGCGCCGATCTGTTTATCAAAGCGCAGGACGCGGCCCTTCTGGAGCAGAAAGCCGAAGAGGATCCCCGTGATCAATCCGTATGTGAGCGTGCTCATTGTTTGTTACCTCCACCGTACAGAATGCGGGCGGTGCCGATGCCTCCGAGGAAAAAACAGATGATCGCCGTCAATCCACTGACTGCCAACTGAACGGACCCGCTCAGTCCATGTCCGCTTGTTCAGCCGCCAGCAAGCCTGGCCCCGAACATCACGACCATGCCGCCGAAGAAGGCGGCAATATCCCGCCTCACTCTGCCGGGGCCGAACCGGCGCTGCCACATGTCCGGAACCGCCTTCAGCAGGAAACTCCCGGAAGTCGTCGCCGAGAGAAAAGAGCCGAGGAATATCCCTGCGACGAACATCCACTCCCAGTCTATTTTCGGCAGGTACTTGGTGAAATAATCCATTCCCGCCGCCCGCTCAGGGCCGACGATCTTTTCCATGATCCCGGCCGTGCGCACAAATGCGTTCGAGGCGCTGAAATACTTCCCTGTTACCCATACGGACAGAATGAGCAGGAGCCCGGCCAGCGCTCCTGCAAGATAAGGGTTCCATCCTTTATCTTCCGCTGTTTTCATGCTAAGACCTCCTTATGTTTATGAGATCGGCGCCATCTTTCTCATATCAGACCGCACCCGTCCATCTCGGGGCTACCGGAGGGGCGTTATCAGGAACCCCCACAGCCGCTGATACTTTGTCTCCCTGAATGACGGCAGCCCGATGGTGATGGTATGCGTGTCTTTCCTCGTCCGGAAGGACCGGAACAGCCGGTCCCAGACGGACAGGAGGCTGGTGAAGTTCGAATTCGTCTCGGACAGCTCCACCGAGTGGTGCACGCGGTGCATGTTCGGCGTCACGATGACCGTGCGCAGCATGCGGTCCCATTTCTCAGGCACGGCCATGTTGCTGTGGTGAAACAGGGTGGACACATTCAGCAGGACCTCGAACAGGACCAGCTGGGTAAAGCTCATGCCGATGAGGATGACGACGGGCATCCGGAAGAACGTGGAAAGGACAAGCTCGCCCGGATGAAACCGGAGCGCCGTGGTCGTGTCCATCTCCGTGTCCGAGTGGTGGGCCCGGTGGAACCGCCAAAAAAATCCGATGCGGTGGTTCGCCATATGCCAGAAGTACATCCAGATATCGAAGAGCACGAAGACAAAAATGAGTTTCGCGGCTGCGGGGAGCGAGAGCACGTGGGCAAGCCCCAGCGATTTACTTTCCGCCCACGCGAGCGCCGCGATCGTCAGCCCGGCAAGAAAAAACCTCGTCAGGAGGCCGTTCATGATCGCCGTGATGAAATGGGGAACGGCGTGCCTCACCCTTGCCGCGCGGTCCCGGTAATGGGGGAACACGCCTTCGAGCGCGAAGATCAGGGCGACTGCTGTGATGATGAGGAGCAGTTTTGTGTCCATAAATATGCGTTATCCTTTCATCAAAAATTGAACGAAAAAATACCGGAATGGAGAAAGTCGGCTTGCTCGTCCTTGCCGGTAATGCGTTGATTCAGGAGAAAGGCTGTTAACCCTTGACAAGATGATGTTTCAGTTTGATGAGAAGCTATGTTTCTCTGCTTTTTAAGATATTGCATGGTCCTCTGTTTGTCAAGTGACACGGTCCAGTTTAGTGCTTCTTGTCCTACTCAATCTTTTTTTAGAAGCGCTTGCCATCTCCAAAATATTTGCTATGCTTTTCTTAGACAGGCCAAAGGGAAACTGATGCTGCCACGTTGATACGACGTAATTTTCAAAGTATCGTATGTGTCACTTTATTCATACTTAAGTTCCTTTTTACGCCTTCGTGTCCAACGTGTTCCTGCGGCCCACTTTTTTGGACCTTCACCTCATACAAAAAAAATCGGCAGTGCGGATGAACTGAAAAAACAGAAAGGATAAGACCATGCGCGTAGTTTCCGAAGCGAGGGGTATCTCTGTTGCGCGGGTCTCGCGCTCTTCGCGTCTTCGCGGTAAATGGTTTTCTTTTATTGTGGAGGAACAACCATGAAAACGATCAAGATCACAACTTACGGCGGTCCGGATGTGCTGAAGCTGACGGACACAGAGCCGAAGCCGGCGCCCGGGCCAGGCCAGGCCCTCGTGAGGATCCACGCGGCAGGCGTAAACTTCGTCGATATTTACCAGCGGCGGGGAACCTATCCCGTGAACCTCCCCTATATTCCGGGGTTGGAGGCGTCAGGTGTGGTCGAAGCGGTCGGCAAAAAGGTGACGGAGGTCCGTCCCGGCGACCGCGTCGCTTACACCGGTCACCTCGGGAGCTACAGTGAGTACACGGTGATCGATGCGGACAGGCTGATCAAGCTGCCGAAAGACCTGTCCCTTGAACAGGGAGCGGCGTTCCCGCTGCAGGGAATGACGGCGCACTATCTCCTCCATGATTTCCGCAAGCTGAAAAAAGGGGACACGGTCCTGGTGCACGCTGCGGCCGGAGGAGTGGGGCTCCTTCTGGTGCAGTGGGCGAAGCATCTTGGCGCAAAGGTCATCGGAACGGTCTCGACCACGGAGAAAGCGGTTGCAGCCAAAAAGGCGGGCGCAGATCACGTGATCCTGTACACTCAGCAGGATTTTGTGAGTGAGGCAAAGCGCCTGACGAAGGGGCGCGGCGTAGACCTCATCATCGACGGCGTCGGGAAGAGCACGTTCCCGGGCGACCTGGAGGCTGCAGCGCTCCACGGCCATGTGGTGATCTTCGGCGCCTCAAGCGGGCCTGCCGACCCCATTGTGCCCAATTCTCTTATGGCGAGGTCAATAAGCGTGTCCGGAGGTAGCCTGCAGAATTTTATTGCCACGCGCGAAGACCTGCTTCGCCGTTCCAAAGCCGTTTTGAGCGCCGTTAAAGAAGGGTGGCTGAAACTGCGCATCGACAATGTTCTTCCGCTGGCGGAGGCGGAGAAGGCGCACCGGTTGCTCGAGGGCAGGCAATCCATGGGCAAGATCGTTCTGAAGGTGGCGGACTGATAGGAAAAGAGGGAAGGTCGAAGCGAATAGTTTTTTGCTCTGCCGTAAAATACAGCGGATAATGGCATTACACTGACGGAGTGGAAACGCATGCCCCGAAAAATCCTGATAATCGAAGACGATAAAGATATCGCCCATCTTGTGCAGCTTCATCTGAAGGACACGGGATACGAGGTAAGTGTGGCCTATGACGGCAATGCCGGTCTCGATCAGGCCCTTTCGAAACCCCATGACCTGATTATTCTGGATCTGACGCTCCCGGGCGTGGACGGGCTTGAGATATGCAGGCGCGTGAGATATGTATCCCCCTCGACCCCGATCCTGATGCTGACCTCCAGGACTTCCGAACTTGATCGTGTGCTCGGGCTGGAGATCGGAGCGGACGATTACCTGACCAAACCCTTCAGCATCCGGGAACTTCTGGCCCGGGTCAAGGCTCTGTTCCGCCGGGGGGAATCTCTCAAGTTGGAGGCATTGCAGGAGTCACAGAAAGTGGTCAAGGCAGGCGACCTGGCCATTGATGCTGAAAAACGAAAAGTCACACTCCGCGGGAAAGAGGTGTCGTTGACAGCCAAAGAATACGACCTTTTATTCCACTTTGCAAAGCACCCCGGCCGGGTCTATACGCGCATGGAATTGCTGAGCCTCGTATGGGGCTATGGGTACGAGGGTTACGAACACACGGTCAACTCCCACATCAACCGCCTCAGGGCCAAAATAGAGGAAAACCCGGCCCAGCCCCGGTTTATATTGAGCGTCCGGGGGGTCGGCTATAAGTTCGCAGAGGCGGGAGATATCGAGAAGGGGCAGCGTCGAGTTTAAAAGTCTGCCGGACCGCGGTCCTTGATACGAACGCGGGAAACATTTGGGGCAAGTCTTGAAAAGGCGGTTTCCTATATTTCAAGACCTGTCCCCATTTCCTTCACGGCAGGCATCGGACCGCTGCGTAACACGCTTCTTGATGTCCGATCAATGATTTGCTGCTTCAGCATGCGTTAGGAGCCGACGACGTGCAATCAAGCAAAACGCACCGAAAGCTGGCCGGTTTTTCTCGAGCGGGATGCGGTCTTGACCACGATCTGCACATCGCTCCCCAGCAGGGTTAAGCACTCAATCATCTTAGCTTCCGAGATGCCGCGAAACCGGCCTCGCAGCATATTCGAAAGCTTGGGCTGCGGCATTCCAAGCAGTGATGATGCTTGTGTCTGTGTCAGCTTTCTCAGTTTGATGATTTCTCCGATCTTTGTGGCAAGTTGTGCCTTGACCAGCATCTCTTCTGCATCGGCCATGCCGAGATCGGCATATACGTTCATACTGCCTTTTTCAATTTTACTCATTCTCTTCTCCTTCTGAATGCCGGCGGGCCTGTTTCAATCGCGCCTCTATCAAGTCTTTATCTTGTTTTGAAGTTTCAATGCTCTTTTTTGATTTCTTCTGAAAACAATGCAGCACATACACACCATTGCTGAACTTGACTGTGTACACCGCTCTGTATGTACTGCCGTCGTCATCCTCTACGACTTCAAGCACTCCCGCTGACCCGAAACCTTTAAGCGGCTTGGCTTGCGGGTGTTTGTGGCCGCTCTGTGCCAAATGAAGCGCATAGCCGAAAACATCCACGACCTCTTCCGGCATAGCCTTAAGATCTTTTTTTGCCGATCCAACCCAGAATAAGGGCTTCAATAAATGACCTCACTGACCGCATTATACCTAAATGGATATAGAAAGGCAAGTGGACTTTTTATTGCGAGTTACAAATATCTATCTTAATCTTACCCTGTTTGGCCTACCACGTCTTAAAGAACTTTAAGGATGTGCAAAGGCCCGGCTTTCCCTTTTTGCCGGGTATCAACATGTTATCCTCCCGTGACCCTCCCGTGACTATCAAGAGGTATAGTTTCATCAGAAAAGAAGAGCGCCGGGAATCCCGAAGGGGAGTCATCTGATGGTTCAGGAGGAAACGGCATATGAGAAAAACATTGATCATATCGTTTGCAGCGCTGATCGTGTTGGCACTGTGCGCACTCATCGTTGTTTTCGGCAACCGGGTCGCCGGGAAGTCGTCGACGTCATTCGCGGCGTCGGCGCTCGCGCAGGACACGGGAACGGCAAAGGCCGTCTTCGCGGTGCACTGCTATGACGAGGGCAAATCGGCACTGGAAGGGATGAAGGGCGTAAAAAGAGTAGATAAAGGCTTCCGGCACTTCAGGGAGATCAATACGGTCTATTACGACCCCACGGTGATAACGGTCGAAGAAATGGAAGCCGCGCTGAAAAAGGCCGGGACGTTTACTGAAACGATACAGGGAAAATAGATATGTAAAGCAGGATTGTTTGCAGAGTATTATAGATTTACAGGAAAGAGAGGGTACTGACATGTTGTCAAAGTTAATAATAGGAACGATGCTTCTTCTGCCGCTCATCATTTCGCAGGCAGGCGCAGGGAGTATGCCGCACCTTGAAAAGGCGACCTTCGCAGGGGGCTGCTTCTGGTGCATGGAACCCCCCTTCGAAAAGCTCGACGGAGTGAAAGAGGTCATCTCCGGTTACACCGGCGGACATAAGGTAAATCCCACGTATGAGGAAGTATCATCACAGGCCACCGGACACCTGGAATCCGTTGAGGTGGTCTATGATCCCTCGAAAGTGACCTACGAGAAGCTGCTTGACCTGTTCTGGAGACAGATCAACCCCACGGACGACGGAGGACAGTTCGTGGACCGCGGGCCGTCGTACAAGTCCGCCATCTTCTACCATACGGAGGAGCAGAAAAGGCTGGCCGAGGCGTCGAAGAAGCGGCTCGATCAGTCCGGCAGATTTGACAAGCCGATCGTAACCCCGATCCGGCCTGCCGGAGCCTTCTACCGGGCAGAGGAATACCACCAGGACTACTACAAGAAGAACCCGATACGGTATAAGTTCTACCGCTACAATTCGGGACGGGACCAGTATCTAACAAAGGTCTGGGGAAAGGAGGAAACGATGCATCCCGCAATGACTGATGAAACCAGGGAAACCTTAGTGAAACCATACAAAGAAGAATTGAAAAAAAGGCTGACCCCCCTGCAGTTCAAAGTGACGCAGCATGAAGGCACGGAGCCGGCCTTCAACAATGAATACTGGGACAACAAAAAGCCGGGTATCTACGTCGATATCGTGTCAGGCGAGCCCCTGTTCAGCTCCCTCGACAAATACGATTCCAGGACGGGCTGGCCGAGCTTTACCCGGCCGCTCGAACCCGGCAACATTGTCACGAAAGAGGACCGCAGCCTGTTTTCAGTACGGACCGAAGTCCGGAGCAAACACGGCGACTCTCACCTGGGCCATGTGTTTGATGACGGCCCTAAACCAACGGGCCTGCGCTATTGCATGAATTCGGCGGCGCTCAAGTTCATTCCCCAGGAGGACCTGGTGAAAGACGGATATGGGAAGTTCGTGAAGCTCTTTCAGAGGTAAATATTGATGGTCTCATAATAGGCTGTACATAATTTGACGTTATCACATCGTCCACGAAACCCATCCCCACCCCGCCCCTCCCCTTGAAAAAGGGAGGGTGAAATTATAAATCTCCCCCTTCAAGGGGGAGACAAGAGAGGGGGATGGGTGCCTATTTTGTTGTTGAGGACGTCCCTTCTATTTTGAGACCATTAATAAATGCCGTTCTGAAAACACGACGAAGGATCCCGTCACAAGACAGTTCGTTATCGAATTTTGGTATGCTTATAGTATGAGCAACGGCATCAAGGCTGCGGGAGCAAGAAGAGTCCGAGGGGTCGGTTACAAGTTCTCCGAAGGGGGTAAGCTCATGTTCAAGACCCTTTACTGCAAACTGGCCGCTGTGCTCGTGGGACTGTTCTGCGTGATCGGCGTCCTGTACATCCTGCTGACGCTTTATACGACGCGGATGTATTTTCAGGAGGTGAACCAGAAGCTGAACCGTACGCTGGCGCAGCATCTCGTGTCGGAAAAAATCCTGATGAAAGACGGCCGGGTCGATGAAGCAGCCATTCAGGATATTTTCCACATGTTGATGATTGTGAACCCCGGCATCGAGGTCTATCTCCTCGATCCGAACGGCAGGATCCTGGCATTCTCCGCGCCTCCCGGAAAAGTGAAACGGCAGAAGGTATCACTGAAGCCCCTGAAGCGGTTCCTGGAGGGGACCTCCTCATTTCCCGTCCTGGGTGACGATCCGCGCGACCCTGAACTTGAAAAAGTATTCTCCGCTGCGCCGATCTCGGTGAAGGGCAATATTCAAGGATACGTTTATGTTATTCTGGGGGGCGAAGAGTTCGATACAGTCGCCCAGATGATCCGGGGAAGTTATATCATCCGGCTCAGCGTATGGGCTGCAGCAGGGGGCCTGCTGTTTGCCTTACTTGCTTCACTTCTTCTTTTCAACCGGATGACGCAGCGGCTCCGGCGTCTTACCACGGCCATGGAAACCTTCAGGCAGCGCGAGTTCTCGGAGCCCCCTGCTTTTTTGAGCCGCTTTCGGGCCGACTCAGGGAATGAAATCGACCGTCTCGGGTCGATCTTCATGCACATGGCCGATCGTATCGTTCTCCAGATAAAGGAGCTCAAAAAGGTCGATACGCTCCGGCGGGAGTTAGTCACGAATATCGCACATGATCTTCGGACGCCCCTGACCTCTCTCCAGGGCTATCTCGAGACCCTGCTCCTGAAGGAAGGGGGGTTGACGACGGAGGAACAACGGAACTATCTCACGACGGCCATCAAGCGTTCCGAACAATTAGGAAAACTGGTTTCCGAACTCTTCGAACTCGCGAAGCTGGATTCTCCCGACGTCCAGGTCCGGTTCGAGTCGTTCTCTCTGGACGAACTCATCCGGGATATTCTTCAGAAGTTCCAGCTTACCGCCGGGAAAAAAAAGGTCAAGCTTCAGACGAACGTCGCGGAAAATCTTCCCTTAGCGTTCGCCGACATCGGACTTATCGAACGCGTGCTCGACAATCTCATTGAAAACGCCCTCCGGTACACTCCGGAGGACGGATCCATCACCGTCACCGCCGTTCCCGGAAACGAGAGAACAACGGTACGGGTTTCGGATACCGGCTCCGGCATCCAGCCCGAGGATATCCCGCATTTATTCGATCGTTATTATCGAATGAGCAAAAGCCGGCCGGATAGTTCCGGCGGGTCGGGGCTCGGCCTGGTCATCGTCAAGAGAATCCTGGAACTCCACGGGAGCGACATCCAGGTGAAGAGCGCCATCAATATCGGCACGACCTTTACGTTCACCCTATCGGCGTACACAACTCAATCCTAATCTCACAAGATCAAGCCTGAGGAGATCAGCCTTTAGTGCCATTCTTTTTTGTGACCAAAATTTTATCCCTCCGTGATAATTTCGTGACCATTCGTAAGCTAAACTTAAATCAGTAAATCACAGAGAGAAGGGTACGACGCATGAAGCACGCGCACCCGAAGATGCAGTTAACAATTTTTTTCAAAGGAGGAAGACCATGAAAACCAGGCTTCTCACAACAGGTATCACAATACTTGCATTCGTACTCGCAGTACAGTTCGCTTATGCAGGTGGAGTGACGAACAACGGGTGGTATGGGGGAAGGGAGATCTACTACATCGACCAGGGACTGGAAAAGAACGTTCAGGGCCGCAAGGTAAGCGACATCTTTCTGATCGGCGGGAACAGAATGTATCAGGCAAACGTGGTAGAGACCATTCCCGGTGTTACCGGCTACTCGCCCCACTGGGATGTGAACATCGTCCATTCCGCGCCGGGGTATACGGTCCAGAGTATCATAGACGCAGGCCTTGCGTCGTCACGGTTTGCGACCGAGGGAGTTCTGTTCGATGACGCCGAAAGCATCCTCGAGGCGGAGCGCCGCGGCCTGGTCACGATTGTAGAGCCCGGTCTCGTCGTGCTCTGTCCGATTTTTTCGGAGGCCGCTGCCGACGCGCCCGGCCATATGCAGGCGTCGGAAGACTTTCTTCGGTTGACCGGCAGTTCCACTTTCTAAAAGCGGTGCTTTGGTCTGAGGGGTCGTGTCGAATGATGACACGCCCCCTTTTTTTCGGCTGTTGATAAGTGACCAATCAACTAACAGAACGCTGAAACGTAACAATAGGACATTTCTGCCTCGGCTTGACTGATTCGGCTTGACGGATATACTTAATACAGAGGGAAAATTCCGATAAAGTCGAGAAAACTGCTTATTCATTCGCAACCAGGAGGCGAACCATGTGGACTAAAACGTACAGTCAAAAGGTAACAGGGTTGAAAGCGGATCACGTATGGAAGGTTTGGACCGATGTAAATCAATGGCATACATGGCAGGATGATATTGAATATGCAAAATTGGAAGGCGAATTCAAAGCCGGCAACCGATTCTTGTTTAAACCAAAATGCGGACCAAAGATCAATATTGAGCTTACCAGAGTAGAGCCCAAGAGAATCTTTATTGATCTGACACGATTTCCGCTGGCGAAAATGTACGACGCGCATGAAATTATCAACCATGGCGACGTAGTGGAGATAAAGACAACAATAAGTATTGAGGGATTGTTGTCTTTTTTATGGAGAAAGATTGTTGCAGAAAACGTTGCTCATGGAATGAAAGAGCAAACAGACAAACTCATTACGCGGGCAAAAAGTGTCTGAGCCTTCTTCCGTATAAGCGTGATGGCGGGATGACGATCAGGTTTCTGCTGCGTTTAATGGAGAGGTGCTAATGAAATACTGGATAAATACGGTTTCAAAGGAACATGTTCTGATAGGGAAACGGGGAGAGTTCGTACAGGCGGGACATGGAAAACAAGCTCCCTTGAAGCGACTGAGGAAAGACGATTATGTCATTTATTATTCGCCGAAAACCGCCTTCGACGGAGGAGAACCGTTAAGAGCGTTCACGGCTGTAGCAAAGATAAAGGACGAGAATATTTATCAAGTAGAAATGAGCGGGGACTTCAAGCCGTTTCGACGAGATGCTGCATACGAGAAATGCAAGGAGATAAAGATCGAGCCTTTGATCGAGAAACTGGAGTTCATCAAAAACAAGAAGTCCTGGGGCTTCAAATTCCGATTCGGGCTGTTCGAGATAAACGAGCATGATTTTCGCTTGATTCATAATAAAATGAAAGCGAAGAGGTGAAAAGTTCTCTGTCACCTCGCCGAGGAAAGATAACATTGCAAGTTATTTAACCATGGAAAAGGAGGAAAAAGCTATGAACAAGGGTTCAGTCGTGGAAATCGCGCAATTTACATTAGCCGCAGGTGTAAATAACGGCGATTTCCTACAGGAGGCCGAAGCAGTTCAAAAGAATTTCCTCGAAAAGCAGCCAGGCTATGTTGATCGTGAGCTGCTTAAGGGCGGGGACGGTCAATGGGCGGATATTCTTCACTGGAACTCTATGGAAGAAGCCCGGAAAGCATCCGAGGCGCTGCTAAAAGATCCGATAGCGCAAGAATTTATGCGGAAAATCGATCCAGCAAGCGTAAGGATGCTGCATTTAATGCAAATGAAAAAATGGAAGTAGGAGATTTATGGTGAGCATGTGGATTCATTACAGCTGTAAGAAAAAACGGGAGGCGGTTTATGTTATTTGAACTGCTCGCCGCTTTGTCCGCGGGCCTGTTTACCGGCGCAGCGGTCTACATCAATCTTGTGGAACATCCGGCAAGGATGTCCTGCGGTACGGACGTTGCGGTGACGGAGTTCCGGCCCAGTTATCGCCGGGCAACGGTGATGCAGGCGTCGCTGGCGGCGTTCGGAACGCTGAACGCCATCGTCTCCTGGTTCCTCGGCGGAGGCCTGTCATGGCTTATTGGCGGAATTCTGCTCGGCTCGGTTATCCCTTTCACATTGATCGTCATCTTTCCGACGAACAGGCAGTTGCTTGATCCGAATCTCGATAATAATTCCGGCCTTGCCCTCCGGCTCCTGACACGCTGGGGAAGGCTTCACGCAATACGGAGCATCCTGAGCCTTG
>Ga0209342_10004004_pt1 | contig 15393 bp, 17 predicted proteins | sample RifCSP16_2_FD_184023 | JGI IMG/M metagenome (GOLD analysis project Ga0209342, IMG submission 184023) | Soil microbial communities from Rifle, Colorado - Rifle CSP2_sed 16_2 (SPAdes) (version 2) | ecosystem: Environmental > Terrestrial > Deep subsurface > Rock core/Sediment | place: Rifle... | reverse complement strand
CCGGTACGCTGCTGTGCGGAGCCACGAGGCTCCTCTGCCCCCTCGGCCTGACCGGATAGCGCCGATCGCACAGCCCTGCACCCTCTGACTATCTCTGCTCCGCGGACGGAATCACGATCATTTGGTGAGGCGGGATCATTGATGTTAGGGAATCTTGAGGGTCGTCCTTTCCTTTGGTAGGCGTCACTCCATCGTCGAACTCAATCTCCCGGAGCAAAAACCTTGGGCATGCCGTCACCTCACCCTTAGCAGGGCCACGATTCTACGGAAAGACGGTCCGGATTTGTAAGTGCAAATTACGGGGATGTAATCTGCACTTTTTAGGAGTGGCTGGACCAGCCTGGAGGCAGGGCGAGGCACAAGAACGTGGACCCTCCCTGTGATAACCTTCGCCAGCTTCGCTGGGAAGACGTTCCGCCCGCGACAGGTTACCGGCGAGAACCTCTGGCTTTGCGCCTCCACCGGAAGCCGAAGACAATGCTGAGTAGGCCGAGGAAGACCCCCAGAGTCTCCGTCCAGCCAACTCCGGGGGACTGCCGCCCCGCCGCGGCGAGCGCAGAAAACAGGATCAACAGGACGCCAAAGATCAGCGCTGCCCGACTAATCCTGGTCAGCGCTGCATTACTGAGCTCTTGCTTGGCCATGGGTTGGCCTCCTTGACACATGACTGCGAGAGGTAACTGACGGCTATGCTCACCCCTGGATTATCACGATCACCTACAGCAAAAACTATATTGCCCACTTCGCACCCGCAGGATTTAGAAGAGTTTTGGAAAGAAGCTGTACGGAACAGCCTTCATGTAGGCTTGGTATTCGGGGTCCTGAGAGAGATGGTCCTCCTCCGCCCAGGACCGTATGACCAGTCCACACAAGACGCCGAACCAAAGGACCGTATTGTAGGGAGAGAAGGTGGTGAGGAGAAAGCCGGTGAAGAAGATCAGCTCACCGGCGTAGAGGGGGTGGCGTACCCATCCGTAAAGGCCGGACCGCTTGATCCCGCGGTTGGCGGCCACGATCCCGAAGCTCCTCCCCAGGCTCGCCAAAGCGACCATCATGATCACGACACCGACTCCCTGGAGAATGAAGCCCCCCGCTTGCGCGAACCATTGGTCCCACTCGGTCGGCCGAAACACCATCGAGAGTCCCACCGTCACCACGGCCGCCAACCAGTCTTTTATTTGAGTGGAGGTGGACACGCTGGGCCTTCTCGCGATGGTCACCGAGACCAGAATCGTGTTATAGACGACGAGTCCCAGCACAACCAGCGAGCCTGTCTGAGCCCATCGATGATAGGCGTTCAAAGCAAACTTCCCCCACGCCATGGCCAAAATGATGTTTAATCCCAGGTGGCCCGCGAGGCGCCAGGGCGTCCGACTTCGGGATGGGACCGTCACGCCTTGTCTTAAACCAGATCGTTCTCTCACCTCGGCGGAACCCATATATCGCCGCCTCACCGCTTCATTATGGTAAGGGCCTTGAAAAGGGTGATATAGGGGGGCCCGAGAAGGACCAATAACAGGGCGGGAGCGATGAGGAGAACCAGAGGAAAAATCATCTTCACGGGCATTTTTTGAGCCTGTTCCTCGCCCCACTGGCGCCGTTTGGTTCTGAGGCTATCGGCATGGACGCGGAGGGCGCGAGCGATGCCGGTCCCCAATCTGTCAGCCTGGATCAGCACCACAACGAGGGAAGAGATTTCAACGATCCCCACCCGCTCCTTCAATGCCATGAGCGCCTCAGGCCGAGACCGTCCAGCCCTCACCTCCTGGCTGACTATCTGGAGCTCCTCACTAAGAGCATGCTGTGTAAATTGCTGTTCCTGCGCCAGCCGCTGAATCGTTGCATCGAGGCCCAGGCCGGCCTCGACACATACAACCAAAAGATCGAGGGCATTGGGCAGAGCGGCGGAGATCTCTTCTTGCCTCGATTTGATCCGCCGCAGCAGCCACCAATGAGGCAGGAAAAGACCCGCAGCCACGAGGCCCAGAATGGCAGCCACATGATGTGCTCCGGTCCACCCCTTGAGGTACGGAGCGACGAGAAGAAATGCACCAGGCAACAGCACCGCAAGAAGGATTCGACACCCCTGAAATGTCAAGACCGCGTTCGCTTTTCTGTACCCCGCCTGAACCAACAGGTTACGCCGCTTCGATTGCGCCTTCGGGCTCTGGGACGGCATTGCCCCCCCAAGTCGCTCGGCGATCTGCTGAACCCGCGTCCCGACACGGCCTTGCCTCCTGGGGGACGTCAACTCGACGGGCTCTGTCCTTCTGGCGGCAGCCTGAATTTGTTGGACCCTGACGGCGTGTGGGTTGGGAGTCGGAATCACCAGAGTGAGGAGGGCCATCACGCCTAGCACCGTTCCGATGAACGCCAGAACTACAGCAATGGTCACCATACGCCACACGCCCCTCAGATCTTAATGGTCGTGATCCGATTAATGACATAGAATCCCATGATCTGCATCACAACCGCGATCGCCACCAGCGTTCTCCCAATCTCCTCCGTGAACAAGACCATGATCAGCTCCCGCCGAAGCAGATATATCATCACTCCAATGGCAATCGGCAAGGCGGCGACGATTCTGCCAGACAGCCGGGTCTGAGCAGTAAGCGTTTGGATCTGTCCCAACAGCTTGAAGCGCTCGCGAATCGTCCGACTCGTGTTTTCGAGGATCTCGGTCAGGTTGCCGCCCACCGCTCGTTGAATCAGCAGCGCCGTCGAGAGCAGTTTGAAGTCCAGGTTTTCGACGCGCTCCGAATGCGACTCGAGGGCGTCGCGGAGGCTGCGCCCAAGGCGGAGCTGTTCAAACGTCATCCGGAACTCTCTCGCCGTCGGCTCGGGCATCTCTCGGGCCACCGCCTGGACCCCCTGCAGGAATGACAGACCCGCCTGGAGAGACCGAGTCAGCACGTCGAGAGCGTTTGGCAACTGCTCTGCATAGAGGCCCAACCGGACTCGCCTTCGACGCCGGACGTACAAGAGCGGAAGGCTACCGAGGGCGCCTACCCCAAGAACGGACCAGTACCAGGATGACGTCACACTCCATACAAGACGCCCGCCAAGGAGAGCCATGAGGAGCACCGCGCCTAAAACCACGCCCACTCGTTGTGAGATATCCGCCTGTGCGAGGTATCTCAGGAGCTTGCGGGCAAACGCCGCACGGCTCAACCAGCGGTCAAGTACCGGGAGGCCGCTCAGGGTGTCATCGCGAAATACGCGGACGGTTGCTTTCTGTTGGCTGGCGGCGGCGAATCGCCTTCGCAGGAGCCGCATCGGCGATCGTTCGAAGCCCTCCACTAAGGGGACCAGGACCAGCACCAGCAAGAAGACCGCCATGAACGTCAACGCCATCGCTAATCCAACCATCGCCTACACCTCGGCCTCCGACCAGTCCTCGAACAGCTCAGCCGGGAGCAGGATGCCGGCCTGCTGCAGCCGCTCCGCGAACTTCGGCCGGATTCCCGTCGCTCTGTGGCGCCCAAGCACTTGCCCCTGTTCGTTGATCCCTTCCTTCTCAAAGACAAAGATGTCCTGCGTTGTGATGACGGTGCCTTCCATCCCGACAATCTCAGACACGGCCACGACCCTCCGGGTCCCATCGCTCAATCGGGTAAGCTGGACGATCAGATCCAGGGCCGAACAGATCCATTCCCGCAACGCGCGCTCCGGGATGGTGATCCCCGCCATCAGCACCATCGTCTCTAACCTGGTCAGCGCGTCGCGTGCCGAATTGGCGTGGATGGTGGAGAGCGATCCATCATGGCCCGTGTTCATGGCTTGCAGCATGTCGAGCACCTCGCTGCCCCGAACCTCGCCGACGATAATCCGGTCCGGGCGCATCCGGAGGGCGTTCCGAACCAGGTCACGCTGGTTCACGAGAGCGGTCCCCTCAATACTGGCCGGGCGGGTCTCCAGGCGCACGACATGCTCCTGGTGAAGCTGCAGCTCCGCGGAATCCTCTATGGTGATAATGCGTTCCGTCGCCGGTATGGAGCCTGATAGGATGTTCAAGAGGGTCGTTTTCCCAGCGCCCGTTCCCCCGGAGACCAGGACGTTCAACCGCGCTCGCACCGCCCCCATCATAACGTCAGCCATCGCCGGGGTCAGGGTCTGGAAGTCGAGGAGGTTTTTCATCTGGAGGGGGTCCTTGCCGAAACGGCGAATCGACAGGACGGGACCGGTTAATGACACGGGGGGAATGATGGCGTTCACGCGCGAGCCGTCGGGAAGACGCGCGTCAACCATCGGGGAGGTTTCGTCCACGCGCCGCCCTACCTTTGAGACGATTCGATCGATAATCTGCATCAGGTGAGCATCGTCTTTGAACACGACATCGGTCAACTCCAGCTTTCCGAAGCGCTCGACGTACACCTGCTGGCTGCCGTTGACGAGGATGTCCGAGAGGTGCGGGTCGTCAAGCAGCGGCTCAAGGGGCCCAAGTCCAAGGGTCTCGTGCAGCACCTCCACAATGAGCCGCTCCCGCTCCAACCGATTCAACGGCACACTTTCGGCGTGAACGAGCCCCTCGACGGCACGCGTGATCTCGGACTCTAACACCTCCTGGGAGATGCGCGCGAGATTCGAGAGATCGAGACTATCGAGCAGCCGACGATGGATGCGTGATTTCAGATCCTGGTAGGCGTCGCGGGCCGGCCGACTTTCCGGTTCGACGACCGCCGGAGGAGGAACCTCGTCAGCGGTTTCCGGAACCGGTACCGGTCCAAACAGCCTGCCTAGACGATCACTCAGCGCCATTCTGGTTCTCCAGTGCGTGCGTCACTCTCCCTGAGCCCGAAGCCGCTGTGGCGTAATGATGTACGGCCCGGTGCACACCCCCTTGACCGTATCCGACGCATCTTTTGCGACGTGCCTGCTGCCAAACGTCACGAGATACACAGCCCCCGACATGACCGCCGTCGTCCCGCACAACACCGCCTTCAGCGGAACATGCACCACGGTCAGGATCGTGCTTCCCGCCCCGTAGGCCAACTGGGTGCCCACGGACTCCTGTGGTTCCTCAGCCGACGCGAGAGCGGAGACAGACTGGCTGAGGGCAGACACGAACACGAACACTGTGATCGCGTTGACTAGCCGGTGGCGTACCATCGCAATCCTCCTTTCCCTGACCTCACAAGAAATTGAACGTCCTCGCGCCAAACAAGCTGCGGAAGCCCTTCGGGGTCTGAGGTTGCTTGGCGCCCGGGCCTTTCTTGCCATGGAGGTGTTCGGCCAATGCCATAAAGCGAGCAGCAAGGGCGGAGTTCTTCCCGCCGCGGACAAGCGGCTCGCCGGCGATCAGGGACGCCATCACTGCTTCATCCTCAGGGAAATCCCAGAGGACGGCGCGCTTGAGAACTTCGCGAGCCATTTTTGTCGCCTTCCCGAGCGGCGATGGGCAGCGATTGAGCAGGATCTTGATTTTCGCCGGACTATAGGCAAGACGGTCAAAGAGGTCCAAGCAGCGCTGAGTGTGATACAGGCTCGAGAAGTCCGGAGCGGTGACCAGGAACAGCTCATCGGCTGCATCAAGGGCGGCGAAGATCCGTTCGTCATACGTGGGAGAGGTATCCACGACGACGTAGGGAAAGCTTGCCTTGAGGAGCGAGAGCAGTTGGCTGATCTGGAGCGGCCGGATCCGATCGCTCTCTTCGATCCTGTGTGGCGCAGCAAGGAGCGACACTCCTGACGGATGGTCACACAGAAGGCTCTTCAAGAAGAGGGCATCGATTCTGTCCATGTTCGCGACAGCGTCGTAAATGGTGTAGGATGGCTTGAGGCTCAAGAGCAGGCTCAGGTCGCCGGCCTGTAGGTCGAGGTCCACGGCGACAACGGGCGCTCCACTGCCCTTCGCGAGCGCCACGGCAAGATTCAGGGCGATAACGGTGGTCCCGCGGCCGCCCTTGCAGCCGAACATCGTGATCAACTTCCCCCTCGCGGCGGGACCCGCTACCGCGAGAGCCCGCTGGCGAGCGATGCGCTGGATGGCGCCCGTGAGATCCTTCTTGCTCACCGGCCGGACGAGGAACTCCTGGGCCCCGGCCCGCACGGCTCGCAAGATCGTTTCGGACCGCTGGCCGTCGGCACTGACGAAGATCGCGCTCTGCGGCGACGCAATCAGGAGCCGCTCGACGACAGCGAGCCCCGGATCAGGTGGATTGCCGAGATCCAAGATCACGATCGCCGGCTTCAACTGGTTGACAAGTTGGTAGCCGGTCTCAGGGTCTGCCGCCTCCGCCTCCACTCTCACGCTTTGGTTGTCTTTGAGCAGTTCCCGAAAGGCGTGGCGGCGCGTGGGATCGCTATCGATAATGAGCAATGAGAGAAATTGTGGCATCTGATGGAGAGTGGGGCTATTTCACCAGTTGGACGGTTTGGAGGAACGCGCAGTTAGGATCGGGTGGTCCTCCAAAAGCGATGACTTGAGTATAGTACCCGACGACATCCCCGCCGGCTACAACGCCTTCGATGAAGAAGCCCCCGACCTTGATTACCGTGACGTAGGTCCGCCCGGAGACCACAGGGAGTCGCGGATCGAAGAACCCGATACGGATGAGTCGTGGACTGGTGGACCCAAATGCTGAGCCCGCCACCGCGGTCCCATTCCAGAAAGCACCGGGATCCAGATCGATGAGCGCCTGCGTCCCGTGCCTCGTGGGCCCCACCATGTTCCCGGGCTCCACTTGCAATTGATCGCCGACATCTACAAAGCTGCCGGGTCCACATGTGGCGATGTTGTCCCTGTAATTGGAGCCGCCGGTGGCTGGGGTCCCCCGATTCAGGGGGGGGAAATCAACGGCGTAGAAAAATCCAGGGGTGAGGGCAGCTTGGGGACTGCCGACCTTGAGGGTGACCTGGAGGCCGTTATCGGCCGGGTACCCGTAGCCTGTCGTGACGGGGTCGTACTCGTCGATCCCGACGTCGAATTGCCCGTTCGGGGGAATGGACTTCTCAGTCCACCGATCGGCGATCGACCAGGGCTTGAAGCAGTCGCCGCTGCAAGCATTAGAGAGTCTAGCGGTTGCCAAGGCCGACACGTTCGCTGCGTCCCAGCCTGAAGCGCCAGCAGTCGCCCGTCCCCCCCCAAAGAGTTGGAGAACTGGCATCAGGAAGAGCGGCATCGGGTTTCCATGAGCCACGTCCCGGTAGGTGATGCATGTGACCTGGTCGGGGTTCGCGCTGTTCGCGAGGCACCGGTCGATGGCCCCGCCGTTGCTGTTGCACGTGAAGGCGTCAACCTGTCCAGGGGTCAGGAATTGTCCGATGATCGGAGTCCGGACGGCGATCGCCTTCGCGTCCGCCCTCGCTTGGCCTGGCCCGCTGAGCAGGCCGTACGCCCCGGACAGCGCGCCAGCATCCGCGGCCGTCTGAGCCTGGTGCCTGGCGACATAGACGTATGGGATGTCGGTTGCAAACGCGGCAAATGCAATCAGGACGGCGAGGCCCACGGCAGACCATATGAAGATCGAACCTTCTTCACCTTTCGGCAACCGGTTCATTTTCATCTGCAATCACCCGGCCTCCCCAGGGGCCTCTAACGGGAGGGCGTCGTTTCGGCACTGAACCCCACCGACGAGCGATCCTCCGCTGGCTCCTTCAGGAGGAGTTTTTGCCGTTTTTCCCGCATCAACACGACGTCGTCGCTCGACAGGCCGGGCACAGCCCGCCTGGCGTTCCGACTGAGCGCCTGGACGTCAGCAACGGCCTTGAGGGCGGCCTGATACCTCTCCTCGGAATACGTGGCCCGTGCCCCCACGAACTGGGTTACGACCTCCTGAAATTTCGCTTCCGCGGCCTGGAAGGTTTCCTCGTCGAACTCCCGGTACCCCAGCTCGCCGACGACCCGAGATCGCTCAAGCTCTGTCCAGGCCGCCTTCATTCGGGTGGCCAGGAGCTCGGCCAAGCGCGAGTCGGCTCGGCCCTCAGTCTCTTTGATCGACCGCAAGGCTTCCCGCACCTGCTGTTCAAGGACAGCGGGTGGGCGGAACGCCTGGCTTTCCCACACTCCCTGGATTGTGCTCCGGAGCTGCTCATTTGTGGGGTAGTACGGCTCAAAGCCGCCCCCATTTGCGGGGAGAGAAGCAGCGATCGTCACGGCCACGACAAGCAGTCCAAGCATGAGTGGCCTTCTGCATCCCATCGGGCTTCGAATACAGGGGCTTGTAGGCATCGGCTCCTCACTTGCCGAGGATTTGTCGGATCTCTTTCTCTTCTTCCGGCGTCGGCGTCATCTGCTCCTCCAGGTTCGGGGCCTTTCCTGATTCGAGCGGCTTCACAATTTCCGGGGTGACGAAAATGATCAGATCGGTCTCATTCCGCGTGAAGCTCGTGCTCCTGAAGAGAGCCCCCAGCACGGGAATATCGCCCAGGACCGGAATCTTCGAGAGACTCTTGCGGTCATCGCTCAAGAGGAGTCCTCCGATCGCCAGGCCCTGGCCTGGCCTGAGGTCAACGATGGTGCTCGCCCGCCTCGTGCGGAGGGCCGGGATCCTGAAGCCGCCACTATCTAGGCCATTCTCGAAGTCCAGGTCGCTCACCTCCGGTGAGATCTTGAGGTTGATCGACCCGAGATCGTTCAGGGTTGGAGTGAAGTCCAACCGGACACCGAAAGGCTTGAATTGGATGGTGACTGTCCCGGTCCCTCCTCCACCGGGTACCGGGATCGGGAATTCACCTCCCACCAAGAAGCTGGCGCTGGCCCCGCTGGCGGCGATGAGATTCGGTCGGGCCAATGACTTGACGAGCCCCTTCTCCTCCAGTGCCCGCAAAATGGCCCTCGTGTTGCCCGACCGAACAAACACGGAACCACGCTGGTCGGTAGATACAGAGTTATTGCTCTGATCAAAGATCGTACTGAGGAGGCCAGCATTCCCTCCCGTGAAGAAGGCGAGGACAAAGGAGGACCCAAGATGAACGAAGTCGAGGCCGAGCTCCCGGAGGGCCTTACGGTTCACCTCTGCCACCTCCACCCTCAGCATGATCTGGTGGGGTTCGCCAAGCTGGAGCAGGTTGACAACCGCTGCCTTGTCCGGAAGGAACGCCTTTGCGACGCCCGCCGCCTTGGCAATCAGCGACGGGTTGGAGACGGTCCCTGAGAGGACGACGGAAGTCTGGACAGCCTTCACCCCGATCTCGTCCCGGGGGGAGATCTCTTTCATCGCCTGCTGGAGCAAGGAAAGATTGGACGTGACCACGACATCATAGTATCGGCGCTTCCCGTCGGTCCAGGCGATCAACGTCGTGATCCCCGGAGCTTTCCCGTTGACCAAAATCTGGTTGGGGGGGACGATTTGGATGTTGGCAACCTCGGGATTGGTCACCGAGGCCCGCTGGAGCTGACCCGGCAGATCGACGATCAGTGATGTCCCCATGGTGACTTGCACCTGGATGGCCTCGTGGGCGACGAGAACCGGTGGGCCAGCCCGCAATTTGTCTGTCTCCGCAGGCGGCGCCCCGGCTACTAGGAGTGCCGGCGACTCCGCCCCCTGCACCGAGGCATCGGAAACGGGGAACGTCCCTGCCACCTGTACCCGGACATTTCCTGTCAGCGGCTCAGGCCCTTTCTTGGGTGTTGGGATGGAGTTCTTTCTCGTCAGTTTTCCATGCCCAGTCTTTTTGGCCGCGCGACGCCTTTTCTGCTCCCGGATTTTCGCACGTACCGCCGCTCTTGACTCCACGTCGTGCGACTCTGCCACGAGGCCCCAAATAGCCGCTGGATCATGATTTGCCCAAGCCCGGGGGAGAGGTGGTGGCAGGACCATCGATCCGCAAATGACACCAATCGCAACAGAGGCGATCACACGCATCGCCCTGCGCCGGCGGTGCCTCGTTAAAGACAGTTGGCCCTGCACTCCGGGGTGCGCCTTTGCGTCTGTCGGTGCCGATCCTCTGGCCAGTGGGTGATCTCCCATCATCCTCCCATCCTAGAGGGCTTACTCCAACGGATGTGTCTCGAGGGTCCGCTTGTCCCCTCGGATCACATCGACGACCCACCCTTTCCCGCCTCGCGTCCCCGCCCCTGCGGATCGGGCCGCGATTCTTCCCCGTCCCATGCCGGATGGACGAGTCATCGTTGCAAGACCGGCCACCTGAGCGTCCATGATGGATCGCAGGGCGATGTGGATCTTCCCTTCCTGTAGCGCCAGGGCAAGCCGTTCCGCCTGCTCGGGGGTCACGGCCAATGTCACTGTGGGCACTTCGATGTTCTGCTTACCTTCCTGCTCCAAGCGCTTCCCAACCGCCAACACCTCTACACCCTGCAAAATCGTCTCGGTTGATTTGCTCGTCCCTTGGTCGGTTTTGGTTGCGATCACGTCCACCCGGTCCTTCGGGAGGATGAACCCACTTACCCCGATGACCTCGTTGACACCGACCGCCATGGCGCGCTTGCCCGAAGGGACCATCACCGACATGATCCCCGGCGCCCCGGTCAGGTCCTTTGGGAACAGGCGATGCTCGAGTATCGGCTCATCGCGAGCGATCTGCCCTTTCACAAGACGACCCAGAACCGCGCCAGGTTCAGACACCGCCCCCTGAGGCACGCCGACCCTCGGCCAGTCTCGCTTAGCGACAAGACTTGGGGTGAGGCGGGTTCCGATCGGGATATCGCCCGTGGCGATGACAACTGGTTGGACCTCCATCCTGGTTGCCCTCGCGCGTTCTTCCTCTCTCCGGACGTACCGGATGACGAGAATGCTTGCAAGGAGCGCGCAGGTCACAGCCACTGAGAGGATAAGGATCAAGCGCTTCGTAGGCATGTTCCTGGCCCTGGGTGCCGATTAACGCTCATAGTGCATCGTGGCTTGACTGGTCAGCGTGATGGGCCCGCCGAAACTGAACCCGAGTATCGTGCCGGTCACCCCCAAATAGCGGAAGGCAACGATCGTGGTAACCGTCACCTCGGAAGGCGTGCCTGCCGGTGCCGTATTGGTCACAGTGACCCCAGACACCGGCACATTGGCGTTCGCGAGGATCGTGGTCGCCTTACTAATCACCGTGGCATCGTCCGCCGTAAGGCCTGCCGTGGTCGCTGCAAGCCTTAACGCCTCCCGCGTGGCGTGGTTCATCGTGTTGACAGTTAACCAGGCCCGGCTGAATTCGACCAATCCAATAGTCAGGAGCAAAAAAATGGGGAAGATGAAGGCCATTTCCACTATGGCTAGACCGGTCTCCCCGCTAACTGCTAATGCCTGCCTCGTTCGTGTACGCATTAGCTTCATCTCCTCTTCCTCTGGCCTCTGGTGGTCTCTGGGAACGGGACTCGGCCCTTGGCAGGCTGCCATCAGCCTGCCAAGGGCAAAATCCCGGGCGGCTCCCTCTGCGTCAGGGACTAGGGCCTGCGATTACAGGGCGGCCTGGATAACGCCCCAGGCGGCGTTGACCGCAATCCCTATCGGACCCAACAGCACGATCGCTCCTGCAATCACCAGGGCAGCGTAGATCCCAGCCTCCAGAACCTCCAATCCCTTTTCGTTATTGAGAGGGCGCGACTTTCGCTCTTTCAGTTCACTCATGTTACTCATCGTGTTTCTCCCTTCGAGTTATGAGAAAATGTGGTTTAACGGCCTTCGACTCCCTCTTGGTAGCAGACACCGTTCAGTCTATATATTCTATCATAAGGCCCTCCTCCTTTCGTTAGCCTTTTAGGATTGGCGAATTTAGTACTTGCAACGATCATGCCACACCTTTAGTGTCGGCTGTCTTTATGGGAACGTCATCTTGGCTGCTTGGCCTTGGTCTGACCAGGTCCAATCTGCTGGCCTCGGCTATTTAGCCGTCTGATATTATCCTTACGTCGGTTTCCAAATAGGGAATCCTCACTCAACTTCTTGAGGACCTCAGAGACCTTGTCAAACTCAGTTGATTTGTCGAAAAAGAAATCCGCCCCAGCATCCACACACTTTTTCCGGTATTGCGGATAGGGGAAGTTGGTAAGGATCATGACTATGGGGGCCGCATGACCTTGCTTGAGGTCTTGCAGCACATCGATCCCGCTTCCTCCGCGCAAGCGGATGTCCAGTATCACTAGATCAGGCTTCAGTTTCCGGATGGACTCCGTGGCATCGACAGGGTGTTGCGCTTGACCGATGAGCTCAATACCTTTGAGCTCGGAAAACATGGTCTCTAACCGTTCACACACGATCGCTGAATCATCAACGATAAATACCCGCACGGTTCTCCCCTTTCCTGACGAATCCTGCACTAACAAGCTAGCGATTGACCGGTAGTAAGAAAATCGGGGAAAGTCTGTTTTTATTGACAGACCTCGACTCACTCCACTATCAGTTTCTGTCCTACAAAGAGCGTGCAAGGAAGGCGAGGGGTGCGGATTGCCTATTGCAGATACGTGAAGAAGGAAGATGTGGGGCTGTCCGCGAGTGTATTAGGTTACTAAGCGATTTTGGATGGCGTAGTGGATAAGTTCCACATTATTCTTCAGGGCCATTTTTTCCAGAATCCTGGCCCGATACGTACTGATGGTCTTGACACTGAGCGACAGTTCGGCGGCAATTGCCCCCACCGATTTCCCGGAGCCAATCATACAGAGAACTTGGTATTCACGATTGGAGAGAGTCTCGTGGAGCGGTCCTCCGGTGTCAGTTGACAAAACACAAGCCAGTTTCTCGGCCAGGGACGAGCTGACATACCTCCTCCCTGTGACGACTTTTCTGATCGCCTTGACCAGTTCCTCCGGTGCACTTTCCTTGGTAAGGTAGCCCGCCGCCCCGGCTCTTAACGCTCTCACCGCATACCGATCCTCAGGATGCATACTGAGTATCAGGACAGGAAGTTTTGGGCGTTCGTGTTTCAATTCCTCTATGATATCCAGTCCATTCCTCCCTGGCATAGAAATGTCCAGCACAACCAGATCCCAATCCTGTTTCCGGACTAGGGCGAGCACCTCCTGGGCATTATGCGCTTCGCCCATCACCGACATATCGGGCTCATCGCCCAGGATCTGTTGTAATCCTCGGTGCACGACAATGTGATCGTCCGCTATGAGAATCCGTATCATCGGATGGCTCTGATGAGCACTGCTGACTTTCTGCGACCGTTCCCCCACCGCGCGGCACCTGAGGGCCGTTTAATCGGAATCTCCACCGTAACGGTAGTTCCTTTGCCAGGAAGGCCCACGATGATGACCTCCCCTCCCAGGAGGAGCGCGCGCTCTCGCATGCCAAGAATTCCAAGCGATGTCCTATGGGAGATCTGACGTCGTGTTATGCCCTTTCCGTTATCTCCCACGGTCAGGACCACGCTATTAACTTTCGCTCTCAGGGTGATATCTACTCTGGTAGCGTTGGCATGACGAGCGACATTGGTCAGGGTCTCCTGAAGAATGCGAAACACGGCCGTGTCCAACTCTCGATCGAACTGGCCATTCCCCAGTCTCGATTTAAACTGAGCACAAATCCCTGTTCGCGCCTGAAACTCCTGCGTCTGCCATTCGATGGCTGCCACCAGACCGAGGTCATCTAACATGCCAGGTCGCAAGTCCGTGGAAATCCGCCTCACCGATTGGATAATGTTACTGACGAGCTTTGACATTGTTTGTGTTTTCTCCAACAGAGACATCTGATCGGCAGGTAGTCTGCCAGCCAGCCAGGAGAGGTCAATTTTCAGGCCAGTCAACATGCTCCCCAATTCATCGTGGATCTCACGGGCGATGAGCGACCGCTCATTCTCTCGCGCATCTTGCAGATGCGCTGCAAGGGCACGTAAACGCTCACGTGAGCTTCGCAAGTCTTCCACCTGTATAGGAGTGGTTCTGCTACGACCGTTAGAAATAAATTGTGCGATGTTTGCCTGGCCGTCTCTTTGGCCCGATGATCTGTTCTTCATGGTACAGCCCCCTCGCTCCCCCTTCGTAATCAACGCGGCGCGAAGAACCTATCCGGAGCTGACCGCTCCGAAGGTTCGAATTTTCCCCTCCAGCCAGAAAACAAAAAACCCTTCAGGCACGAACCATGCCCTAAAGGGCCAATAGTGGAGTCCCCTATTGCATCTTGCGCTTGCCATTCTGCTGTCACCCCGCATCTTTGACTCCGTTGCGAAAGGGTGGGAAGTAAAGGGACTTATATCTAATCCACGCGCCACCTCCCTGTCAAGCAAAATCTATGCAATCTCTTATTCGACATCCTGAGTTAACCCTAGTTACATATTCACACTTCTTAAATGAACCTGAATCCGGCGCGAGAACCTGAGTGAGTCCCTGCCTTGACCCACTGACTCTGTGACGACGAGTGGGCCACGGTCGGGGCGGCCGGGATGCAGGTCAGCGGGCCGAAGGTCACGTTGACTGCTGCCGCCGTCAGGACTAGTTGCTCTGCTGGCTCGATCGTCGGCGGCCCCGTGAAGGGCGCATTCAGCCAGGCCCAGAGGTCCCGGTGGGTGAAGAGCTGGAACTGGAGCAGCGCCACCAGGCTGGAGAGCGACCAGCCGAGGGTCGAGCGGAGCTGCAGGTACGTGAGGACCAGCAGGGCGATCAGGCCGGTCCAGATCTGGGTGTGGAGGGCGGTAGCGCTGGTCCCCACGAAGGTCTTGATCTTGAGGTGCTGCTTGAGCGCCTTGAAGAGGAGCTCGATCTGCCAGCGGTCCTTGTAGACGGCCGCGATGGTCGTGGCGCCGAATTCCAGATGGTTGGTCAGGAATACCACGGGGTCCCCCCCACGGTGTAGACGGCGTGGTCCTTCAGCCGGGTCACGAAGAAGACCCCCTGCAGGGTGAGGGCCGCGAACCAGGCGTAGTCCACTTAGCCCCGGTCGATGACCAGGATCGTCCCTGGGACGAAGGTCAGGGTTGTGGCCACGGTCACCTCATGCTGTCGGCCTTCGGTGATCACGGCATCGCTGGGCCGGGACCCCGTCATGGTCCAGGAGCAGGTGGAGCTTCACCGCCCCCTTGGTGCGGCGGAACGTGGCCCACTCGAAGAGCGTGGCGCGGAGGTCGATCACCGAGGCATCCAGGCTGATGAGCTTGTTCTTGAACCGGAACTTGCGGCGCCCCGCCGCGACCGCCTGGCAGCGGGGGGGCAGCTGGCAGAAAACCTCCTTGTACAGGGCCCAGGGCCGATGCGCATTCGCGTAGGCCAGGGTGGACCGCCTGGGAGCCGTGATCCCCAGGTGGCTGAGCTTCCCCTCGCAGGTGGCCAGCCCCCCGCAGATCTCTTCGGAGATAATGTTTTCTTCTCAGGAGGGGATGTTAGGGGGGCTTCCCACTCCGGCCTCTAAGGCAGCCAGCCGCTCCTTCATGGCCTTCTCTTGCTGCCAACGCGCCGTCACATCGCGGAGGATGGCCACCGCGCCCTGAAGGTCGCCTGTCGCACCGCGCACGAGGGCGATGCTGAATTCGAGGGAGATCCGTGTGCCATCTTTGCGAAGACCCGGCACCGCG
>Ga0209342_10003993_pt1 | contig 15409 bp, 10 predicted proteins | sample RifCSP16_2_FD_184023 | JGI IMG/M metagenome (GOLD analysis project Ga0209342, IMG submission 184023) | Soil microbial communities from Rifle, Colorado - Rifle CSP2_sed 16_2 (SPAdes) (version 2) | ecosystem: Environmental > Terrestrial > Deep subsurface > Rock core/Sediment | place: Rifle... | reverse complement strand
GGCAAGCTGGTCGAGACCGCCGCCTACTACGACAACCCCTTCGAGTACTGGGCCTACCGCAACGACCAGCGCTGGGAGACCAACGGCGCCCACCCGGCGCTGAAATGGGGATCGTTCCGCTGGTGATATCCGGGAACCCGGCAATCCGACCCGGGCGTCACAACCCCATGAAATCGCCGGCCGCCCTCACCGTTGCCCTCCTCCTCACCCTCAGCGCCTGCGGCGCCGATGCCGCCGGCAATGGGTCGACCACCACCACGACCGTCCCCGCCGGACTGAGCGGGAGCATCCGGGTCAGCGGCGGCATCGCCGGCATCGACGAGACCTGGGTGCTGGAATCCGACGGGACCGTGCTCGGACCCGACGGCTACGTCGGAACCCTGTCCGCCGCCGATCGCTCCAGCCTCGAGGCCACCGTCGCCGCGGCCGGGTTCTTCGACCTGGACGCGGGGTACCTCCCCGTGGACCAGTGCTGCGACCGGTTCACCTACAGGGTCACGATCACCCGCGGTGAGGACACCAACACGGTGACCACCATCGACGCCGCCGAGGCCCCGGAGAGTCTGTTCGCCCTCATCCAGGTGTTCCTCGAGGCGGTCCGTCCCGCCGCCTGAGCCCCGACCGGCTTCGCGCTGTCTTGACCCCGGTGCGCCTCGTCTACGCTTGCCCGTCGGCACGCGCCCGGAGAGGGGGCGCCCGCGAGACCTGAAGGCGAGGAATCGGGTTGAGGTACTTCTACAGCGAGGGCGGTTTTCAAGAGTTCACGCTCGGCGGCGCCGAGTGGTTCTGGCTGATCGCGGCGGCGGCGACCGCCGTCGGCGCCATCGTCGCCGGATTCGTCCTGTCGCGGGGCGTGCTCGCCGCCGATGCGGGCACGGAGAAGATGCAGGAGATCGCCGGCGCCATCCAGGAGGGCGCCATGGCCTACCTGCGCCGCCAGTTCCGCACGATCGCCATCATCCTCGTGCCGTTGGTGGTGGTGGTGTTCGCCACCTCGACCGCGGTCGACCGGCCCGACGGAAGCCAGGCCCTGTCCCTTTTCTCTTCGGGCTTGTTCCGCACCCTCGCCTTCGTCGCCGGGTGTGCCATGTCCGGTCTCACCGGGTTTCTCGGCATGTCGATGGCGGTCCGGGGCAACGTCCGCACCGCGGCGGCGGCACGAACCGGTTCGATGCCTGCCGCGCTCAGGGTGGCCTTTCGCACCGGCGGGGTCGCCGGGATGTTCTGTGTGGGCCTCGGCCTCCTCGGTGCCTCCGTGATCATCATGGTGTTCCAGAACACCTCGTCGGCGATCCTGATCGGGTTCGGATTCGGCGGTTCGCTGCTGGCGCTCTTTCTCCGGGTCGGGGGCGGGATCTTCACCAAGGCCGCCGACGTCGGTGCCGATCTCGTGGGCAAGATCGAGGTGGGGATCCCCGAGGACGACGCCCGCAACCCCGCCACCATCGCCGACAACGTCGGTGACAACGTCGGCGACTGTGCCGGCATGGCCGCCGACCTGTTCGAGTCGTACGAGGTCACCCTGGTGGCCTCGATCATCCTCGGGGTCGCCGCCTTTGCCTCGATCGGAGCCAACCCGGCCCTCGGCCTGGTGTTCCCGGTGATCGTTCGGGCGATCGGGGTGATCGCCTCCTTTGTCGGCGTGCTCCGGGTGAAGGCCACGCCCCGCGACCGCAGCGCGATGGCGCCGATCAACCGGGGGTTCCTCACCGCAGGGGTGCTCACGGTGATCGGGACCCTGGCCGTCTCGATCTGGTACGTGGGCAACGACCACGGCGGCGAGGGTTGGCGGGTGTTCGGTGCGGTGGTCACCGGTCTCGTCCTCGCCCAGGTGGTGAGCCGCCTGACCGAATACTTCACCTCGACCCACGAGCGTCCCGTCCGCGAGATCGCCGAGGCCACCCGCACCGGTCCGGCGACGACGGTGCTGTCCGGGATCTCCAGCGGCCTGGAGTCGTCGGTGTGGGCCATCCTCACCATCGCCGCCGCCCTCGGCGTGTCGATCCTGCTCGGCGACGGCAACCTCCAGTTCTCGCTGTACCTGGTGGCCCTCACCGGGATGGGCATGCTCGCCACCACCGGTGTCGTGGTGTCGGAGGACACCTACGGCCCGGTGGCCGACAACGCCGCCGGCATCGCCGAGATGTCCGGCGAGTTCGACGGCGAGGCGCGCGTGGTGATGGTCGGCCTCGACGCAGTCGGCAACACCACCAAGGCGGTGACCAAGGGCTTCGCCATCGGCTCGGCGGTGATCGCGGCGGTGGCGCTGTTCGCCTCGTTCGTCGAGACGATCGCCGCCGAGCTCGATCTCGGGCTGTCCGGGTCGGAGCTGTTCCGCAACGTGGCGACCGCGATCAACGTCGCCGATCCGGAGGTGTTCATCGGCCTGCTCATCGGCGGTTCGGTCGCCTTCATGTTCTCGGCGATGGCGATCCGTGCCGTCGGCCGGACGGCAGGCGTCGTCGTCGAAGAGGTGCGCCGCCAGTTCGCCGACGGGGCGATCATGCGCGGCGACCGCCGGCCCGACTACGGCCCGGTCATCGACATCTGCACCGCGGCATCCCTGCGGGAGCTGGCGACGCCTGCGCTCCTCGCCGTGCTCACCCCGGTAATCGTCGGATTCGGGATCTCGTACCTCGCCCTGGGCGGATACCTCGCTGCGGCGATCCTCACCGGCCAGTTGATGGCCAACTTCCTCTCCAACGCCGGAGGGGCATGGGACAACGCCAAGAAGTACATCGAGGAAGGGCACTACGGGGGCAAGGGATCACCGTCACACACGGCGGCGGTGATCGGGGACACCGTCGGGGATCCCTTCAAGGACACGGCCGGGCCCGCGCTCAACCCGCTGATCAAGGTGATGAACCTCGTCTCGCTGCTGGTGCTCCCCGCGGTGATCGCGGTGCGGGACAGCGACGTCCGGTTCGTGATCGCCGGGGCGGCCCTGCTCGTGCTGGGTACCGCCATCTGGCGGTCGAAGCGCGCGCCTGCAGGCATCCCGCAGGGAGCCGCCGCAGAGCACTGAGACGGGGAGCCCTGAACCGCGCCCGGTCACCGGGAGGGCGAATCGGCCGGGGTTCACGCGGCGGGTTTTGGCGTGACCGCCGTATGCAATCCTTTCGGCGGACCGATCGTGGCCTTTCGGCCCTACATCCGCAGGTCGTGGAGCTGTGAACTCAGCAATGTGTTCGTCCAGTACTACGGGATGGTGGAGCGGCCCTTCTCCGAGGTCGAGGCCGACCTGCTTGCGATCGGCGATGCCCTCGCCGAGTCGGCGGACGTCGCCTACCGCCACGGTGAGGGGCTCTTGGTCCGGATCGGCGGGGGTGCGGTGGCGAAGACCGTGCTGCTCGACCTGCGGGCTCCGGTGAGGGGCGCGTCCACGACCACCCTCCCCCTCGAGTGGTGGGCCACCGGGACCACCGCCCTGTTCCCCAGGATGGACGCGGAGTTGACGGTCGCCGACCTGGGAGGCTCCCTCACCCAGGTGCTGTTCCAGGGCAACTACCAGCCACCGTTGGGATCGGTGGGCCGGATGCTCGATCGCGCCGTCCTCCACCGCTTTGCCGAGGTGTCGGTCAAGGACTTCGTCGACCGGATCGTCGGGCTGCTGTCGCGTACCGGCGGCGCCTGAACCCTGCCGTTCGCCCCCTCGGTTCGGCGTTCCTTCAGGGCCGATCGCCCCCCCGGGTTTGGGACTTCCTGAGGTTGTGTCGATGAGTCGACAAGTCCACGATGCCGGGGTGCATGCCAGCACACGCATCATGAATCCCTGGGAGGGAACGAAATGAGATCGAGCCGCATCCGGACGCTGGGATACGTCCTCGCCGCCATCGGCGTGGTGTTCTTCGTAGTGGCCGGGATCGCCTACATGAAGGTCCAGGACGGCTATCACGCCCTGGATGCCTTCAGCGCCGAGCAGAACGTCGTCCTTACCTACAACGAGGACGGCCAGCTGGTCGATCGCGGCACCACCGAAGGTGCCGACGCGATCAAGCAACTGCTCACCGAGGATTGGGGTTTCACGGTCAACGGGGCGGATCTCGACCCGAACGACCCGGTCGTCGACACCGCCACCGAGTACATGTACCAGATGGCGACCATCGGGTACCACGTCCTCAACGGGACGCAGACCATCGTGCTCGCCGAGGCGGTTGAGTACGACGGACAGACCTACGACGCCGGCACCTACGAGTTCGAGGTCGACGGGCGCTATTACGGCGAGTTCGACCGGCAGCACCCAATCGAGGGCCCGGCGCGCGCCCTGGCCTGGTCGCCCCTCGCCTTCGGGCTGATGGCTCAGCTCGGTGTCGGGACCACCACCGCCTACACGCTGCAGCTGGCGCTGGGCCTGGCCGCACTGTTCGCAGCTCTCGGCGCCACCATGCTCCTCGCCGGTTTCGGACTCGTGTGGGCGGGCCGCCCGGAGAAGGCTGAAGCGAAGGTCGCCTAATCCCACCTCGATCGACGACCGGCCCCCGGGTTGCTCCGGGGGCCGGTGCGCGTGTCGGGGGATCAGCCCGCTGAGGCCATCCGGTCCCGGTGGCGCCGCTCGGCGCTGCGGACGATGCGACGCGCCATGAGCCGGAAGATCGGGGCGTGGAAGGGGAGCAGCACCCACCAGTAGATGCGGCCGATCAGACCCCGGGGGATGAAGCGGGCCGACTGGATGAGACGGGTGCCCTCCTCGGTGTCGTCGACCGTCCATCCCAGCCAGGCCGTGCCGGGAACCTTCATCTCCGCCTGGAGCAGCAGGCGGTGGCGGACCGGATCGACGTCGACGACGCGGAAGAAGTCGAGCGTCTCACCGGGTCGCAGCTCCTCGGGGTGCCGGCGTCCCCGGCGCAGCCCGACACCGCCGATCAGCCGGTCGAACCAGCCGCGGAGCCTCCACGCCCCGTTCATCGCGTAGTAGCCGGCGTCGCCACCGATCCGCGAGACCGCCCAGAACACGTCCTCCGGCGGCGCCGTGGAGATGACGATACGGCGGTCGGCCTCCACCTTGGCGCCCGACCAGACGGGGTCGGTGGGAAGCGGGGCACCGGGGTGCGTCACCGCATCAGACCACTTGGTCTCGACCTCGTCGTGCGAGATCATCGCGAGTGCCCGTTCGACGGCCACCCGGTATCCGGCCAGGGTCTCGGGCTCGAAGCCGGGGGGCGACGCCCGGGTCACCACCACGTCGTTGCGCAGGCTCTCGATCAACGGACGGACGATCGTCTTGGGGAGCGGCGTCGACATCCCGACGAAGTAGGCCGACAGGCGGGTGCTGGCGAGCACCGGCATCGGGATCACCAGCCGCCTTCGCAGGCCGGCCACCACGGCGTATTCCTGCATCATCTCCTGGTAGGTGAGGATGTCCGGACCGCCGATGTCGTAGACGTGGTCGTCGTTTCCCGGCGACTCGACGGCGGCGATGAGGATCGCCAGCACGTCGCGGATGGCGATCGGCTGGCAGCGGGTGCGCAGCCACCGGGGGCGCAGCATGATCGGGAGGATCTCCGTCAGGTGGCGGATCACCTCGAACGAGATCGAACCCGAGCCGATGATCACCGCCGCCCGCAGCTCGGTGACCGGCGTGGCGCCGGAGGCGAGGATGCGGCCGACCTCCTGGCGGCTGGTCAGGTGCCGGGACAGCCCGTCGTGCGGGGATCCGAGCCCGCCCAGGTAGACGAGGCGGCGCAGCCCGACCCGGGCGGCGGCGTCGCGGAAGGCGGTAGCGGCGAGCCGGTCTGCCTCGGGAAAGTCCTTTGGCGACTCCGCCATGGCGTGGATCAGGTAGAACGCGGCGTCACAACCCTGCACCGCGGCGAGCACGGCTTCGCGATTGGTGGCGTCGGCGGCGACCAGCTCGACGTGTTGGCGCCACGGGTCGAGCCGGAGGCGATTGGGATCCCGCGTCATGCACCGCACCTCGAACCCGCGCTCGAGGAGCCGCGGCACGAGCCGGCCGCCGACGTATCCCGTGGCTCCGGTGACGACGACCTTCATCGGGTGAATCTATCGGTGGAACCGTCGATTGGCCCGGGTCTTCCGTCACGAATTCTCGTCCTCGCTCGGGGCGGCGGATTGCCGTGCCGCCGGCGGTACCATTGTTCTTTCGTGGCCGCCCCCTCCTTCCGCAACGTCGCCCTCGTCGCGCACGTCGATCACGGCAAGACCACCCTCGTGGATGCCATGCTCGGCGCCGCCGGCGTGTTTTCCGCGCACGAGGCACGGGTGGATCGGGTGATGGACTCCAACGATCAAGAGCGCGAGCGGGGCATCACGATCCTGGCCAAGGCGGCCTCGATCGAATGGAAGGGAACTCGCATCAACCTGGTGGACACGCCGGGTCACGCCGACTTCGGCGGCGAGGTGGAGCGGGCATTGGCCCTGGTGGACGGGATCCTGCTCTTGGTGGACGCCGCCGATGGGCCGATGCCGCAGACCCGCTACGTGCTCTCCAAGGCGCTCGCCCTCGACCTCCCGGCAGTGGTGGTGCTGAACAAGGTCGATCGCAGCGATGCCCGACCCGATGCGGTCATCGACGAGGTACTGCAGTTGTTCTTCGACCTCGGCGCCTCCGACCACGACATCGAGTTTCCCATCATCTCCACGATCGCCCGCCAGGGGCGGGCGATGGCCGGGGTGGGGGTGCCGGCCGAGGATGCCGACCTGTCCGCCCTTCTCGACGCCGTCGTCGCCACCATTCCCGCCCCGGGCGGGGATCCGGCGGCGCCGCTGCAGGCGATCGTCACCAACCTCGACGCCTCCGACTATCTGGGGCGGCTCGCCATCGGCCGGGTGGTCCGGGGCACCTTGCGCAGCGGCGAACGCGTGGCGTTGTGCCACGCCGACGAGGACGAGCCGCCGATTCGCCGGCGTCTCACTCAACTGCTGGGGTTTGCCGGCCTGTCCCGGATCGATGTCGCGGAACGGGTCGCCGGGGACCTGTTCGTCGTTGCCGGGTTCCCCGAGGTGGAGATCGGTGACACCCTGGCCGATCCCGACAACCCCGAACCTCTTCCCCGGCTCCAGGTCGACGAGCCGGTGTTGCGGATGACCTTCGGGGTAAACACCGCGCCGCTCTCCGGCCGTGGGGGCACGCTCCTCACCTCCCGGCAGATCCGGGATCGGCTGGAGCGGGAGGTGCGTGGGAACGTATCGATCCGCATCGGCCCGACCACGTCCCCCGACGTGATCGAGGTGGCCGGCCGTGGCGAGTTGCAGCTGGCGGTGCTCATCGAGTCGATGCGCCGCGAGGGGTTCGAGCTCCAGGTGAGCCGGCCTGAAGTGATCATCCGAGAGATCGAAGGGGTGCCCCACGAGCCGGTGGAGCGGGCGGTGATCGACGTGCCCTCCGATCACGTCGGCACCGTCACCCAGGCGGTCGCTCCCCGCCGGGGGACGGTCACCGACCTCCGCCCGGGCGACGCCGGCCGCACCATCGTCACGGTGGTCGCACCGGCCCGGGGGTTGATCGGGCTGCGCACGATGCTGCTCACCGCGACCCGTGGCACCGCCCTCGTCCACCAGCACCACGACGGATGGCAGCCCTGGGCAGGGGACATCCCGGGCAGGATCGGTGGGGCGATGATCGCCGACCGGCCCGGCATCTCGACCGGGTTCGCCCTGGACAACCTGCAGCAGCGCGGCGAGCTGTTCATCGGGATCGGTGAAGACGTCTACGAAGGGATGATCGTCGGCGAGTCGTCACGGCCCGATGAGATGGTGGTGAACCCGACCCGCACCAAGGAGCTCACCAACATCCGCACGCACGCCCACGACGAGGCGGTCCGACTGGCTCCGCCGCGCCGGGTGACGCTGGAGACGGGAATCGAGTGGATCGCAGGCGACGAGCTGGTCGAGGTGACCCCTACGGCGATCCGGCTCCGCAAACGCCATCTCTCCGAGAGCGATCGGCGGATGGCGCGGAAGAAATAGTTTCCCGTTTCGCGTTTCCCGTTTCCGGTTGCCCGTCCCCCGTCTCCAGTTTCCCGTCTCCTGTCGAGCCCTGACGGGGCTGCAGGCTGCATGCTGCAAGCTCCTCTCGCCCGTCGCCCGTCGCCCGTCGCCCGTCGCCCGTCCCCCGTCTCCAGTCTCCAGTCGAGCCCTGACGGGGCTGCATGCTGCATGCTCTCCTCGCCAACCAACGAGCGGGAGGCCATGCTCGCCGCGGTGAGGTCGGTCACCGGCCGCTGAACAGGGCCCGTTGTCTGCGAGTGCCGACTACGGTGATGGCGATGGAACACCTCCGACCGCTCGAACGCCGGGTCCTCGCCATGCGCGACGCCGGAACTCCTCTCGACGACATCGCCGCCGCCTTCAAGCGCAGCCGGACGCACATCGAGCGCGTGATCTCGTGGTCGGCCATTCCTCGCTCGGGGCCGGCGCCGCGGCTCAAGGCCCGCGCTCTGGAGCGCCGGGTGCTCGCCTTGCGATCCGCCGGTCTCGGGTACGACGAGATCGCCCCGCGGTTCCGGGCCTCGCCCGAATTCATCCAACGCGTCGAGGGCCTCGCCCATTTCCGCAAGGCGATTGAGTTGCTCGCCTGATCAGGGTGGGTAAGTCACCAATCGCGAGTCGCCAGTCACCCACAAGAAGTGACCGGGCTGCACGCAGGAGGCTGCACGTGACGCGTGCGATAACCGCGGCGCTGTTTCTCATCATTGCCGCTTGCGGCGACGACTCCTCAGCCATCACCGGATCCTCCGCGGTGACGACGACCACCCGGATCACCACTCCCACCCTTCCCTACCGCCCTCTCCGCGGCTTTTCGCTGTCGCCGCAGAACTACGAGGCCGACGGCTTCACCGGGTTCTTCGAGACGGCCTCGCCCCAGGCCGATGTGATCGAGCGGGTGGCCGACGTCGTGGAGTGGGAGGAGGCGCCCGGGTCGGGAACCACGGTGGTCGAGGGTCTCGCCGCACAGTACGGGTATCTGCCGATCAGCATCGCCGGGGTCTTCGACGTCGACGACGGCGAACTGCTCCGCCCCATCGACGGTGCCACCTTCGATCGTTACATTGCGGCGGCCCGCGGTTACGCCGAACGGCACCATCCCCGGTTTCTCGGCCTCGGTGTCGAGATCGACACGCAGTGGCGGACCCATCCCGACGACTTCGACCGTTTCGTGGAGCTGTTCGCCGCGGTGGCGGACGCGGTGCACGAGGCTTCTCCGGAGACCCAGCTCCTCACCGTGTTCCAACTCGAACGCCTCTCCGGGATGCAGGGCGGCCTGTTCGGCGGGGACAACGACGAATCGCTCGCCGCCTGGCAGCTGATCGACCGTTTCCCGGGCGCCGACGTCATCGGGTTCACCACCTACCCGGGCCTGGTGTTCCCAACGCCCGACGACATCCCCGATGACTACTACTCCCGCCTCGGTGAGGCGGCCGGTGGACGGCCGATCGCCTTCACCGAGATGGGGTGGCACGCATCTGGGGACTTCGGCGAGTACGCGGGCACGCCGGAAAAGCAGGCTCGCTTCGTGGAGAGGTTCTCGGATCTGATCGCGAGCGTCGACGTCGCCTTCTTCGTGTGGTCGTTCCTCTACGACCAGGCCATACCCGAGCCCTTCGCCTCGATGGGGCTGATCGCCGCAGACGGCACTCTCCGTCCCGCCTGGGACGTATGGATCGAGGCGGACGGTTAAGGCCCCGAGTTTCCCGTCTTTCCTCTCTCGTTCCGTGCGTTCGACCGGTAACGGACAACCGGAAACAGGCAACGGGGATCCTCAGCGCCCCGCCGGTTGCCGGGTCGCACCGAGGCGCCTTGCCGCGGCGGCTTCGGCGACGGCTCCGATGGCCGTGAACAGGGCTCCGGCGGCGGCGACATCGGCGTCGGCTCCGGCGGCGGCCAGATCGAGCACCGTGCGTGCCGCCTCCCACTTGTCCCCGAGGCCGGAGAATCGATCCCGGGCCGTCGCCAGCAGGGCGCGGCCTCCCCGATCATCCCCGGAGGCGAGCGACGCCTTCCCTTCGAGGCGGTCGGCATGGGCCTGGAGAGCCTGCAGACCGTACGCCTGCCCGGTGGCGCGGGTCTCGGCGACGACGGAGTCGGCTCGGTCCCACGAGCCGGTGGCGGCGACCAGGTCGCACAGCAGACCGAGGCGGTCCCCTTCGTGTCCGATCCGACGCAACTCACCGGGAGCGACGAGACGCTCGACCACGTCGAACTGCCCCCGCCGCAGGTAGATCGGGCCGGTGTGCTTGCACCAGGCAGCGTGCGGGTGCTCGGTGACGTTGGCGAGGTCCGACGACGACCAGGTGTCGGCCAGGATCTCGAGGAGGCGATCCGCCTCGCCGTGCTTTTCCCGGTACTCGGCGACCATGGCGGCCGCGGCGTAGAGCGGAGCCGCATACACCGGGGGATGGGTGCGGCGCTCGGCATCGAGCAGCTCGTGGGCGGTCTTCAGGGCGGCGGCGACGTCGTCCCATTGCCCGGTGTGCACCCGGGCCACCGCTCCCCAGGACAGTGTGTGCAGGGCGACGCCGGGGGCATCGTCGATGGTGCGGGCAAAGCCCTTCGCCGCCCGATCCCGGGCAAGTTCGTACTCGCCGAGGTCGAACGACAGCGAGGCCGCCATGGCGTAGGTGTCGCCGACCTCCCACGGGTCGGACACCGCCTCGGCGAGCTCGAGCCGCTCGTTCACGATCGCCGCCGCCTGTTGGATCCGCCCGGTGTTGAGGGCATGACTCATCAGGGCATCGAGCGCCGCAGACTCGGCGTGGGGGAGACCGAGCCGTTTGGCCATCTCCCGGGCCCGCAGGCCGGCCGAGCGCGCCTCGTCGCCGCTCACCCCCGGGTCGGCGTCCCGAGCGAGTGCGCTGAACGGGAGAAAGGCGATCGCGGTGAGCAGGGAGGCGAGCGCCTCCGAGTCGGCGGTGCCGGCGTGCTCCAGGCCGAGGCGCACGATCCGCATCACGTCGGCGAGTTCGGGCAGTTGCCGCATGGTTCCCGTCCAGCGCAGGGGTGAAGCCAATGCCGCGGCAGCGAGACGGGCCACGACCGGGCTCTGCACCCCTCCGGATTTCAGGTGGAGGTCGATGGCGGAGGTGAGCTCGGCCCAGGCGGCGTCGCCGTCGTATTCGGCGATGTGGGTCAGCCCGAGCTGCTCGTGGGCGCGCCACGCCTCGACAGGGCCGGCGGCGATGGCCAGCGCCTCGGCGGCGATCTCGACGGCACGGCTGAAGGCAGCGCGCTCCCGGGCGCGCATCGACGCCACCAGAAGCCGGTCGACCGCCAACCGGCGCAGTCGGTCCACCTCGTCGTCGGGAAAACCGTCGGTCGCTTCGGCGGCGGCGTGAGCCTTGGCCGTGTGATAGGCGAGGCGCTCGGCGCTCTCGGGCCGCTCGGTCGACTCGCGACGCTCCAGCCACTCTGCCAGCGCTCCGTGCATCCTCGCCAGATCGGTCCTGGCGAGCCGTCCGTAGGCGGTCTCGGAGATGAGGCTGTGTTGGAACAGGTACTCGGTCTCGCCCTCGAGGGAGGACCGCAGGTTCCTCCGCACCATGTGCAGGGACTCGAGGCGACGGAGCGCCTCCTCCACCTCTTCCTCTCCGAAGCCGGTGAGGTGGGCGACCGCAGACGGCCAAAAGATCCGCCCCATGATCGAGGCCGCCTGCAGCACCCGCCGCTCCGGGGGCCCCAGCAGGTCGATGCGCGCAGAAATGACGCCCTGGATGGTGGCCGGCAGTTCGGAGCCGTCGTCGTGGCCGGTGTCGGATCGCTGCAGAGCGAGTTGGCGCACCAGTTCCTCCATGAAGAACGGATTGCCGTCGGCGCGGCCGGCCACGGCGTCGCTCTCGGCGACGGGAAGCCGGGCGTCGGCGAGCAGGCGCCCGGCGAGCCGGCGGGCCTGGTCCGGATCGAGCGGGGTCACCACGACCACTTTGGTCGGGCTCCCCTCGGCGCGCCACGCCGGTCTGCGGTCGAACACCTCGGGTCGGGCCGGTGTGACCAGGAGCAGCGGTCCTGCGACGCGTCGTACCACGTGGTCGAGGAGGTCGAAGAGGGCATCGCCCGCCCAATGGACGTCCTCGACGACCACCAGCACCGGTCCGTCGTCGGCGAGCCGCGACAGCAGGGTGCGCCACGCCGACCGCAGTAGCTCGCGGGTACGCCGTGGTGAGGGCGAAGGTCCGGTGCTGAGACCGATCATCCTGAGGAGGGCGTCGGCAGAGGCGTCGTCGTCCTCGGTGGTCCCGGGCGGCAGCACCTGTTCGAGGTGGCTGCGAGCCGTGGCGTGATCCATCGTGGCGGTGATGCCGGTCAGTTCGGTGAGGATCTCCGCCAGGGGTCGGTAGGTGACGTCCTCGCCGTAGGGCAGGCAGCGGCCGGAGAGGGTGGTGAGCGTGGAATCGACACCGGACGCCCAGTCGACGAACTCACGCACCAGGCGACTCTTCCCCACCCCCGGGTCTCCCACGACGGCGACGTGAGCGGGGTTGCCCTCAGCCACCACCTTGTTGAAGGCGCTGCGCAGGCTGCCGAGCGCGTTCTCACGCCCCAGGAAGGGTCCCCGGACCGCAAAGGGCCGCCGCTCGCCGACTCCCGCCAACCGGAAGGCGTGGACGGGCCGGGCCCGGCCCCGCACGTCGACCACCCCCAGGTCGTCGAAGCGGAAGGACGGAGCGGAACGAGCGGTCCGCTCCGACACCACGATCTGGCCGGGGCTGGCCACCTCCTGCAGCCGGGCGGTGACATTGAGTACATCCCCGGCAAGGGTGCCGAGATCGAGGTCGCCCGCGGTGGGGGCGAGCAGGTCCCCGGTGTTCACGCCGATACGAGCCGCCAGCGCGACGTCGAGCCTGCGACCGAGGTCGCGGTTCACCGCGTCGAAACGGCGCAGAATCGCCTGTGCCGCTCGCAGCGCCCGCTCCGGATCGTCCTCGTGGGCTGCCGGCAGACCGAATACGCCGAGCACGCCGTCACCGATGAACGCGCCGACCGATCCCTCTCGCCGCCCCACCTCGAGGCGCACCGCCTGTTGGAGGGTTCCGACGACGGCCGCCAAGTTCTCGGGGTCGAGCTGTTCGGCGATTGCCGTCGAGCCGACCAGATCAACGTAGAGGGCGGTGACCAGCCGGTGCTCGATGGGGCGGACCGCGCCGCCCGGCACCCGCGCTCCGCACTCGGCGCAGAACTCGAACCCGGGACGCAACGCGGCCCCGCACCCCCGGCAGCCCGCGGTGAGGGCCGCTCCACACGACCAGCAGAACCGATCGCCGGGCTCGACCTCGGCGCGGCAGGAGGGACAGCGTGACGTTTCGGTCGGATCCACCTGCAACCTCTAGTGCACCGGCACGAATCGGGCCAGCACTCCGTTGGTCCTCACCACGAGCTGCTCGCCATGGGCATCGAGCCCGAACGACGACACCCGGCCGACTTGCCGAGTTCGGTCCACTCCTTGACTTCGCCTGCGGTCCCGTTTTCGAGGCGGAACGACCGGATCGATCCGGTGCACCAGTCGGCAAAAAAGTAGTGCCCTATCAGCTCCCGGATCTGGGTTCGCCGGTACACGTCGCCGCCGGTGACCGAGCATCCCTCGTCCCGGCCGTACTGGACGACCGGCATCGTCATTCCCGCCGTCTGGTACCCCGTGGGCGGAAACCAGCACGAACGCGCTTCGAGTTGCGGCCGGCCGAAGTTGTACCCGACCGACTCGAGCGGGGCCGCGTCGATCTCCTCCCAGTTGCTCCGGCCGACGTCGCCGAGGTGGATCATGTTCTCCACAGCGCCGATCGCGAACCGCCACGCGTTCCGCTCGCGTCCGTCGTCGTGGAGGTGGTCGTCGAGCCGTCGGTGGCGATCGTGGTGGCCGTCGTCGTGGTCGACTCGTCCGCGCCCGCTCCGGTGGCGAACGGATCCTGGGTCATCAAGAACCAGACGAGCAGCGAACCGGCGAGCAGGATCGCCACCCAATAGGGCAGGTTCGCTCGAGAAAGTGCTGATGGCGGAGGCGCGTCGGTCACGTCCCGCCATTCTTCCAGGGTTCTCACCCTCCCGGGGCGAGCCCGCGGTGCGGAACCGGGAACCGGTGCGTCGGCGTCAGATTGGCAACGACGGTGGTCCGGCTACCTTGGCGCCGGACGTGGAGGGTTTTGGCGTTGTCGGTGTATGAAGAACTGGATGCAGCGGTGATCAAGCGCGCCCCGGGTGCGCTGGCCGTGCTCGGTGTGGTGGCGTCCGTGTTCCTCCCCGGGCTCGGGCACCTCATCGTCGGCCGTAGGCGCCGGGCTGCGGTGTTCTTCGCCATCGACGCCGCCATCGCCGTTGCCACCCTATGGCTGCTCTCCCGGGGCACCGTCGGGTTGTTGCAACTGCTCGTTCAACCCCGCTGGGTCCGCGCCGTCGTGTTCGGCAACGTCGCGTTCGGCCTTTTCCGCCTCGCGGCCGCCGTCGACCTCGCCGTGCGCGAGCGTCCCCGGGTAAACCGATTTTTCGGCGCGGGGGTGGTGGCCGTCCTCGCCGTGGTCCTGGTCGCTCCCCACCTCTTCGTGATGACGCGGGCCCTGTCGCTGCTCGGTGTGCTCGAGGACGTGTTTCCCGCCGAGGGGCACATCGCTGCCGCCTTCGAGCAGCAACGGACCCAGGCGGAGGGAGAGCGCGCCGCCGGTTCCCAGGGACCGAACACCACGACCGCCGGGACCACGATCCCACCGGTCTTCACCGGCTCGCCCGACGGCTCCGTCGTGCCTCGCTTTGACAACCCGGGCGATCCGCAACTGGAGCCGATCGACCTGAACCGGGTCACCGTGCTGCTCGCCGGCGGCGATGCGGGTCCGGGCCGGGGCGGCCTCCGCACCGACACGATGATCGTCGCCTCGCTCGACGTCGAAACCGGGGAAGGCGTTCTCATCACGATCTCCCGGGAACTGGTCGGGTTTCCGCTCCCGCTCAAGCTGCAGGGTTTGTCGGGGGTCGTGGCGCGCCAGGACCTCATCTTCGCCGCAGCCAAGAACGCGGAGCTGGGCGGCTACACGAAGGCCACGGACTTGTTGCCCGAGGAGCGGGATCCGTGCTGCTGGCTGGACCGGATCAACGCCCTGTACCCGTTTACTTACACCGCCACCGGGGTGTACCCCGACGATCCGCGGCCCGGGATGGCGGCCCTTCGCGACACGGTGTCGCAGGCCCTCGGCATCCACATCGACTACTACGTGCTGGTCGACTTCGCCGGTTTCGTCGACCTGGTCGACGCCATCGGCGGCGTGAGAATCACCTCCCGGGAGACGATGAACATCCGGATGTCCCCGGCCAAGGAGGGCGAGGAGGATCTCATCCTCCACATCACCCCGGGACGCCACACCCTCGACGGCCGGTCCGCCCTCGTCTTCGTGCGGAACCGCACCGGCAGCAGCGACGTGGTGCGTACGAGGCGCCAACGCTGCTTCGTGCGCGAGGTGGTCGGACAGGTGGAGGC